>Ga0256777_1000022_pt1 | contig 25413 bp, 1 predicted proteins | sample MC6MC0928MT_FD_186042 | JGI IMG/M metagenome (GOLD analysis project Ga0256777, IMG submission 186042) | Metatranscriptome of enriched soil aggregate microbial communities from Iowa State University, Ames, United States - MC6-MC0928-MT... | ecosystem: Environmental > Terrestrial > Soil >... | reverse complement strand
ATGTGTAGGAGGAGGGAACTACCACGGCATTCACACAATAAATTGGTAATCTATTTATCTATTTATTTGCGCCAAATTCATCGGGTCCCTACGGTAATTCGAAAAAATTCAGACCACCAAATGCTGAGTGAAGTTCAAACATTCCTTGCGGTGTACGGTTCAGCGCGACGCGCTGCGAGCAGTCGCTCAGCTTGGTCAGCTTGGTACAAAGTGACAAGCAAGGTGGCAATGCCAAAGCATGAGCATGTAGTGCATCCGAGAACGCGTGCATGCTTGGTGGAGTCAGACGTGCAAGATGCTGAACGGTAAGTAGGGTTTGCGTGGTGCAGCCTGGTGGTCCGCGGAGGTGTATTGGAGAAGGCAGCGACGATACAGTAGCTGCTCTCATTGAGCGTTTAGAATTCCTCATCTTCTTGCTCTTCTTCTTCCTCATCCATCTCAACGATATGTTGTGTCGATACTCGTGCCATGCCCCCATCTGCATCAATCTCCCCACAATGGTTGACCGCATAGAGTATGCGCTCGGTCATGACCTCCAATGATGAGTAGGATGGGAGCTCCAATGCGAAGCCACACGTATGGGAGGTTGGAAGTTGACGATCAATGGCAGCGATAGAGGCAGCAGCAGCGGACGCAGCAGATGTTGCTGAGGTTGCTGCGGCCTGAGCAGCTGGTCGAGGTGGAGCACGCATGATCGTAAAGGATGTATCCACATCAGCTGATGTCGCCGGTAGTCGACTGCGTCCATATGTAAAGATGAGGAACTGTGCCCGTTGCTCATCTGTCAATCTCTCCTTCATCATCTTCCAAAACAGTTGAATATGTGGATCATGACGACTACATCCACTATACTTCGTCATCTTCTCCAATAATTCAATGCCCTCCACGCCTAAGCCGCGTCCACATACAGCTGTCTCCAACTCACGATAGGTCAGTAGTGAGAGTACGGATGGAGAGAGGACACTCGACAGGCCTCGATGGATCGCCTCAATTTGGACACGGAATTCCGTATAGCGATAGTGACGAGTCAGACGAACATAGTCAGCGAAGTTCGAGAAGTTGACACGCATACGCTCACCACCTGGACAGAGAGGTTGAACACGTCCTTCACTATCGATGATGGTGAAACGAGTCGAGTGGAGAAGCTGATCGAATGTGGAAGGATCAATGCAACCAGATGATGACGAGGAAAGATCGTCTATTGCTGAGAGTGAGGTGGGAGCGGTGGAGTTGCTTGCATGACGCTCATGATGATGTTGTGATGTATTTTGTTGCATGATATTGAGTATGTCCGTCATTCGTTCGAGTTGGTTCGCAGCGTGTGCGTCAATCTGTTTAATATCTTGATCATTGATCTCTTCCTGTACCAATCCTTTCCATATGATGGATGGCCAGGTGACACTCCACAAATTCTTCGTACGAATAGCCAACCCGACCAACTTGCCAATGAACTCATACATACGTAGATGCAAGGGAGAACGGGAACTGGGACGAGGCACCCACAGAGCACCACTGTCTGAACGGGTTGACGCCGTATCGTCATCATCACCAGCCATGGCACGATCGACAAAGTTTGGTGCCTTGATGAAGAGTGGCAGGATGTTGCTCTGTATCTCATTGGCCATATTCTCCATCGTCTGTCGGTACGGTCCTCCCGCATCCGTTGATCTCATTCCCACATAATTGACAGTGAATGCTCGTGCGGATCGCATCAATCGGAAATGGATGGAGGGTAGCTTCGACCGTTGATTGAATACTTGACGGAAGACGGAACGACGACCAGCACCGCTATCAGATGAGCCAGTCGCACTGGCCGCAAGTAAATCCACATCAATATTTGGCTTTGGCACGGATGCAACCGTTGCGGCCAAACTCTGCTCCCATACATTCCGCTTCGAACTCCACAAGAGTAGATGGCGAACGCTACGAACACAATCAGCGAGATTGAGATAGCAAGAGGCGGAGGGGTAGAGAGAAGAGAAAGATGGAGAGGATGAGGTTGACAATGTAGATGACGCTGCATGACTATCTCGACTGAGTCCCAATGGATGTGTCATTGTCTGCTGTCTGGTTAATGGACTGAAGTCGATGATGGTGAGCAGGGACATGATGGTACGATTGAAATGTTGAATGAGTAACAAGAAGAGTTTGATGAGATATGGATTGTCATAGATCGACGGTCCGGTTCGTGCGAGCTCCGGGTACTGAAGCAATTCAGTCGGTGAGAGCGGCCATGGTACACCTTGTGCTGTATTTGGTTTTCCATTTGTTGCTGCACTCGTTGGTGCCAATATGTTGAGCTCCATCAGATTCATGTTGCGCTTCTCACATAAGCGTTGAAGGAGTTGAACAAGCTCAACCGCCACGCTACTGCTGAGTAACGATACTTGCACATAGAACGGTACTAATGATGCATGATCGATCCATGCACGTGAGGGATCCTTGTTCGATCCCATGGCCATTGGTGCAGATGGAGCACTCGCTGTTGCTGTGACAGCCATTGTGCTTGATGCTGACGCGGCATTTGTAGCGGTCGGCTCTGCCCTTGTTGCTCTCATACTCGACATGAATCCAACGTTGACAGATGAGAAGATGGGTCTGGCTGCCACAGTTGTCGGTGAGGAAGAAGGAGGCTGCAATGGTGGGGAAGCAGATGGCGGGCCATCACGCGATACTGTCCCAGTGGAATCCGCTTGACTGCTTGTTTGGCCACCAATGGAAGGGGACGGTGAAGATTCGGTATGGGTCGGTGTGGTGAGCGCGGAAGTCGTCTTTCCACCCGTCGTCGTTCCAAACACCTGTAATTGATCGACATGCAACTCCTCACATGTCGATGTCGCTAGTAGGACACGTACATAACGAGCATTCACACATTGACCATGCTCATCCTCATCTCGACCGATCGCACGTTGCAGTACAGCGGTGTCATGATGCCGCTTGATCATGCGGTTACTGCATGAGAACATTGCATGACGTTGACATTGGTCGAGGAATTCGGCAGCACTCATGCCAGCAGCGCGTGTTGGGAACGGTTCATTGCCGAGAAGAATGTGCATGGCAGGCGCAGGAGTCGACGATGGAGAACGTGAAGGAGTAGGGGACGGTGCAATGGTTGATGATTGACGCAATAACCGCGGGCTGATAAGTGTCGAATCCGGTACCATCGAGCTGTCACCATCAACAACACCATTCTGTTTCTGTGCGCCAACGTGAACAGATAAGCCATCGCTCTTACTCTCATCTTCATCGCTCAGTTCTTCGGTTTCAGTATCCTCTCCATCATCCAACTCACTATCACTCTCATCATCCTGCTCTTCTTCATCTTCTTCTTCCTTGCTGCGTGTTGGTTCATCAGTGATGGCTGCAATCTTGCGTGTGAATAGTCGAATGGCAGTAATCGGCAATGAGTGTTGTAGATCAACCTCGAGCCATGCCATCTCCTCTCCCTGTGTGCATGCACGTGTGAAGGCACATGGCATAGTATAGCCATCAACAGCATGCTCTGCTGCACCAAACCCATAAGGTGCGGGTCCATACACATGATCGACGAGTTGGGGTGACAGCAAGTGTGATGGTGCTTGCAATGTACTTGACTGCCGTACCGGTTTGCCCAGCGCAATGTTGATCGCAGCAGATTTGATGGTTTGAAGGCCAAGATTCTTCAACTCCGTTTCCAGTTGCATCTGAGAGGCCGTCAACACATCCGTCCATAGACTTCGTGCCACTTCTGCCGGCAGCCGCCATAGACACCAACCTGTCGGATGGATGTTGGAGAGAGATGATGAGTCAAATGCAGACATGCATGGAAGTGTTCGACGTTTATTCCCACTGTCCGCTTGGAATGCGAGCATGTATTGTGACGCCAGATAAATCTTCTGAAACCACAGGGGATTGGGTGGACACGTGATGGGTCCAGACTCCGGCACGCCCGCTGATGTGGATGAGCGCGATGCGGCAGTGATCGCACCAAAGTCCACTAACTTGCCATACACCTCAAATCCTGAACATACAAGATGCCATGAATTACTCGAGTTCGGCCCAGTCATGCGGATGCGTAACTTACGGAATGGTGGCGTACCTGCCGGTAATGGGTCGATGCTCCATGTCTTGGTTGCATCGCGTGACGCCAATGACTGATCATTCACATGCGTCTTCACCACCGTCCAATGCTCACCATCACTGCTACCCTCCAACACCCAATGACGTAATGCATAACTGGCTTGAGTGTAATGGCGCAATGTGTAATGGGTCGGTAGTACAGCACGTTCATGGCCAGCACCAGGACTGAAATCGAAGCAAATCCAGCTTCCCTGTGATGCACTCGTCAATGCAACCACCGGTGTACGTGACAGATGCAACACTTCACTGTAAGTCGTATGGCGGCCGGAACTCGTCACCTTGATGGACGGTGGTGTGAGAGTCGCTGGATTCGTCCATGTTAGACCATTGTCACCACTCGCACCCAAGAAATAAACAATTCCATTCCGATCCCAATCGCTCTGATACACGAAATCCTTGCCAGCCAGAATAAGAGAGCGTAACAATGCTGACTCGACAGACTCAACACTCGATGCCGATGACGCTGGTGCTGACGACGCATTCCCGTCCTGTTTCTCTTCTTCATCATGAGCAGCTTCTCGGTCAGTATGTGCTGCATGAACAGTTTCGGATGATTCCTGGTGTTTGATCGCCATATGTTTGCGCACTGCCATGTCTTTGCTTCGTTGTTCCATTCTGTCGATTTTGATGCAAACCTCAGCCATGGTCTGTAGCAGTGGACTCCACACTTGTGCGGCACTACCAGGTGGCACATTGGCAGCAGCAGAGGGTAAGGGAGGAGCGGCACTACTGCGCGTCTCATGTTGATTGTGAAGGCGTAAGAGCAGATGCTTAAGAAGCCACGACTTGCTTGGCATATAAGGATAGGCAGGAACGGCGATGACTGAAGCTTCCATGTCCTTCGCACATGCTGGTATATCTGCAGCGAGCGATGCGATCGACACATGCATGCAGCCATCATCAGGTCTGTACTGTTCGACAACGTCAACCAATCCGGTGAAGAGTCTCAACATAGTGAGTCTCGTCTCTCCACTGCTGACAGCGATGGCCTCGATGAGCAGATTCATGAGTTGAGGAGAGAAGAGATGCTTGGATAGGAGATAGAGCGCACGAGGATGGGAAGGAGTCGTGAGGGAGAGTGTCGATGGTGGCATGGGTAGAGCGCGCAGTCGAATGACATTGAAGAGCTGCAGGAGCCAGAGCAACATGGCTGGTGAGCATCGAACACCAGCAGCGACATCAGCCTCACTACCACCAATAGACGAGGTCGATGATGAGCCTGTGGAGGTCGCACTTCCCGCATTGCTATCAGTCGACGATGCTGCAGCAGGTTTGCTCTCTGCTGCCGTCGCAGTTCGATTTCCACCATTATCGACTGCAGCTCGTTGCGCCACACTCTCATCATGTACTTGCTGCACGAGAATGACAAGTTGGAAGATGGCCTCCTGTACGAGGCTGCTGGTCAAAGGTGCAACTGTGCGCAGTTGAGGATAGGGCAAGGGTGGAATAGAGGAGCAGTCGTCATCAGTTGCATGTTGATGTTGATGCTGATGTTGCTGGATGCTCACACTCATGGTGGCATCAACACCGACTGCCTCTTCTTCCAACCAACTCACGAGTCGTGCAGCAAAATCATCCAATAATGGAGTTGGAAGATAAGAACAATGGGCAAGACGCATGAATCGAACGAGGAATGGCGGGGAGGAGGGAATGTCATCCTCATCCTCATCCTCATCCTCATTCTCATCCTCCATCTCCCGACCATCCTGCAAATGAGTCATATCCTTGTTGGATTGCAGCCGTTGTTGTTGTTGTTTGAATATGTGTTTGCTTGCCATCTCCATGTCCATGTTTGCCATGACCTGTAGCATGGCCTGTCTTGCATAGAGTATGGTGAGATTCTCCTCCGCATCCAAGCGTTGCATGATGAATGCTGCACGCTGCTTCTGCCACTTCTTCAAGATTGGCTGACGAATGATAAGTGGAGGTGGGCCACCCTCCACTGCTGGACGCTCACTCTCAGCCAGCAAGGGAAGACGGAAGAAATGATGACGGTTGGCGGACGAGGCTGACACGAATGATGACTCATCGTATCGTCTGGCATTGTTGCCACTGTTACTACTGCTCGCTGCATCAGCCTCATTGGTATCATCATAGACAGCATAGGTTGGGTTGGTGGTGGATGCGAGTCGGTCGAGTTGTGTACGTTCCACCTTCCAGCGCCAGTGATCGCTGCTTCCTGCTACAGGACGTTTCGATGCAGACGAAGTCGAGGCAGAGACAGAGGCAGAGGCAGATGTCGGAGTCGAGCGAGGAGAGGAGTCAGGGCTCAACAATGCAGCAGCTTGTGCGGTCGCTCTCTCACCAGCTGCGGCAGCATCCTCCAACAGCCATGCTGAACTAGTTTGCTCCTCAGCATATTCATCCTCCGGATGATTTAACAGCCATGCAACGGCACGCTCATAATTAGCTGTTCGCGTATCCACATCAGCCGAGGACAATGACGCCGTCGTCTCACCGTCACGCTTGCCCTTTCCCTTTCCTTGCGCGCGTAACAACGCAGTCTTGCAACGTCCAACACTGACACCAAGCTCACATAGACCAGCGACACTGGCGGTGAGTTGGGACTCCTCATCCGCCTGTGCCAACTGTTGTGCATGTGCGTGCAGCCAATAGGATGCCGCTCTTCTCTGCATGTCACATCGCATGAGTGCCATCTGAGCCCATCGAGCTGGATAGGCTTGTCGAACCAAGGATCTGCTTGCATGTACCAGATTGCGTTGGATGGGTAGGGGAGCATGGGCGACACCAAACGTCAGCATCTGTGGCAGGGTCGCCGGCTTGCGAGTCAGTTGTAATGCACGCAACTCGATGCCAAGACCATCATTATGAGTAGGATCAACTGTACCACCCAATGCGTTGGTTGGAAAGAGTGCAAACGTTTGTTGCAGCATTGAATGCACACGCTCACTCCCGGTTACTCCCTTACTCAGATCATAGCCGCCCACACAGAAGTGATCGACCAACAAAATACAGCTACCATTGCTGCCATTCACACTCAACTTGATGCGATGCCACACACCCAAACTCAGCTGCTGTGGTGATTGCACCGTATGGAAGATCGAGAGTGTGAGGTCGGGTTGTAGATGGAGCATGGCTGCATGAGAATCGAGAGATGGTTGGAAGAGACAGATGGCTTGTGACGGCTGCTTCTGTACAAGTAGGTCGAATACCAATGTGTAACTATCGAGGGCAGCATCACTGGCACAGATGTGACGCTGGACGCAGAGGAAGGAACGAGAGGGAAGATGGAAGACATATTCACGCGTCTCGTCCTTTGAGCCTGTTCCTCCTCCTCCTCCGCTGCCACCGCCATCGCCACCACCACGCTCACTACTATCGCTGCGCAGTGCATACACAGAGCGAACAGGTGCTGACGACAGCGTTGGTGCGAGTTGAACATTGGCTGTTGCCGTGGATGATATGTGTGTCGGCAATGGTGGCACATGCAACTCCTTGCAGTTGGATGGTGCAAAATCCGTCCATTGCAGTGGTCGAGCTGGAGGGATGAGTGCATGTGCGGCCACAACTTGATCACTCACTGGCCATGTCACGATCTTCACCGATGCATCCCAACATTCATCAGCAGGAACGAGTGTAGAAACAGCTGATGCTGACGAACTGCTGTTCATTGTTGTCGATGATGCTGGAGAATTGGGAGCAGATAATGGTCCATGAATCGATGCAGGCGAGGAGACACTCGTACGCTGTGGTCGCGTTCGTCTGAGAACGATGTCATCGACTTTCTCCTTTCGATGCACATAGAGTCTGTGCGTCTGCTGTGCCTGCTCATAGATGCGTTGCTCGATGAGATCTTGCACGAGGAAGGATAAGCCAGCTGAGGATACACGGGAAATTTCATCCTCATTCAATGCATGCAACCAGATACTGACATCGCTCACACGACCATGCCAGCCAGATACCAGGCTCAGAGGAAGGATGCAAGTAGACGAGCTCGATGCTGCTGCTGATGGTGGTGATGATGATAATGATGTGAGAGTGTTGGCATCGCCACGGCGACTAACGGTGTTGAAATAGAAGGATGGGAAGATGGGCAAGTCCTGTTCTGTGGGTGCCCATAGTCGAGGATCCGAGCATCGCAAATAGCAGAATCCATCCACATATACTTGTACCATCATCTTCCGCTCGACATTGGATAAGACGAGCGTGAGTGTATGCCAGATGGAGGATGAACGTTGACTATCGAGACTGCTGCTACTTCCACCCGATCGATGTCTTCTTGATCGTGCGGACATTCCCTCATCCAAGTTGATGGTGAATTGGAACTGTTCAGCGTGAAGGAGGGAGAGGGAGAAATGAGTCAAACTTTCATCGCAACGAAGCTCCACTGCAGGAGGGGAAGAGGAGAAGGAGTGGGACCGACTGAGACTGTTCGGTCGTGAGGTATGAGACAGATGTGCCTCATCAACCGGCCTGGTGTTGTCGAACGGCATGCCAGTCACTTCATTGATCGGCAATTGCATGGACAGCAATGTGATCGGCAATGATTGATACGTAGATGTTGGTGATGATGAGCCTGTGATCTGTGCACTCTGCACGGCCACACTGCTGTCAACCTCGCCGCTATTTGTCACAGAATGAGCAGATGATGATGACGATGGTGTGGACGTCTCATTCATATTGGTCGTGCGACGCAATCGGAAAGATACGGTGATGCCTGCAGGGAGTGACAATGCGGATGAGGATCCGGCAGATGTGTTGCGAGTACGAAGTGGAGAGCGTGCAAAGGAAGTGACTCCATCCATCGTCGATGATGGCAATGGCAAAGCATTGAGAGCAACATAAGCACCAATCCGCTGCTGAGGAGTGATGAATATGCCCTCACTATGCACATCCTCTCGATCCACCATGGATGGGGCAATGATGTTGTTTGAAGCTGCATCCTGGCTATCCCACTCGATGAGCATCCTGTGGCGAGATGCAATGCCATCTGATGCTGATACAAGATCAACAAGCGGAGTGGTATTGAGTGCGGCGGTACTCGCACTCGCACTCGCATTCGCATTCGCATTCGCATTCGCCTTCGCCGCCACTTGTAGCAGTGAGCTATCCACCTCCGATCCAAAATACATGTTTGAATCATCCCCAACAATGGCCGCAATTGTAGGATATGGAGGGAGTTTGGTATCTGGCTGAGTCGTATTGAGTTGAGCCGTGAGTGGCGCGGTCGCCAACTCGCGCTTCTGACCTTTACTCGAGTGAAGGCTCAGTAGAGCAGCGCTAGTGCATGCGATGAAGGCGATGGGAAGTAAACCTGGTGGCTGGACCAATAATGTTGGCTCCGTCACTACCTCTCGACTCACATGTCGGCCTTTTGACACATCCACTCCCATGATATACACGTCTCCATTGAGTGTGAGTGCTGCTGACAGTGATCGACTCGTACTGATGAGAACCACTACCTGCGTACTGAGTGCACCCTTAATGCGACGTGGAGCGGCAGAACACTTATCTGTCGCCATCGCATGTACATCTCCTGCACTCAAGCCTAATACACCGGCTGCACATTCCGTGCTCGTCGCATGTGCATACACATGACCTTGATCAGTCAGCATGAGGGAATGATAGTCACCGGCACAGATCTGAATGATACGCTCGGATGCACCGGGCATGGAGGATGATGGTATAATGAAGCGAGTAGGACGAGAGAAAGGAGCAGCGGCATTTGGAGCGACGGATTTATATTGAGCAGAGGATGCGATGGCTCCCATACTTCCCCATGCCCACACTGCACCTCTATTGGTGAGTGCAATCGAATGAGCAACGCCACCTGTGATCTGTACGAATGTCTCCACTGGAACATTCTCATCCATCTTGATGAGTGTGGGTGCTTTCACCATCTGTGGCGATGGATCCTTGCCATCGTGTGGAAAGCATTGACCGGCATGATTCATGCCCCATGCATAGAGGCCACGATGGGTGAGTGCAAAGGAATGGAATGCACCACACCCAACGAGTAGTACACGCTGGCCACCAATCTCCTCATCGACAAGGGAGAGTTGGACAGGTGAGTCATGAACCGTTTCTGGCTTCGGTGTCATCGTTCGCATATCAATGTTGCCACTGTGCCAGCCCGCACCTGCCTCGGTCACCATCCATACACGACCTTCATGACTCAACATGACGGAATGATAGTGTCCAGCTGCAACCTGAACGATGCGCGTCTTATCAGGAGGGAAAGCGAGACGAGTAAACTTGTCAGGTGAGGGGACAGCAGGCAAGGTCGATGCGGAGAGACGAGAACTTGCATAGAATACTTTCCCCTTCGATGTCAATGCGGCATGATGACATCGCGATGTGGCGAGGAAGATGATATCCTCACGCCCACTGTGCTCCATCTCTCCTGTCTTACCGTCATGCTCACTACCTCCCGCTGCTTCCTTCTCCTTCTCCTTCTCCTTCCTCTTCTTCTTATCCTTCCGATGCTCAGGCATGGTAACTGCTTGCAGCTTGCCTGATCGATCCAGACCAAATCCACTCCCAACACCAAAGCAAATAGCGGATGGGACTGGGAGAGAGGAGGAGATGGGAGGAGGGACAGTGGATGCGCCTGCTTTTGAGATGGCTGATTGACTGTCACTTTCACGGTCTGTCGATTTCTTTTCACTCTTCCTCTCTCTCACCTTGAACAATCGTTCATCCTCTTCTCGCTCGAGTATACACATCTGCTTGATACGATTCTCCATATTCGCGATACTGTTGAGTGTATCAGTGAATGGCGTCGTCGTACGTGTCGACCATGCAGCAAGAGAGGTGAGCAGCGAGGAGAGAGCGAGAGAGGTGGGAGAAGGAGAAGAGCCTGAAGAGATTGATACAGATGCCTCCCCGAAGGCTGCGGAGAGCGAGGATGTCCAACGGGCACAATGTTGGGCCAACACACGGAATGCATGTCGACGCAATACTGTCAGTGTGAAGTCATCGGAATAGTTGCCTGTGCCATCACTAGCATCACCGTTCACTCCATCAGGAGACGCAAACAATGTGTGCATCGATTGATAAAGTGTCAACAATGCCGATGAGTCATCCCTTTGGTGTTGAAAAGCTTGTGCCAATCCACATATCATGTCCCCAGTGAGTCGAGGCTTGATCTGAGACCACGACAGTGGGTTGGAGCGCCATGATGCACTGTTCGGTGCAACATGGATCAATCGACTCTCACCTACACAGTTCAACACGCCGCCACTCAAATAATATCCCTCCTGTAGGTTTCTGTTGATCTCAGCTGCCAGGGTTTTGTCTCGTACGCGGCGCAGCAGGTAAGGCAGCGATGATGCACGAACAAGTGAGAGCAGTGACGCGATGTCTGTTGATTTTTCATCATCATCTGAATCTGCTGATCGTCTGGCAATGAGTCTTTGCAGCAGATGCTGCTGTTGCTTGGAGTCATGCCCAAGTACGGTGAACTCTGTCTCACGCTCTACTTGTGTCACCTCAACAGTCCCTCCTTCTCGCCATACCTCCACACCACCACCGAGAAGAGCAAGTGAGGCGAGTACACGATACAACATGGCACGATCGATGGAAGGCGTGGAGAGGGAGGTTGAGCTCATCGATGAAGTGGAAGTTGCGGCGATCAGAGATGTGTTCGTAAGTGCAGAGGTGGAAGCCAGCACAGGTGATAACGATAACGAGGGAGTCGATGGTGGTGCCATCCTCTCCTCAGCGCGACGTTGCGCCACACGTTGAAGCACGACAGATTCGACGCCATTCAGGCCATCAACAACTCGATCACGAATGAGCCTCGCCCATTGTGTGGCCGGATTGTTGCGACTATCATCCATGTCGGAATGCGAACAGTTGGCAAGAGCGAGACATAACTCAACCCATTCACATAGCTCCTCACCATCTGCAAAGCTGAGGTGGCGTGCACAGAAGGATGCAAAGCTCACCGATGGTGGAACTTTGCCAGTCGAAGATGATGATTTGCCACTGCTACTGTTACTGCTATTACTGCTGCTAGTACTGCTGCTCTCATCTGCAAAAGCTGATGTAAGCAGTTCTTCCAACTCCGCTTCGTTGACATCATCCATTGAGGATGCGGACGTCATGCCTGTTGCGATGTTGGTAAGATGCGCAGCAACGATCATGGCAGTTGATGGCTGAGATTTCGTCGATGACAGGAGTGGTGAGATGGTTTTGGGAGCAGTTGAAGAGCCGATGTGCTGCATCATATAGGACACCAGCTCAGATCCTAAGGTGCGTCTGACCTCATCATTAGAAGAAGCAATACGATTTGACTGATGCGGTCCTTCAACGTGATCCTCGTTGTCGGAGGACGTCACTGGGCTAAGTGGCAATGGTATGGTTGGTGGCACGAGAGGCAGCATCATCCGCATAATGCGCAATACGAGCAGTCGAACGAGGCGTGAACCACCGTCTAGCCGATGGAAGCCACGCGCATGGGAGAGCTGTAGCATTGGACGGCCAGAGGAAGAACGGAACGGTTGCAGCAATGGCAACAACAGCGACAGCCATGCATGCAGCTTGCCTGAATGGGAAGCAGAGGATGAGTGCATCTTGTCATCAGCATTGGTCATGAGTGCGGCTGTGTGAGGTATGAGTTTCATACATCTGAGTAGCATCCACAACCATGGCATGATGGCGACATAAATCTCCGCCACACATGGTCGATTCGTCCTCTTTCGTAGTTGATAGAACGACGTTGGCATGATGCGACTACTCGTACTGATATCAGCGAGCATGGATAGCTGTTGACATCCAAGTAGCCAACTCATCGAACACTCATGCAGGTTCAGGTGCGACGCATACTGAAGCCACTCATCATACTCATGGAGACAAGAGGCAGAAACAAGATCAGCTGCACCGGATTTCGAACCATCACTTGCACCATTCTCACTCACCACTCTGTCTTGCGCATCAGAAGAGAGAGGAGTCGACGAACGTGATTGAGGGGGCAGCAGCAGGGGTCCATACAGCTCCATTCCACTGAGGCATAGGTAATCGGGTGAGTTGAGTGTCGATGTCATAATGACACGGAATTTAGAGTAGAACCGTTGCGGTTGTTGTGGTTGAATCGACCATGTGTACGTTTGACCGCGTGTCTGTAATGCACAGTCATTGACGTGTGAGCGGAGTGTCACCCACTCATTGGTCGTCGGATCCCAGCCATCGAAGTTCCAATCCCGTACCGCACCACCATCGCGTGAATAATGGCGTAGTGTATAATGAGTGGGTGAGAAGCGACGATGCTTCAAGTCCACACAGAACCATGGCAGATCGGATGGATCAGCTGGACTCACACTGCTACTCATCACACGCTCACTCGTACGACCAACCACACCATTGATAGAATAAACATCGGGCGCAGCGGAATATTGAGAACAGGCCACAACGACATGACCACGGTCTGCTGGATTCTGCCATTCTTCGCGAGAGGACAGACTGCGAACCAATGCACCTCTGCGTGCATCATCGGCACTGGCACTCCCATCATCCATTCTCTTTCCATCGTCTTCCTGCTCCTCTTCCTCTGTGAGCACGTCTTCCTCTTCTGCTTCTTCTTCATCTTCATCCTCATCATCGGATTGAGCCAGATTCGCTTCTGCCTCTGATGTCACAGTTGATGGTTTGCATCCAAGATAATAGAACAAACCATTCTCATCCATATCACTGACATAGCTGAACTGACGAACGCGGACAAATGCAGAGCTGGACGAATCGGATGCGTGGATGGCATCAGCACTCTTGCCAGTTGATTCCGTCACCTTCATCACATCTGACTGAGCAGCATTTTCTGACGTAAGCGGGGCCTTCTGAACTTGTCGTAATTCCTGTGGCACATCGGGATAGGTGATGGCCCGCATGGCCGCAATTTTGAGATGGTTATGCATCCACTCATGTGTGACACTATTGGTGAGCGGTGAGTTGTGTGAATTGGCTGACAGCTGCTCACGCAACTCCAAATGTGCGATGAGAGACGAACGTGCAGTCGTTGCCGTCTGACCCATACGCACCGCGTACATATCATGTGTAGTCAGACCTCCTTTCCAGATGGCAACATCGGCCAAAGCACCATGACTCAGATAGTGGATGGAGTCGGAACACATGACACCAAGAACAACTGGGCCGGCAACACCCTCAAAGTCCGTGCGACTATGGCCCTGTGCTCGGGCCAAGCCATTGATGAACAGACGGTACACCGAACCATCATAGGTTGCACCAATATGAATCCATCGATTCCGCGCAGGTAATGGCGCCACAATGAATGGGAATGATGCCTGTTGTTGTGCACTGCCACGTCCCACTCCACCAAACACCACACAATCCATTCCATGCCTCCTGACGATTGACACTCTCCATGCACTCCTCTTATGATCCGCCGGCTTGCTGATGAGAACTTGCTCCACTGACGTCACCTTCCACACCTTCACCCACATGGCGACCGAGAAATGACCCGGCTGAGAGAGAAGCTTCAACACGTCAGGACCATGCAAGATGACATGAGTACGTGCATGACGCCGGAAGAATAATGAGCATGGCGGATGGGATGGAGGCGTGGTGGGTGTAGCAGCAGAGAATGTGAGAGAGGATGCAGGTGCGAGGGAGGAGAGACTCTGATGGGACGGTGGTAGGGTGCAGCTGAAGGGAGGGGATGGTAATGGCATGGCGGTAACTTCATTTGCACTCATTGCATAGGATTTCACTTGTAGATTGCGTAAATCAAATGCCCAATTCGGTTTCCGATGCGAATTCGCCGCTGATGATTGTGTTTGCATATGTGCAGCGAATGGATCCGCAACAATGAATGGATTATGCAATGCGAGTCCAGGATGATTGATGAAGTCCTTGCCACGGCACTCACCATGCAATGATCCGTCCACATAGATCTGAACTCCACCTTCCGTACCTCTGCCCGGGATGAGATCAACAGGGAGATCAGGAGATAGATCCGCTGCGCGCTCCACAACGATGACGACACGATGCCATTGATTGAGACGTAATGCATTCGCATTCTTATTACTCGTCTTACTACCAACAACGTTGAGCATGGATGAGACAGTCGATGGGAAGCAGAAGTGGCCATTATGATTGATGAGTAAACTGTGGTTCAGACGATCCCGTGATGAAGAAGCAGTCATAGACACTGTTGTGCCATTGATTGTGCTTGGTGCAGGAGTCGTGCTCGTCAACGATGCTGCTGGTGTGGGAGATGATGTCGGTGAAGGGGATACATTCGGCTGCTGCGAATGCAAGTGATTACCAGTGCTTGCATTCAAGCCTTCTCTCTCCATCGTTGACATCTCTCCATGGGTGGGGCTTGCACTCCGTGACATGGCACGTGTCGCAGTCTGTGTTGCATCTTGTAACGGTGCAGCGGATGATGGCGCAACTGGACGGGGAGCAACCAATACGTCGCCTGATTGGCCATCGGGGAGTGAAGTTGAGGCAGCAGTCATATGATTGGATGAATCACTTGATGACGGCCCTGCGCCCATACGAGCAGCAAAAACCAATTTATTCATGGCCGCGAGAACATTGCTGGGAACATCATTCATAGCAGAGGCGGGTCGAGGCGAGACAGGAGAGACAGAGTGAGTAGTAGACGGGACAGCAGCAGCGGTGGCAGTGGTGGACGTGCTGGATGATGATGATGTTGCCATGGCGACGGAAAGAGGAGATTTCTTGGGTGATCGAGTCATGAGTAGGATAGATGTAGGCTCATGCTGACTCATACTAGCAATTCGCATATCGACGATGATGGTATATGTATGCATGACATGTGGTGCCTGCGAATGAGAAGGAGCGGGAACGCCATTGACTGGAGGCAGCTGGAGCTTGATGAGAGGCGGCGAGTTGTGTTGGTCCAATGTATGAGTGAAGACAAGGTAGGTTTGTGGGGAGATATGAAAGAAGCGCGAAGGAGGGAGAGGGAGAGGGGTGATGGAAGTGTCTTGGTCCTCCTCACCATTGCTCTTATTAGGGGCGGCAGGGAAAACATCGCTCCGCCATTCCACCTTGCGTTTTCCATGTATACTCACGCCGGTTGGTAGCCTGTTAGCGATATGCAATTGCGTGGATGCCATCGTGCCTCTCTCCTCCGATGAGAAGTCATACTCACATGTGACACTTGTATTAGCACGATGCTCTGCATAGGGCATCGCTGCTGACGGTGACGATTGGCGCACAGTAGACAGCAGAGATTGCTCCATGCTACTCATTGCATATCGCTTGACTTGGACGAGTCGTACGCGAGCAGAGTAGAGAGCAAGAAACATCGGTGTCATATCGGCGGGATCGTCGTGAGTGAGAAAAAGAGTCGTTGCAACTCCAGGCAAATCCACAGAATCTAGCGACGATTCCATCTGTTTCGATTGCATGATGCACTGTCCATCCATCGTCACTGTCATGCACTTTTTCTCGCCATCAACGATGAGTACGATGCGATGCCACGTACGCGGTGTGAAGCAGGGAGCATCCTGTGCGGCACTCTGTTTACCACATCCAAATCTGCCACTCGCACCAATCCACACTCCAATACATGGGCTGATGCGGACAGCGACAGCGATATCTTCGACGGCCATCGGTGCAAAGAGGATGAGACGCTGTGATTCAGGAGGGAGTCGCTCCACACACACATCCATCACGACACTATACGAATGAAGCTTGTCGGACGGAGAGGAGTCAGCGTTGACCGCAGTTGTCGACGGCTCCTTCTCATTCTGTTTCATCTTGATTTGAAGTGCAATATTTGCAGGTTTGATGCCAGTTGCCGTTCCATCTGGTTCAAATTGCCATGTGAATAGGTTGGCACCGGATCCATCTGTCTGTAATTCCGCAGCAGATCGTGCAATGATGGCTGTCGTCTGATCACGTTCACTTGTAAGAGTATTACCATCGGATTGTTCAAGTCGGAACATGTCGACATCTTCAACATCAGCAGGCAGCCCTCCAAGTGAGAAATCATACACGTAGTTGAGGCGATCATGACCGAATGTTGACGCAAGCAAGTGTGGGTTGGCACGATCGCAACATGGGCATTTCGGTTCTGTCAGAGGGATGGATGTCGACTGTGGATGGGCACATGTACATTGCCATTCTGTCGCTTGTGCGCGTCGTTTTGCTTCTCGCTCTCTCTCTTTCTCGCCTTCTAATATCGCATCACGCTTCTGTTTCTCACCCAGGTAGGATTGACGCTTGGCGGCCAGCATCGATAGGGCGAGTGTATGCTCATGATGAGCCTGCTCAGAGAGAAGTGAGGTAAGATGATGCAGATGGCGGTGCATCAGTGAGAACAGCTCCGAACAGAACGGCAATGAAGATCCATCGGGTTTAGACCTTGCGGCTGTTTTTCCATTCTCCTTCTCCAACGATTCCGTATCATCCGTAATTTCCCGAATTCTTCCATTCTCATCCGCCAACTGCAACGTGCGATACATAATCAGTCGCCACAACGACCAGGTAACCGCACGCATGAGAAGGCTGCGTGGAGGAGTGGATGATGAGGTGGGTGGTGATGTGCTCGTTTTGGTGTTATCCGAATTGTTTGGTGCCGTTATTGTTGCTCCCGCTGTGCCATTCATATTCTCCTGCTTCGCTTTGCTGGTGCTTTCTTGTGTATCCACTTGCCATTCCTTGTCGATCCATTGCGATCCAAGCCAATTCTTCACGGATCCAACACGCTGCAATTCAAGTAAATCATTTGCTCGAAGATCGAAATTGAACAGATCGAATAGGTAGAGTTGAGCGGATAGATCGAGACAGGGATGGGCGAGGGAGCGGGAGAGGAAGTGAAAGTAGGCGGATGTCAAATGTTTGAGCACAGACGAAGGGAGGCACATGAGTCCATGGCTGTAATGACTCGTGGCTGGTGCAGATGCGAGATGCGCAGCAAAGAATGTATTTGCAGTCTCTGCATTGCCACCAATGCTTCCTTTCTCATCCTTTGGCCAGCATGCAGCAATCCATCTGAGTTGGAGAGTGAGGGCAGATGAAGATGCAAGATGTGGCAGCAAGTACAACAGATGACGCAATGCAAGCGCACGATGCATGACACCAGTGTGCTGTGTGAGTAGGAAGGAATGGAGGTGACGTGGATCGAATCGTTCAGCTGGAGCACGTGTCAGTTCGAGCAGATCGTTGACAAGAGTGCTCATGGCCGGTGACAGGGGACATGATGAGTCGTTATTCATACTATCGGATAGATGACGACTATGCATACGTGGTGAAGTGATGGTCTGTTGGCGCGCATGAAGAAGTTCCTTGAGACGACCAACGACGCGAACTGTGTGCGAAGAAGCAGAGAGGACACGAGGACCCAGAGATGGCCTCTCACCATTGACAGGAAGCACATGTTGTTGTTGTTGTTGTTGTTGTTGTTGTTGTTGTTGTTGTTGTTGTTGTTGTTGTTGTTGTTGTTGTTGTTGTAATTGATCCTTTACTTCTTCCTCATCTGCAATCTTGCGCTTCTCCTCTTCCTCATCCGCAACCCGTGGCTCGGGTGTGACATTTGACGATGATGCAGCAGTCGAGGTGGCAGAGTTGTATGTTGCATGTTGCCGCTTCATTTCCTGTTCCCTCTTCGTCTCCAACCATTGTTGCTCCTTCTCATATGACGCGCACCATCGAGGCCCCAATTGGATGAGGAATCTCATTCGATGCAAGGCAACATTCGTGAATGAGATGATCGCATCACTGCCACCATGCCGTGCTTTGAGGTAGGCAAAATGATGACGAATCTGAAGGGAACGCTGATAGAGATGCAGAAGAGCAGCAGGGAGAGTGGATGGAGGATGGGCTGAAGCAGATGGCTGTGTGATGGAGTTGGATTGCAGCATCTCAGCCGTTTGCAAGGCGACATCAATCATCTTCGTATGGTGGATCATACATGCCAATAATGCACGCTGAACCTGTTGGGCATAAGTTTCGACACTCTTCATCAACCGCTGCTTCTGATGGGTAGGTGTGGCAGCTGACAGTGCGTGAAGCAAGGACCCTGCTGCACCACGCTCTGCAAATAAATCCTCCATGAAATCAATATGAGATTGACGAGAAGCTGCAGCTGAGTCGGGTGGAGAATCGCACAGTTGCATGAGTGGTGTGAGAGGAAACGCATCGGCATCATGATCCCGTGCAGATGCATCGGCGGCATTTTCAAGCGCTTGAATCGTATGTGGCCATGTACTTGGTACTTGTTGAGCTGTGATATCAACTTTGAACACATCCGATGTGGTGAGTAACATTTGTAATCCATGAAGTAGACGAGTATTTCCACCTTTTCCTTTGTTGAGTAGCAACGATTGCCATTGGATGGCTGGAGCCATGAGTAGAGATGTTGTTGCATGTGCATACAATGCTTGACATTGATGGGCCATCATGCGCATCCATCGACCACATGCTGGCTCCATAGCAACACTCAACAAGGTTAATCTGAATCCACACTGAGGTGAGAAGTGTGCATACGCACGCTGACTCTCACACCGACGCACGTAGCGTAATGGATAACTACCATCCGGCCAGCCAATATGACTATCACGGAGTAAGCGAACACCACTCCGTCCCATACCCGTGTACACATCCACTTGCTCAGCTGCCGATTGTGTGCTGTGTGAATGATCACATATGAGCAGACAAGTCGATGCTGACCCATCATTCCTTGCTGCACTGCCACTCGATGATGCCCAATGTGGCAACTTTAATTCTGCTCGCATCTCACTGGCGCGATCTGCACTCTCCGCCGATGCGCTAATGATGCATGGAACAAGGAAGGATGCATGGAGGTCAGATCGGGTCATGAGAGGATTGGTGCGTGTGAGTGGGGGCAAGTATTGATAGGCAAATGGTTCGGCACCAAAGTTGACTTTGACCTCCTCACCAGGTGAGATCATGCCAATGCTCGCATGATACGCCAAACTCGTATCAACATGAGTGAATGCAACACCAAGATGCTTGCCATTCAATGTCCAGAATACTTCACCACGATCAAGGTTGAGCGCACAGCCGATGACATCCCCCTCATGGCATGGTGCGGCATAGGGTGCGCCATGCCCCGCATTATGGAATCGTTTTCCGTCATCCGTGTGCAGGCCAAAACTATCCCCATCCCAACCCGGCATCCGATGCAGTGAGTAGTTATTCAGTGCAAAGCCGACACCAATACTTGCCTTCTCACCCAAGCTTACAATCTTCACTTCATAATAAAGCATGGATGTTGCACGATGTGGCAGTGGCTGAAGTGCCTCCTTGCTCTGTGCCAATGCCGCCTGTGCGCCAGCAGCGAGTGAGCCAGCACGACGGAGCAGACGTGGGCTCGGTATGGAGATGGCAGGAGAGTGACGAGTGACCTCCATGAATGCTTGCGGGAAGAGGTCAAGCAATTCCGCATTGGACTGGGAGTGTGCAGTCGACGAAGTCGATGACGAGCTCTTCGCATCAGAGGCAGGTCGATTGGTATCAGCTGGAGCAGGCTGCTGTGCAGCTGCATCAGAATCAGAAGCAGTTGCAGTTGCAGATGCATCACTCGGTTTGGTGTGTGTCATGAGCTGTGGAGGCATGAGATTACTCGCTGGAACGGTGGTAATATTTGATTTCTTGCTTCCCTTTGCTCGCATCAATCGCTCCTCCATCTCAACCTCCATCTGAAGCTCTGTGCGCACTGCGAGTATGCGCTCATGTAAGCATTGATGAGCAGAGATGAGAGGGATGAGACGAGTAAGTAGAGAGAGTGCCATGGATGATGATAGCCGTGCATGTGCAGCAAGTGCACTGACACTGGGCCCAGTAGCCGGTGAGACACATGGTGGAGTTGCAAGGAATAGATGCATGGATGTCAGCAGTGGTCGGCCCAGTGCCGTCACAAAGCTTGGCCGTAAGACGAATTCGGATAGATGCTTCCACAGATGCCATCTTGCACTGGCCAAAGTGTTGAGAGGCGACGCATGCTCTGCTGGATCTGACGATGATGGTGCGGATGGGGATGAGCGTGATGGGATCGACCCAGATGCAAGCATATGAGGAGGAGATGCGGATCGTGCGCTAGGTCGCTTGGTGGAAGACGAGCGTGTGCCAACAGATCGGACACGGTTGATACGAGGCTTCGACAACTCTTGTTTGACCAGCCATGCATCTTGACGTTGCATAAACTCTTGAATCTCTCGCAGCATGACGCGTGATGATGAGCAGACAGCATCTGTATAGAAGAGTAGGGCCTCCTCACACCCGCTGGCATCATACGATTGCACATCACTTGGAGCCAGACGTAATGACACATTCTCTGCAAGTGCTTCGACACTCCCTTCCGACATATTCGCCACTGTTGCATTCGCATCCTTCACAATGCCACTGGTGGCATTGGCATTGCGATGTGCGACAGAATGTGTTGATGATGCACGATGATGATCGACGCCTGCTTTGCTTTGAACGCTTCCACCTCCACTCCTCTTCTGCTGAGTTTGGCCAGTCTTCTCATCCAATATATCCTGCATGGTTTGACCAGCTGCACACAGTAAGAAGAGTTGGATGCATTCGAGAATGCGAAGTGATGGGGAATGTTGTAGATAGTTGACGGATGGGGAAGGAAGTAAAGAACTCGAGCTGCTGCAACCTGTGGCAAGGAGCGACGCGATAGGAGTGAAAGGAGCGGATGGAGTAGAGATTGGCGTTGGTGGCTTGCTTTCTGAACTGCCGCTGGCGAGGTTGGGAGTGTACGTCATTGCTCTGGATATGGATGGAAATGACAAGCTCTGCTGCTTTGTGGAAGAGGCACTGGTATCCATTGCAGTGAATGCAGGGGGTGATGGCGTTCGTCGACTGGCAACAGATTGTCTGTCCGCTTCGCTCCATTCAGGCGTGAAGGTAATCTCCTGTTTCCTCGATGATGAATGGATCGTATTGGCAGCGGTGGCTTGATCGGATGCATCCGCCACACCCATACTACGCATCGCCACACGAGTCTCATACTCAACTGATCGAAGATGGAAGGAGATGAATGACCTGAGTGCGTGGAGACAACGAGTGCGAGCAGATGCGGGCAAGGCTGCAGCATCATTCCATCCATTCAACTCATCCACCAGCCGCATGCCGAAGAGGAAGTGACTGAAGTGAAGATGTAAGAAGGTGAGGACGGTTTGATGGTGCGCGGTGAGAGGTGGCGACGGAATGGATGAAGAGGACTCAGCTGGTTGGTGTTGTTGCATGAACTGCAGTCCATACTCAAGCTGTTGAGCAACAGTCGGGAAGAAGAGTGTGAATCCACATAGGAATGCTTCTGTCGCCTCACGCGCAAGACTACTTGTAGCCTGCTTTCGTTGTGTGTTCTCAGTGGATTGATGAGTTGGAGGCTGTATGAAGCGCTCGATCTGCACTCGGAGTGTATCCACTAACACTCGACCTTCCGAGGATGATTTCGATGCAGCTGCAGCAACCTCATCGAATGGTACCTGTGACAGTGATAGTTGGTAGAGGTGCGATTGTAGGAGACGAAGAGTCGAAGTAAGGATCAAACCATGATGAAGCCAAGACTCATTGCTGGATGGTGATGGTGAGTCATCAGCAGTGGAGTGATGCAGACATTGGAAGTATGCTTGAGTCGACATGTCGAGAATGTTGGAAAGCAGTTGGAATGTTTGGAAGGAAATATGAAGCTTGAGTGGTCGATGCATCGTTGCAACCCCTGCTCTCTGCACGCCTTCTGTCGCTGCCTTGCGCTGCTTTTCTCTCTCCTTCTCCATCTTCCTCTCTTGTTGTTGCGCAGCAGTTGGATCAGCAGTCGCGTGCCAAACCGGTGGAGCTTCCTCCCTGAAGATTCGATTCTCCGGTCGCACGACGACACATGAATCATTCACCGATCCAGTGCGTGAAGCAGAGAGCGCAGCACAAACAGGCTCGAAAAGAATATTCTGTGCTGACACTGGGCTCAGGGGAGCATGGGCTGAAGCAAACGTCAGAGATGGTGAGGACAATGGTTGGAATGGGAGAGAGAGACGAACGAGTTGTGAGAGAATGATAGCACAGAGGGCTGATGAAGGCAGCTGTGTAAAATCCGGTTGAGTTGCTTCACTGTCTGTCGCATTGGTTGCTCCGGTTAATGTTCGAATGATGGCTTGTGGCGATCGTGCAGGGAATCCAGCCTGAATCTCCTGCCATCTCTCTTGTCTCTCCACCTCCCGTCTCACACAGTGCGTACACACGTCACCGCCACAGGGCTCAGGCTTGGTCTTATCGCGTAACTCCTCCAAGCTAGCATCCGCTGAAGGCTCATGATGAAAGCAATGAAAGACGAAGCCCTCACCAGTGATAGTGCACCCGGATCGATGACATGAATCGTTAGAGTCACACACCCAGCTGCTGCTATAAGCCAACGGAATGAGACGGAAGGAATGAGGGTGGGTGAAGAGAGGGTTGGAGATGGATTCGATCGTATCATCATCATATGGGATCATACATGCCGATTTGGCATCGTCCGTTGTTGCTGCTGTCGGGGATGTTGATTTCGATTCGAATGCGACGAGTGAAGGCAAGAATGATCCAATGCGCGAACCTAAATGTTCTGCGCCTGCTACACCTCCGCTGTTGCTCGCTTCCGATCGGTGCGTGTATAGTAATGTGACAACATGCAGCAGCTGCTCGAGATTGCCTGATGCCAGTGCAGCACCAAACAGAATGCCCAACGCCTGAGACCGATCAGCAAGCGAGAAGGTAGAGGCCGACGTGGATGACGTAGATGAAGCAGGAGCATTGGCTGGTTGAGCAGGAGTGGGAGATGGCGTAACAAATGACGCATCATTCGAAACGATGGTAGCGAGGAAGTGAAAGAGCGGGTGAAAGACTGAGTAGAGGTCCATCGATTCAGATTCAGATGCAGATGGCTTCAGTGGATTCGGCGGGGTCGGACAGATGGTGAGTGGTTGTACTTGCATGAATGATTCGCATGCAGTATGTAGGACGGAGGAGATGACATCCGATGCACCCAAACGCTGAGCAGTCTGTAGCAGCTGTAGATTGATGGCAACGAATGAGCGCAAGACTGTGCTCGTCGCACTGGCAGTCTGTGCTCTGACACTGTCATCGTTACTTCGTCTCACTGCTCTCCATGTCGCTTCACTTGCCATCCTCCTCTTCCTCTGTGCATCTCTCACACTGTTGACTTTGCTCTGTTGATGTACGAACATCTGTGCCAAGACGCCGCAGCGGAAGCTGAGTTCAGCATCATCATACGCATTACTCGCATGGGACTGTTGTAAGGCATGAACGACAGTAGGATTGGTGGAGTAGGCAGCATTGCCTGTCGTCCAACCAGATGGAGAGGAGGGCGAGGAGGATGGTGATGATGCGAGGGAGACAGCTGCAGGAGTGCGAGCGGGTGGCGGGAGTGCAACGGCATTGCCAGCTGATTGGACGGCGGAATGGATGGTTCGCATGAGATGACGAATCAGTTCAGCATGATGCTTATATGCAACAGCTGCAGGATCCACATCACTCCCATTCTGACGCTGTCCTTGCTTCCGTTTGTGTTGCTGTATCCCGCGCTTGATCTGTTGCTCATCGATGAATAGATCGGGAGAGATGGGCTCAGGCTGCAAGGGAAGGAAGGACGGGCTGGGTGGCAGACTTGGAGGCTCAAGACCAAGGAAAGAGGCAAGGGCAGTCGATGACTTATCGAATACTTCATCTTTGAGTGCCATCATCACACTCTGTGGTGCCGCTCTCCTCCTCGTGGCTGCAGGAATGCCATGAGTATGAGTGCGGATTGGTTGTGAGCCACTACTACTGCCGGCTCCACCCTGTGTGGCACTGATGGGCCGCACTCCAGTCGATGCATAGCCACCAACGACATTGCCAAATTGGTCAATCACCTGTGCAGGTGCATTGATGTCATGTGCAACAGCTGCGTGTAACACAGCGGGATCAGCAGTGGGTGGGAGGAGTGACGGAGGCAACAGTGGAGCGGCAGAGGAAGATCCAGTAGAACCAGCGGGAGGCAGGGAGGATTGATGTAAGAGCGCGAGATGAAAGCCACCGGATGATGGAGTGGCACCGCCACTGCCGCCACTGCGACTCTGTGCAGCAGCTCCAGCTGCAGCTGCTTGCTGTGTTTGTGCAGTTGGCCTTCGTCTCTGCTGCTGCCTCTGCCATGGTAGCAAGGTTGCACGAGCGGGCGCAGCAGCCGACAGAGCGAGATGAGAGTGAGCTGCCGAAGTGGAAGGGGAGGAGGAGGAGGAGGAGGAGGCAGCGAGGGATGGATCAGCCAACGCTGCGGAATGGGACAGATGATTACCCATGATGCGACAGCGAATGACAGCGGCTGACTATCGACCT
>Ga0256777_1000020_pt1 | contig 26794 bp, 3 predicted proteins | sample MC6MC0928MT_FD_186042 | JGI IMG/M metagenome (GOLD analysis project Ga0256777, IMG submission 186042) | Metatranscriptome of enriched soil aggregate microbial communities from Iowa State University, Ames, United States - MC6-MC0928-MT... | ecosystem: Environmental > Terrestrial > Soil >... | reverse complement strand
GTGCACCACTTTCTTAGCTGTTGTCTTCCGGTCATCTAGGTCCCAAGGTGTCCATTCTTGACTGCATTTTTCGGTCTAAGTGTCCACTGAGTGCCTGAGGTCGAGACCGTCATGCAAGCTTGACTTTTGACAGTCAACTTTTTCCCCTTTCGACCATCGAGTCCGTCCTCCGCTCTGTCTTCATGCTTCACTCAACCCCTCGATCGAACCACACACAACGGACAACACAACAATGGCGGTTTGACGCAATGCCCCATTGAGCTGAGCGATTCATCCTCCTATCAAGCGCCCGCATCGGTCGATTCGTTCTCCTGGTTTCGTCATCATTTCACATCTCACCTCACTCTTCCTCAACTCTCATCCCGCCTCAGCTTGTGTGAGCGTAACGTACGTCTCCTTTTTTCATTCCCGCCTGCATTCACTCCACTCTCCATTCCATTTTCTCTTGTCTGGGTTGGCTTGAGTTGGATTGAGTGCGAGTGCAGCAGTGCGCGGCAGTGGGAGAAGGAAGATCGAAAGCAGGCCGATGGGAGACTCAGCCACAGCCACCAGCACGGTGTCAGCCCGATTGGGAGCAGCGCCGCCAGTACGAGTAACGATGACAAGTCGGGTACGGACGAGGCGATTGCTGCTGAAACCCGTAGACTCACAACAAACAGGAATTGATGAGACTGAGTACGATCATGATCGTGATCACTACGATGATGATGATCGGCATGCACGCAGCGAGATTATGACGCTCGCACCCGACTCTGATTCTCCTCCCTTGCCGTCACCACAGAATGTTCTTGGGCAGGGAGAAAAAACATCGGTTTTGTCACTCTTCCCATCCATGCCAATGTCATGGTCACACCCACCCGCAACAGTCAGAATGGCGTCCACGATCAATTCATCGAATAGTCACGCGATGAGACCATGCAGCAGCAGCAGCAGCATCAACAGCAACAGCAACAGCAACAGCAGCACTGCCTCACCCCCATACCATCCATGCCAAACTCTTTCCCGCACTCAAACTCATCGACACACAAATACGAATCCAGTCGGCATTCTTGCACAGTTATTCACGCTTGCATCCTTTCCCACATCCGCGCCCGGCCACCATCAACGACGCCCTCCATCGCGCCAACCAACATTGGCATCCGTGTGCAGTGGAAGGAAGATGCATCGTCGAGTGACACGATATACCATCCTCCTCTTTCTTCTCCTACTCTCTACTCTACTCTTCATATTGCCGCCGCTCGTCACCATGCTTCATTCATTCCACTCCCACATCAACATTGCAAACATCCTCGCTTCACGACGTCCATCTATCCTCTGCACTGATACCATCCATCGTGGTGCGCCACTCAATCTCCCGCTCATCAATGACGAACGCTCCACACCGCCGCCGTCCTCGCCACCACCCTCCCTCACATCCTGCTTCTCGTATCCCTCCATCGCATCCTCCTCCCCTTCTCGCTCACATCGCTCCTCTTCTTCCTTCTCCCTCCTTCCCAGCCTCCTCTTTGTGTCTGGTCAGACGCTGACGTTTGATCCCAGCAGCATCCCTCCCTATGCTGTTGCTGGTGGTTGGTATGAGATTGTCATCTCCCTTGGTACCTGTGGTATTGCGTACACGGGTACGCTGACTTGTACCAATTGTTGTGTGAGTACGACTGCTGCACGATGCAACACTTGGGGCAATAGTCAGAATTGGCTGTCGACTGACGTCACGACATCCGTATCGTTTTGGGCGACGTTTCGAACAGATCAAGCGTTGCAACCAACACTCGCCATCACATCGACTGTTCCAGCATGCGGGGGAGAAAGCGTATCCATCCCTCTCGCTAATGCCGCTCAACTACGGCAGTCAACGGGTGCATGGCCCGTTGCTCTGGTTGACCTTGATGTCAGTCAACAACCCATGCCGGCTAATCAAACACTCGGTGTCCCTCCAACGATGGTACCTGCTGGTAGTGATGGCTGCTTCACTGGCTCACCTTATCTGCACTTCACTAAGGAGCCAAAGAGTCAGCTGAATTTAACTGATCCAGCTTCGTTGCCCAATACGAATCCCATGAGTGGCATGGTTGATTGGAATACAGTCGAGCGCGGTGGTGGCTCATGGTCAGTGGCGGCGTGGGTGCATGAATCCACACATTGGTATGCAGCAAAGTTATTCAACTGTGGCGTGGATGATGAGATGGATACCGCCAAGCTACAAGAGATGTATACATTATTCTTCACTACTGGCATACCGATGACATATGGTGTGTGGAATTGGGATCCCGATGGTGTGACCGCCTTGAACGCCTGGACGAATTACCCATCCGATCTGCCCAATCCATTCTCGAGTTGGATTCATTACTTGTACACATTTGATGCGACGACGACCAAGGGCTACCTGTATCGGGATGGGAATCTCATCATTTCAACTAGTGGGATGACACCGGTGAAACAAGGCTATCGACCTTCATGTTGGTTAGGCTGGGGACCGTATGGTAGTGTCGACGTTCATCGACTGGAAGGAGATGTGGCGAGGTTCACCTTTTGGCACAAGCATCTGCCACTCGAAGAGGTACAGCTACTCTATAATGATCGACCAGATGTGGCGAAATTTGGCTTGATTGGATCGATCACGCCGTTGACAGCGCCGTTTGATATTGATACAAACGTTACACTGCATGCTGCACATGCGAATGGTTTTGGCTGTCAAACATCATTGGTGCAAATCTGGTATGGGCCGAATGGAGGTGATGCGCTCTGTCAGCCGGCTACGTGGCTGAATGCGAGTGCCGTACAATGCACAGTGAAAGCGTACTCCATGGCACCGAATCAACAAGTTGAATTTACGTTGAAATTGACATTGGGTACCAATGGTCCACGTCTCATCCGCAATGCCTTACCAGATGCAATCCTCAATATCACTGGTTCATCCAGTTGGAGTCCAGCATTCGGTCATGCATGGGCAGTGGATTGGAGTCAGCCAACGATGGCGCATGCGACATGGTATGCAGGTGCGACACCAGGTACAGGTGTGGCTAGTCTCAATGGCATCGATCAATACATCGACCTCCTCTTAACCTCCGATACAGGCAATCCAACTGCCTTGCCCGAGTTCCATGTGACCCCTTCCGTTGGTGGTGGTGGCTATACGCTCTGTCTCTGGCTCTGGTATGATGCGTTACCAACGCTGCCGTATACGGCCATCCTCACACTCTTACCTGTGGATGGATCATATCTCATTCTACGGGGTCATTGCTGTGTGGATAACTATAACACATCGATCTATGCATTCGCTGGCGTCAATGGTCAAAGTCAATATATCGGATACCCGTGGATGCAGATGGCCCAGGGTCAATGGAGGCAATGGTGTATCAGCCAAGCGAATATGGAGATTCAGCTATGTGCTGATGAGCTATGCTTTCGATATGAATGGCTCGTATCGATGGAAGGCGCCATACCTAGTAAGGCATTGTATTTTGCGCGATTGGGAGCGTGGATTAACCAGCAACTACCGAACTCCAAGGTTGTCATTGGCTCATTTGATTATTACAATCGTTCGATGTCAATAGAAGAGGTGAGAGAATTGAGATTTCATCCTCCACCGTCAGTCGCTGGTCCATTACGCTTGTCCCCCCGTCCAACATCATTGTCCGTGGGCCAAACACTCGCCATCTATGTCGTGAATCCAACCTACTTTGGTGTCGACTTTACCGTGACGGTATCGAAGAGCGGTGAGTGTCAGTTGAATGGGGGCGCCACGTCGACTGATCTGACATTCACCAGTCGACAGACACTCAGCTTTCAACTCTCGGCACCGAGCACTTACACAACATGTCTCATCAGTTTCTCATTCAATGGCGCATCGGATCCACGGATTGCACTACCTGATCAACTCGACTTATCAACGACGCTGGCTCCTCCCAGTCAGAATGCCAACATGCAACTGCTGTTCAAATCGCGCCCACGACATGCGCCAACCTGGTATGGTGATGCAGCATGTCTACCGCGTGATATCGTACGATTGGATGGGGTTGATGATTACATTGATCTGTATGACCCATCGGATCTCGGCACAACCACGCCCTTCCTCACTCATGCACCGACACCTGGTGTGATGGGTGGGACGGATGTTGCGGGTGCATGGACCTTCTCCATCTGGTTCTCCTTCCATTCCCCACTCTATAATCAAACCTATCCACGCATCTTCGATTTCTGCCCCGATCAATCTGTTGAGCAGGGTCTATCCATCTACCTCCAGGACTCAGGTACCACGCTCGCCGTTGATATGTTTGCAGCAAAATGGGTCGCATTATGTAGGCTGACCGCCCCTGGCACCACTCCCATCCTGCCACATCGATGGTATCATGTGGTGGTCACCTGGGATGCAGGTGGGGTACACGATGTACAGGAGGGCATGCATCTATTCGTAGATGGAGTCAAGGTTGCATCTCAGCTCGCCTGCGGTAACTTTGATGCAATGGAGCGACCAAAATGTGCGCTCGGTCAAGGATTCATGGATGATCCCAATCGATTCTCACCGTTGGACCTCGCAAGCTTTGAGTATTGGAGTCGATCACTGTATCCGAGTGAGATTACTACTCTCCATAGCCAGCCACCTGCCAGTCTTGCCAACTTCATCGTCATCAATTCCATCACGCCATCGACTGTGAATATTGGGTCGGACACGACGAAGGTTGCATTATCGACTTCGTTAATCATGCCGTTCGATTGGGCTGCTTGCGCCGGTGCCATTCTTGCGTTTCGCTATGGTCCCAATGGAGTGGAGATGCTGAGCCCGAAATTTGAATTTTCTGCGGACCTTCTTACAACATATGTTTACATCAAAGATGCACCAACCAATGTCGCATTGTATATGACAGCATATATCAATGGCATACCGGGCCTTACATCCACGGTCTCATTCATGGCGCAGGCAACATCAGATGGAATGTATGCGGCGGCGACATGGAAGAGTGAATTCCCAACACCGACACTTCATACGCCATGGTTGCCTGGCCCGTCACGTCTGACAGGCACGGGTATTGCGGCTATTTCTGCGACTGGAGCCCAGTATGTCGATCTGAATGATCAGTCTGATGTTCATTCAACCCCAGCCGTTCCCTTCCCGAATACCTTTCCTGGTAGTGGCTGGACGTTGAGTATGTGGATGCGTCGAACGACGACTGGTAATGCCTCTCTATTTGATTGCAGTGATGCGCAAACATCACGCGACAATTCAGTCAGCATCTATTGGACCAATGACGGTAGTCAACTGTGTGTACGAGTTGGACTCAAGACGCCGAAAGCAGTCGAGGATAAGTTTGCCCAGAAGTGTACGTCAAATTATGCATGGGACCCAGATGTATGGTATCTATTCACGCTCATGGTGTCAACAGCGCCGGAACTCACCATCTATGTCAATGGTAACATATTTTATGGTCCAGTGTCATTCCGTCTGCCCATTGAAACCGCACGACCATACTGCTACTTAGGGAAGGATATTGCCAGTAGCGGGTCGACTGCGTTGAATGCGCATATTGCATTCATTGGATATTGGCAGAGACCCCTCAGTGCGGGTGAAATTGTACTACTGCTGCAAAAACCACCAACCAACATTCGACAAGCGACGTTTAATGTGACGAATTCTGTTCCTTGTATGGTTGCTGATCAGAGTCGTGAGCTGTTCCTCTTTCCCATGGTTCAATTTGGTTCGATCACGAGTCCGATTGTTGACTTGACCGTGACGGTCAGTGGCAGCGCGGGCACCATTGGCTTGTCCTCGTCTGGCGGATCGACTTCACTCACTTACACGTGGAACAATGAGTTGACACCAAAAGCGCTTTGGCTGCGTACAGGGTCATCAACGGCATTTACTGACGCGACTCCATTCAAGATACACTTCGCCATTACAGGTGGAGATACGGTACATCACATTGCTCCACAGGATCTTGTCATTGTACCTGCAACTGGTCCATGTTTGCGTCAATATGCTCCTTTCACCCTCAACTTCACCTATCCCTCCGATCATGCCGGTCACCTTGGCAATACGTCGTGTGTTGCGGGTAATGTTGCCACCTTCAATGGGATCAATCAATATCTCGATCTCAATCATCCCGCTGATATTGATGGCAGCTGGACGCTGCCTGTCTTTTCGGCATCGACACAGTGGTTCATCTCAACATGGCTGCTATTCGATGTTGGAATGGAAGATGGGCATATTATGCACTTGACCAGCAATGGCAATGCTGCTGATAGCATCCGTTTAAGCGTACAGGCAGCAGTGGGCTCCTATGGACTGTCCTATTACATCGGCTCGTCCGCTGCTTGTACTGGCGTCGTCACCCTGCCTTACGATACCTACTTGCATCAATGGATCCATATCTGGCTGCGTGTTGTGAATGGCGCATTTGCACTGATGGTTAATAATGCCCTCCAAGCGTCCATCTCATCAGGCTGCAGCATCAATTCCATTGTACGATCCCGCAGCTTCCTTGGTGCATCGGCCTCGACGAATCCACCAACATCTGGATTCTTCCATGGCAAGATTGCAAGCTTTCAACTATTCGATCGAGCGGTCTATTCAGGGGACGCCACCATCCTACAGAATGACCCACCACTCGCCGTTGTGCAATACTCGCCAACCATCACTGTCTCACCAACACTTGGCACGTATGGTCAATCGCAGCAGGTCACACTCACAACCACCATTGATGCCAGCCATCCAACCGGCTTTGGCTGTTCAGCCAGTGATGTGAGTGCAGTCACCTATGGGCAGTGGGGATTTGGATTTCAATGCAACTCACTCGTATGGTCGAGCCCAACACAAATCACGTGTACGGTTGGACCGGATGTTCCCATGTGGCATAACGTGAAGTTCATCATTCATATGGCCGGTGGAATTGAAGGGAAAATATCATCTGGCACCTATGGCGTCCAAGGCCTTGCAACAGAGGTTGCCGGTACGGCACTGTATTCGACCTACTTCTCAGCCATTCCCTTTCATTCACACTCTGAGCCTGGCCCAAGTCAATTGGCTGGGACGCGTGTAGCAGTGTTTGATGCGAGCACGAGTGATTGGCTGAATCTTCGTCTACCGGGTGATACGGGTGTCGCTGACTTCAACTTTGACTTCTCCCCCACATCCCGTGGCTTCACGATCAATCTATGGCTGATGGGGACACCCGATACTGCATCAACCGCTGCAATCTTCTTCTGTGCACCATCAACCTATACTGATCACAGTGCCATCGTCCTACAGCGCATTGCAGCGGATAATGTGAGATTTAGCTTCATGGATGGGAATGGCAACAATGCATATAGCAAGTGTGAGACCAATTCAGGATGGACTCTTGGCAGTGGTGCATGGAAGATGATGACGATCACAATGGATGAGGCAAGACAGATCAGCATATTCATTGATGGCAATCAGTATTTGGCATGTCAAGGCTTCGCTGTTCCTATCTCTGTCGATCGTAATAAGTGCGTGTTGGGTCGTAGTTACATGCCGAGCGGAGCGGAGTTGCCGAATTTTGATGGCTCCATGGCTGCATTCATGGTGTGGGAACGGGCGTTGACATTCGGTGAGGTATTCAACTTATATAACATTCCACCGACGGACATTGCACCAGCTGATTTTATTCTGACTGGTATGCCACCCGCTATGGTCCCAACACAGACAGCCACTATCAACATGTATGCACCAGTCAACTTTGACCCAGATGATGTTCAACTCGCTGTCACTGTCAATGGAGGATCGATTGCACCACTGGGACCATTCACATTCTCTGCCATCGAGACGAAAACATTTACATTGACAGCACTGGCGGATGATGTGCAGATACAATTCACGCTGATTGGCAACCCAGCACAGTTTAAGCAGCCACCATCACTGACGTTCAAACTATCGAATTCCACCAACATTCTGTCAACAGCAGCCATTGCCCTCGACTTCCGTGCATCAACCTCAACCATCAATCCACTCATCCTTCCAACCTGTGCATCCACCTCTCGTCCCGAGCTGCGTGTTGGTTCCTTCACGGGCATCAACACATACGTCGATTTATTGGACGATGCATCGCGTCTCCCCATCGTCCAATTCCCAACGCGAGCCAACTCATGGTCATTGAATCAGAGCTCGTTCACCACCAATGCACCAACGTTCGATGATGGTACGCAGCTGTCATTCGCCGCGTGGTTGAATTTCGCAGAATGGCGATCACGTTCATGTCTATTGGATTGCAGCGTGCCGAACGCTGCTGAGCCAAATCAACCCCATAATGGCATCATCATTGACTTTAATGGATGGAGCTCAATGTTGCGAGTCAGAACATGGGTGAATGATTACAGGGAGGCATACTGTGCACTCGACCCAAGCGTACTGTTGGCGTTGCATGCCAATCAAAATCAAGGATCGTATACCGTCCCTCAACCCGTCATTGATTCCCTCCACGTCAATGCATGGTTCCATCTCGCCATCACTTATGACTTCACTAATATTAAGATCTATGTCAATGGGCTGTTGGCCAATACATGTGGGCAGACACATCCGGGTGCATCATGGACACAGAGATTCTCCTATTGTCGGATCGGTCATTGCTATGATTCAAGTGCTCGACCTGTCATCGGTCAAGCGGCGAATAGTGCGCTGTGGAATCGATTACTCTTGCCACAGGAGGTTGCCATTCTCTATCAGCAACCGCCAGCAGTCATCAATGAATTCCCAGTCATCAAGCAGGTTGAGCCAAGCATTGGGAACTTCCTCAACAATACATACATCATCCTGTCGAGTGATGAAACCTTGGCATGCTCATCTGCGACCAGTATTGACCTCTTCTTTGGCTCCGCACCATTGATGGGTACAAGCATCGAACAATCTGCATGTATCTACACTGAATGGCTGTCATTGACACAGATCGGCTGTATGTTGAACGGTGCACTGTTGCCACTCAACACTCCCATCTATTTCGTTCCGGTGTTGAATGGTGTGCGCGGTCGTGTGAGTACGGCGTCGTTTACGGCTGTTGGTGACGCCTATCAGTTGCTCGGTAGTCAGGCACCATGGAGTGTCAATGTTTCAACCATGATCGGCAATCAAGCAGATTCCGCATTCCTATGGTCCACACTCTTCATGCAGCCATCCACTCATGCAAGCTGGCAGATGGCGCCGTCAACATCTGGTGTTGCAGCCTACCTGGCGGTATTCGAAAGCGATGTGACTTATAGCTATATCGACCTGAAGGATCCCGCTGATACCGCACCCATGCCAATCCTGCCGATGATCGATGGTGCGAATGGTGTGAGTATTGGCATCTGGCTCAAGGTTGAGAAGCTGAACTATACGAGTAGTCGTAGTGGCACGGCGACTCCTGTCACTGGCTTCAACACAGCATTCTTTAGTTGTGGCTCACCCGACACTACGACGGATGGGCCCTACGATGTCAGCCGCACATTCATCGTCAGCCAGTATGAGTCGACCCGACGTGTGCAATACCGTTTTATCAGTGGCCAGGGCAGGGTGTCATGCCAATGTATATCAGATGAGGATGTATTATCAGAGGGTTTGGCCATTCATCTTGCTGCCACGATCGATGCCAATCACGTTATGCGTCTCTTTGCTAACGGTCGTCTCATGTGTATAACAATGTGTACACCAAATTTACCACCACTAGGCCAGGATCAGTGCTGGTTGGGCCGGAGCCAATTGAGTGCGAATGGTGAGACAGATTTCGTTGGGAGTATGGCAAGCTTCACCATCTGGCCACGTAACCTCACGCGTCATGAAGTGGCTGAATTGAGCTCTGTGAGGAATATGCCACCTGCCTATCAAACGTACATCGACTCAGTGTTCGATGCAAACACCATGCGATATGGATCCTATTTCTCACGCACGGTGCAGCATGCAACCTCCATCCAACCCGGACCATCCCAGGAATTCAACACCGCTACTGTTGAATTCGGTCATCCTCCCATCCCACTCTTCTATCCTTCTGAGTCGAGCGTTGGTACGGCTGCGGTGGCTGGTTGGTTGGATCTTCGCAGTGAGTCTGATGCCGGCATCCCATCCACCCCTCCATCGTCCCTCTATGCTCATTCTCAGCGTGTGAGTGCATGGCAGTCAAGTATGGATGGATTGGAGCTGGGTATGACGGGTGATGTTGCATCCGGTTTTAGTTTGTCCATGTGGGTGAGACTGGCACCGGATACGGATCTTGATGCAACCTTGTTTGAAGCATCCAATCAAGGTTACCTCTATAAGGATATCATTGGACTGCGACGTTGGGGCAGCAGTAGTGGATTACAATTTGGCTATGCATTCCTTGCCGGCTACAGTCCATGCATCATGTCTGCAAGCAATACGCCACTGGAATCGACATCATGGCATCATCTGGCAGTGACAGCTGGTCGAGATGGAATGGTACGCATGTATGTCGATGGACGAGCAGTGCTCATTACTGATGCCAATTTCAATGCTTGCTCATTTCAGCACAGCATGCCGAAGCTCACACGTACGGATATGTATGTAGGGCAATCATTGCACGGAGGAGGAGCGATGCGAAATGCCAGTCTTGCATCCCTCCATGTGTTCAATCGTTCATTGACTCACATGGAGGTGCAGTCACTTGCGTTTAACCCTCCGAATAACATCGCGCCTGCCCATCTCTACGTACGAGATCTTCCATCCTCTCTGTTTGCCTGGTCTGATCTCACACTCCCCATCGATTGGCTCTTGCCTCTACCCGCATCCATTCGACTGGAGATGACAGTGGATGCACGAACCATTGCAGCGGGTGGCAATACAACCAACACTGTCTTCCAATGGGATTATACACAGGATCGACCCATCACACAATACTTCCATCTGCATATGCCACTCCCGCCAACGGATTGGATGGCAACATTCACACTCACTGGGGACTCACAACACTACGTCGCGCCGCCACCCATTGTGATACAGAATGTCTATTACACCATCAACTGGACACAAGTCCCTCCCTATCCGCTCTACTCCACCCAACCCTGGTCCCTATCACTCACACTCTCCAACAATCTCACATGGCATCTGGCATTAACAGTGAGTGTCAACATCGGCAGTTTGACCTCACCGGCTACGATCATGTTGACACCGGATACTGTAGCATGGGCCAACTATTCCTACCAAACCCCAACATGGAATGGGCCAGGACCAGAAATCATCACATTCACGCCAACAATGGACGGACCAGACTATATACATTATCTCCTTCCGCCTCCATTGGAAGTGGAGCTCTTCCCGCAGGAGGATTTGAATGTTGTCGTTCCCTGGTCTCCCTATATCTATATCAACAGCTCATTCGCTATCGAGATTCATCCCTCGGCACCGGCCAATCACTCTGGCATTGATGTCAACCTCTTCTATAATGGACAGCTCTATCAGACCATCCATCTGGCAGCGGGCAGCATGGCCCCACTGGTCTTCACCGTGTTGGCACCAAGTCAACCACAAACCATCGACATGGCATGGACGCATACTGGAAGTGATTATTGGCATTATAAAGCTCCTCAAAACTTCTCGATTCCTATCCTTCCTGTTCATAACTTCACCGTCAGCCAGATGCCTGCGACACTCAATATGAGTACTCATCTCATCTCATTGCCAGTGACTGTTCCTGTCACACCGCAAGAGAAGTCTCAGTTTGTCTTCACTGTCAAGCCAAATGCCATACCAACAGGGACAGGATTGATTGGATTGGCGATCATACTCAGTACGATTGGTGGAGTAGTTGAACCAACTGAGGTCTGGTTCAGCGCGTCGAATTGGACGACTCCAGCAAGTGTCACGTACACTGCACCAAATAGTGTCCAATATGAAACAGTCAGCTTCCAGTTGATTGGACCAGCAGATGTGAAGGCTGAATACATCCCTGGCCCAGCATCGCAAGGCATATCGATATTGGGTACAGTTCTCATATCTGGCGCACCACAGCTTGGCACCCAAGGACTGTATAGCTCAGAGCCATCCTCGACGACTCATGTCAATCTCATTGGTAGCGATCTCATGTCAGCATTCAATGTCAGTGTATGGATGGGAGCGGAATGGTATATCAATGAGGAGAGATATCCTGGTCAACTCTTCTCCGATTCTTTCCTGTTCGATTCGACTCAATCGAGTACGACTGATCAACTTCTGTCATTCATCAATCCATCGACGTTCAGACTGCCGTCTGGTGTATGGGAGGGCGTGCCACCGGGTCACACAACGAACATATCCATAGGAATGACATGGAAGTTGAGTGGATCGGATGCTGACAGATTTGTCACACCTCAACGATCCTTCTATCAAAGTTATGTGCCGTACAATCTTACCATCATCCTGCCGCCTACAGTGTATACGAAGCAACCACTGCCGTTCACACCGACGTTGGCCATATCAGTACTATCCGATCTCACGCTCACCTTTACACCAACGACTGGCTCAGTGACGCCATCAAGCTGCACCTTTAATCCCGGCCCCTTGACTAGCGCCCTCACATTCCAACCACTCGATCTTGACTTTGGTGTCCCACCCGTACCAGTGAATATTAGTGTGGCACGAAGTGGCAATGACCAATGGCGATATCAACTGGCTGGTATTCACTATCTTGATGAGCCGCTACATATCATTGTTAAACCTCAGGCCAATCTTACCGTCACCTATGCCCCATACCTTCCATCGTATATCTATGTTCATGAAGTCTTCTGGTTGTCCTTGCATCCATCTGAGCGCGCTGATTTTGATGGCATCATCATCAACCTGTTGATTGGTGGTGTTTGGCAACAGAAGCTTCCTCTGCGCAACAATACGCTGGAGCCGGTCGTATTCAACATCACTGCGCCACCAACACCACAGGATATGGACATATCATTTGAGCTACACTTGGCGGAGAGTAGTGACTACTGGCATTATGCCACGCCATTGCCAATTACCATCCCTGTCTTACCTCAAGTCAACTTCACGATACTTGATATTGTCACCGAGCAGACAGTCAGTAGTGTCACGACCTTTCGCATTTATCCAAACTCCATCCCAACAGGCACTGGATGGATTGCGATGTGGCTGCATACGACTGCAGGTAAAACCGATCCTGAGTATGTCGAGTGGAGTCAGGCAAATTTCACACGTGCGCATACTGTCACATTCACTGCACCAAACATGACGCAATATGTCACACTCTCTTGGACAAAAGCTGGACCCTATGATGTCAATGCTGAGTATATTCTCCCAACCCCTCATATCATCAATGCCCTAGTGGATTGGAGCTGGGAGAATGTGAAGACGAGTATGTACCCGTATGAGCCCGCCATTCATCTGGCGATGCAACCAGTTGGCATCACATCATTCGATATGATCGTCAATGTGAGTATGTATTGGAAGTTAGATGGGGTCATGCCGCTCTCAAGTAGTCCATACTCACTCGTCAATCGAACTCTCAACTATACCGACTTCAATCCAACGGTCGAAAAACAGTACATGGAGTTTGATATGCCACATGAATTGCCCAATGGTCTGACGGTGGCGTCCAACCTCGCAGTGGGTCGGTTGGTATTGGTCATCCTCTTCTCAATTGATGGTCCTGATCTCTATCGTACTTATCCCACTCCTGCACCACTCACCATACCCGTCCAATGGCCGAAGCCCATTACACTCATTGACATCCCAACCATGAAGTACTCGACGGAACCATTCAACTTTGGTTTGAAGCTGGGTCAACCTTTGCTAGCTGGCTCCTACGTCATTGTTGGTGTTGTTCCCAATGGCGGCACATTAGTCAACCATCCAACACACATGGTGAATGTCAGTCGAGTGGCAGATGTTGATGCGAGTGTCGATGGACAGACAGTCATACTACGTCACGTCTCACCAGATACTACATCAGGCATGCAGCTGTCGTTCACACTTCAACTCATTCATAATGGTTCGTATGGGGAGCACTGGCGACATTATGTACCTGTCGATGCGAGTGTGTACACGATGAACATCCGTGCGCAAGCCGTCTTGCTCGTAATGACACCATCACATAAGGTGTACGCAGATCAGAAGTTCGATGTCACTCTACAACCGAGTGAGGCTGCCACAGGGATGGGTATCACTATCACACTCGCATTCTATCAAGTGGTGGATAGCAGTGTGAATAGCAGTCGTATATTGGTGCCGCAGCGTGCTTTTACTTTACTACCCTCCAATGGTCTGTCGCGAATCGACTTCTTGAATTTGGTTGCTCCCTCCATTGGTCAACCCCTCATCCTTCGTTGGAATCATAGTGGTGCGGACTTCTATCACTATCGACTCATCGACGATACGATGATGACTATCCTTCCGAAGGCGACGTGGGGTGTGACCACAAACTTTGAGACCATCTTCCTCAATCAAACATTCAACATCACGCTCACACCCACACAACCACCAGACCATACTGGCATCTCGATCACATTGTATAGGGATGGACTCCTAGTCAGCACACAATCACTCGCAGCTGGCTCTATGGCTCCACTCATCTGGCCACAGACTGCTCCAGCTCAGCCAGTGCTGTTGCATTATACGTGGAGTATTATGGGCAGTGATATTGCTCATTATGAGGTGCCGCCACCATTGGGTGTGCCAGTTATTCGACCAACGTTTTTCAACATCACCAATGTTCCCGTGACGGTCGCCAGGTCGGAAGTCTACGAAAGCATCCAGTTGAGACCAAAGGCTGCACCGATTGCGCCTGGTGCTATTGGTATTCATATTCGTATCGTTGGTCAAGGCAGTGTCGAACCATCACTCGTCAGCTGGACGGCGGAGAATTATACGGTGTGGCATAATGTCACATTCTATGCACCGCCATACGCACAGTATGTACGCCTCGTATGGGAGCTGGTCGGACCCGCCGCGCTCGTCAATCAGTATAGTCCAGCTCCACTTGACAGTGTCATCAGTGTACTCGGCTTCATTGCATTCAGTCATGCACCTGTTGCTGGTAGTCCAGATGCAGGATTGTACACATCCCAACCATCATCCTCTACATTGTTGACCGTGTATGGAGTTGACACGAGCCAGCCCGTGACGGTTGAGTTTGATTTGATTGTTAATGGTACGTGGCTATTGGATGGAGAGGTTCTTACCGAATCGGACGGTGCAGCGTTCCCTGCTCAACTCTTCACCGTCTCATACGTTCATGATGTCTCAACACGCAACATGACATTCACGGTGCCAGACGCCTCCACCTTACCATATCAAGTGCTAGCGACGCGACCACCAGGACCGTTGAATGGATTGATCCTCATGTTTACATTCACATTCGAAGGTCCATCTGCATTACTCTGGTCCATCCCACCAGCACTATTCATTCCTGTCTACCTGCCGCATATCATTCATATGCCACTGCGTCCATCACTCTATACTCGTGATACATTGGGCGTGACGGCTAATTTCACAACGAGTGTGCAACAGGATCTCGTGATGAGCATGAATGTATCGGATGGAAGTCTTTCTCCCAGCAGTCAGCCTGTTCCGGTCGGCCCTCCATTGCCCTCGCTCAACTTCACCTACACTCCTCCCGTCATCCCTCTCAGTGGCGATTCCATCGGTGTTGTCTTCACTCCAATATTTAGCGGTGCGGATCGTTATCGATTCTTCGTCTTGTCAGAGCACTACCCCATCACGGTACGTGTACTGCCACAGAGTTCATTCGATGTATCGACTGCACCGGAGTTGGTGTATGCTGAGAAGGCATGGACAGTAGCACTCCACCCGCAGGCGACAGCAAATTTCACTGGTGCAATGATTACGATCGTGTGTGATGGAGTGGCGCAACAAACAAGAAGAATGATGCCCGACAGTATGGCACCAATCATCTTCTCGTTAACAGCTCCAACTCTCCCACATGTCACTAATATCAGTTTCGTGATTGATGGCGAGGATCATGCTCACTTCCAACCTCCTCACCCATTCTCCGTTGATGTCCTGCCACTGTCACCATTCAACTTCACAAACCTTCCGACCAAGATCCAGTCGAGTGCACTGTCTCCAGTCATCGTTGTCGTACCTGAGGAGGCACCTATGTATGATGGAGTGTCATGGACGATGGAAGTGAGGATGGATGATGGCTTGATCAGAAATGACATCGCGTCGAGTCGGACTGCGACATTCGGGCCAAACAGAAGGGATCGATGGTCATTCACGTTACGTGCGCCAACGGTCACGCACGATCGGACCATCACGCTCGTATTCACCATCACTGGTGGTGACGCCGCACACTATCGCAACCCAGGCCCGATTAACATTTTGATCGCATATCCGAAAGCGACATTTAGTGTGACACCATGGCCGAACGTCACCTACGCGTATCTATCCTACACGTTTACTATTACCATGGTGCAGCCGGAATACTTGGGCTCATCCGTTCAACTGCAGCTGGTTGATATGTTGGATTCGAGTCGACCTCCGATCGCCTCCATCACCTTCTCCTTTTCATCCACTCGTACGCTTCTTGCCAAGGTACCTGCATTAACCCCTTCGATGCTGAATGAGGGCTTGCTTGGTTGGCGGGTGACTGATCCACTACACTTCACTGCACCCAACCTAACGGTCCCGTGGTATCCGTATCCTGCCCACCATTATGGTCCCGATGTGTTGCCCTGTCAATGTACCGACAAGGGCGTGTGTCAGGAGGGACCCTTTGGCTCGGGTGCTTGTGTGTGCCAGGAGTCATGGGGAGGTGCGCGGTGCGAGGACTGCGCAACGAATTATTTCGGACCGACGTGTCAACCCTGTCAGCCGTGCGATGATGGTGTGTCGATATGTGATGATGGACTGTCTGGTACGGGTGCATGTGTCTGCTACCCTGGCTTCACTGGAGAGGACTGCAGTCAATGTTTGCCTGATCATTGGGGCAATGAGTGTCAGCCATGTCCATCGTGTGTACGAGGTTATTGTGAGCAAGGTCGATCTGGCCGAGGTTGTGTGTGTGATGAAGGCTGGCAAGGTTTGACATGTTCTGACCCTATCCCAGGCTACCTGCAATCCTTCGATTCGAGTGTGAGTGGGTATGATGGTGAGCTTGTACTCATCACACTCAACGCCAGCATGACGCAATTCACCGGAAAGATCCAAACTGTCCCTGATGTCGGTCAATTGTTTCAGACGATCGATGGTGTGACGGCTGGTCAGCGCATCACCTCGTCTACCACTGTCACGTCCCAACGCAATCAGCTCCTTTATCTCATTCCATCCGTGTATAATGCAAGCAAGGGCTCGACTGGCCCATTGACATCCTTCCAATGGTCGGCATCCACACCGGGCGCAGGTATCACCAGTCCAGCAACGGTCTATATCTATGCACTGCATATCAACACACCGCCGTCTCTCAGTGGCGCAGCAATGGATGCATATAAGCTCGGCTCATCACTCTCCTTCACGCTGGACATGAACACGTATATCGAGATGAACCAGCTGATTCGTGTTGCGGATTCAGATGCGGGACCATTCCCAATACAGGTGACATTAGATGCCAGTCGTGGCTATTGGCTATTTGATGCATCGGTATTAGAGCAGAGTGCATATGATGGCGTGACACCTGTTGAATCGTCTTTCCCGCTCGATGCTGTCACTTCATTTTCTGTCCATCCACCGACACCTGCGTCAGCGGCTCCTATTCTGAATCTCACTTCTTCCCAGTCTAACCTCAATGTCCTGCTGAGTGGCCTCTACTATGCTGGTGGTCCGAATGCCTATGGTGCGGCGAGTATTAGTGTGAGTGTGAGTGATCTGGGTCATAGTGGTACAGATGGTGCGGGTGCGCTCAGTGTGGCTTACTCGGAATTGGTTTCCATTTGGGTGCGGCAGGTCAATCAGCCGATCTCACTCATCGCTGGTGGACCATTGTCAGACAGGCCGGATTTGATGGATGCAACACAATGGACGGAGGCTGGACAGAATCGGGAGCTGCGTGACCTGAGGCTGGAACTGTATGATGTTGACTCATACTATGGTGTGGATACACTCGATATCGAAGTTGATCATGGGTCCCTCACCTTCCTTGTAATCTCCATGCCCTCACTCAACATGTTATTCAATGAGGTCCCCCCTCGATTTGAGGTCGGTGATGGCTTGGCGGACAGCCATGTACGGGTTCATGCACCACTTGCCACACTCAACATCTTACTGCGCAATATGACGTACACTCCACCGACAGGCTATATTGGATCCGATCGTCTGAATGTGTATGGCAGTGATAATGGCAACAGTGGCGAGGGTGGAGCGACAGACGTATTGCAAGTCTATCACATTCAGGTCAACTTCGTCGATACTCCCCCGCTCTCCACATCTGCCAGCGTTGAGATGGTGGAGAGCGGACACAGCGTCATACAGTTACAGGGTGTGGATACTGCCACTGAATATGTCGAAGGAGCTCACCTATCCTTCATCATCACCGCCATTCCCCCCTCTCACTATGCAACCTTGTACCAATATGTCAATGGCACTGATGCACGCATTCCAACCCTCGGTGCTCCTATCCTCGCAGTACCAACCCCCGTTGTCGATTATCCTGGGCGCGTCATCGTGCAACTGGCGCGATACGTGCATGGTTCGCCACTGACATCCTTCCGTTTCAAAGCAGTGAAGCAGCCCGCTGGCCTGCCGAGCAAGGAGGAAGCCAGCATCACATTAAACGTGGCGAAATCGAACAATCCTCCATTCATACAAGGAATGACTGGCTGGGGCGGGGAGGCGCACGAACTCGATCCGAAGCATAATGTGTACCTATGGGCAACGGTCTATGCCAATACCGATATGGTGCTGACCCTGCATGCCAGCGATATGGATGATGGGGATGAAAATTCATTGACTTATCATATCATGTCGCTGCCTACACGTGGTCGCTTATATCAATACCGTGATGATGCCGTTGCAACGGGTTATGTGACGGATTCGTCTGGTTCCCTCATCCTCCCTCAGCGTGGTGAACCGATCGTACGTGAAGGCTGCCGTGTCAACTCAAGCCTTCATCGAGTCATCTACCAGCCCATACCCAATGATCCATGGACTCCGGCATCGGACACGAGTGACATGACGGTCACTGAGGTAGCACAGGTATCTGTTTATACCAATCTCACTTACACTGCGGATGATGGTGAATCAGAAGCACAGCCCTACGCAACGATCAATCTTCGTCTTCGTCCAGCCGAGCCCCCCATTGCCCCCAACCTATTGGCGGCGGGTGCAGAAGGGATGGATGTGAGTGTCATGTTTGCTATCGACCCAACACAACGCAACATCATGGTGGCCACTGCCATTGTCATTCAATCACTGCCAACGGATGGAAGCATCTTCCTACGCAATCCAGATGCATCACGTGGCATGAAAATCACAACGGCGCCATTCACATTGGCATTGGTAGGGAGCGATGCTGCATCCCTTCCACATGCCATCATCGTACCCTCACTCGCTGTTGTGTATGCTCCAGTCAATGGAGTCAACACGACTTCCTTCAAGTATCGTCTGATCTCCAATACCGGCCTGACCTCACCCGCTCTTGGCCAGGTGACCATCTCATTGCACCCAGTCGACCAGCCACCCACACTCATTCCTGCGTCATACACAAATGTCAACACTCGCATCACTCTGTCAATCAATGTATCCGACCCGGACCTCTCCATGCCAACGAATCCACCTCAACAACTCTCATTGAATGTCCTCACACTGCCAAGTCGAGGAAAACTGATGCGCATGGATGGCAGTGTCATCACTGCCGTGCCGACAATGATTCCTCTCGCCGATAGTGGTATGACACCATGTCTCCAGTACGAGCCATCAGGGAATCCCGCGATTCCATACTTGGCCCGATTCCGACTTGCCGCTCATGATGGGCTTCTGAGCAGTAAGTCAGAGGAGGTGAGCATCATTGCCTATGGCAGCACGGTGCCACCCATCAGTGTGCCAATGAGCATGGATGTAACGGACAACAGTCGCGTGCTTCTTCACCTGCTGAGTTCAGATCCGAAGGGAGGCGACGTCGTCATCATTATTACCGCGCTGCCCAACCTTGGTCAACTCTACCAACCTGATGGCCATACACTCATCGGCATCAACAGCAACGATATCGTTCACGCTGACTCGAATGGTCAATATATCGTCATCCTGCATACGAATTCGAGTACAGGCTGGGATTCTGCGATGGATTACTTTTCCTTCTGTGGTCAGGACCGTTATGATGAGCAGAGTCGAGGTAGCGAGGTGAATGTCACTCTTCATATCATGCGTGGACGGCGTGCACCGGTCGTTGCACAGGATGTCGTGCAAGTCGAGACGCTGGAAGATGAAGCCATACTCATCCATCTCAATGGTACAAGTGAGGAGGTCTATACGGTCTACGCAAATCTCACTGAGATGCCAGAGAAGGGCCAGCTGTATGAGGTGAGGTGCGACAATGGTGGTCGTGGTACAGCAGTGACAGGACGCGGCCTGCTGACTCCATGTCTGGTGGATCGTTTTGTGCGCGTATGGTATGTGCCGCCATTGCATGAATGGGGCCCACCTCCGGCATCCATTCTCGCATCATTCAGCTACGCTCTCTATGACGGAGTATTGACATCGAAGTCTACGTCACAAGTCCATATCGCTGTGATGAAGCAGAATTACTTACCCATTGCTCAATCCCTCTCCTACACCACAATACCGCATGCAGCCACACATATCACTGCGGTATGCACGGATTTGAATGGCGCTGCAGCATCCAGCATGTCTCTCCGTATCCGTGCATTCCCTCAACACGGTCATCTTTATCAATATGATACGCGTGCAGCGGACGGGAGCAACATTGGTTCGCTGATTGCATTTGCTGAGGCTCCCATCATCTCACAAAGCGGCCTTATCTATATCGCTGATCTTGCCTTCATTGGCACGGATACATTCCAATATACATGCAGTCTGCCACTTGCTGGTACAACGCAGATTCTCACATCCATACCGGCCACTGTTGCCGTCACTGTACCCGAACACCCCATCCCACCCTATCTACCCTTGCCACCATTGCTCACCATGTGGAACATCACCATGAATGCATTGGGCGTCATCCAGCTGCCTCTGGTGGATATGAGCGGCGATACCGCCATACAGGTCGTGATTGAAGTGTTGCCGAAGCGTGGCCAGCTCTACCAAGTCGACCCAACATTCACCCTGGATCCAGTGTTTCATCCAAACCCATGGGGAATTGAACATGGAGCATCGAGAAGGAGGAGACTCATGAACGTGCATGGAGAGGACTTCTCAACGGACGCAGACAGGATGAAGGAGATGCAATGTGTCTGGAATGGAAGCAATGCTGCGTCTCATAGCCATCATCGTCGTCTATTGTCTTCACCTGATCTGAGCAGTAGCATGACAGCCAATCCTACTCCATCTCCAAGTGTGAGGGGTGGGTATGGCGCCATCCCAACCTCCCGTAATGCCGTCACCTTCCCTCCCATTCAACAGCAGACGATCTGGTCTCGCAGTAATACTCATGCTGACTTCCAACCCGATCCACTCAATGACCCAATTAACCATGCAGGTGCATTCATCACTCATCCACAGAGATTGGTTGCATTCCTACCTGATCATCGTGTGAGTGGTAGTGAGAAGCAGGATTGGCTCTATGCATCATTCAAGTATTCCGCGACGAACCTACGTACGGCAACACCAAGTGAAGGCTCAGCCGTTGTCAATGTGCATGTGCCGCCTGTGCCATTGCCGCCTGTTGCACTCGCAACCTCTGTACGTGCCGTCGAGAATACTGCTCTTGTCATTTATTTGCGTGGTATCGCGAGTGATGGATCGTTCAACGTACGCGCGCATATCGGCACTCTTCCTGCTCATGGCACCGTGTGTCAGTACTCTCCCGTGGATGCATCCTATATCAGCCCGTGCGGTACCGGTTATGGTGCACCGGCCTCGCCTGGTGCTAAGGTTGAGGACTCACTCAATCGGGTTGTCTACATGCCCGATCTGAATGTGTGGGGTGAGGACGAGGATTTTGATGGGTTTGGCTTCAGGGTTGAGAATGTTGAAGACTTACTGCCATCCAACTTGCCGCCATCCGCCAGTCGCAGCATCGAAGAGAGAATGAAGATCAGTGTCAAATTTGTCAATCAACCACCGAAGACAAATTCATCCACCATCGCTTTCCTCGTGCCCATCGACTCAGAGAGACTGGACGTTTCATTGGCAGCAGCGGACCCAGACGATGCGCCACAAAATCTCACGTATACCATTACCAGTGTCGTTGGGAAAGGAATATTCTATTACACGCCCAATATCGATTCATCTTCAACTGTCTCCCTCACTTCAAATTCTACCTTCCCTTTGACTCTGCCTCGTGGCCTTGACACGCTTACTTTCTCCGCCAATGATGAGGGCTTCTCGTATCCCTACACTCGTCTGACTTATAAGGTTGTCGATAGTGTCGGTAACATTGGTCGTGATGTCGTCCAGTTGAGTGTCGATTGTGGACTGTCGCTGTACCCCAATGTATGGAGTGCGGGCGCATTATGCCTCGACTGTCCACAAGGCGCGACATGCTCAGCTGTTGGTGATTATTTACCTGTCAACAAAGAGGGCTGGTGGCGTAGTGATCGTAAAGTCGATGGTCAACCAGTGTACATTCAATGTGCGCCATCCTCAGCGTGTCTTGGCGATGTTGCTTTCACCGCACCGGAGAGCGATCAATGTGCACTGGGCTTCGATGGCCGTCTATGTGGGATGTGTCAGGAAGGATACTTCAGGAGTAGTGATGAGTGTCGGCCATGTGAGTCGCCTGATTCATTCGCCTTGCAAGTTGCCATCTATGTCGTACCATTAGTCGTCGTGTGTGTACTACTCCTATTATTGGTGACATACTTGCAATTGGAGAATACCATGTTCGCTATTCTCTTTGAGTTCTTCCAACTCATTGCGACATTCAAGAGCTTCAACCTTGGATGGATGAAGGATACCGAGAGTATGTTCTCATCACTCACTGTACTACTATTCAATATTCAAATATTGCAACTCAAATGCAATATTCCAAACCTGACTTACATTCAACAGTGGTGCATTTTCATGCTCCTTCCCTGGGGTGTGTTATTCGTTTTACTGTTCGTGTTACACAGTGTTGCAGGTGTGTGGGCTCTGTATGAATGGTGGCAACTCCGCTCCAAGCCCATACAGCCATCATTCGCAGCGAGGGTCAAGGAGCAACGCCGAGCTGTCAAGGATGAGTTGAAGAAGAACAAAGGGAAGGGAGAGGGAAGGGTGAACAAGAACAATGGCAATGGGGGTGCGAATGAGATGATCGAAACGGCTGATATGCATGCGGGAACAATGGTTCGTATGCCGACTGATAGCAAAGCGTTGAAGAAAGCTTTGCAAAAGACGAGTAGTGACAGCAACCTTTCTTCTTCATCCTCACAGGCTGTGGAAGTGTGGGATCCGACTTCCGCTCTTCATCCCGCCTTGGTTCGTACCCTTGCTCCTCTTGCCACTGCTCCACCGCATCCTGGTCCTGATGCGAGTCTCTCTCAACTTCGTCACTATACTCTCGCCTATCAAGCCTATCTCGATCGTCTTGCCGTTGCCCTCAACATCGTCCCAACTGGTAAGATTGTTGATTGGGATGCACACGCAACACTGGCGGATATCCAAGCGGCACGATACTATGCACCACCCACTCAACCCAGAGGCCTCTGGCATATACTCAAGCATAAGCTCTGGTGGTCGCATAGCTTAGTCGTCCATGCATGGATGATCTTCCTCAACCTTGCATTCTTATCCCTCTCACTTCGTGCCATGGAGCCACTGAAGTGTACCGTCATGGAGGATGGCAGTCGTGTATTGGATGCATTACCAGCGCTGAGTTGTGATGATGATTGGTGGTATGAGTGGGCTCCCATTGCCATGTTTGCTACCCTCTTCTATTCCTTCCTCCTACTCCTTTTCTTCTTCTATGTCATGTTCCGTGCACGACCACCAAGCCATGCCATCAAGGTGCTTGGATGTATTCATCTACCATGGGCCTTAGTACCGGATACGTTGCGTCGTAAGGTTTGGAGGCGGAGGATGAAGAAGCGGCGACGGGATGAGGCGCCATTTGGTGCGAAACAATTTCTGCTCGCACAGAAAGTGACTTTGTGGCATATGCGATATCGAAGTCTCACTGGACCCTACCGGCAGGAATTCTTCTTCTATGCACCCATATTAAAGCTATTCAATCTCCTCATCTCGATTGATGCTGTTTGGTTTGCATCGTATGCACTCTATCAAGCTGTCCTTGCCATCTTCATCCTCGCCTCTCAGAGTGTGTTGCAGCTTCGCTTCAGTCCCTTCCGTCTTGGTACGGGTATGAATGAGTTGGCGGTGACGTGTAACTTCGTTGCGTGTGGCATCATCTTTTTAGGACTGCTGTTCAACAGTTCACGCGATCCTGACTTCCCCTATCCCACACTGAGACTATTCCTCAATGAGATGCTCAAAGTCCTCATGTCCATCACGGTCATCGCATGTTGTCTGTTGATTCGGAAGCAACTCGGCGTCAACTTCCCTGATCGATGCTCGACCAAGAAGGAACGCGAAAGGATGAGAGCGAGACAGGCGATGAGAGAGAAGAGAGATCGAGTGGCCATACATGATATGGTGATGGTCCAACCTGTCTATGGTTCACCCATCCCGCCACCCATGGATGTCATGACTGCCCAGTTCCTACAGACAGAGGCGCGTACTCAGCATTGGCTATCTGAGCTTGATCGTGTGATGCGTACTCCCATGTTCAATCGTTATCTGTATACCGGTGGCAAGGCAATTGGAGGATTTGACAAGGAAACCATTGAATTGGATGAGTATGGACGCCCGATTGAAGCAGAGGATATCATTCTCGAGGGAAATGCAAATGCGAATGCGAATGCTAACCAACGCAACCAGAACGGCAAGCAGCCATTGGCGCTTCTGCCCGCTGACGGCAAGGACAATAGCGGTGTTGAGGGGGATGATGCCATCCACCCTGCTGGTACTGATGTCGAGCTCGATCAAGATACAGCCGACACATTGCGTGGTGTTGAGGATGAGATGGTGGATGAGTCATCGCTACAGCAGCTGCGCGCTGGTATTCGTGGCATGGTACGTAACGCCAGAGTGGAACATGCGAGGAGGAAGCTCACTCTCACCAACAGAAGTGACATGAATGACGATGCTTCAGGTGGAGTGCCATCACCACTATCTCGCCCATCCACCTCTACCTTGCCTCCTCCACTCTCTCGTCCGTCCTCTCTCCCTCTTCGTTCCAATGCCAATGCCAATGCTGCTGCAGGAACTTCTCGTCCTGTCTACGCTCGAGGCTCCACGCTGCGTCCTTCCACGTCTTTGTCAATGGCATCACCATCATCACCATCATTGCCTCCGTCTTCACCGAGCGTCACTGTTCCTGGTGTTAGCAATGGTGAGACTGGTTCTCTGGGCGGTGGGTCAATGCCGGGTCCGATTCCGTTACATTCGCTGGCTCGTCGTAAAGGCCGCAGATCTCGCGCTGGCACTGGTGTTGGTGCATCCGCTGCTGCAGCATTCGCACACGCATTATTGCTCGATGAGGCGATGAGAGAAGGACAAGTTGAGAATGATGGGCAGAAGGAAGGTGAAGTCAATACACCGGTGCGACTACACACATTGCCCACCTCCTCACCACACCCATCTCCCACATACCAGCAAGGTACAAGCAGTCCAAGCAGTATTGTACAGGTGCCTCCATCCAGCATGGATGAAGCTGAATTGGCGATGAGCGCAATGCGTGAGGCGATGCTCAATGATGAACTCCAACCTGGCGCGATGCCGCCACCACTCACTCTTCCAACCTCCACTCAGCCCAATCCCGCCATGTACTCTACCCATACTGTCGCCACGTCACCCTCGTCGGCCAAACCAGCCTATCCTGCATCACCCTCCCTTTCCTTCCGCCCCTCGCTCTCCTCTCCCTCACCATCAGCCTCTCCATCCTCTCTGCCCCCATTGTCCCCACTCCTACCCATTTCAGGTACGGTGCGTGGATCCTCCGCAAGCATACACATGAGCATGAACAATGGAAATCCCAGCAGTCCGACTGCCGCACCCGCGCCATACTCTCCACGCTCTCAACGTCTACCTGTACAGTCAGCGTTCCGTCCCTCTGCCAATCTACCAAGCGTGACATCACGCAGGGCATCCTTGACACGTGGTGGTCGTCGCGTGGATGCGGCGTCCATCCGCTTGACCCATGCACGTGCGTTGCAGATGCTGCAGAGGGATGGAACAGAGGCGATACGCGATGGAACGGGTGAAAACAAGTGAACACGTGGAAACGATGGCTCGAAAAACACCATGCCCCATACCATTGTGCGAGGCGCCAGCTGCTCTCTGCTACTCGCTCCATTCAACTATCATTCAGCCACTGTCAGACTTGCCCCAATTTTGTGTCGCCGACGTGTTGGTGCATTGTCATCATTCATGCGTTGCTTCTTCCTTCATTCGTTGCGTTCCTCCTTGACACCTTGCGAATTCCTTTCATTATATCTCGTTTTGCGACTTGCCCCTTTCTGGAAGAAATTCCCGATTTCTTTATACGCGTTGGCTCATCAACCTTTGCCACGTAGGAGCCCATTTACAGGGTAATATCGGGAAGGAGCTGCGCAGCGTTGGCCTTCCCTTGTTCTATCCAACCGTCCATCATCTGTGTTTTTCATACACCTAATCAAACTGAATCCTGATTTTGACAATGGTCACAATAGAGCCAGTACCACGTGAGACAACGCCAGACCCACCACCCCCGTCCAAAAG
>Ga0256777_1000019_pt1 | contig 26869 bp, 2 predicted proteins | sample MC6MC0928MT_FD_186042 | JGI IMG/M metagenome (GOLD analysis project Ga0256777, IMG submission 186042) | Metatranscriptome of enriched soil aggregate microbial communities from Iowa State University, Ames, United States - MC6-MC0928-MT... | ecosystem: Environmental > Terrestrial > Soil >... | reverse complement strand
GTGTGTGCTCGTCGTGCCTCCCATTACACATCATAAACCAACCCAAAAGGTTTTTCTGTTAATAGATTTACATATATGCTGCTGTCACTATGAGTATGATGGGTGGATGAGTTGACCTGCCTAGCCTTTTGGGTCTCCCATGCATGTGTTGTCGTCTTTCCCCGTTTTAAGACCTCGATCCGACTGTCGTGGTGTGGCCACTTTGGCTTGAGTGTCAGTCAACCATTCGATCGGCGAGACAGCGTGCCAACGGGCCGCAACGAATGGGGAGACTATCAGCCGCAGTCAAGACAAGCATGCACGGGCAGTGCATATGCATGCAAGCCATTCAACGCAACGAAAGTGAGACCCACCAACGAACGAACTTTAACCCGTCACCCCACCCCGGCCCACCTCATCCTGGCCTCACGCAACGCACCTCACAATACAACAACGGTTGACAGGGATAGAGAGTAGTCTGAGGTGTATGGATGATTGGATGCATACGATGAAACATCGTGAGTGAACCGAACCTCCTGCGGCTCTTCATTGTGCAGCGCAGTCTCTCCCCTTGCCCCAATGCGTCTCCCACTCCCACGCTCACCCGCACACTGCCTCTCCTCTCCCATTCCTCACGCCGATCCAATCGTGCCAGACACACATACGAACAAGCCACGCCATAGTGGCAGACAGGAGAGAGAGTGCCATCCATCCACCCATCTGTATGCCATGATGGGTTGGTATGCATGGCCATGGAAACGGCGGCTGCAGCGTGAGGTGAAGCCGCTTCAGAAGTGTGAGTCTCGCGCGTCTGCCTCTGACTCGGGCGGACCTCTCCACTCCTTCACCTTGCCATCCTTTCACCTCACACGCTCAACATCACAAGCATCTTCCACAGCCCTCCCTCTCATGCTCCTACATATCATCATCGTCATACTTGCGGCGAGCCTTCTTCTCACACCGACATGCGCGCAAACGACAGTTGGTCAGGTGTCGTGTCTGAATGATGATGGTCACATGGTGTTTGATGGCACACAGGCAGTTGAGAGTACGGGACCTGACCTGCCTGTCACCAATACATCATTCACGATCGCATTATGGGTCCAACGACATGAACTCACAACATTGGTTGGAACGCCACAAACTGTCATGGCGATTGGTGTTTATACGCGCATGAGTCAAAGTAATATGTTTATGACGTTGAGCTTCATGCAAGACGAATCGTTCACATTCGCTTTCACTGGTAACGATTTAAATACGGCTGGTTTGGCTGCAGGTCAAGGTACATTTAATGAGATCAACAAGTGGACTCATCTCATTCTCACCTATAATACTGGCAGTGTCCCTGCTCGTCAACGTTGCGTGCATCGCAATGGTATTCGTATCAAGTGTGACCTGTCCTCCTCACACTTCCTGGGCAATGGTGCCATGCGGTTAGGTGCGAGCTATGACAGTTCAACGACGGCACTTGCTGGTGGCTTTCATGGTGGTGTGGATGAGGTGAAGTTCTATACCCGTGCGATCACACCTGAGGAAGCATTATGTCTCATGCATTCCAACACCATTGCCACTGTGCCCAAGCTTAATTGGCGCTTCCAGGAGCAGTGGTCATCATCCATTGAAGCATCCTCCGCACAACCCGGCCAGCGTGATCCAGTTAGTTCATCCAATCTCATCTGGGAACGCTTCAGTACTCCCTCCTTACCCATCTGTATGGCCAGTTCTAACCTCTGTACACTTCGTGGGAATTCCGCCTGGTATCTCCGTCAGATGGCGTATCGTACTCCTCATGCGGGCTGGTTGGATCGTGGTGCCATCACTGGCTATGATTCCGATGGTATCCTCGTGTTCGATGGTTCGACGAATTACTTGGACCTGGGTGGCACGGCGGATACGATGGATGTGCCACTGCCGAATTGGAATCCAGGGGACGGCACTGCATACACATTCTCCATGTGGGTCAACTTTCAAACATTAAGTGTGCCACAAGATCAAGTATTAATATCGACGGATTATGCCGGGAATAATGTATTCGTCTTTCGTGCGAAATCGACAACGAGTTCCGTTGGGTATTTAGAAGTGTTTTACCTGATGTACAGCTACCCGGGCTGGCGTACGTGTTATTTTAGTAGTAGTAACGTGCGCATCTACCCCGGTTCCTGGCAACAGGTTGGATTCGCGCTCCGCTCGAGAAATGTCATTTCGTTCTTCGGCAATGGCTTTCGTGATGGTGAGGTAGGCTGTGCCTGGCTGATGAGCTCCTACTCACGACGATTGAGATTTGGATACTACGAAGATGGCAGTCAACGATTCAATGGAATGTTGGCTTCATTAACCATGTGGGAAAGACAGCTCAGTACGACAGAGATGGATGCATTGGGCATGTCACCACCACTCAACTTAGTGCCATTCCCATTGACCATTGTCAATACTCCAGTGTTCCAGACGCCTGGCTCCAGTGTGACGGTTGGAATGGCGCCATCATTGACGACTGCATTGCAGCACTACTGGTCCGTTGGGGTGGATGGAGGCACACCGAATGATGCGAGCCCAACCCAGGGCGCTCAAGCCAATGTGCAACAGTTCTCGATTCAATACTCCGTCATGGATCCACAAGTCAACTATATCACAACAGTCAATTCAACTGGACGATCCAGATACTTCTACCAGTGGGCGCCGGAAACATTTGAAGTGCAACCAATCTCGATTGAAGGAATCCTGGCATCCGCGGACTTCACATTGGATCTCATGCCATCTCCAACCTACTCTCCTCATAACTATCGATGGGGCATCGGTGATGGTGGTTCGAATGAGACGTTGGGTCATGCCATCCTGGATGGATTCACATGGATCGATCTGACGGACACACGTGATACTGGACATGCACAAGTCATTCCCAGTGTGTTTGCTGGACAGAATAAAGGATTCAGTTTTGATATGTGGTTGAAGTGGGATCAGATCGTCAATGGTGCTGCATTCTTCTCCACCTCTGTCGGTCTCGGTGATTATACGCATCGTATCCTACTCTATTATCAGACGGGTACGAATGAAGGCTTCAATGTCATTCGACGCAATTGGCGTGGGGATGGGGACTATCCTGTCCTCAACACCAATGTGAAGCTTCGACCCAATCAATGGACCCATCTCGCATTAACGAATGATGCATGGGGTACATGGAGACTGTATGTCAATGGAGCACAGGCATGGGCGAACTCAGAATACATATGGACCAATCCACAAGATGTTGCCAGATCATTTGCATGTGTTGGACGAAACGAGTATGGAAATGCGAAATGGATTGGTCGCATTGCTGCATTTCGATTCTTCAAACGTGCACTCATCGCGGATGAAGTCTCCCTACTCGCCTCCAACCCGCCCACATCCATCCGTGGCATTGTCTACCTCAATGGTCTGCCATACTCAGCCACACCAACATTCAACTATCCAGTCGACGTCATGACGGATTGGGTGACGGGTAAGCCATTGACTGTGGCCATCGATCTGACACCTGTCGGGTATTCCACTCCATACTCCGTCGTCCTTCAGGGTTCGACACAGAAGTCACCTGTCAGCATTACCTTCCCCACTCTACCAGCTGGTGCAACGGCGTGGACGGTTTCCATCTCGATCACGGGTGACCTGGCGACGTACTATGTCGTCCAACCAGCAACAACGGTGTATGTCACCAACTATACGACGGTGTATAATTCGGCGAATTTCACGTTGGATACCTCCATCCCATCGAATCAAGCCTTGTGGCAAAGCGGTGCAGTACCGGGCACAGGTTGGGCCATCTTCAACACGGATGGCGGAGGGGCGCCATGGTTGGATCTCATGCAGACAGACGATACCGGTGGCGAGGTCATGCCGACAACATTTGGTATCTCGACCTTGGCACAGCCACGTGGCTTTGCCTTCTCCATGTGGCTCAACATGTGGGATCAGCCGGCGACGTATTCTGCATCCTTCCTGCAATGTACGTCATCCCTATTCAGTACGGCCGATATGTTTCATATCTTTTCGCCAGGTGATGGTCAGGGTGGTGTGGACTATTATTGGAGTCGATCGGATCAGCCCTCACCATCGACAGGCTATCCATGGTGTAGTGGTCATTCATTGGGCACATTTTCCAGCTGTGGCAACTACCAAAATTATCAACCATTCCCGCTGCAACAATGGCTGCACTTGTCAGGCAGCATGGATGTATTCAATCAATGGACGATGTATGTCAATGGTATCAAGCTTACATCCGTCGCCTTACAACAGGATTATGCACCTTACTGGACGAATCGAATGTATTGTGCCATCAATCGTGATATCACCAATTCGGCCACAACTAATAGTCGTTGGACGGGTGCATTAGCTGCCACACAATTCTTCCTCCACGCACTCCAACCAGAGGAAGTTCAATCGTTGGCTTCGAATCCTCCACCATCGGTTCGTGGTAACTTCACGATCACTGGTATGCCCATCATTGGATGGGAGGGAATCAACTGGAGTGGCAATCGAATGATTCGAGTTGATACGAACCTCATCACTGCTGCCGATGTCACATTACACATGGCTGTCACACCAACAGGCTATACGACACCACTGCAAGTTTCGTGGACGCCGACGACAACCTCAACGATGGGACCACAGTACTTTGAATTATCCTTGTTGCCGCTGCCACCTGGTGGGGACAGATGGACCATCACTTACTCGCTCTCGGGCCCAGCTGCACCATTCTATGATGCCCCTCCTCCACTCACCATCCTACTCGCCAATGCCAGCCGCATCTTGAATACAACCTCATTCGTGCTGCCCACCTACACCAAGGCCTACCATGCTGAGTTTGAAGTGGGAGAGCAGCCTGGTACGGGTGTCGTCGTCTATGACGGATCTTCCGACTACATCGATCTGACCTTAACAGTCGACACATTGAGTACAGCAATCATGCCACAGTTTGGTGGTGCGCTCAAAGGTTGGGCGTTTGATATGTGGGTGATGATCGATCAATATGTCAATTATGGCGGACTGTTCGACTGTGCCGCCAATGCAGGCACATTTCATCGTGTCGCACTCTACATGTCAGGCACGAGTGGAAGTATCATTGCTATATTGTATAATTATGGTGGAGGCCAGCTCATTTCTGTGAGTAATGGCTCTCCCTATATCCCACTTCATCAATGGGTACATATTGGTGTGAGCTTTGGTCCATTCGGTGATTTTCTTCTGACAGTCAATGGTGAGCAGCGTGCCTTCACACGCTATACAGGCAACCAATTCTTGGATGTGCCTCGACCCTACTGCTACTTGGGTCGCTCATACAATGGCTACCGATTCCCTGGGAAACTTGCGGCATTCCGATTCTGGCATCGTGAGTTGATCAGTAAGGAGATGGAGATCCTGGCCAATGCACCCCCACCAAACATCATTGGACGAGTGTCCTTCTATGGACTACCATTCGCTAGCTTGTATGGAGCAACCTATCCTGTGGAAGCATTCCGATCACTCATGACCCATGCATCATTGAACATGGAAGTGAGCGTGGCACCCAGTGGCTATGTGACACCTAATTTGGTGACCTGGGACTCTGCCACCACCACATCCCAACCATTCCAAGTGACACTACAGCCATTACCATATGGCGCGTCACAATGGACTGTGACCTTCACCTATCAATACGATCCAAACATTGCCGGTGATTATATCACACCGCCTCCAGCCATTATCCAGTTGGCCTCCGTTGATATGTTGGCGCAATCAGCGGATATGTATGTCAACATGAGTTTTGATAGTATGAACGCCGATTGGATTCCGAAGCCTGAGTGGAACAGTGGTATTGTCTCATTCCTCCCCGTTCCATCCACCACCTATCTTGACTTACAGTTGCAGGGCGATGTTGGTACGAAGATGATGGGCACGACGTGGGATGCCACCAAGGGCTGGACGGTGACTGAGTGGATCTTCCTCTACACGGCCATCCCCAATGGCATCTTCTGGAGTTGCTATCCGACGCAGGGTTCATGGTCGGATTCCATCTCCTTCCGTGTCGGAGGAAATGGCGCGGACTTAGGATGGTTTTGGTATCAAGGTGGCACAATCAAAGCATCGAGCACGGTGCCGTCCACCTATTACATTCCAATCAAGCAATGGGCGCATATTGCATTGAGTGTCGATCCGACTGGTACAGCCAATATGTATTTGAACGGAGTTCGAGCCTATTCCTTATCTGGCCTGTCGCTGCCCAACCCGATGGCTCGACCCATCTGTGTGATTGCTCGCTCCCCAGCCGATATCAATGCAGGCAGATGGCATGGATTGTTGGGCTCCATGCACTTCTGGAATCGTCCATTGGTCGAGCAGGAAGTCCAGACTCTCGCAGGCAATACTCCGCACACCATCAAAGGAAACTTCACCATCACGGGCATACCATACTCCGCACCAAAGGATCAAACGACGACATTTAACGTTCGTATCGACACAAATGTCATTACCTATAACACACTGGCGATGACCATCAGCATTGATCACAACGGCTATTCCATCCCCTCATCCATCACATTCTCACCAACTTCGATTGGAGACGGTCCGAGTGCGAAGACCATGTCCTTCACTCTGCCCACCTTACTGGGTGGCGATCGATGGACGATCAAGTTCAATTGTTCTGGTCTATCCGTCTCGTCGTATGACTGCCCAGCTGACATTGTCGTTCTATCGACCACATTGGATCGAACTCTGTCGAGTGTGACGGCTGGTGTGAACACCAGCATTCCATCCATTCATGCTGGCTGGTCCAAGGATTTAACATGGTTCGATGGTGCCATGACTGGTCAATGGTTGGATCTTCGTATAGTGAGTGATACACATTGGACGAATGATGGTTTGATCCCGCTCCAGTTTGGTGGTTTATACGGTCGTGGTTGGAGTTTCAGTATGTGGGTGTATGTGTGGTCTCGTCCAGCGAGTTCGAACACCGTCTTGTGGTATTGTGGTGCATCGAACACGTATCGTGATTCGGTGGTGTTCTATATGTCCCCCACTGGTGTCATCACCTCTCAAGTGTATGAGGGCCTATCAGCGTTCTCAGCCGGGTGGTCGAATCCCATACCAGAGCAGGTATGGACACATGTTGCTTTCAGCTTTGATGGATTTGCGGCGGTCAAAGGATGGGTCAATGGTATTCAAAGTGTTGTATCCAATCCACAATCCGACGTTGCTCTACTGCTCGATCGTCCATTCTGTACGATTAATCGCTATTATAATAGCGACTATCGTTGGGCCGGTGCCATGGCGAGCTTCATGTTCTGGGATCGTGCCATCGATGCATCGGAGGCAATCGTACTGTCACAGGACCCACCCACTGCTATCCGTGGCCCAATGGCGAACATTACATTCGTTGGCATACCAGAGACTGGAACGTATGATCAAGTCATCACGGGCATTGAAGCCATCCCATCACTCGTGACGGGTGAGCCACTCATCCTCTCCATCGCACTCACACCGGTTGGCACATCCACACCAACGACCATCACATTCACTGGTACGGATTTCAATCCAATCACATTCGATATTACGTTGATCGATCTACCTCCATCATGTAATTGTAGCGACTGGACTCTCAACTTTGCGCTATCTGGCCCTGCCGCGTCCTACTTCACCACTCCACCACCCATCACCATCACCAATGACTCATTCACCGTTGTCAGAGAGGATGCAACATTCACCATCAATACCGACCTGCAATCCCAGCGTGCATTATGGATGCCCGGTGCAGCGCCTGGTACAGGTCTGGCATACGGTACGAGTAACACTGGTGGTCAACAATTATTGTTGACACAGAACACGGCTGATACGCATAGTACAACGATGCCTCTTCATTGGGGTATGCCCGAGCGTAGTCAGCAGCCAACTGGATTCGCATTTGGTGGCTGGTTCTATATTGAGGCATTGGGCTATATGAGCTTTGTTTCATGTTGGGAGTCGAATACGAATTGGAACATATTCAGCATCTATCAAGATTATTCGGGTGGTTTTAACATTGGTTGGTTTGATGGAAATTCACAATTACAAGCGCTCACGACCAGCTGTGGCGGCTATCCACAGACGAAGCAATGGTATCATTTCCTCTTCTCCATGGATGAATTCGGTCGATACGTAACATATGTCAATGGCCGACCCTTACATACACGACGAACACCATCCACCGTGCCACCATACACTCTACGATCGAACTGTTATATTGGACGGTATTACAGTGATGCCAACAATTATAATATCAATGGTCGCTTGACTGGCTTCTCATTCTGGAATCGATCCGTGACAGATCGTGAATCCGTCTTCCTTGCATCGAATCCTCCACCAGCCATTCAAGGTCAGCTAACATTTGTTGGATTGCCGGAATTGTTGCCTGCAGCGGGTGCAACGATCTCTCCGATCAAGGTGAGTACGACATTGGTGTGTGCAGCGGGCATTACGATTCGTGTGAGCATTTCACCGGGAGGTGTCATGACTCCAATGTTCATCCCATTCGTTGCTGGCAGTCCGACTGGCACACAAACACTGTCTCTCGCATTGGATCCCTTACCTGCCGGCTATAGTGGTTGGAATATCAGCTGGATCATCAATGGTGCCGGTGCACGATTCTTCGCTCAGCCCCCACCTGTCATGATTTATGCCACGAATTATGAAGGGATCATGGCCACTGCTGTCTTCCATCTCAATATGAATGCACCGTCACAGGATGCCAAATGGCGGGCGAGTGGCACGGGTGGAGTTGTCGTGTTCAATGATCCCACACACTATCTCGATCTTCAACGCTCGAATGATGTGAGTAACGGACAGGTATGGCCAGCGATGTCAACCTGGAGCTCAGGCTTCTCCTATGCACTCTGGTTCAAACATTCAGTTTGGCCTGGTACGGGCTATGTCCTGTCCTGTATGGCAGCGGATGGCAGCACGTTGGGTGATCTCAATATGTATCTGCGTGGTGTTGGATATGATAATTATTACTGGTTCGCCGTCAATTCAGAGTCGAGTTATAATAATTATTTCCGTGCAACCAGTGCTGGTGCAACCTTTCAGCCGAATCAATGGAGCCATCTCGCCATCACGGTCAATGCGTTCGGTGAGATTCGTGCATATGTACATGGCATACTCGTGTGGGGACCAATCACCATGGCTGCATTACCACGTGATATGCCACGATATTGTTACATTGGGCAGCATTACGCTGGTGGCAGTCATTGGGCGGCCACTGCTGGTGTGGAGGTGGAATTGGCGGCATTCTCATTCTGGGAGCGGGGATTGATTGCGGATGAAGTGCAGATACTGGCATCGAGGCCACCACCGAACATTGTTGGTGATTGGATTATTACGGGTCTGCCATTCACTGCGAAGCCAGGCTCCTCAACGGGTACCATCAACCTCTTCCCCACCCTCATGACGTATATCCCCATCGCAGTCAACTTCCGACTGAATGGCCTCTCCTATGCGGTGCCATCCTCACGCACATGGACACCCGTGGCAAGTGGAAGACAATCCTTCTCATTACAACTCTTACCGAATACGGATGGATATTGGAATATTACCTTCAATGTTAGTAGTAATGGTGTGGATGGATGGCAAGTACCTGTCACTCGTACGATTCGTTATGCGAGCTATGAACGATTACAGAGTGAAGTTGCCTTCCAAGTGGATATGACACATATACCGGCCCATGCAGGCAGCATCAAGCCTGGGCTGGCGTCGGGTATGTACACGTATGATTTCCCCAACTCAGCCAGCAATTATCTATCCCTCTCATCTGTCGCTGATAGTGGTACTGAGACGATGCCATTGAATGCCTTTGGGTCGGATGGATTCGCGGTCTCAGTTTGGGTTCGACTTCACAGTGACAATCAGAATCAAGTTCTCTTCCAATGCTCCTCTGACTATAGTGTGATGACTGATCAAGTTGCGTTGTATATTCGATACATTACCACCAACCGCTGGGGCTTGGCTGCACAAGTTCGTGCACCATCCACCGCTCTCACGACTCCATCTGGAGGCTTCCTCCCCATGTTTCAATGGTTCCATGTGGCACTGTCGGTCAATGTTGATGCGAATGGCAATACACAATGGAGCGTGTATCAGGATGGTGTGGTCGTTGCTTCGTCAACCATTCAGCTGCCAAATGATGTGGCTCGTAAGCATTGCTCATTTGGGCAGGATTACAATGGAGTTGGATCATTCGATGGGGAGTTGGCTGCATTACAATTCTGGCGACGTGGCTTGAGCTCCGATGAGATCGAGATGTTGACGAACCGACCACCGGATAATATTCGTGGATTACCAATCGAATTGACACAGCCACCATTCGCTGCTCTGCCTGCTGATGCCCTGCCACCGACATGGGTCCATATTCCTGTGTGCAGTGGCCAGATCGTATTGAGTATGGATGTGGTGGGTGGGAGTGGCTACACGAATCCAGCGACATTAACATGGCCATCGGGTAGTGGAAGTGGATGGAATGATCAATCCTTCACTCTCATCCTTCCAACCACTGGTACGCCAAGTAACGAACCATTCAATCTATCCTTCTCACAGACAGGTCCAGGCTCCATGGCCAACACCGTTCCTGCCAACATCAGTGTGCAACGCTCCTCCTACCCACTCCTCATGCAAACCGCAGACTTCACACTCAACACTGACACACCCTCCACGCACTCTGGCTGGGTGGCCAGTGCGACGCCTGGTGCAGGCTATGACACATTCAATGGTGTGGATAAGTATCTCGATCTATTCAATACGTTTGATACGGGTGGTGGTGTCATGCCGCTCTATTGGCCTGATCAGCATATGGGATTCTCATTCGGTTTCTGGTGGCGTTGGAATGGACAATCTCAATCGGTGCGAGAGCGCATCTTCTCATGTACCTCACTGTCGAACAGTGCGGCTGATGAAGTATGGTTCGGATTTCAACAATCGCCTTCGTCTCCATACTACAATGAGAATAATTTTATCCTGGCTGGTGCAGGCCAATGCTCAACCACACCTGGCTACTTACGCCTTGGCACAGGAGGTCGCTTGAATGAGTACGGTGTATGGTACTATATTGGTGTCTCCATGGATGCGTCTCAACAACGGATTCGTCTCTATATTAATGGTCAGCTCATCTCCTCTCATACATACTGTAATCTCCTGCCACCAACCATCAAGCGTGATCAATGTTTCATCGCACGACAATACACGGGCGCCATCACAGATGTTGCATGGGACATGGCTCATTTCAGTTTCTGGCAGCGTGCGCTGGCACCATCCGAGATGAACATTCTGGCTGGCACCGTGCCTCCATCCATTGCACCCGTCACATTCGACTTGGTCAACTTGCCACGATTCGGTGTATTGGATGGCACATTTGATCAGATTCAACTCCAGACGAGTGTGTGCACGACCTTGATCACTCTCACCAGCCATGTGGATCCATTCGGCTTGACGGATGCGGCGTCACTCAACTGGGGCTCAGCTGGCTGTAATGCAAAGATGATCCAACTGGTGACCTCATCCGGCAATCCAGTCCCCACCGCATGGAATCTCTCATGGACGATTGATGGGCAGGACTCTGCACAATTCAATCTGCCAACAAACATCCTACCATTGCTCACTTACTCGACTCTCATGCAATCAGCGGATGTATACGTCAAGGGTGAGGAATCCAGTGTCCGTACACCTGCTGTACCTTTCACCAATGGCAATGCTTTACACTTTGACGGCACTTCATCCTACATCGATCTCAATGATGTCGCGGATTCCCATGCAGATGGCACCATGGCACAGTTGGGTAAGTTGGGTGGTGAGTATTACTCTTTCTCCCTCAGCTTGTGGTTCCGTTGGCCCTCCACGAATCGTGGTAGCAATGGTCGCGTCTTCAGCTGCTCGGGTGGTGGCTCGAGTACGAATGAGATTTGGTTCGGCCAAAGTGGCACGCTTCCACGATTTGCATTTGGACTGGGCACGACTGATGCCGGCACATGTACGACATCATGGACGACATCATTCGAATATGACCAATGGCATCATGCTGTCTATCGGTACAGTCCTTATGGTGTGAGCTCACTCATGGTTGATGGTCAGACACTCACTGGATCCAGCTCAGCTGAACTCAACTGTCCCGCCAACCAGCGACCCATATTCATCAGTCGACCTTCTTGTCTCTTGGGCCGATCCAGTTGGTCTTCCGACATGTACTCCACATTGTACCTGTCTCATTTCGCCCACTTCAATCGTTATCTCAATCTGTATGAGACGGAGATGCTCACGGATAATGTCCCCACACCATTACAACGTGCCAGGGTCGTTGTGTTGGGATTGCCTCGTTATGCTGTGGACAATTACTTGTTGCCAAAGGTTCAAATGTGGTTGGGAGTGTGTCCGACGAAGCCAGTCACCTTCACTGCGACCTTGACCAGTATTGGTGTGGCCGGTAATCCGAATGCCAATGCAACCACCATGATGGGCTCACTCGTCTTTTCTGGTTCATCATGCACACCGCAATTTTTTTCTTACACCATCCCTGCCGATACACTGGTGCCACGATGGATGGTGACATGGCAGGCGTATGGACCAACTGCATATGCATACCAATTGCCGGACCCATTCATCATGGAGCGAGCAACATATCCAACAGCCGTTGCGAGCGCTGATTTCACACTCAATACTACACTGCCATCTCAGCATGCTGGCTGGCACTTGGGCAGCTCACCTGGTACAGGTTATGTGACATTGGATGCGGCATCTCAGCAATATCTCGACTTGGCGACTCCAGCCGATGTATCATTCGGTCAGACCTTCCCCGAGTACTTCGGTGGATCTGGTAATGGCTTTGCCATGGATCTGTGGCTACAGGTGCCTGTCACCGTGACTTCCTTCACGGATGCCATCTTCCTCCAATGCTCATTGGGTGCGGGCTCGTCGTATGATGCATTCACCATCAAGCAGTTGAGCACAACCGATGATTATCAGTATACATTGCAATTGGGTGCGGCCGCTCCAATCACACGCACGATCAGTGCAACTGCAACATTGGCATGGAGACATCTGTTGTTCAGACAAGATCAATTTGGACAATTCTATTTGTACATCAATGGAGCTGTCGCTGCAGGGCCGATCAACGTCGGCGCTGTACCAAACTATGCGCAACGTGCATCGTGTCGTGTTGGTCGTACATCCTTTGGCACCGGTGCTGGCTATTGGACTGGTAGTATTGCAGCGTTGCGATTCTGGAATCGAGATATGATTCAACCTGAAGTCCAGATGCTCGCGGCCAACCCACCTCCAAACATCTTCCCATCCATCATGCTGCTGTCTGGATTGCCACCATTACTCATCCTGGGTGCCGTCGTGGATGTGACGATGGTACCCAGCAGCTACTGGGGCTCATCCCTCACTGTCACGATGAGTGTTGATGTTGGCAGTGTGAATGACACATCGTTCACTTATACGAACTTTGCGTCCTTCAACACTCCTCAGGCCTTCCGCTATACCGCTCCGACTTATACCTCCAATGTGACCTTCACTTTCACCTTCAGTGATACGACGCATTTCCCCGTGCAATACGTCAGCTCGGTCGTGTTCTTTGGGGAATTCCAACCAGTAGCAGGTGGAGGCATCCTGGCTGGACATGATCTGCCCATTCGTATTCAACCAACCGTGCTCCCACTACGATCAGTCGACTTGGATCTCACCGTCACTGGCCCATTCACACTGACACCGGCCACCTTGTCATGGAACACGTACGGAGCGCTGATGGATACATTCACATTGACTGCATCAGGCAGTGCGGCACTAGGCACCAATGCAACCATCTGTATGACACCCAGTGGGTTGGATGCAGACTTCTATGTCCAACCTGATTGCTTCCATGTGACGACCATTGCACCCGCACCACTCATCATTGATCAGCCCCCATCACCGAGCGTCCCATCGGGTGGCAGTGTCACCATGTCCTTCCACCCAGCTGTCATGCCCTTCCGTGCACTCACCATCCCTGCTGAGCTGCAAGTCAAGACAGTGATGGGATACTTGACGCCCGGCGGGTATGGTGGCAGCTTGAGTGACCCAATCCTGTCCTTCACTCAAGAAGACTGGAATGTACCGAAGGTGTTGACCATCTATGCTCCGGCATTGGCGCAGAATATTTCCATCACACTCTCCTTGCAGGGAGTCAATGCCTATCAATATGTGTTGACGGAGTATGAATGGGCGATCAATGTGAGAGGATCATTCAGCTTCAGTGGATTGCCATCATTCTTATACGTCAATCAGTATTCATCCATGGTTCTGTTGAATGTGTTGGGTTCAGTCACCAGCAGCTCTAATCTATGTGTTCGACTGTCATTGATTGGTGCATCCACTCCCATTGAAGCCATCGGTGGTGACACGGTGATCTGTCTGGATTCGTCTGTACCCATGTCGCAGCGTTACTTCAATTTCACTGCTCCGCCACAAGCAACACATGATATGCAAGTGTTGGTGACTCCTATCAGCGGTGTGGACTTGCCCATCTTCCAACCCTACAATGCCAGTGTGCCAATCCTGGGCTATGTCTCCATGATCGCATCCTCAGGCTCAAGTATGAATGCACAGACCAGTGTCTCCGTCTCTGTCTCACCCATGGGATTGGCCAGTGATGCCGGCACGCTCATCCTCAATCTGACGACTAATGCACGTGGACACTTCGAGCCATCAACCATCACATTCACCAATCCGAATATCCCTCAAATCGTCACATATACGGATAACACCATTGAGGATTCGACCATCACACTCACTGCAACGGTTGTTGGTGGCGCGGCATCAAGCCTGTGTAAAGGTGGCAGTCTGAACATCGATGTTGTTGGCTTCACTTCTCCCATCCAACTCCTTTCGTCTCCACCTTACGTTGCTCTAGCTGGTCAAGGCATTCCACTACAGTTCCAATTGCCTGCCATCCCCTACCCAGATGGCAACGGTGCAGTGCAGCTGCAGTTCGTCATGGAAGGTCCAGGCACCATCTCACCGACCTTCCTCAACTTTGATGGCACCAACTGGAACCTACCGCAGACAACGACATGGAGCGGCGTCAGCCCAATGGCCAACAGTAGTGTCCGAGTGTACTTGAGCGGTGTCAATGCCTATCAGTATGCCATTAAATTCTCCAACCCCATCCAGCTCATGTCTGGTGCCACTGTTGAACTCATCAATCCACCGCCGTATGTACTCGCAGGCAAGTGGACGGCCGCCACCTTACAGCCACGCTACTGGAATGCTCCCACTGTTGATATCTGTGTGCGAGCGGGTGAAGCAATCATTCCACCATCATTATGCTTCACTGATACGAATGCCAAGCAAGTCCAATGGACAGCACCCAGTCATGCAGGATTACAGACAGTGACATGGACACCCAATGGCGGTGCGGATCAGTATAGCTTCCTGCCATCACATGCTGACCTGCTTGTGTTGGGCTTCTTGGTGCTTCGACCTGCAGTTGGTACAGGCAGTGTCTATGATCCGGCCACGAATACCTGGAATATCACTGCACAGACCGCTGTGCCAATTACCATCTCGAGTGTTGGATTGGACAATGGCGGCTTGAAGATCCAACTCTCCTCCAATGCCACGGGTCTCTTCTCCGCTACCACTGTTGACTATACCGCTGGTACGACGCAGACATTCCTCTATCGGGATGGCAGTGTGCTGGCGGGACAGATTCGCATCCATGCAAAGATCACAAGCGGATCACTGAGTAGCACGACCTATGCCGACGCATTCCTATACTTACTCGTCACAGAAGTGCCTGGTCGGCTACTCGTCGAGAGGACGCCTGATGTCATTGCAGGTAAGGCGCCGTACAATGCGCCACAGCGGATGACACTGTCGTCAACAGCTGCCATGCCACCACCGGACATCCTGAGTGTTGCCATCCAAGTGACGGGATGTGCCGCAACGATCGATCCACCATCAGCGACATTGACCTATGGACAGCTCAATTGGTTCATGCAACAAAATTTCACCATCACGGCCACACAACAGGGTGAACTCTGTCAGGTGGCATTGGTACCAGTGGGAGCGGCGACAGGACATTTCGACAATGTCACCTTCTCCTTCTACTCCGTGAATACGATCGCATTCCTCGACATCCCGTCCTATACATTGGTCGATCAGCCATCGAGCTTCACCATTCAGCCCAGTGGTGGCGCGACGAATCCGGATCTGTGTATTACATTGACGAGTGACATTCTCACGTTCGACACGGATGTGTATTGCTTCAATGGTCAACTTGGCCTACCCGCTGGCCCACAGCAAGTGACGTATACGGCACCATCCATCTATGGCAAAGCGACCATTACCTCCACTCCATTGAATGGCAGTGAGTCCAATCTATTCATTCCATCCAGTACACAGGCACTCGTCTTGGGCTATGTCGTGTTGGAAACTGCTCCCGGTGCTGCGGACGTGATGAACACAAATGGATTGTTCCAGAGTCAGAGCACCGTTCCTTTGAGGATTCGATCAGTGGGCATCCCATCGGGTACACTGCAGGTTCAATTCAGTACGAATAGTACGGGTACACTCTCAACCACTTCACTGTCATTCGCTGCCACCATGAGTGGAAGCTTCAGCTATCAGCATGATACACCCGCTGCAGCCACAGTGATGATCACGGCAACCGTCGTGGGTGGATCACAGAATGGCAATGTCTATGTGCAGGCATTCATTGTACTGGGATTCGATGCAGGTTCAGCAGCGATCATGGCCGACCCGGATGCTGATCTAGCGCAAGGTCGTACGGTCGCTTCCGCGGTCAATCATCTGCGCATCAATGTGACAGCTTCGGCACCAGGTGGTTCTGTCACAGTCAACGTTGGCATGGTCTGTGCGGATGGGACTGGATCGGTTTCTCCATCGTCACTCACCTTCACTGCAACGAATTGGTTCCTCGCACAGGATGTGAGTGTGACTTCACCGGCAGCACCGGGCACAAACTGCGAGATTAGTATTGGACCGGATGCCATCAATGTGCCATACTTCAATGCAACCAGTGTGACATTCATCACGGTCAACTCCATCATCATCCAGGATGCACCCGAGCATGTCGTCGTATCTCAAACTGGAAGTTTCACATTGCAAACTGCTGGAGGCAGCAGCAACCCTGATCTATGTGTCAGTGTCAGTGCTGTTGGCATGAGTGTGGTACCAGACACTCTCTGCTTCAATGGACAGATTGGTGAAGCACCGGGTCCACAGACACTGTCATATACTGCTGTTGCTGCACCATTGGGTGCATCCATCACCATCACACCGTTGAATGGTACTGCACTCAGTCAATTCATCCCATCCACCACAAACATTCGTGTGTTGGGCTATGTTGTGACGGAGGTTGATGCCACTGCCGCAGCATCCATGCAACTGCCCGATGGATCCTACCCAAGTCAATCGATGCTTCCGATCACGGTTCATACGGTTGGATTGGCATCAGGAACATTGGACCTTCAGCTCAGCAGTAATGCGAGTGGAATATTCTCATCGGATTCGATCTCATTCACAGTGACTTCGACTGCCTCCTTCATGTATCGTGATGCCACTGTCTTAGGCCGCATTGTGAGGTTACATGGCAGTGTGACGGGTGGCAGCATGAATGACTCCGTTGTACTCGACACTGATCTCTTGATTCGTATTGCACCTGGTTCCGCTGCCATTCGTACATATCCGGACCATGATATCGGTCAAGGTCGCACAGTGGCCAATGCCATGGATACTGTTGCCGTCAATGTGAGTGCGTCACCTCCATCCGGTAGTATCATTGTGACGGTCCTCCTCAACTGTGTGGGTGGCACGGGCTTTGTTGCCACTCCAACAACCTTGACGTTCACTTCATTGAATTGGTTTGTTGCACAGAGCGTGAGTGTCACCTCCCCATCCAGCCCTGGTGCGGATTGTACACTCGACTTGACAGCGGATGCAGGCAATGCAGCGTACTTCAATGCCTCATCCATCACATTTGGTACGACCAATAGTGTCATCATACCAACACTACCATTGACCATGCTAGTACTCGAGCAGCTGACCTTGCCAGTGAAGCTTGCTGCAGGTGCAACTGCTGACTTATGTGTGGATATCACTGCCTCACCCACTGACATTGGATTGGAGCCGACATCCTTGTGCTTCCAATCTGGCACTCAATCCTTGATCCTCACTGGACCCAGTACGGGAGGATCATGTAGTGTGACCTTGACACCAATGAATGGTAGTGATATGACGACCTTCGTACCGAATACTCTCACCTTCTCAGCATTGGGCATCATCGAGATTCGGCCTGATCCGACATCCGGTGTCGTCCAGAATGCAGCCGGCCAATGGATTGTGGATGCCAACACCACCATCCCCATGCAATTCCTGACTCAGGGTGCACAAGCCGATCCATTGACCATCAGTTTCTCTGCCAATAGCAGCAGCACGACGATCAGTCCGAATCCGTTGTCTATCGCGGATGCTCAAGTTGGTGGCAGCTTCACCTTCATCGATGTGTGGGATGTGGTGGGAGATGGAGTGGTGACAGTCAATGCACAGGTCATTGGTGGAGCAGGAAGCATGTACCTCAAAGTCAATACCCATGTCGATCTATATATCAATAACACGGCACTCTTCCCACCTGACAGCACCAGCAGCAGTAGCAGTAGCAGTAGCAGTAGTAGTAGTAGTAGCAGCAGCAGCACCGGTGCAAGTGAAGCATCCTCATCGTCCTCATCTAGCACTGGTGATGCTGAATCATCGTCCTCATCTAGCACTGGTGATGCTGAATCATCGTCCTCATCTAGTACTGCTGATGCTGAATCGAGTTCCGGCAGTAGTAGCAGCAGTAGCAGCAGCTCCTCCACTGGTATCGAAGACTACTCATCATCATCATCAGCAGCAGCATCCAGCAGCAGCAGCGGCAGCATCGTCATCGGCAGTAGCACAGGAGCAGCACAAGTTGATGAAGAATCATCTTCCTCATCGTCTTCGTCATCGTCAGCATCGTCGTTCTCACCGTCATCAACAGGTGATGCTCGTCCACCCCACATCATTCCCTCATCCTCAACCGCTCCTTCTGAGGAGGTTCCTCCGCCAGTCAACCCATCTTGTCAATGTGATACAGCCAACTGCTACTCATGTGAGTATATGGATCGACCCATTGCCATCCTACTCGGTCCCGCCACTGTCACCGATTGTGAGAAGTTGATATTGGATGGCAGGAGCTCGTATGGGCTGGGTGCATGGCAGCCGTCTGATCATCATGTATTCAAGCTCATCTCATTGGTGTATGGTGGAGAGGAATATATCACGCGTCCATCGGACTTGCCTGGCCCAGCGGTGTGGAAGGTGAATCTTGGTACGGATCTGGGTAGTTGGGCGGATGATACTCATACATTCATGACGATTGCTGGCAATACAATGTTGACGGGTGCATCCTATACATTCCAGCTGATTGTGAAGAATGGCCTGAATAAGCCATCCCTACCTGTCACGTTGAATGTCACCAAGGTTTCCACACCCTTACCCTATCAATGGCAGCCAACACTCACCATCGTCCCGCCACTCACACTCACACGTAGTCAAGCACATACATGGAGCTATCGTGTGTCACCGAATGGATGCAGCAACATTCCCGATGATGCCGTCATCAGCTATGAATGGGCATGGACGAGGGTGTTTGGCCCAGATACAGGCTCAAGCGACCCTCACTCACCCACACCGTTCTCGGCCACCACTCAACATGGTTCCTTACCAGCGTATTCACTCGTCGCCAATGCGACATATGAGATTCAGCTCATGCTCATCATTACGAGTATGAGTGAAAATATTGATTCCTCCAATCCACTCAGAGTCGAAGCCTCCATTCAGCAGCATGTCACTCGCTCACCATTGGTGGCGCTGATCAGTGGCAGCAGTCGCATCCGATCCATTGCACGCAAGAATGTGTTGGATGGCAGCATCTCGTATGATCCGGATGTGGATCCTGCCACGAGCACATCGCCCGCATTCAAGTATGAATGGAGCTGCTCATCGAATGGTGCACCCACACCATTACTCACGAGTGCCGACTCATGGTTCCAACCAGCGCTCCAAATCAGTGCCTATACACTGCAGGCTGGCTATACCTATACATTCACATTGACCATCCGCCCAATCGATCCGGCCGATACACGTAGTGCCAGTGCCAGCCGTCAGATCGTTGCACTGCCAGATGGAGGTGGTGGTGAGCCATTCGTGCAGATCATTCATCCACCATCTGTCATCAGTGCTGAAGCGCGATTGACCTTGCAGGCACTCGCTGTACCACGGACAGCTCTGCGACCCGAGAAACTTACCTACTTGTGGGAGTGTGACTCATCCAGTGATGTACAGGCGCAGGCATTGGCGGCAGTGGGAGAGGCAGGATTAACAAATTCCTCACTCAATCTGCCACCTGGCCTGATGGCTGCCGGTAGCTGGGTGAAGTGGCAGGTGACTGTGCGTGATACCTCGAACAATATGAAGAGTACCGCATTCGTGCGTCTGTATGTGGAGCCCTTACCCGACGGTGGCGTCTGCTCCGTCACTCCGCAGTATCCCAAGGCATTGGATGAGTTGACGATTAGTTGTACTGGATTCCATTCACCCATTGCGAAGGAGCCGCTCTCATACTCCTATCGATACCTCGATCGATTGAGTGGCTCAGCGGTCGAGCATCAACTGTCGTTGATGGATCATGATCCCTCACCGGTGGCCTCATTCTACTTCCCGGCGGAAGTATTCAAGGTTCGTGTCTATGTCAGTGATAGCAAGGATCAAGTGAGCACGCTAGATGTGCCCGTCGCCATCTCCTCACCCAATGGACTGGAGGCGGATGGTCTCACTTGCTTCGCGTACAGTACCGCGCGTGGAAAGGCCTACAAGGAGCTGCAGCAAACAGGTGATCTACAAGGACAATATATCTACATCACTCAACTGGGTCTCTACTTGAGTGAGGCAGCCAAGACGTTTGGTGATGTCGAGTCAGTTGCGGCATGTAGCTTACAAGCGGGCATCAGAGATCCCGCAGGCATTCGTGAGAAGACTCTAGGAGCCTTGTTGCAAGATCTCATACAATTAGCCAAGATCAGTCCTGCGGGTATGGCCTCAGCAAGAATGCAATGGAGGGCGTTGGTGGCACTCACTGCTGATACGACCAATGTGGCCAAGCTCATCCAGACGAACACGGCATTGGTGTCAGATTTGGAGACGATGGTTCGTGACAGCATTGCTCGGCTCATGCCAACTGAATTCGATATTCAAATGGCATTCAATGCTGAGACTAGTCCATATACTGACTTGGTCACAGCAATCGAGCAATTGGTGACGATCACGAGTGATTGTTCGCGCGTCTCCTCACTCATTGATGCAATGGCCTCATTACTCAATGCATTGGGCAGCAAGGATCATGCGGTGACACAAGCTGCCAGTCCTGCCATTCATTCCACAGCCATCGCTGTCACCACTGAACAAACACAAATAGCCATCTCTCGAGGCAGTATGATTGATGGTGCCACGAATGAAGCGCCACATAGCAAAGTAACAATTCCAGCATCCATCGTGGCATTGGCCATGTTGAAGAATGCCAACCTTCCAAGTGAAGGGTTTGATAGTGCCAGTACGGCTGCATCCATTCGTCTCTTCCATCTCCATTCGCTCTCCTTCTCACTCAACCTGCTCAGTCGGTGCTTCCCCGTGGCAGCGGAGCAGACCGACTTCGGCACGGCGATGAGCATCCATTCCTCGCCACTCGTCGCCGTACGAACCAGTGTGGATGGATTCGTGTCCAGAGACGAAGACAGACAGATCGAATTGAATGCGCAAGCATCGCAGGTGCAAGTCTTGACACCTCAACTCGCAGATAATGATGGTGATACTGATGTTGCTGACCCACATGCACAGAGTCACAGTGAGAGGTCTACTCTCTCCCACTCCGCTCTCAACCTTGCTGTCCTTGTTCCTCGTGGTGATCTCTTCCAATACAGCGTCGAGTTGGATCCCTGGGTGTCGACTATGGCGTCCATGCCCTACTCCCAGATTCTGTGTGGCAATGGTACAGTCCGCTTGGTGGACGAGCCGGATATGTCTCTGCAAGATACCCTGCCGCGTGGCATCACATGTGTACGATGGGATGTGGCATCGGCGGCATGGACATCAACTGGGTGTGCCGCACTCAACCTCACTGCCGATCATTCATCCGTCCTCTGTACCTGTAGCATGGCCATGAGTGGCTCCATGAATACGGATACACCAGAGAAGGTCGCCCCAACCACCTACTCGGCCACGTATCGTCTTCCGATCCTTCAGAATGGCAGTTGTGATCCAGCGATTGTTGGATGGGACTATCCAGGATTCTGGTCGCCGCCTCAAGGAATTAAGGATCCCAATGGCACCGATACGAGTGGATCCGTCCTGCTACTGGAAGCCTCCACACCATGGTTCTACATCTTCTGTGGGGTACTCTATGGAGGAGTGGCACTCACATCACTCATGCAATTCTATCGATTCGGTAGCTCGTTGCCACATGGACATCCATTCCGTCGATGGTTCCTACTCAGTACCCATGTACTCATCTTCATCGTTGCCAGCTATCGTGTATGCAACATGGCTGTACTGTATAGTGCATTGTTCTATACTTATGTATCCTTGACCTTTGCCACTGCCTTCCCTCAGCTGTTCACTCTGTGGTGTTTCATCCTGGCCGCCATGACGATGAGTCGTGCCTCACGAAAGATGCAGCGCAATATCATCATCGCGGATCATGACAAGGTGTATCAGGAGGAATGTGCCAAGGCCGAGCAGTTGGATGATGAGACAGCCACAGCGAAACAGATGAATAAGCTCCGGATTGAACATGCATTCAGAATGTTGGAAGTGAGACGAGTACTACACAAGTCACCACACTTTGAATATATTCAACGTACACTCATGTCTCTTCATGTTCGCTTCGCCGTCCTCTCACTCGTCTGCTCCATCATCGTCCTTGGTCTGTTACTATGGGCGACTGGAAGTGGTGATGGCGAGGATGGTGATGGCATGGGTGGTCTCATGATTCGCGTCGGTCAATTCGCTGAGGTCGTCTTGGTGTTGGTTGGCTGCTTCTACTATTGGCGCTTCATTGTGACCGAGCGCAGTGCGGTCTCGCGTACGTCTGCAGCGGTCTTGACGAAGCATCGATTGGCCGCGATGGAAGCAGCGAAGGAAGCGCAGCGTACACAATCCATCCCATCCATTCGTGTGAGTAAGGAGGGAGATGATGCGGAAGCGGAGGCGAGAGCACAAGCTGAAGCAGAAGCAGAAGCAGCACAGAGAGCAGAATTGGCAGAGATGGCAGCGAGACAAGCCAGACTCAATCGTGCAACATTCGAGCAGAGTGAACCATTCCTCTCATCAGCTGCATTCACCATTACTGGTCCGAATCAAGCCTTAGTCATCGTCTGCTTGAGTGTGACGTCACTCATCCTCGCCTATTGTGCCGCAGTCGATGATCCGGGTGTTGGCTTCGTGAATAGTAAGTATGGCAACTATGCCTATCTCGTGTTCGATATTGCCACATTCATCCTCCTGTTACATTGGCTCCATCGTACAGTCGTCCTACCGGATGATGATGATGAAGCGAAGAATGCCAACAAGTATGATGCATTCCGCTCGAAGTATCAACCCTCAGCTGAGGTCATGGCGGAGATGCAAATGTTGGGCATGAGCATGGGATTGCCTGCTGGTGAGAACCCATTGATGCATCAAGCGACAATGATGAACTTCATGCGTCAAGGCAGTATGTTTACTCCATCCTACAATCGTCAAGCCAGTGGCTTTGTTGATCCCTCTCAATTCATGCGTCGCTCGACCTTTGGTGAGTTGCATCGACAGATGACGCTGAGTCGACAGAGTCAAGCAGCCATGGCTGCATTAGCACGTGGTCAAGCCATGCAGATGGATAATAATGCACTCATCATGACACGTGGTGGCAAGCCATTGCATGCATCACCCACTGCTCGGAATCGTTCCACATCCAATCCACTGTCGCCCGAGTTTATGGCCTCCACACCCATGTCGTTGCCACATGTACCCGAGCATGTCGATTTCGGCCTGTTGGATCCACTCGCGATCGGTCCAGCAGCCATGAGTGATGATGGTGAGGGTGTGGAGATGTCGGATATGATCAGTGTGCAACGATCGCCCGTCATGCATCCAAAGACTCCATCCATGTTGGGCAAAGGGCGACCATTCGAGACCGTCGCGGAAGAGGAAGCCACCACACAGTCGGAGGCATCGAAGACATCATCGACCAGTGATGATGAGCATGCAGCATTGAACTCAACCGCTGATGTATCCGACTCTCCTTCCAATGCCACTCAGAATCGTCGTCATCTTCTTTCACCCAAGGTTGTGCCCAAGCGCTTCAACATGAGCCCGATCATGAAGGGCGCACTGCCCGCTGCAGTCGCCCCTGAACCATCCCCTGAATCCATGGCCACACTCGCCATCCCTCCTGCCGCCGGTATGAACAGTGCCAGTAGTAGTGATTGGAGTGATGGTGAGAGTGATGCCGAGACCACGAAGGCGGAGGCAGCCAAGGCAGCAGAGGCGAAGGCCAAGGCGGAGGAGGAGGCAGCCAAAGCCAAGGAGGCCGAGCGTAAGGCACAACAAGCGATCGCAACAGCCAAGAGAATTGCCAGTGCGAAAATCCTCGCATTGAAGAAGGCGAAGTCAGCGGCGGCACAGAGATTGGCTGCACAGAAGGAGAAGGAGATGGCAGAAGCAGAAGAGAAAGCGAAGGCAAAGGCGAAAGCGGAAGCAGAAGCCAAAGCCAAAGCCAAGGCAGAGGCTGAAGCAGCAGCGGAGAAAGCAAAAGCTGAAGAAGAGGCCAAACTCAAAGCCGAGGCAGATGAGGAGGCCAGACGCAAAGCTGAGGCGGAGGAGCAAGCTGAAAAGACGCGTCTTGAAGCGGAAGCGAAAGCGAAGGCTGAAGCTGAAGCTGAGGCTGAGGCTGCAGCGAAGGCAGCAGAGGAAGCAAGGCTCAAGGCAGAGGCAGAAGCGAAAGCAAAATCCGAAGCTGAGGCAGCAGAGGCAGCACGATTGGACGCTGAGCGCTTACGACGTGAAGAAGAGGAGCGTGCTGCTGCTGAGGCTGAGGCAGCTGAGAAGGCCCGTCTTGCAGAGGAGGCAGCGAAGTCCGAACAAGCTGCGGCTGCTGAACTCGATCGTGAACTCTCACATTCTGTTGCACCCACACCTCGTGAGCCTTCACCACCGTCGGAACCATCTCCTGCTCCCAGTGACTCATCATCTTCATCATCAACGCCTGATCCTCCCTCTGGCAATGAGGTTCCAGAGTATGCACGAGCACCGTCGAGTGGCATCGATGGGAGCCGTAACAGTGGTGGTGCCGAGTCTCCGAGCCATGAGCCTGATGCAGTTGATCCCGCACGTTTCGAGATCGTGAATGGCGAGCGGCAGCCGATTCAACGTGTCGATGAGCATGGTCGTCCCGTTGAGATTCGTGCAGGCAGACGCGCGACCATCAATCGACAAGCATCGACGACTGAGCGTGGTGTCGTGCAGTATCAGCAGGGAAGTGCGGATGCGATTGTTGGACCACAATACAAGGCCAGAACCAAGGAGGATGTTGATGCAGAAGTGGTTGGCTCCTTGTTCCTCTCCTCCTCCCCCCAACACAAACCTGCACCTTCACCCACTCCAAAGATTGATCTGCCCAAGATGATCGTTGCCCCGACACCAACCCATGGACGACGAGCTGGAGCGCAGGGTTCAGGCACGCATCCGCACCATTCCATCTCGAGTTCATCCACCACCCCACCGTCCGATGCACATCTGTCCTCACGTATGAACATGTTGGCTGCGGCCGCCAAATGGAAAGCTGCCAATGGTCGAGCGAAACCGAAGCCAGATATGTCCTTCCCGGAATTCCCGGAGAAGGTCATCCCACCAAAACCTAAACCACCAAAAGCATTCGGAAGCTCGTCGAGGAGAGATGTATAGGGAGAAGGAATCAGCACGAAGATGAACATGGAGTTCAGTCATGCAAGGGACACAACGATGATTGAACAATAACATCTTCATTGGATTCCGTTTCCATCTCCTTTCCCCACCATGTTCTTGCCTATGTCCCCCGATCGGCGAACACAGCCGATAGAGAGAGCATCATCATGCAGCTGATGTTTTATCATCATCGCATTCGTCGTCATCATCGCATTTTTTTGTTTATTCTACACGTTTGCGTCGTCCTAGTCTACCCCGCCCTCTCTCTCTCTCTATCTATATCTGACGCGGCGTGCAGGCGCAGTCCCCACTGGCAGTGCAGTCCCGTTGTTTGACATCAAAGTGGGTGCCGCACCGCACCGCCCGTCCCCGTCCGTTCACCCCTCCTTCATTCTTTGTCTTATCGTCGACCCCCTTTTCTACTCGATGATGTTTGCATATCATCTTGTCTTTGATATCTTTTTGTTTTGATGAATACTTGTTTTCCTTCTTTCTTCTCCTTTGGACTCTATCCTTTCTTCTTTCTCTTCCTTAGTTCATGACTCCCCTCCCCCTCCCACCATCCATCATCATTTCTCTGCACATGTCATGCAACCTGCACACGTGTCTTGCACGTGTCCAGTTGATGGTTGGGCTTGCTGAGTGGTGTTTTCATCGTAACGGTTTTCTTTCTACTCTCGTCCTGGATGCCCGCCTGCTCGCGCTCACCCACATGGCTTCCTCTATCTATCCTATCGCGCTCTGCGGCTCTCTCATCGCATCACCATCACCATCGCGCCAGCGTCATCATCGAATTTTGTTTCGACGGTAATAGTCCATGCGAATAGTATAGACTGTGACAGTCCATTTTCGG
>Ga0256777_1000018_pt1 | contig 27916 bp, 3 predicted proteins | sample MC6MC0928MT_FD_186042 | JGI IMG/M metagenome (GOLD analysis project Ga0256777, IMG submission 186042) | Metatranscriptome of enriched soil aggregate microbial communities from Iowa State University, Ames, United States - MC6-MC0928-MT... | ecosystem: Environmental > Terrestrial > Soil >... | reverse complement strand
GTTGAACCTGAAGTGGTCTTGACGCCGTGCCTGTGCTGCGAATTTGCGAATTCGAGTCTGGCAGTGCATAGAAAAAGCGAATGCGTTAAATTGTTTGTTCACTGTATTATCGTGATTATAAATCGATCACGCTTATGACATTAAGAGCTCGTTAGACTAAAACGTTGGCGTAAACTGAGGCCTTGAAAATTCCAAGGCTCGACGCATGAAGTTGTATCTTATGCGGCGTAAGAATTCGGGAGATGAGTTGAGTTGGTGCGGCTGTTCTTCCACGTTGGTTTTGCTCCATGTTCCATGCCCCATGTTGATATAGAAAAAGAAAGGATGAATGTGTGCTCCATGCAATTTCATCATCTTTCTACTCCTATCTATTGCTGTTGATGAGATTGAGATGGTGGATCGGATTCGTCGACGGAAGCAGAATGTGAATCGGAATCATGATCGGATTCTGATGCCGATGCTGATGCTGACGCCGATCTGCCATGCGCAGGCACAGCTCCATCATATTCGCCATCATGATGATGTTCTTGCTGTTGTTGTTGATGATGATTGGCCACAAGTCGAGAATCACCAGGCTCAGGAGAGGAGGAGCCTGAGCCTGATTCAGAAGCCATCTGTGATGAATGTTCAGATGCAGATGCAGACACATCACCCTCACCCTCATCCTCATTCTCATACGCACCCGCACCATCATCCGTGCTCATCTCTCCTCCATCCATGGTTGAGTTGTTGACTTCGCCATCCTCCCATTCTTCCTCTTCACCACCTTCTTCATCCATATTTGATTCTTCATCCCATGGAGTCATATTCTTTTCCTTCTCCTTCCGTCTCTCCATCCTCTCTCTGCGCTTCTCGTCTCTCTCCTTCCTCGCTGCATCCTTCTCTTTCTTCTCCCGTCGTTTCTGCATGAATTCCAACAGCATCCTTCGAGCGATGACACACACGAAGAACACGAACCCAGCAAAGAAGGCGATACATAAGATGATCAACGCGACGGACATGATGATATCGTCCTTCTGATTGTAGTAATCGAGGGGAAGGTTGTAGAAGAGGAGACCAGCGAGTAGCAGCAAGTAGATTTCCACTTGTGCAAATAATGCCAATAGATCATCTTCATGTCGGAGGAATGGGTTGAAGTAGAGCAGGCCAACCGTATACACCGTCACAATGACCATGCCTAATGGCAACTGTGCATCTTGGCTAGCGAATGCCAGTAGCGAGGTGAGTGCCAATTTATTGATACAATCCGCAATCTCCCACCACCATATTTCAATACGATATCCGGCATACAGGAATCCCAACTGTGCTTGAATGCGCACATCCTTCAATTCACGCTGGTTCAACTTCAAGATTGAGAAGAAGAAGACGGGGATACCAACTGGATACAGGAGGATCAGTGCGATGGACACGAATGCATACGTCGTCCAACGGTCCGTATAACATTCAATACGAAGATCCGTCCATAGGAACGAGCGATCATCAATTTGCTTACACACGAAATGACGAAGGACCGTCGAGGAGACATTTGGATAGATGAGGAACAGGAGGTAGAGGAACAGCTTCCAAAATTTCATATTGGATCGAGCACGTTCCTGAACGGTGGAATGCTTGAAACACAGACATTCGAAATACTTCGGAAGCAGGATGAACATGACTGTGGCCAATAGAAGGCCAATCGGAGCCGTCACGACGAACACGAACTTATCATAGTAGTAATCGGCATTGAAAAGACATTGGGCAGAAGTAACGTTACTCAAAAGGAAATCCAAGTTGACAACATCGAAAAGTAGAATGAAATCTTTGAATGTATTTGGCCATAGTATTTCCAATCCCGACGAGATATTGGTGACCACTTGCAGGAATCCCAGAAAGATCTTCAATTTATACGTGAAGTCTGAATGGGGCGGTGGAGGACCCCACACGACCATGGGATCCAAATTCGATGGCTCGGCTTCTTCCGGGGCCAAATCACTCTCACTACTCTCGGAGCCACTGGCACTTAAGGACTCATCACTACGAGAGGCACCAGAATTGAGGGAACTATCCACACCACTCGATGCATTCGACTCATCCTCATCAGACTCATCCTCGTCCGATTCCTCCTCATCCTCCTCTTCGTCATCATACTCACCATCGAAGTCTGACGTCTCCATATCTTGTCCAATGATTGCCGCATGTCGATTGAATGCTTCACGCCCGCTTCGTAACACGATCCAAAACATGAACCACAAGGCAATCAAGATGACGATCACCACCAACACGGTCAAGGCTACATTACCACTGCCACTTGGGCAGGGCGTGCAATCTCCATTCATACTCTCACGGTATCCACTGAGACATTGCGTACATAGAGCTGCCGCACGATTGCCTTTACAGTCCGTTGCACATTCGAAGAACGGTGGACCACAGCGATCATATTCAGGGGGGCCTTGGGGTGGACCTGCCGCAGAGAGTGTACGCATCGCTGCACGACGTACAATCTCAGGTCGGCCATGCTGTAATGTCGCTGGATCGCTCGGATCTCCACCCGTATATGGCAACATTCCTCCACTCGCTTCTGATCCCTGACAATTTCCACGAATTGGACATCGATAGAAGTTGAGTGAGGAATTGGACGAACGCCACCAACCAGGTAAAGATTTCAGATTGTAGTACGCGTTGCCTGATTGAGTACAATCGGCACCAGTTGGGCAAGGGAAGCATGGGTAGTCTGAATCTCCCCTATAGTATGGTAGATAGTATCCCGGATCACAGAAGCATGCCGTCTTATCCAAGTTTGATTTTCCATGCTCACGACAGGGAACACATTGGGTCATACCATAGTTACTGGCCACAGACTTCTCCGTACACACTTGACATTGAGACTGGCCCCAACCAGAAGAATAACGACCTGGCTCACATTTACGACATACGGCGGCATGGATATGATTGTTGTAGGAACCAGGAGGACAAAGCTGGCATCCAGTTGAATTGCCATACGTTCCAACCGGACATGGCGTGCAGCGTTCTTGACCAGGAACCTCCGTCCAATAGGTATCATTGCAGTGCTTACATTGAGAGGCACCTTGCTCATCACCATAATAACCGATGGGACACGGGTCACATTCAACCATGCTACGCCTACCAGCAAACGTTCCAATGGCGCATCTTGAACAATATTGTTGACCTTCCTTGTCTTGTGCATGACCCAATGGACATGCATCACACTCCTCCATTCCAACACTTGCTTGTGCACGCCCAGCAGGACATTGCAGACATTGCTGTAGTCCAGTCATATTGGCAAAGCGACCGGGTTGACATAAGTCACATTGACGTTGTCCATCGAGTAGTGTGGCCGTGCCATTGCTACATGGTTCACATCTCTCCTGCCCCGGTACGGGTTGAGCTGTTCCTGGCGCACACTTGACACACTCAACCTGTCCTTCAATTGGCTGCGCTTTACCTGCTTCACATGCCTGACACATGGTTGCACCCGTGCCATCGAAGTATCGTCCAGCTTGACAGAGCATACATTGCACCAGCCCTCGACCTGGCCCATATTCACCTGCACCACACTCCTTACATTCATATTGTCCAGGCTCATCCTGATGTTGTCCTGGTAAGCATTCATCACATTGAACACGACCAGTCATATTCGATGCCGTTCCAACAGTACATGGCTCACATCCCGTCTGCCCAGTGTATGGTTGCATGTATCCTCGATCGCATGGGTCACATGACAGTGCGCCATACTTCGATGTACTGTGTCCAGCGGGACATGGCTGACATGGTGCCGGTCCAGGGTTGAGTTTGAAATAGCCAGGCTTACATAGTTGACATCCCATCTGTCCTGATAATGGCTGCTCCTCACCTGGACCACATTCCGTACAGTTCGTACTTCCAGATGCATTGTTGAATGTGCCCGGTGCACAATCCAAGCAGGAGGATAAACCCGTCGTTGAGGACGCCTTACCTGGACCACATACATCACATGCAAGACGACCAGTGGATGGTTGGGCCGTACCAATATGACATCGTTCACATGCCGTGGCACCGGTCGCATTGACGAACGATCCAGCACTACACTTCAAACATTCACTACGTACAGTCGTGTTGCCTGAATAGTGCCCAGGCTCACAGAATGTACATGAAGTCGAGCCTTTACTATCGGCATATTTCCCAATTTCACATGTCTCACATGCAGTTTGATTCGTTTGGTTGGTATAGCGTCCCAAGTTACACAACGAGCATGTGATCGCCCCCCATGCATCGGACATCTTGCCCGCTTCACAAACGACACAACTCGTGCGCCCAGTCGATGGTTGACTCGATCCAGGTGGACAGGTCGGACACGACTCCAATCCTGTGGTATTATGCGCTGTTCCTGCCGGACACGACATACATTCATTTTGACCTTCAGCATTCTGAAACGAACCTTCGTAACAGGGCAGACATCCTGTTTGACCATTGCGTGGTTGATACGTGCCACGAGGACATGGGTATGGTTGAATGAGTCCGGTCTCATTACTGAAATGTCCTGTCATGGCCAACGAACATTGTGCCTGACCCGTGGCATCATTATACCGGCCCACTTCGCACTCGTCACACCCACTCGCACCACTGGCTAATTGATGTCGTCCCTTGGCACAATCTTCACATTCAGTCGTCCCATTGCGATCCGAGAAACTTCCAGCGAGACATGCTTGACATTCCGTGGCACCTGGAATGAGATTGTAGCGACCAGCGGAACACAGCTCACAACTGATACTGCCTGGATCTCGTGTGAAGGTTCCTTCGCCACATCGGAGACATGCGGTTAAGCCAGTTTGATTTCCGAATTCGCCAGCCGGGCATAACAGACAGGTTGCCGTCCCATTTAGTGCTGCATATCGTCCCAATGGACATTGTGTACAATTGGTTCCACCATTCGTTGGTTGCTCATGCCCAATGGGGCAGGCAGTACAGTGTGGTGCTCCATACCCATCGGAGAATGAGCCTGGATCGCATAACTTGCATTCAGATTGCTGAATAGCATCATTGGAACGACCGGGTGGACAGAGCTCACATGTACCCATTCCAGGTTGATCTTGATAGGTCATAATCGGACACGGGCTACATCCAACAGAATTGTTGGTATAATTCGAATACGTTCCCGGATCACACAACTGGCATGCTGCTTGTCTCTTGACCGTATTGGCCTCACCAATTCTACATGCACTACAGTTCGTTGCTCCGGATCCTGCTTGGAATTCACCGGCACCACAATCCAAACATTCATGGAAGCCTTCAATGGGCGCAAAACGACCAGGATCACATAGAGAACACGAACTCTGACCATCGGCATCATTGGCGGAACCAGTCGGGCAGAGATCACAAGAAGCTTGTCCTGTTTGTCCTTGATATTTTCCACTTCCACACAGTGTACAATTCGTCGATCCCAATTGTGCGGCAAACTTGCCCAAGTCACATGACAGACATGTAGATTGGCCCTTCAATGGCTGCCACCGTCCCACGGGACATTGGACACAGTTCGATTGGCCACGTGTATCTTGATACCACCCAATCTCACATTCATCACATGCAGTATTGTTCGTGGTGGAGACGGCCGTACCAACAGCACACGAAGCACAACTTGCTTGACCTTCTTCATCCGTGAACCGTCCCGATGGACACACGTCACAACTGGTCATTCCTGTCGTGTTGCTGAAGGAACCCTTGGGACATGAAAGACATGCATCGGCTGCTTCGTTGGAATACTTTCCCGGTTGACATGCGACACATGCAATGGCATTATCACCATCTGCAATGGTTCCAGCAGGACAGATGGGACAGTCTGTCTGTTCAGACATCGGCTGATATCTTCCAGGTGTACAGCCGAAGCAACTCTCGGCACCTGGGTCTGGTGCGTAGAAACCTGCTTGGCATGGAACACAGGATACACTTCCTGGTTGGGGTGCATAGCGCCCTGCTTCACAACGACTACACACAGATAATCCGGCGACAGATGCAGCAGTTCCAACTGTACACTTCGTACAGGTTGATAATCCTGGTTGATTATTATACTTGCCAACTGGGCATGCGTCACAAACCAGTTTGCCTTCCGTCTCCGTGAAGGTTCCATTGGAACATGCCGTACAGGATTGGGCCCCAGTCTCCGAGGTGGATTGCCCGCGTGGGCATGGAAGACAACTAGCTTGACCAAAGGAGGGCTGGTAAGTTCCAGCAGCACAAGGAGGACAGAATGTGGATCCCGTTGCACCTTGGGATGAACCAGCTGAGCACGGTTTGCATTCACTTCGTGCTGGTTGATCTTGATATGTTCCTTCCTCGCATGGCGTGCATGCACTGGCATTGGTTCCACTGATGTGACCAGCTGGACATGCCAAGCATTCCGATTGTCCTTCCGTCGAGTAGTAGCCGCTTGGACAGGAGGAACAGAAGAGTTGTCCTGGATTGGGCTGCACCCAACCAGCAGGGCAAAGCGTACATTGACTCACACCTTCTTGTGTTCCATATGTGCCTTCTAAACAGTCCGTACATGTAATACTACCTTCAACTGCTGCAAATCGTCCAATCGTACAATTGGCACAGGAGGTCTTGCCCAGAGCCGATTGAGATTGGCCCAGTGGACAGCGCTCACATTCCGTCACACCATACTTGGAGGAGAAGGAACCAGGCTGACACTGCAAACAGGCTGACAAACCTGGAACGGATGAATAACGTCCGGGTTCACATAACGTGCACTCGGCTGCTCCCAGTGTGGAACTCTGTCGTACACTATACGAGCCGCTCGGACACGCGGGACATGAGCTCAATCCCGTGACATTGGCAAATGCGCCGGCATCGCATGGTAAACATTCCGCTTGTCCCGGGTTCGGTTGGGCCATTCCAAACGCACACTCATCACAATGATCTTGACCAGGAGTCGGTTGGACACTTCCACTTTCACACGACAGACAACTACTCATACTCGGATTCGGTGCATATGTTCCAACACCACATAACAAGCATGAGGCACTTCCATTCGATGGGGCGAAAGCGCCTTTGGGACAACCCTTGCATGACACATATCCAGTCTTTGAATCCGTGTAGCGTCCAGCAATACATAGGCTACATGATGACTGTCCCTTCTCCGGTGCTTCACTGCCCTGAGCACATTCCAAACAGGATGCCTGTCCATACACATTGGTGTAAGTGCCAGGTAAACATTGCTTACAACTCGTCGCACCAAGACTACCTAACTTCGCGACATACTCACCGGGACTACATGGATAACAGGATGAAAGGCCAGTCGTATTGGAGAAAGTACCAGCATCACATTGCAAGCATAATCCTTGCCCAGTGGTACCCACATATGATCCAGCGCCACATTCTTCACATGCCGTCATGCCGGGCTCCGCTGCAATCTTGCCAACGGAACATTCCGCACATTGAGTCTGTCCCAATTGATTCGTTGCACGTCCAATCGGACATTCCGTACATTGTACACTACCCTCAAATGCATAGTAATGTCCAACGCCACATTGTTGACATGAGGTCTTCCCAGGTTGGTCGGCGAAAAACCCCGCGGGACATGGACGACATTCACTGAGACCTGTCTCGTTGCCACTCCGACCAGGTTGACAATCTAGACACTCACTGGAACCGGGAACATCATTGTACGTGCCGACGCCACACTTCGTACAGTTTTGAGCTCCTTCAATTGCCGTGGCAAGTGAGTATGTTCCTTCCCCGCACACATCACAGCTGCTTTTTCCAAGTGTGTCCGTATAGCGTCCACTACTACAAACTTTACATGAAGTCAATCCGGCCACATCCGCATATTTCCCTTTGTCGCATTGTTGGCAGGAGGTTTCTCCGGATGGTGCGTAGGTGCCTGTGCCACACTGCGCATAGGAGACAGTCACATCGCTGACGGTGAGTGTTCCACGATTCTGAATGAGGATGATGGTTCGAAGCGTACGCGTTCCAGGAGGCAGAGTGCATGTCAGCTGTCCATGAGGATTGGTGGCATCATGAATGACATTGGAGCACATGACTCCACCAACGAGTACGATGGCAGTAGGTGGCCCAAGATTCGATCCAATCAATGTGAGAGTCGTTCCACCGGATCGCGCACAATTCTCCGTGCTATTGCCAACGTCACTACAGCCGGATACAGAAGTGACCACTGCCTCGGCATAGGATAGGTAGGGTACGGATCGTGAGAAGCGTGCCCCAACAATGACCGTGACCCCTTGATCCATTCCTGCACCCTCATCCAAGATACATGTGAGATGTTGTTCGGAATAGAAGATGACATTCTTACATTCCTTCGCACCGATACGCACACTCAATCCAGCTTGTGAAAACTTGTCACCACGAATATCCAACGTGCTGCCTCCAGCCGTTGGACACTCCGTCGTCGTGTTGCCCACATCCACACAACCGCTCACGGAATACACCACTGGAGCAGTCACATAATTGTACACATCCGTACCAACATTCGACTGGGCATTCAAGGCCCAGAGGACGAAATGATAACCGGATCCTGAACCAGGTGAAGTGGTACATGAAACATAGGGGATGGACCCAACCGTACCCATCACTACTGGTGTACACACTTGATCATATGGTCCTCCACTCAGTCCATATCGTACTTGAACATGACTGGCCATACTTAGTGGAACATTGTTGACATCAAATGTCACCAAGTCTCCTTCAGTAAATTGTCCCGTGAATGAATCGGTTCGGACATTACTCGGGTCACCACGAATGGAATTGGCGACGATGGTTGGTTGGGCATAGGAGATGGCATCCGTCCCTTCGGTCGAGGTCAAGAGACCACTTTGTAAAATGAACACGAGTCCATCTCCAACTCCAACACTTAAGGTACAGGTCACTTCGGAATCACCATTGCCATCCGTGGAGACTGCTGTGGGTGTACATGTGAACAGCTTCGGTGAGGAACCGGGTAGGCCATAATGGATCGATAGGTCCGACACATTGTTGCCGAAGAATCGTCCACCGAATGTCACCGAGAAACCACTCCCATCACCCACGACGGTGACATTCCCTGAATAGGGGGGTCCAGGATCACCCGTCGTTCGAAGAGTGTTGGGCAAGATGATGGGACCAGCGAAACTGAGCAATGGAGCACTGCCCGACTGTCCATCCACTGTTACATTCACATCCAAGTTGAATCCACCATGGGGATTGGAGCCCAATGTACATTGTAAGGAGGTATGATCAATGAGCAAGGTGACTGGAGAACAAGTCGTCAGTCCCCCACCGATCGTGACCGAGATGAGCGAGGAATCATTTCCGAAGTTTGTACCCGTGATCGTCAACACACTTCCACCATCGACGGAACATCCTTCAGTCTTCGGCAGGATATCCGTGCCAGGAGAGCATCCTTGAACCGTGGAAACTGTGGGTGACTCATAGGAGAACAATGCGCCACCATACGAGCTCGCTTGTCCAGCCACAACTAATTCGATGTCTAAATTGCGTCCGGTGCCGACTGGAGCATCAAACTCCACACGAGTATGATTGAAGAAGGTGACATCACCCAGAGGGATGGATCGACCACCGAGTGAGAGTGTGTACGCTGAACCCAGACCGAAGTTGGATCCCAATAGTACGAGTGCCGTATGACCAGATGTGGGAGCAGTCAAGGGAGTCAGAGAAGTGATGGTTGGTGCTAGATAATCGTAGACACTTGCAGTGGTCAAGAGAGACACTTGTCCACTCACATTGACATAGATGGGAACATCCAGACCCTGGCCCGCTGGCACTTGACACACAATCTGGATATGAGATTGTCCCAGTCCTGTCAATGGACACGCGGGACCATCAGGAGTGAGGAAGTTGATCTGCGCAGAGAGTCCGAAGTTACTTCCATATAATGTGACCGATTGTCCTCCAACAGTTGAGCCACTCGGAGGAACGACATTCGAGACCGAAGGAGGCAAGTACGAGAACTTCGGTGCAGTTGCAGGAGACTGTCCAGCCACAACCAGCGTCACATTCAAATTGGCACCTTGTCCTGGAGGCAACAAACAAACGATCTTGGAAAAGGACCAAGAGGTTCCCGGTGATTGTGTCGTGCATGTTTGACCACCAATCTGGATACTGCCACTCTGTCCAAAATTACTTCCACCGAGTGTCAGAAGAATGTTGCCGGAGGTTGCAGCAGTGGGTGGATCAATCGTGTCCAATGTCGGTGGCAGATAGGTGAACGGGAAGGGTGAAGAGGGGATGCTGGATGCTGCCGTCACAACGATGATCGGTGCATAGCCTTGACCTGCGGGAAGCAAGAATTGAATATGTGTATCGGTGTATCCAATACCAGTTAATGTCGCTTGAACACCACCAACAGTGACATATCCCGCATCCGTGAATCCGGACCCATACACATCGATGAGGGTCGCAGGACTGCCACCATCTGTACGACCTGTCGTGGGCGAGATGCTTTCAATCATCGCCGTATCATATTGGAAGGACATACCATTACTCGGTTGTGAGTCCACGAGCACATTGACTCCGACCAATCCATGTCCTTCCGGCGTTTGATAGATGATGTATGTATCATTCTGGAAAGTTGGCGTCTGGATGGCTCCGGCGGTGGCCACGACACATCGATCCGGGTAGCTTCCGAAATTGGTACCAGTCAAGGTGACGAGTGTTCCACCGGACGTCGGGCCATGCACTGGAAAGATAGAGGTGACGTTTGGAGGGAAGTAAGCGAATGGATAGGCATCGGTCGTATAGGCTCCAGCCGTGACCAATACATCCTTGTCCGCACCTGTTCCTGGTGGGGTGGAACATTCAATGTACGTATGGTTGGCATGGATCAATTCACACACGTTGCCATCCACCAGTACCATGGGTGCATTGCCCAGAGATGATCCCTGTAGATAGATGACAGTTCCGCCTTTCGCTGGACCCTCACGTGGACTCCAGAGCAGGTATCCAAACAATTGGGGTGGATCATACGAGAACAAGACATAGTTGGAGCTGAGTCCCGTGGAAGTCGTGACGATGACATGTTGATCATTCCCGGAGCCAGCAGGAAGGGTACATATGATCTTGGTATCCGTCTGTGAAGTGACCGTACAATTGTTGCCACCAACCGTCACTCCACTTCCGCTCAATCCGAAGTTGATACCTTCAACTGTCAATGGGATGCCTCCTTGTGTTGGACCTCCAGCTGTGGTGGTCGCCTGGTAGGCCACGGGTGCATAACTGAAATAGATTTGATTCGTCGATGTTTGTCCAGCAACCACCAAATAGATCGGGATGCCGATACCATTCCCCGCGGGCACGAGGAACGACACGGATTTCTGGGCGGTAGAGGTCAGAGGCACTTGGGTCGCGGGGGTACCCATGTACAATTGGACATCATCCCCCAGGCCGAAGGATGTTCCACGCAATTGGACACTGGTACCAGCCGCACCACCATTCGGGATCAATTGTGACAGAGTCGGTGGATCATAGTCGAACAAGAATGGGTCGGAATCTTGTCCACCGGCTGTCACAATCACTGATTGGTTCGCACCTTCTCCCACGGGCAACGAACATTGCACCTTGGAGTCGGTCCACCCGATACCAGTGAGGGGACACGAGTTGCCACCGACTTTGACTGAGCCGGCTGTTCCCAGGTTGTTTCCCTCAATGGTCAAGACGGTTGCTCCAGGAAGTGTATCTGCACTTGTGGGATCGATACCGGTGATGGAAGGCTTGTTGTAGGCAATTTGCACCGGAGTGGATGATCGACCACCAGATGTCACAACGACATCGACACTCTGTCCCATTCCTGCCGGCGCCGTACAATGAATGAGTTCGAAGCCATAGTCCACAACTGGACAATCCTTCCCTCCGACTGTGACCGTGCCCGTGAGTCCAAAGTTGAGACCGGTTATCTCCAAGGTGGTGCCACCAGCGGTTGCCATGAGAGGCGGAGTCACAGTCGCAACCTTCGGGCCATCATACGACCACATGTATTGAGCGGAGGGGGTACCACAGACCGTGACTTGAACGAGTGAGATCTTGCCATTGCCTGGAGGGAGTGTACATTGGATCTCCTTATGTGAGAAACTTGTCACCGGACAATTCGCACCATTGACCGTGACAGTTGTGGATCCATGTGACCCATCTCCGAATGATGTTCCTGTGAGTGTGAGTGTGATCCCTCCAGCCGTGGGACCACTCGGTGGATCAATGGTCGAGATAACTGGTGCCGCATACTTGTACAGCATCGATGTGTCCGGCAGGGGGTAGGGCGACGTACCCAGGAGACCACACAGTTGATAGTTGCCCATCGACCAGGCGGCATCATTCCTGGGAAGGAATGGAAGACATGACCATTGATCACTTGGTAATGCACCAGTCATACTCCATTGTAGTTGATAGGTTGAGGAATCGATCACACAGATACGATTGTTATCACTGTTCCATCCACTGGCATAGGAGGGGACCGGATAGACACCTCCAGCAGTGGACGATGTATGAACCATCATTTGTGTACAACGGAATCCAGAATCACTCACCGTTCCCGTTCGGAATGTAAACAGCGGTGTACCCGTACCTGTGCTCTTATCTTGAGCAGCCTTCTGTTTGTAGTCCGCGGAACACAGGTAGTTGAGCTCGGAGGAATACCAGCCCGGTGCACGACTCGATGAGATGAGTGCACAATAGTTCGGATCATTGGGCAAATTGGGTCCACTCCAAAACAACATATCTTGAGCGAAGCGTGGCAGATCGCGTGCGACTTGACCACAGATGTTCACCTTCACTTTCGGCTTGCCACACCCGCCCGGCACCGAGACGCGAAGCCAGGTATCCCAGAAGGCGGGATTGCCGCTCAAAGGAGCAGGGACCAGATCACCGCCACCATAATCAAACTCAATGATGGGATCACGCGTACAATCACCAGGTGTGAGGAAGTATTCACCCGTGATGGTCAGCAGTCCACCCCCACTCGTTGGCGAGCTCGTATCGCCGCTCGTGGACCAGACGATTGGAACATCGGGATAGAAGATGATTTGGGCGGAGACACGGAGAAGCGGAGAGGGAAAGGGAGATGGAGAGAGGAAGGGTGAGATAGAGGAAGGTGAAGGTGATGGATGGGATGTCAGGATGAGGATGGTGACAAGGGTGATCACGTTGGCAATGCCCCATCTCCATCGCCATATTCGGTGTGGATAACCCTGCCGTTGGCCCTTGCTGACTACATGTCGCTGCATGTTGAGTGTTGCTGGCAGTGATATGTCACGCGCCGCACTCAGGTATGCCGATACACTTCGTACTATGGTCAGAATGTTGAAGGCAGAGATGAAGATGAACAATGTTGATGAATGCAGTTGAAGCGCACCGCCAATGGTCCCTGATCGTTGCTGCTTCCGACGACACTACCCGACACTACCCTACTCGTCAAGGATTTGTAACGCCGGTTGCCAAATATGTACGTAAATGCTGAATGGGATGATACGGATAGGAACACACCGAAAGCGGTCAACGGTGGGTGGGACAGGAGATTGGAAACGGCGAGGTCGAACTAGATTGGTCACGCAGGCTCAAGCCATCAGAAGACACTCACACACCACCTATGTATGATGTCAATGGTGTGGTAGTTGGAGTGGATAACGAATCCCACACGATGTTGTATCTGTTTGTCACGCTGGATGCCGAGGCTGGAAGCTTGCAAGTCCGCTGTTGGTCCTCTCTTCTGACGTGCACACTGCCGCTAACGTGCCGGTCCCATCACTCGACGCTTCCGGCACACTGCGACTACTGTGCCAACGCCAAAAAGAGTCAAACTGACCACCCCACTCACGACAATCGCCGTGCATCCGTCAACAGTCCGAACTCATCATCCCCACCATCCACCATGGATCATTCCGCATCATCATTCCGCATTTCATCACGGCCTCCTCACTCCCTCCACACCACCTGTGCCGTTGGGACGTATTCACCCTCGTTGTGTAGCGCTGTGTGTTGGCATCCTTTGCACGCTTGTGAAGACTTTCAATTGCCTGCTAAGCCTTGCTTTGCGATGCATCCAATCGAGTGAGCACCGCCCATTCCGTCAACCGATCCAGCAGCCGCGTGAATAGATCCATTAACTTCCTCATCTATCCATTCCCATTCGTCGTACATTCTTCCGACGTGCCTCTCCATCTATCGCCAATCAGCTCATTGTCATTCTTCCTTCATCGCACGGGGGACGGTTTTTGATTGACTCAGAGGGGTCACAGCTGCAGCAGCAGAGCAGCTGTTGTGTGTGCTGCGGTTCCATTCCATTCGGTGACAACCATCGAAATACATACCGCACCATCATGCAACAAAGGATACGACAATCGGTGAAACGGCGAGGTGGTGGCAAGATGGTGGGCAGTGCACTGTGTCTCATCCTCTTCGCCTTCATCTGCATCATTGTTGGAAGACAACCATTATTGATGTCAACGGCAATGAGTGATGGGGAGACCATTTCCACCGTTGTCATCCATGCATCATCTTCTGTCAACTCATCCTCCTCACCCTCCTCCTCGTCCTCACCTCGTGCAGTGCGCCCCTTCGCCACCTGTGAGCGTTTCGTGGTGAGTGTGAATCCTCCCGACCTCGGTGCCATCTGGTCGATGTCCCGGCCGACTGAGGTGCATGTCGAGTGCCAGTATGAGTATCGCAAGAATCGATACAAGACGGACACATCATACGATGGTCCATCGACTGCAATTCAAGCCACCAGTAGTAATGCGCAATACTTCGCTCCTCTCACCGATTGTACATTCGTGCAGGGTAAGTGTACCGCCTACTTCGAAGTGCGCATGTTTGGCACGTACACATTGAGTGCGGTCTCGCTGGCATTCTCCATTGGAAGCGTCACCATCCAACAAACCCCACCAGTCATTTGGACGACTGGACCCATGCAAGGCGAAACGATCGGTGGGGCACGATTCGTACTCAATGGTATCAACTTCCTGGATCCGACTGCTCCAGGGTGCGGTGCTCCACTCGTGGAATTCGTTGATGTCGATTCTGGAAACCGCTCCACCTGTACTCTGGTCTCGCACACATGGAACAAGCTCGAATGTGACATTCCTCCCGGTGAAGGTGCGCCAGAAGTCGTCGTGACTATCTGTGGCGTGCGCCAAGTACATCTGCCACGCTTCCCCACTGACTTCTACTTTCGGGAACGAGATCCAGTGCAGCAGACACATTACCCGTATTGTATCGACTTTAGAAACCCATGGGATGATTCAGGCCATACTTGGGGTGATAATTATTATTGTACGAAGGATTATCGTTCCGATATCGGTTTGAAGTATTGGTATCCATCGTGTTGTACTGATTATGATCCAGTTCCCCAGTGGTATCGTGACAATTATCATATGTTTCAGATCCTGAATCCCGCGGAGTATTGGGCCTGGCCGAATATGTGGATGGGTGTGCCGAAAGAAAGTCCATATGATATCGTGTTCACTTGTGATGGATTGATGGAAGGCAAGGCGTGTGCGGGCATGCGCGAAGGATCCGATCCATACTGGGCCGATGGTAACTGTTACATCTGTGCATCATTGAATGTGCCCTATCCACCTGAAGATGGTATGCTATTGTATCACTATGCTCCACCATCCATCACGAGTGTGACACCACCCACAGGTCCAACTGCCGGAGGCATCGTCATCACCTTCGTGGGAACCTCGTTTGGATTCAACCCGTCCATCACGATTGGAGGCAAAGATTGTCCAATCACTGGAGCACACAACCATACCTTCATTCAATGTATCTTGCCACAGGGTCAATCCATGTTTAATGCCATCATCATCACTGTAGCAGGTCAAGTATCTTCCAGTGTGAATTTCGCGTATGATCCACCCGTTATCCAGTCGATCAGTCCAGGAAGCGGTCCGACGGAAGGAGGCACCACCTTGGTCATTGATGGATACAACTTTGGATTCGTCGAAGGAGGACTGACGAACACGGGCATTCCTCCAGTGACGATTGGAGGAGCCTCATGTGCTGTGTCTGCCTACAGTAATACACAGATCACGTGTACCCTCCCTCCTGGTCAAGGCAGTGATCAACCAACGTATGTCAACACCGACTTCCAACAGAATGTCGTACCCTTCCCATTCGATTATAATCCTCCATCCATTGATACCGTCACTCCATCCAGTGCGGAGACGAGCGGTGGAATCACTCTGGATATCACAGGCGGCTCATTTGGATTCTCATCCACTGTCACGGTCGATGGAAGATTGTGTCCACCAACCGGCTCCGGTCAGACCCACTTCCACATTCAATGTCAACTGCCTGAAGGTCAAGGCAAGGACCTGATTGTCGATGTGAAGGTCGATGATCAATACTCGAATCCGAAGGGCGTCTTCAGCTATGACCCTCCTCGTATCACGAGTGTCACACCGAAGATCGCCGCAAGTGGATCAGGCATCTTTCTCACATTGGATGGATTCTCGTTTGGATTGAGTGGCACGGTCACAGTCAACAATGTATTATGTGATGCCAGTGATGGTGGTCAATGGACCCATCGAATCGTTTCTTGTGCCTTGCCCGTTGGATCTGGATCTCATGTACCCGTCCAATTGACGACTGGGGGCCAAACATCGAACATTGGCAACTTCTCCTATGCACCAATTATCTCGTCCATTGGTGTGGCAGCGGGTCAAGCGGCATGGACGGAAGGTGGGGCAACATTGATTGTGACAGGAACGGGATTCTCGACTCCAGCGTATGATTCTGCAGCCGTCAGTATCAATGGGAAAGATTGTCCCATCCTCACTCGCAATGAGACACAGATAACATGCACCTTACCTGCTGGCTGGGGTACATTGCTTCCAGCGGTGGTGAGTGTGGATGGATTCGATTCCAATAGCTTCCCTTTCTCGTATAGTCCACCGATCATTTCCAGTGTGACTCCACTTCGTGGTCCGACAGTTGGAGGCATTGATATCACGCTCTCAGGACATTCATTCGGATCAAGCATCGGATCGACGACTGTCACCTTGGCGAGTAAGACTTGTGCAGTGAAGTCCGTGTCGTATCAGGAGATTGTTTGTACAGTTGGATCAGGCTCCGGAGCCAATCGTCCACTTGTTGTAACAGTCCAATCACAGAGTAGTGCGTCCTTCCCATGGTCGTATGCTGCACCCAATGTCACGGCCATCAGTCGTTCCACTGGACCGACATTAGGTGGTTATCCCATTACACTCTATGGATACAACTTTGCCACGAGTTCCGCGACAGGAATTGCAACGGTTGGTGGCACCGTTGTTGGTATCACCTTCCGCAATGAGAGCCAGATCAGTTTCCTCATGCCCATAGGTCAAGGTGATGTGCAGATCAATGTTATCATTGATTCGCAATCGAGTAACAGTGTCATGTTCTCGTATGACCCACCGAGTATCACGAGTGTGAGTCCACTCAATGGTGCGACGAAAGGCGGATACCTGGTGACCTTCGACGGAAACAGTTTCGGAACATCTGGAACCATCTGTCTCAATGCACTGTGTAGTGTCACCTGTCCATTGGATGGAGATGGATGGGGACAGAGTCATATTCAATGCTCCATGCCGGAAGGAGATGGAACGGGTCATCGTGTCTTCATTATCTCGGGAGGGAAAGCAAGTAACAATTTCACCTTCAACTATGATCCACCTCTCCTCTACACTGCCACCCCATCCTCCATGTTGACCAGTGGCAATCAAGTGTTGGCCATCACTGGTTCATCCTTCGGTGTGAGTGGCCTCGTGAAGATTGGATCGTCGACCTGTGACCAAGCTGGTCCTGGAACCAGCTGGGACCATTCTCTCATCCAATGTCTCGTCAAAGAGGGACAGGGTTCCAACTTGCTCGTCCAAGTCATCGTCGGCGGCCAAGTATCCAACACGACCACCTTCAGTTATCTGCTGCCGACCATCGACACGTTGTTGCCGAATCATGGCGCAACGACTGGAGGATACAAGACCACGATTCTTGGATCATCGTTTGGATTGTCGGCGATCACAACCTTCGGCCCATCCTATGGCGACCCATCCAACCAAGTGTGTCAACAAGTTGGTATTGGGCAGAATCACAAGCAGATTGAATGCTTGGTTCCCGAGGGACAAGGATTGTCGACCCATGTATTCGTCAATGTATCCAACCAAGTTGCCACATCGGAGATCTTCAAGTATGATCCACCATTCATCAGCTCGGTGACTCCTGCGAATGTCGCAACGGATGGATCAACCGTTGTCACATTGACTGGACGAAACTTTGGATTGGGTACGAATTATGAGTTGCAATTGAATGGAGTGCCGATCCCAAGTGCCTCAGTCTCCTTCATCAACCATACTCAAATTATCGTCACCGCTCCTCGTGGCACCGGACGGAATCGAGCACTGCGTATCACGGTCGCTGATCAACTTTCCATTGACCCTTCACCACTCATCCAGTACATCGCGCCAAATTTGACGTCGATCTCGGGATGTGATGCCGATGTCTTCCCTCAAGCGATCGAATGTAATATTGGAGGTGGATCAACGCTGCTCTTGAAAGGAACGAACTTCGGCAATAACAACTCGGTTGTCAGTGTGAGCGTTGGAGGGAAGAGCTGTGACAATGTTGTCATCACGACAGATGACACGGAGCTCACATGCACCTTACCAGCAAGTCCTATGGGCGGGTTCAATTTACCCGTTACCATCACAGTGGACGGTCAATCCGATTCAGAGCCATGGCTCTCGTATATTGGACCAGTTATCTTCCCCCAGACTCTGGTATTGGGCACGACTCCCGGATCGAACCCTTCGGGTAGCGTCCAATTGACATCGGATCCACTCGTGAGTGGAACACCAGTTGATGTCACCTTCTCGGGGAAGAACTTTGGAAGTGTTGAAGGAGACGTGACCATCACTTATGGACTCGTTGGAAAAGATCCCATCTATTCCTGTCCACTGATTAATGGCTCATTGACTTCTTCGTCGGGCACGGATTCAGTGAGTTGTCAAGTGGGTGCCGGAGTTGGACAAGATCTTGTCTTCACGATCAAAGTTGGTTTTCTCGTCTCACCTCAAGGTACCGACACATTGACCTATATGAAACCAGTCATTGTACCGACGACCATTCGGGATGCATTGGATGGTACGAAAGCTGACACCTACACGGGATTGTATTCCAGTGGTGATACCATCTATTTCGATGCCGAACATGTTGGCAATGATTGGAGTGTGGTGAGTGTGACCTACGCATCCGCATCGAATCCCACACCACAACAATGTATCAGTGTCCAACTGACACCATATGCAACCTACACCACCATCCGTTGTACGACACAGACTGGCACAGGGAGTGGATACCATTTCACGATCACTGCATTGAGCCATCCAAGTGACCCCGGTACAGATACGTACAATTATGTCGTTCCACCCACGATCGAATCCGTGAGTGGTTGTAGTGATGTCGAAAATACGACTGTGGATTGTTCGACGTTGGGTGGGGAGCTGCTGACAATTATTGGCACGAACTTCGGTGCGAGTGCTGTCGCCATTCGTATTGGAAGCACTCCATGTCTCACGCCACAATATATCGATCCGACGAAGATGACTTGTGTGGCTCCAGCGGGAAGTGGGTTGCTCCTCGGAGTGACTGTACTTCGTAGTACACTCTTCTCCCAACCATTCTATGGTCTATCGTATCGACGTGCAACGATCGATAGTATTAGTGGTTGTACCGATGTCGGTTCATCGACCACTCGTTGTGCTCGTACAGGTGGTACCACGATCACGGTGACTGGTGATGATTTCGCTTCGCCCGCTCCAATCGTTCTTGTTGGTGGCTCTCCATGTGACTCTGTCGTCGCTGACTCATCCCAGCCCAACAAGCGTCTGACATGTAACATTCGTTCTGGAACACAGACAGATTTACCTGTTCTACTCATTCAAGCTGGTGGACCACAGACAACAAGTACACAAACATTGTCCTATGCACCTTGTCCGGCTGGCAGTTATGCATCGGAGGGACAAGTGGAATGTCAACCATGTTTGCCTGGTTTCTACCAAGATTCTGAAGGGCAAGCAGGTTGTAAATCCTGTCCCGACGGCGAATATAGCTCCTCTCCCAATGCACAAACCTGCGACGCATGCCCAGTTGGCACATATAGTCGTGTCAATCCGGTGACTGGAGCTGGAGCATCGAATTGTACCGCTTGTGGTGCAGGCTTCTACAACTCCGCTGAAGGACAGGCATCATGTACACCATGTGAGGCCGGACGCTTCAGTAATGGAACGGAATTTAAGAGCTGTATCCCATGTTCGATGGGCTACTATCAACCATCACCACAGAGCACTGAATGTCTTCCTTGTGCCGCTGGTGAATATGTATCCTATGAAGGTGCATTGGCATGTGAGCCTTGCCCTGCTGGAACTCGGACCGAAACCGGTTCAACCTTGGCCGCCACCTCCTGTGTCGATTGTGATCCAGGTTATCATGCTTCGGCACCACGTTCGACATCGTGTGATGCATGTACCACGTCAAAATATGCACCATCATATGGAATGGCGGACTGTATTCAATGTGATGCTGGAACCTTCTCCAATACGAGTGCATTGAGTGCGTGTTATGATTGTGCACCTGGTTCCCATTCATCCAGTGGTGCCATCTCTTGTTCGGATTGTGGTGCCGGACGGTATAATCCATCATGGGGTCAATCATCCTGTCTGAAATGTCCCTCTGGAACCGCTTCCTCCTCGTTGGGCATGATTGCCTGTACACCATGTATTGCTGGACGCTATTCGGATGGAGAGGGTGCATTGGATTGTACGGATTGTGGTTCAGGCAAGTTTACCTCAGTCAATGGGAGTGTCATCTGTGAAGAATGTCCTGTTGGACGATTTGCAGATGGTGTGCGATTCACAGAATGCACGCAATGTGGCAAAGGATACTACCAACCTGAAACAGGCCAAATTGGCTGTTTGGCCTGTCAAGAAGGTCAAGTTCAAGGCGGCATTGGTCAAGCATCCTGTCGTGAATGTGATGCCGGACTCTTCACGAATGATACCGCCATGTCACAATGTTTGCAGTGTCCACCTGGCCAATATTCGAAGAAGTCAGCAGATGGTAGTGGAGCGGCCAGTTGTGTCCCCTGTGATGCCGGATCGTACACATCGACCTGGGGACAAGCATCTTGCTCGAAATGTCCCATCGGTTTCTTCACGAACCAAACGGGATCCACTGCATGTGAACGATGTCCGGAAGGATATGCTGCGAAGACACAAGGAAGATCGACATGTAGTCAATGTGAACCGGGACGCTATGCAGTTGGAACGGGCAACTATGATTGTTTACCGTGTGACTTTGGAACAGCCAACCCAAATTGGGGACAGAGCTCCTGTTCTGCATGTAAGCTTGGTTACCATCAATCCTCTCAAGGTCAAGCATCCTGTACGCCATGTTCGCCTGGTCGCGCCGCCTCTGAACCCGGTAGTCGTTCCTGTTCCACTTGTGGTGTTGGAGAATATATGCCGGAATTCAATGCATCAGCTTGTTGGAGATGCGCGGCGGGAAGGTATGCATTGGATGTTGAACAGACGCAATGTGCTGTGTGTGAGAAAGGCAAGGCACAACCATTGGAAGGACAAGCTGGATGCAATTTGTGTGAGGCTGGAAAATTTGCGAATGACACCCAGATGACATCCTGTTTGGGTTGTGCAGTTGGTACAGCGACTCCAACACTGACTCCTGCAGGCAACTCGTTCTGTCCAGTCTGCGAACCAGGTTCCATGGCTCCACTCTCTGGTTCGGTGAGTTGTGTCAAATGTCCCGCTGGCTCCTACTCAGCCAACAATGGGTCGGGTACCTGTTTGCAATGTGACCAGGGGAAATATGCGCCTGAAGCTGGCTCAACGGAATGTATGCGCTGTCCTGCAGGCTCAGCTGCATCCACTTATGGAAGTGTCAGTTGTACTCCATGCAGCCCTGGAACATTCGCACCTTCAACTGGACTCATTACCTGTCTACGATGTGCCAAGGGACAACATCAACCCTCGAATAATGCCACCACATGTATCGACTGTCCTGTGGCGACCTATTCAGATGTCTTCGGACAGGCATCATGCAAGGTTTGTAGTCTTGGAAGCGCTCCAATGGATGCGAATAATGCAACGGGTGGAACGAACAATGTGGCATGTGCACCGTGCCCGATTGGAACGTATTTGGATGAACCACTGGCAAGCTGCAAGCTGTGTCCAATTGGTCGTTCGAATCAATTGACCGGTGTGACTCAATGTGCAGAGTGCGGCGTGGGTCGATTCCAAGATGTTCCTGGAGGCAATGACTCATGTATCGCATGCCCCCTCGGCACCAGTCAGCCATTCACTGGACAAAGTAACTGTACGGCATGTGATCAAGGTTCCTATGCCGCCACGACCGCACAACCAATCTGTACACTTTGTGCGGTGGGGACATGGACGAAGGATATTGGAAGGAATCGATCGTGTGAGCTGTGCCCGACTGGTTCATACCAGCCAGAGAGCGGGCAGAGTGAGTGCATACCGTGCCCAGCGAAAACTGCAAGTTCATCACCTGGAGTGGCATCATGTGGCCTCTGCCCTCCTGGTTCCGCAAACAATGAGACGGGAATGGAATCTTGTCCGCTTTGTCCAAAAGGCAAATATCAACCTGAAATTGGAAGTGCGACATGTGAAGAGTGTCCCACTGGTCGTCATGCGGATGTTGAAGGTTTGACTATCTGTACTTTCTGTGAAGTTGGACACTTTGCCAATGTCACTGGACTGACTGACTGCTACCCATGTCCCAAGGGCAGTGTGCAACGTGTACCAGGTGCAACAGCATGTACTGAATGTGGCACGGGCGAGTACATGGATACGCCGGGACAAGCTGAATGTTTGGTGTGTGGTCAAGGTGAGTATCAACCAAACAATGGATCCGTCAAGTGTCTCAAATGTCCTGCTGGAAGCACCCAGACACTCACCGGGCAATCCACGTGTACTCCATGTCCCAACGGAACATATACCGAACAGGATGGTGCCGTCGAGTGCCAACTATGTAAAGCTGGTCGCTTCGCGAATACCACAGGATTATCTGAATGTTATTCGTGTAGTAGTGGACGATTCCAACCATCGATGGGTGAAGATTCATGTCGCTTCTGTTCACTGGGCACGTATTCCATCCAAGAAGGTAGTACCTCCTGTATTGATTGTGAGGCTGGCAAGACGACTGCACAATATGGCACCAGTATCTGTAGTGAATGTGACACTGGACGCTATCAACCGACACCGGGACAAGAGTCCTGTTTATTCTGTCCTCCAGCCACGGCGACGAATCAAACAGGTCAAACCATCTGTGGGGATTGCCAACCTGGGACGTTCTCGAATTCAAATGGAAGCTTATCCTGTGACCCATGCCCCATTGGACGCGCCCAACCACTGTCACATCAAACATCATGCCAATTATGTGAGCCTGGTTATTATGCACCAGTCGAAGGTTTGGCAGCTTGTTTACCATGTGGTGAGCGTGAATATCAGCCTGGATATGGAAACTCATCTTGTCTCGACTGTCCTCCTGGTCGTGCCAACGATGCAACTGGACAAGCGGAATGTAAACTTTGTGAACCTGGTTATCATACGGAGGAGAGTCGTCGTTCACAATGTGATCCTTGTCCTGCTGGCCATTACGCTGATGGTAATGGAACGATCACTTGTGCCCAATGCCCTCCTGGCCATGCTCAACGTTCAAGTGGACAATCCTCATGTGATGTGTGTGCACCTGGTCGAGCCATGAGTGGATATGGTGCAGAGGAGTGTAGTGAATGTGACATCGGTACATATCAACCAGACTCAGGCCAACAGCAATGTTTGGATTGTGAGCCTGGTACAGTGCAGCCATCCACAGGCATGGCGGAATGTCAGAAATGCAATGCCGGACGTCATCAACCAGCTCCCAGACAGAGTGAATGTCGTCCATGTGATCCAGGTTCCTACTCGAATCATGCAGGTGCAGCCAACTGTACTCTGTGCAGTGCTGGAACATTCATGCAATTCTCTGAGGCAACATCCTGTCAAGCCTGTGCGAATGGAACCGCAGTCAATGTTGAAGGGTATCGACTCCCATGTCCAAGTTGTCAAGCAGGGAAATTCTCGCTGTCATTGGAGGGACAAGCTGAGTGTACGGATTGTTCTCCTGGTTGGCACCAACCATTACCTGGTCTCTCGTACTGTGAACCATGTGAGATTGGTACATTCATGTCCGCCCCGGGAAGCGCATTCTGTCAACCCTGTCAAGCAGGTCGCTATGGTCCCACACAAGCATTGGAACAATGTCTCTCATGTCAAGTGGGTCGTGCACAGAGTGAAACCGGATCGACGAACTGTTCCATCTGTCCGATCGCATCCTATGCAGATGTCGAAGGTGAAGAACAGTGTTCATTATGTCCTCCTGGGAAGTATGGCATCCAACCTGAAGCCAAGACATGTGAACCATGTGGTGTGGGATTTTATCAAGATACATTCAATCAGACAGAATGCAAACCATGTGGCATTGGACGATTCGGATCCGGTACTGGATTGTCACGATGCTCAGATTGCTTCCCTGGTACATATAATCCTGGTGAACAGAAGACGGCCTGTCTGCAATGTGAACCGGGAAAATATCAGAATTTGACTGGTGCGACTCATTGTGAACTATGCCCCATTACAGGATATAGTAGTAGCAACAATACCATCTTCTGTTCGTCGATCCCTGTTGGACACTATGATAGTGGTTCTGAACCTCGCGCACAGCCACACAGTACGCTGTCCGCTCATCACGCTCGTAATCTGAAGGCCATCGTCGATCCCGATCGTGTCATCCTGCCTGGTTCCATGAGCTATACTCCCTGTCCCATTGGTACCTTTCAATCGAATCTCGGTTCAACCACCTGTATTGATTGCTTGAGTGGACACTACTGTCCCGGACAGAAGTTGGCCATGGCTGAACCATGTCCCGCGGGCACGTATACGAACCAGACGGCACAGAGTAGCTGTGAGAGTTGTGAAGCCGGCACGTATCAACCGGAGTTTGGAAAGGAGTCATGTCTGGGATGTGCACCAGGCTATTCCTCATCTGGACGCGCGGAACGATGTGAAGTATGCGAGGAGGGGAAAGTGACGGATCAATATCGTAGTCCATCGTGTATTCCATGTCCAGATAACAGCCAACCAGATTTCGCACGACAGAAGTGTGAATGTAATGCGGGACTCTATATGCCATACTATACTCCCAACTCCAATGTGTTTACATGTATGCCATGTCCCATTGGTGGCGATTGTACGCAGTCGGGTACGGCATGGTATAACATCCAAGCGCTTCCAGGATATTGGCGTGCGAATAATCATACTCTCAATTTCTACGAATGCTTCATTCGAAGCTACTGTCCAGGTGGACCAGCGTCGGCGCAACACTTTGATGATTCGTATGGTGGCCCCAGCTCCAAGGAGATTGAAAGCTACGATCGACTCCAAGGTGAATTGACACCCTATCCAACCTATGCTCAACATAATTGGGCCGACCCAGATGACTCGGGATGTTTGTTCCTCGACTCGGCTACACCGTGTACAGAGAATCGTTGTGGAATCATGTGTTCTTTTTGTGAGCCTGGTTACCAATCAGAGGTTGGTGGAACGTGTCAGCCCTGCCCATCCGGAGCGGGCAGTTATGTCATGCTCGTATTCATTGCACTCATCATCATTGCACTCATGATCCTGCAATTCTATATCATCTTACGTGCGGATCGTGAACTACTCAATGAGATTGGAACGGGCAACACAGCAGCAGGAGTGGACCTCTCTGAACTCGACGATGAAGATGAGGATGAGTTGTCGGATTCGGAAGAGGAATCGGATGAATATGAAGATGATGACAGCGAAGAAGATGGACATGCAGAAGGTGAAGAAGGTGTCAAACAGAAGCGTAAACGAAGAGAGAAAGATGTGTCTGCATCGAATAGAAGTCACAGCCATTCATCAAGTGATTCTGCATCTGGTTCATCATCTGACTCTTTGTCTGACACGAATACAGACACGGATGGTGAGACAGATACAGATGGTGGCAAGACTGGTACGGACAAGGGTACAGATGGTGAGATGGAGCCTGATCCGACTGATCCGCCATCTGAGCCCGAGAATGAGGACCCATTGGCCAATATCAACTTGGCCTCACCCGCACCAGTCAAAGATGACTTGACACACAAATTGAAGATCTTCCTGGGATTCTTACAAATTATGACCAACATCTCATCGGGATTAGATATGCAATGGCCGGCAACGTTCAAGAGCTTCATGACATACTTCTCTGTCGTCAACTTCGATTTCATTCTCAGTTCTGTGACGAGTAGTGATTGCATTGGAGGTATTACCTACTATCGCAAGTACTTGATCATCACCTTGGTTCCCATCGCCATCTTCTTCCTCGTCATGATCTTCTGGCGCATTCCACACTACTTTGATCTGTGTTGCTTCCGTCATGCAACCGTACAATCGAAGATGCGAAGTAAGATGAAATTTTGGAAACTCTTCCTCTATGTACTCTTCCTCATCTATCCTGGTGTGAGCAGTACGGTATTGCGATTATACATCTGTAAGGATATCGATGGTCAAGGCTATCTACTCACTGATCTGCGTGTTCGATGTCATACACAGACGTGGAGTGCCTATACACTCGCCTCCATCCCACTCATCCTCCTTTACCCGGTTGGCATTCCACTCTTCTTCTTCGTCCTTCTACGAACCAACAAGGAGCATCTGCATGATAAGCGTGTACAAGCACAGTTGGGATTCTTGTATTCCGCCTATACTGCTGAATGTTGGTGGTTTGAGATGGCGGATAGTATTCATAAGTTGACTGTCACCTCCTTGCTGGCATTCTTCCCCTATGATGCACAGCTACCATTCGGTCTCGCCACGGTCATCTTCTATCTCGCACTCGTACTGCGTATCAATCCCTACTTACGTAAGAGTGATGATTTATTTGCCCTCATCTGTCAAGTTGAAATCTTCCTTCTCTTACTCGTCGGTTATATCTTCCGTTCGTTGCCCGTCGATTCTGCCTTCAGTGCGGGCGATGATGCGGCAGTGAGTGCAGCACTGATCATCATCACCGTGGCCGTCTTCTGTGCATTCATGTATCAAATGATTCGAATCGGACATAAGACGGGCAAGGAATTGTTGGCAAGATTCATGAAGAAACGACAGAAGGAGAAGGAGAAGGCGGCAAAAGCTGCAGCGAAGAAACTCAACAAGTCAACACGTGGCGTGGGGGATAATGGTGGCGAGGGAGAAGGAGCAGTGGAGATGGTGGCACGACGACCAAAGAAACGACGAGAGTTGAGTATCAAACCGTCAGCTGCGTCGGATGCATCAGGCTCAGTATCCGCATCCGCATCGGGTTCTGTTTCTGAGTCACGCTCTTCGGCAGCATCATCTGCATCTGCATCATCCTCGTCTGGTTCTGACAGTGATGATGCCCATGCCATTGCTATCGCAGCCTCGCCTCCCAACCCCATTACATCGCCTCATGCTGGCATAGGTGCAGGTACAGGTGCAAGCACAGGTGCATCATGGTCTCGAGCAGGGCCAGGTGGAGATGTTGCTCGTCGGCCACGTGTCCTCCCACCAATGGCAGGAAATCGACCACCTGTGGCACCACCGTAACGGCGCCGTAAGTTTTTCTTCGATTTCTATATATCCTCTTCACGCAATGTCGATATCATTGGCTGTGGCCTTCGCCAGGCGAACCAGTGCCTGGACGGTCGCGTGTCAACTACTCTTGATGTTACAGCAGTTACTGGAGTAGCATCCATAGTCCATTAAATTCCCTACGTGTTTCTTTATAATCTGTCATACATTTGGTTTGCACTGCGCACGAACGCGTTCTCGGTTTTAATTTTTTTTTAATTTCGTCTCCC
>Ga0256777_1000011_pt1 | contig 30464 bp, 26 predicted proteins | sample MC6MC0928MT_FD_186042 | JGI IMG/M metagenome (GOLD analysis project Ga0256777, IMG submission 186042) | Metatranscriptome of enriched soil aggregate microbial communities from Iowa State University, Ames, United States - MC6-MC0928-MT... | ecosystem: Environmental > Terrestrial > Soil >... | reverse complement strand
CGGTGATGGGGCTGAGCAAGCCGCCCGTGCCGCCTCCGGTGACGCCACCTGTGACGTTGTTCAAGCCCAGTCCGCCAGTCAGCGACGCGACAGCGCCCGTGGCGTTGGCCAGCGTCGCGCCCAACGGATTCGTGTTGCCCGGCGTGGCGGTGAGCAGGCCGCCCGCGCTGGATACCGCGCCGCCCAGGCCTTGCAAGACACCGTTCAAGCCGGCGGTGTTGCCCGGCAGCGAGCTGCCGGCGTTGGCAACGGTGCCACCCAAGCTCGTGAGCAGGCCAGCGACCGGTGCGCCCAATTTGGTCGTATCACCCACTTGTTGCGTCAGGCCGACCACCGTTCCGGCCAGCGGGCTGGCGGTGGGGTCAAGCGCGGCGCCCACACCCGCCAGGGCCGGTTGCAGCCCAAGCGGCAAGACGTTGTCTACGGCCTTGCCTGCATTGCCCAGGGCAGGCTCCAACAACGGGGTCGACGGGCCAGACAACAGGCCCCCCGTCACGCCGCCCGCGACCTGCATAACCGGGTTCAGCAAACCGCCTTCGCCCGAGAGGCCCGCGGTCAGAGCGCCCACGGCGTTCGTCGCGTTGCCCAGGACATTCTTCAGCGGCGCCGGATTGTTCGGGTCCGCATTCAGCAGACCGCCCACGCCAGATACCGACTTGCCCAAACCATCAACCAGGCCGCCGACGCCGGCGTCCAAGCCGCCGGGCAAGCCCGAGTTTTTCACGGAGCCGCCCAGGTCGCTGACCAGGCCGCCCACTTGTTTCGTAACGCCATCCACGGGCTGACCCAGGCCGGTCGTGGCGCCCACTTGCTGGGTCAGGCCGACGACGGTATTGGCGATGGGTTCCACAGTGGGGTCCAGCGCTTTGCCCACACCACCCAACGTCGTGCCCAGATTCAGGGGCAGGGTGTTGTCCAACGCGGTACCGGTATTGCCCAGCGTGGTTTCCAGCAAGCCGGCAGAGACGGGGTTCGTCGGGTTGGTGGGGTTGGTGGGATTCGTGGGGTTGGTCGGGTTGGTGGGATTCGTGGGATCGGTGCCACCGGGGTTGGTCGGATTGGTGCCGCCCGGATTGGTCGGGATATCGATGCCGGGCAGGCTGGCTGACTTCTTACCGCTGCCACCACCGCCGCAGGCGGCCAATGCGCTCATCAGAGCTGCGGCCAACAGGGTAGAGGTCAGAACGCGTTGAATACGGTTTGCTTCGACTTGGGGGTACATGGCGAGCTCCTAGTGGGATAAGTCAGGCGCTGAAACTGCCCGATACGTCTCTCCATGCATAAACCGTGCCAATTTTTTTCAGAAATGCGTTTGCAGGAATAAATCTGATAGGCGGTGTTTAAAAAAATCCTTATATATCAACGCTGTACGGCGGAAACAAAGGGTTTGCACTAGGCGTGAGAACTTCCCATTTTTGCGACCACGAAAACGCTGCGAATGTTACGAATGACGGGGGATTGCCCGTTACGTTACGGGCCACGTTACGTAACGTGATGTGGGAAACGGGGAGCGGAAAATGCCGTAACGCGGCAAGCGCCTTTGCCTTTATTAATTGATGCATCAATAAAAACGCCTGCTTGAGCAGGCGTTTTTTATTCGGTTCGGCGTGGCGTCAGATCAGAATGCGTCGTAGAAGAGTGAATAGTTGGCGTTGAATCGGACGTCGCGGCCATCGTTCACGGTGGCCGAACCCACCGGTTTCGCCACGTTGAAGTCGAATAGATAGTATTTGTCGTCCGTGAAACGCAGGCCCAGCGCCACGGAAGACAAGTGTCGATTGTTCAAGGCTTGCAGGCCCTTGTTGTTGTACCAAGTGCGTGCGTAGTCCACTAACACGTAAGGCTGAACCCCCGAGACGTATTCCCAGCCCGTGGCGAAACGGCGGTTGATTTCAGCGGATACGCCAATGCCTTTGTCGCCACTTTGGTCGCCTTGTGGATACCCCATGGCATAACGCCAGCTGCCATAAGAGACTTGCTCCGACGACGGCAAGATATTGCTGGAGTACTGGCCAGCGCCCGACAATGTCAGGCCAAACTGTCCCGGAAGCGCAAAGATCTGCTTGGCGCTCAGGTTATAGCGGGTGAAGTCCAGGTCCAGGATCGGGGTTGCCGAGTACCCGTAGTTGGTCGAGATATCTTTCTTTGCGCCTGCGGCGTCGAAGCCTTTGGAAACGCTGACTGTCACGTCCGTGGAAGCGGCTTCTCCTACCTGCACATAGCGCAGCTCCGCATTCGCGGCGCGCACACGGGCGTCTTGTTGCAGCCAGAGGTCTGTCGTGCGCGAGTCGTAACGGTCTTTGGAGTTGGCGGCGTACATGCCCACCGTACCCGTCAGCGATCGCGTGTTGTTCAGCAAGAACGGATAACTGACGCCAATACCGATACGGTCGTTTTTCACGCGGCGTTCAAAACCCAGGTATTCAACGGCGTCATCCTTGGGTTTGGCGTCGTAATGGTAGCCGTCGACTTTGATCGCCAGGCCGTCGGCGCCTATGGGCACACTAATTTCGCCCATGACGTATTTCACATCGTCGCTATTGAAAGGGATGGCCGTCGTCAGCTTTACCTGTTCACCCAAAGGCGTCAGGCTGTTGGCCGCCATATTGACGATAGGCTGCATGCCCGTGCCCAGGTCCGCAATGCCGCCGGTCAGACTGACGGGATGGCGGGTCGCGGTCAACACCAATTCAGTTGCGCCATCCGCGCGGCGCGGTAAGTCCAATGCCGGGGTGAATTTCACGCCGGGCACGGTGCGCATCAGATTCAACTGGCGTTCGAGCGTGGCTTGTTGCAGGGGGCGGTCTGCTTTCAGCGGACCGGCAAGGGTTTCCAAGCGGTCTTGCGCATTGCCGATATCGCCTTCGATCCGAACCGTTCCGATATACCCCTCAACCACGGTCACAACGACCAGCCCATTGGCGAACGTCTGGTTTTGCACCAAGGCAAAGGACAGGGGGTAGCCCTTATCGCGATACAGCTGGGTAATCTTATCGACCTGCTGCACCAGTTCGCCCAGGCTGATTTCTTTTCCCGACAACGGACTGAGTATGGCCGAGACTTCTTCAAACGGGATGGCGTGCACGCCGCTGACGTCAAAATTCAGTGGCACGATGCGCTGGGCCAGACGCGCCTGCAACGCCAACTGTTCTGGGGTGGCCGTTTGTACGACGGGGGGCGGTTGCGTCGCGCCCGGCGGTCGTTCCAGCTGGGGCAGGGCATCAACGGGATTGCCGCGTAGCGGGCCATCCGCTCGCGCCGCAGCGCTACAGCCAAGCAGGCAAATCAGGGCGAGGGTAAGCGAACTTGCCGGTACGGTACGTCTCATGCCTTGTATTTCTCTCATTTCCGCAGGCGCAATCCCGTCGAGTATTCGATATTCAAAAAATATTGAATATATAAAGGGACATAACGTTAGAAGGAAAAAATTACCTGCATCGCTGGCGGTATGGTGCCAGCGGCCGGGGATAATGACAATTTATTTCATTGTGACCGCTTGGAAACGGCAGGATAACAACATTGCGAAATGAGCGGCAACGGAAACATATAAGACAAGTGAGGGTTAACTAGCGGTTTTTAATAAGATTCCTACTATTTTTGCTGTATTCGTTACATGTCTGTTGTCGCAGTATCCAGAAGATTGGTATAAACCCTGATGTGTATTAAATGTTAATAGATAAGACTATATAAACGTATCAATACTATCGGCTATTCGGACTACCGGGGGTCCACCAAATGGACGAGTTAGACCGTAATACTTCTGGCGACGGCGCAGCGGCCGCGCACTGCAATTGCAGATTATTTCGCCGGGGCCATTCATGAACCCGGGTGACATCGTTCCCCTATCGTTCAACAGCGGCCTGGTCGCGTTGTCGTTCCTGACGGCGGTGCTGGGTTCGTATGTTGCTTTGCTTGCCGCCGCCGGTATCCGCACCGAAACGCAGGACGGCGAAATCCGTATCGGTTACATCATCATCGGCGCCGTCGCGATGGGCGGCGTCGGTATCTGGAGCATGCATTTCATTGGCATGCAGGCGCAGAACTTGCCGTTTGAAGTGGGCTATCAAGTGGGCCTGACGGTACTCAGCTTTATCGTCGCAGCGGGTTTCTCTGGCTGGGCATTCTGGTTTGTCGGACGCGACCGCTTCACATTTTCCCGCTGCGTAATTGGTGGCATGGCCGCTGGCCTGGGCGTTGCCGCCATGCATTATCTGGGCATGGGCGCCATGCGCATGCCGGCTGTGCTGCTTTGGAATTTTCCGATCGTTGTTTTATCAGTGCTTATCGCAGTTATCGCGGCGTCAGCCGCGCTGTGGCTGGCTTTCAATACGCAGAATGAGTTTCAGCGCGCCGGAGCCGCCGTTTTGATGGCGGTGGCCGTGTGCGGCATGCATTACACCGGCGCGGCTGCCGGCACCGTTATCTGCAGCACCCCGCGTGACTATTCCAGCCTGCAAATTGGCGGGCTCATGCTGCCTTACATCGCTTTCGTGCTGTCCGCCGTCACGCTGCTGATCATGCGTTGGCAATTACAGCGGGCGTCCCGCCGTTTCCGCGCGCGTATGGCGCAACGGATCGACTCGTTCATTGAATCGGCGCCGGTGGCCGAGCCGGGCAAGTTGCCGGGTTCGACATTGGGGCCGGGTTAGCAGTACCCCGGTTTGCCGCGGGTGGGGAATACACCCGTCAGCAAGCAGTTCCGGGTTTAGGGGGCTGGTACCGCGTTGCGGCGCAGCTCAATTATCAATCGAGACTAGGAGCTCGACATGAAAGCGAAACTTGCGCAGTTCTGGAACGACGAAGATGGCATCACCGCCCTGGAATACGGGCTGATCGCTGGGTTGGTTGCTGTTGCCCTGATTGCTGCCGTGGGCACATTTAGCGACGCGCTCAGCTCCATGTTCACGGATCTCGGCGCCAAGCTCAACGCGGCAAGAACGTAACCCCCAGGTCGCGTACCGCAATGGCTCGCGCCGTTGCGGTACGTGCCTGATTTGCCGTAGCACAGCTTGACTGAGTGGCATGTTCGTCTGGATGGACATGCTTGCCGTTGAATCTGATTGATCAGAAGGTCCTGCCTTGTATCCAGGGGAAGTGCTGTGGTGGCTGCTGTTCGCAAGCTGGAATCTGGCGCTGATCTACAACGATCTGCGCTATCGCCGAGTACCCAACACGTTGATCGTGGCTGGGTTTGCGGCGCAGCTGCTTTGGCTGGTTGCCGCCGCCCTGTTGCCGGGATGGCTATATCCCCCTCGCTGGACGGGGTGGCCCATGACACTGGCAGGCTTTCTGAGCGCTTTTCTCTTCTTGCCGCTTTGGGGGCGACGCGTGATGGGCGCGGGCGACGTCAAGGCGATCGCCATACTGGGACTGATGCTGGGGCTGGCTCCTCTGATTCTGGTGCTGGTGGGAGCAAGCCTGCTGGCGGGGGTGCACGCGCTGGTCTACGTGTTGGCGTCGCAATACTGGGCGCTGTCCGACCGGACGCGCAAGATTCCCTACGGCATGTACCTGGGGCTCGCCGCGTTCAGCGTGGCGCTTACGCCCTTGAATTCGGTTTGGTATTCCTGGTGTTCTTCCTGGTGCTCTACGGGATCTTGACGTTTGGGCTCGCGTTTCTTGCGCAGAATTCTTTGACGCTCGCCGCCCAGGATGGGGCCCGCAAGGTGCTCCAATGGCAGGCCGGAACCACTTCGCTCACCGCACGTGCCAATGCCGGACGCGACACCGCGCTGGACATCGCGCAATGGGTCTCATCGATGTCGTCCGCGCCGATCAAGGTGGCGGTGTGCGGCAGCGGCGGCACCTTGAGCAGCAGCGCGGGCGGCACGTGCAGTGGCCAGACGCTGGCTCCTGACCAGATTGAAGTGACGGTGTCTTACGCCTACGGCGCGAATCCGCTGATTCCCAATGTTCCGTTATTGCAGGCGGTGTTGGTGCCCGCCTCCAGTGTGCTGAGCGCCCGCGCGACCGTGCACCTGGGCAATACCTTGGGCGTAGGGGGCTGATATGCCGCTGCCGACATCACCCCGCCGGTCTCTTGCGTTGTCACCCCGCTTGATGCGGCAGCGTGGCATCGCCGCCCTCGAACTTTCGCTGACCCTGACCATGCTGCTGATGTTCGTCTGCGCCGTGGTCGGCTATGGCGTGCTGTTCTGGATGCAGCAGCAACTGGCATCGGCCGCGACCGAAGGCGCCCGCGCCGCCGTGTATGCGCAGATCAGTGGCAGTAACAACGTGCAGGGCGATGCCTGCGTCGCCGCCATGAGCGTGTTCTCTACCGGTTCCGCAGTGGCGTGCGCGACAACGCGCGCACCCTGCGCATGGGCCGGTTCGGGCGGGCAGACGGCCAACTGCGCCACTGTCGCCATGACTTACAACACCCAGTCCTGGCCGTTGCTGGCCACGCTGCAGACGTTCATCGTCATGCTGCCCGGCACGAACAAGAACTGGGTGCCCACCCGGTTGTCATCGAAAGCCATCGTGCAGATATCGCAAGGGACACCATGAGCAGTCTTAGCAAGATCATCGCGGGCGTTTTGTTGGTGGCGGGCATCGTGCTGGCCTTCCTGGCGTGGCGTCTGGCGTCGCATTCCAGCGCGCCGCCGGCCCCACCTGCGCCGGTGGCGGCTGCGCAGGAGCCGGCCGCGCCGCCGGTCACCCTCCATCCGGTAGTGGTGGCCAGGGAAGCGATACCGGCCGGCACCCGCATCGATTCCGCAAAAATGCTGATGGTGGCGCAGTGGCAAGCCGCCTTGTCCAACAGCTTTGATTCCCTGACGCCACTGGAAGGCGCCGTCACGCGGGTGGATATCGCCGTGGGCGATCCCATCGTTCCCAGCCTGTTGGCGCAAGGGCTCGCCAAGCAGCTCAAGCCGGGCGAACGCGCGGTGGCGGTGGCGGTTGATGAGGTCATTGGCGGCGGCAACCGTATTGCGCCGGGCGATCTGGTCGACGTGTTCTTCATGGTCGAGAAAAGCCAGGAAGTGCCGGGCGGCCAGGCGCGCCTGCTTCAGTCGCAAGTCCGCGTGCTGGCTTATGGCCGGCAGTCTGTCGACGGGCCGGAAGAAAAGTCCGTGCTGCAACAAGGTCCGGGCCAGCCTGCCAAGACCGCCGTGCTGGCGGTGCCGGTGGATCAGATCAATGACTTGATATTGGCCAGCCGCGCGGGGCGCCTGCAATTGGCGCTGCGCCCCGTGGGCGATGACGCTGTGCCCGATATGACGCTGTTTGCCAAGCGTGGCGCGGTGTTGCCCACGCGCGCCGACCTCACGCCCGCACAGCGCGAAGCCTTGCTGACCGGACCCAACCGCGCGTTCGCGGGCGACAGCCTGGTGCAGCTTGATGGCACGACGCCAGCCGCGCGCACGACGCCCAACCGCGTGGCGGGTTCCGGCGGCGGGGGCGGGGGCAGAACCGTTGAAATCGTGCGGGGAGATAAATCCGAGCGCGTGCGTTATTGACCGTAGCTGCGCGTGGCCAGGTGCCGCCCGCGGCTGGACCTTTCAAAACAAATAGATCCAGCACAATGAAGATACATCAGCGCACCACCTTGATCTGCGTCCTGTCGGCCGCAGCGGCGATGACCTACGGTGTCGCCAGTCTGGCGCAAACCGCCACGCCTGCGGCGGGTGCGAATGCGCCTGTCCGTGACATCGCGGTGGCCGTGCGCGGCCAGCAGTCGCTCATGCTGGATGGCGGGGCGCCCAGCCGCATCGCTATCGGCGACCCGGAAGTGGCGGACGTGAAAGTCTTGCCGGCCTCAGGCAAGCGGGCGGGGTCGATATTGCTGTACGGCAAAAAGGCCGGCAGCACTCAGCTGCAAATCTGGACCGGCAACAATGCCGCGCCCCAGATTTGGAACGTGCGCGTGGCGGGCAGCGTGCAGGCGGCCTTGGCCAGCCGTGGCCTGGAAAGCGGCGCCAACGTGGATGTCGCGGGCGACCGGGCGGTGGTGTCGGGGCATGCGGAAACGCCGCTGGGCCAGGTCGCGTCCGCCAAGGCGGCTGCCGCGGCGGTGGGCGACAAGAATGTCGTCGACGTGTCCACCGCAGGCACGGGCGGTGTCGTGCAAGTTGAGGTCAAAGTCGTGGAAGTGTCGCGGTCCGTATTGAAGCAGGCGGGCATCAACTTCGCCGCCAGCAACGGGCCTTGGGCCAGCACCAGCGGCACCGTGTCGGGGGCCTTGGGGTTCGCACGGGGCAACGCCATCGCCTCGGGCTTTTCGCTGTTCTACGACTCAAACAATTTCGCGGCGCGTCTGCGCCTGTTGCAAACCAACGGCATGGCGCGCGTGTTGGCGGAACCGACGCTGGTGGCGTTGACGGGCCAAAGCGCGAGCTTCCTGGCCGGCGGCGAACTGCCGATACCGGAAGCTGGCGGCCTGGGCACCACCACCATCACCTTCAAGCCCTTCGGTATCGGCCTGACGGTGACGCCAACGGTGCTGTCGCGGGAACGCATTGCGCTCAAGGTCGCGCCGGAAGCCAGCGAGCTGGACTACAACAACGGCATCGCCATTCCCAACAGCTCCGACACCCCTACGATCATTCCCGCGCTGCGTACGCGCCGGGCGGATACGACGGTTGAACTGGGCGACGGTGAAAGCTTCGTCATCAGCGGCCTGGTGTCGCGCCAGACCAAAGCGTTGGTCAACAAGGTTCCGATGCTGGGCGATCTGCCCATCATCGGCGCGTTTTTCCGCAGCGTCGATTACTCCCAAGAGGATACCGAGCTGGTCATTGTGGTGACGCCGCGCCTCGTGCGCCCGATCGCGCGTGGGGTGACGCTGCCACTACCCGGGGGCCGCCAGGAGCGGGCCGATTCCACATTCAATGCCTGGGGCTATTACCTGATGGGCCCCGTTGGCGGCGAACAAATGCCGGGTTTTTCACGGTGAGCAATATGAAGACACATGCCAGCGAGTGGGTGGGCCTGCAAAACGGGAAGCGGTTCCTGTTTTGCTCAAAAGGCGATGGTGTTGCCGCGCAGCTTGGACATGCCCTGGGTGACATGGGCATGTTGACCCAGGAGACTCCTGGCGTGGAAGAGTTGGCGCGGCGCTTGGCCGAAATTGCCCCCCAGGTGGTGTTTCTGGACTTCACCCTGAGCGAAGACGAACCGGGCAAACTGTTCAAGTCTGCGGAATTGGCGCGGTTGCTGGCGCGCATTGCGCCGACCGTGCCGCGTGTGGCGGTCGGCCTCTTGAGCCAGCCCGAAGGCGCGATCGCGGCATTGCGTGCAGGCGTCAGCGATTTCGTCGACCCCACTGTGGCGCCCGAGGAAATCAAGGAAGTGGTGTTGCGCTTGCTGGATGTGCCGGCGGGCGGCGGGCGCATGGACGGCTCGCGCCGCAGCGTCTTGTTGCTGGGCGCGCGGCCCGGCGTCGGCACCAGCACGCTGGCCGTGCATCTGGCCGGCATGGTTCAAGACCGCCTCAAACACATGCATGCGGGGCGCGCGGCCGCAGCGGCCGCCAAACCCGCCAAACCGCCGGAGCAGGCGGGCGCGATGCTGCCCCTGTCCAGCCGTGTGGCGCTGATGGACCTGGGCTGGCCCGTTGGCGATTGCCAGCTGTATCTGAATATCGGCAGCGACTTCGATTTCGCCGAAGCCGCGCGCAACTTGCGCCGCCTGGATTCCACCTTGTTGGGATCGGCCATGGCGCACACGTCCAACGGACTCAGCGTGCTGGCCTTGCCGCGCGACCTGAACCAGATGCGAGATGTCTCGCAATCTGATTCGCTCTTGGTGTTTGAACGCATGCGCCAGCATTTCGGCGTGGTCGTGGCCGATGCGGGCGGCTTCACGAATCCGGAATTCGTGGCGGGTCTTGCGCGGTCGTCTCAACAGAACTGGATCGTGACCGACCAGAGTGTGGGTGCGCTGGTGTCGCTGGCGGGTTTGCTGCAAGAGCTTGAGCAACTGCATGTCGACCGCCGCAGCCTGGGCTTGATCGTCAACCGTTACGACGAACGCTATGGCATGACGGCGCAACAGATCGCCGACCGGTTTCAGCTGGATCTGATTGGCACCTTGCCCGACCGCACGCTGGCGCTGATGGTGTGCACGAACCAGGGCCATTTGCTGCACGAAGAGGCCGAGCGCGATGTGTACGTGCGCGCCGTGCAGACGCTGGCGGAAAAGCTCAGCGCGGAAGAGAACACCCCCGGCGGGCGGGCAAGCTGGTTGGCCACCTGGCTGCCCGGCGTGCACCGCCGCATGATCGTTGGTTAACGGCAAGATTCAGGGACGGCGGCGGAATCCGACATGATCATGACAGCGACCATAGAGTTCGGCGGCGATGGCGACAAAGGGTTCTCGTCGTCAAACCGCTTCCAGGAAGTGAAAACGGCGGCGTACGAGCACCTGCTGTCCCGTATCGAGGAACTGGGGGCGGAGTTCGGACGCTGGGCGCGTTCGGCGATACAGGAATTCGTTGATATCGAAGTCGCCAGCTTTGTCCGATTGCGCCGCGTGCCGATCAACGAAGGCGAAATGCGGCAGATCGCCGAAGCGCTGACGAAAGAACTGGCGGGCCTGGGTCCGCTGGAAGATCTGCTGGCCGACCCGGCGGTGGAAGACATCCTGATCAACGGTTACGACAACGTGTTTGTGTCGCGGCGCGGCGTGCTGGCCCGCGAGACGCTGCGCTTTACCGATAACCAGCACGTGTTGCGCATCGTGCGCCGCATCCTGGCGCCCATCGGCCGCCGGCTGGATGAATCCAGCCCCATGGTGGATGCGCGCTTGCCCGATGGCGGCCGCTTGAATGTGGTGATTGAACCGCTGGCCGTTGATGGCCCGATGGTGTCGATCCGGAAGTTTCGCCAAGACCCGCTCAAGCCCGCTGACCTGCTGACGCTGGGCACGTTCGACGAAGAGATCTACCGCCTGCTGCATGAAGCCGTGAAGAACCGCTGCAACGTGCTGGTGTCCGGCGGCACCAGCTCGGGCAAGACGTCGCTGCTGAACGCGCTGGCCTTTTTCATTCCCGAAACGGAACGCGTGGTGACCGTGGAAGACACCGCCGAACTGTCGCTCAACCATCCGCACGTGGTGCGGCTGGAATCGCGCCAGGGCGGGTTCGACGGCAGTGGCGCAGTCAGCATCCGCGAACTGATCCGCAACAGCTTGCGGATGCGGCCTGACCGCGTGGTGGTGGGCGAAGTGCGGGGCGCGGAAGTCATGGACATGCTGCAAGCCATGAACACCGGCCACGAAGGCTCCATGGCCACCATCCACGCGAACTCGCCGCGCGAATGCCTGTACCGGATCGAAATGCTGGCGGGCTTTGCGGGCTTTCAGGGCAGCGAAGACAGCTTGCGCCGGCAGATCGCCAGCGCGCTGGACTTCATTGTGCAGATTGGCCGCCTGTCCAACGGCAAGCGGCGCGTGCTGTCGGTGACCGAAGTCACCGGCATGGGCGACAACGTCATTTCAACGCAGGAACTCTATCGCCACGAAACCTTCACCACGCCGGAAGGCGAAGAGAAAGACCGCTGGAACTGGCTGGGCATTCATCCGCACACGCCCAAGCTGGCCAAGATGCGCAACGACGCGCGCGCCAACGACAACCCGCAAGGGGATAACGATGGCGGTGGCGGCGGCGGATTCTGGAGCCGGAGGCGCTGATGCAAGACGCCCTGATCCTGGGAGGCATGGCGCTGCTGCTGGCCGTCGGAGCGGTGCTGTTGTGGCGTCACGCCAATAGCGGCGCGCGTCGCAAGGCCAGCTCTGATTTTCTCGACAACCAGCTCAAGCGCGGACGCGAGACGCCGGCCGAAGGCACGTTTTCGGAAGCCGCGCGCGGCAGCGCGTTGCGCAGCGGTTTTTCGAGCTGGGACCGCATGCTGCTGCTGGCGGGCGTACGCCAAACCCCGGGCTTCTATCTGCGGATCACGTTGCCTGTGATGGCGGGCGGTGTCCTCGCCTGGCTATTCCTGGGGCCGCTGTCTGGCGTGGTGACCAGCATCATGCTGGCCGTGCTGATGTACTTCATGTTGTGGCTGCGCGCCGACCGCCGCCAGCGGCGCATGATCTCGCAACTGCCCGCATTCCTGGACAACATCGTGCGCCTGATCACCATCGGCAACAGCATGGGGTCGGCGTTCCAGACGGCCGCCGCAACCACGGACCAACCCTTGCTGGAAGTGGTGGAAACCGCAGCCAGCCTGAGCCGCTCGGCCAAGGAATTGGATGCCGCGCTGGTGCAGGTGTCGCGTATGTACGGCTTGAAAGAGCTCTACATGATTGCCGCGGTGGTGTCGCTGGCGATGCGGTTCGGCGGGCGCAGCGATCAGGTGCTGGAACGCATGGCGGCCTTCATGCGCGACGTGTCCCAAGCCCGCGATGAGCTCACCGCCAGTTCGGCTGAAGTGCGCTTGTCGGCCTGGATTCTGGCCTTGCTGCCCGTGGGCATTGCCGGTTTCATCATCGTGGCCAACAACAAGTTGTTCATGGGGCTGTGGGAAGACCCGGTGGGCTTCAAGATGCTGCTGACCGCGGTGGGCCTGCAACTGGGCGGCTGCTACTGGCTGTACCGCATGGCCAAGTCGATTTAAGAGGAGGCGACGATGGATATCCTGCAATCCTTGAATGCCTCGACGGTGCTGGCGTTGGCGCTGATGCTGGTGGCTGGCGCGATGCTGGTGCTGGGCATCAGCATGACGCGGCGCCTGCGCGGGCAGGGCCGCAGCCAGCAGGTCGTCGAGCAAGCGCTGGCCACGCGCAAGAATGCGGGCGCATCGGCAACCGCCGTGCCGGCGGACGCCAGCAAAGGCAAGTTCGCCTCGGCCACGCGCGCGGCCGACGCATTCGGCAAACGTCTTAGCGAAGGCCGCCTGGCCGACGCGTTGCTGGCCGCAGAAGACCGCAAGATGGTCGACATGGCGGGCTACGCCGACATCGGCACCGCGCGCTCGCGCTTTGTCGCGGCGCGCTTTGGCCTGGCCATCTTGTTCCCGGTGCTGGCGGTGGTGCTGGACGTGAAGAAGCACCTGATCAACTCATCGATGGGCGTGTTCATCGCCGCCTTCTTCGGTTTTGCCATTGGCTACATGCTGCCCAAATGGATTGTCCGGCGGCGCATGGCGCGGCGGCGGCGCATGGCGGCTGACGAGCTGCCGTTGCTGATTGATTTGCTGCGTCTGCTGCAAGGCGTGGGGTTGTCGATTGATCAAAGCATGCAGGTGCTGGTGAAGGAATTCGCGCAGGTGCTGCCGGTGTTGTCGTCCGAGCTGCGGCTGGCGTCTGAACTCTATGTGCGCGGCCGCACGCGCGAACAATCGCTGGCTCGCCTGGCGACGGGCTTTGATAACGACGACCTGTCCGCCATCTGCCGACTGATCGCGCAGGTGGATCAGCATGGCGGCGCGGTGCAGGAACCCTTGAACCGGTTCGGCGAGCGCCTGCGCGACAAGCGCCGGCTGGAGCTGAAGGAAAAAGTGGGCAAGACCACCGTGAAGATGACGGGGGTCATGATCTTGACGCTGTTGCCCGCGCTGTTGATCGTGACGGGCGGCGCAGGGTTCATTGCGGTATTGCGCGGGATGTCGCGCTTGGGGGGCTTGTGATGGCTAGTGGCATGGGAAGAAAAGAGAGCGCCCTTCGGTGGACCTTGATGGCGGCAGCCATTGCGGCCGTTGCCGGGCTGGCCGGATGCAAGAGCAATAGCGCGGAGACCGCTTGGCAATTGATTCAGCAGCAACAGCAGGAGCAGGCGTTGGCACGCCAGAAAGAGGACGAGGCCGAGAACAAGCGCCGTCCGAAAGAACCCGAGCTGATGCTGTCGCTGATTTTGGAAGCGCAGCGCCAGGATCGCTACTTTGCGTCTCTGGCGTATATCGACGCCTATCAGCAGAAATTCGGAAATGATCCGCGTGTGGCGGTATTGCGGGCGGAAGCGTTGCGGCAGACCGGGCAGGTGGCAATGAGCGAGCAGGCGTATCGCGCGCTGCTCAGCACCGATCAGGCGGCCGACGGCTGGCATGGCTTGGGGCTGATTGCGGGGTCGCGCGGGCAGTTCGATCAGGCGGCTGACGACTTCGCGCGCGCGGCAAAGCTGTCGCCGATGGACCCGCGCATTCTGGGCGATCTGGGCTACGCGCGCTTGCGTGCCGGTGATCCCTCCGGGGCGCGTGTGCCCTTGGGGCAGGCGGCCGAACTCGCGCCTGATAACGGCAAGGTGCTGGCCAATCTGGCGGTGCTGTTGCTGGTGGAAGGCGAGCCCGTGCGCGCGCAGCGCTTGATGGATCAGGCTCAACTGGGTGATGAGGCGCGCAGCCAGGTGCTGCGCTTGGCCTCGGATATCCGCAGCCAGCGCACGCTGTCACCCTCGGCGTCGACGGTAGCGGCGCCGCCGGTGTCTGCTGCATCGGCGGATTCGCCCGCGACGCGGGTGTCCAGCGGGGGCGGCATCGTCATGCCGATGATGAGTCCGTTGATGGAAGGGCTGAGCAATGGCCCCATCGTGCGTTAACTCCGAATTCAGGAAGCCAACCATGTCTCGTTTTCGCATGTCCCATTCCCGCCGCACTGGATCGCTGACGTTGACCGTGGCGCTGGCCGCGTTGGTGCCGCTGGCCTGCCTGGCGCAATCGAATGCGCCGCTGACTGGCAATATGACGGGCGGCGCTCCGGCGTCTACCTTGCCCCAGGCGCAGTTGCCTCAGCGGCCGGTGGTGCAGCAGGTGCAGACGCCGATGCCGCAGCCTGCGGCGCAATCCGCCCAATCCGCCCAATCCGCCCAGGCGGCGCCGGCGGCTGCGGCCACCCAAACGGCATCATCGGCTCCCGCCGTTGAAGAAAACTTCGGCGACGTCACGCGCGCTTTGCTCGCGGCGCAGGCGGACGGCCGGCGGGCGGGCGGCGCATTGCCCATCCTGGGGCCGGTATCCACCGCAGCCTGGAACCGTTATCTGGATAGCTTCTCGCATCCGATACCGGAATATTTGCAGAAGCGGGTCGAGACGAAGAACACCAATTAAGCGTGGACCCGCAGCGCCCACGCGCGATTCCCCTCCAAGGTTGCTAACGTCATGCCAGCCCTTCCTCTTCGTGTTCCGCCGCGGCGTCAGCGCGGCAGCATGGCCATCGCCGTGGTGTTCGCGGTGCTGGTGGGCATCCTGTTGCTGGGCGTGGCGCAGCTGGGCTATGGCTATTACATGAAGCGCGAAATGCAGAAGGCGGCCGATCTGGCCGCGCTGTCTGCGGTGCAGGTGCTGGGAATGGGCTCGGCCGCTGACTGCGCGCGCGCCGTCACAGCGGGGCGCACGTCGGCATTGGCGAACGTGCCCAATATTTTCGACACCTTCGCGGCGAGCGACGTCACGGTGGAATGCAAGCTCTGGGATTCCACCCGCGCCGACGCCACGGGCATGCATGTATTCGATCCCACTGGCACGCAAACGCTCAATGCGGTGCGCCTGACCATCCGCAAGGACCTGAGAAGCCTGTTTGGTGTGTTGGGCCTGGGGACGACGGTGTCGGTGAACGCGGTGGCAACCAATACCCAGCCGGTTGCGGCGTTCATGGTGGGCTCGCGTTTGCTGCGCTTGCAACGCGGCGGCCTGCTATCGCAATTGCTGTCGAGTGTGGGCGCCACGCCCACGCAGCTGGACGTGCTGGATGCCGCAGGGCTTGCCAGCGTCAACATTACGCCCTCGGGTTTGCTCAAGGCGCTGGGCTTGCCGCTGTCGGTGGCGACCGGCGTGGGTACGCCCGCCGAGCTGGCCGCGGTCAATAACCTGACGCTGGGCCAGCTGTTGCAAGCCACGCTGACGGTCGTCAACCAAAGCGGCACGGCCGGGGCGGACGTGGGGCTGATCAGCAACGCCATCAACACGGTGCTGGCCGTGATGCCACTGAACCTGCCGGTCAAACTGTTCGGCAATGGCGGCGTGTTGAACTTGTCGGTGGTGGGGGGCGATGCCACGGGCGCATTGTCGGCGAATCTCAACGCGCTCAATCTGCTTGAAACCGCGCTGGTCGTGGCCAACGGCCAGAACCTGATCAATCTGGGCCTGAGCGTCCCGCTGCTGGGCGTGGACGCCCGCGTGCGCGTGGTGGAGCCGCCCACATTGGCGATTGGCGGCATCGGCACGCAAGCCACCAGCGCGGGCATACGCGTGTACATCCGGGTGAACACCAGCAATATTCCGCTGGTGGGGCCGCTCTTGGCGAACACCCTGGGTACGAGGGTGGACCTGCCCATCATCGTGGACGTGGCGCAATCCACGGGCACGCTGACGAATCTGTGCCAAGCGCCGTTGACGCAGTCGCAAGCCACGATCGCGGTGACGTCGTCCGTGGCGAATATCTGCCTGGGTCGGTTTCCGGGCATGACATCCAGCACCGATCAAACCGCCGCCAACTTCGTGTCGCTGACCAACAGTTGCCAGGTCAGTTCGTTTTCCGCCATCCAGCGCCATCAGGTGCTGAATGTGCTGGGCATCTTGCCGTTGACGGCCAAGGTCACGTTGCCGGTATTCAACTCAACGGCGCCCGTGTCCGTGACGCTGACCGAACCGCCCGGCACGCCGTCCACACAGACTGTGACCGCTACGTCAATCAACCTGGGCGCGCTGGCGTCAAACCTGTCAGACGCTTTGATCGGCGGCATTCTGGGCGATCTTTTCAACACCGGCACGCCGCTGACGGCGGCCGAGCGCACGGCGTTGGCCACAGACTTGGTGGGCGGCGGCGGCAGCAGCGCTGGCAACTCCATCACGCAGGTCGTCAATAACTTGCAGTGGTCTACGACTGCGCTGAACCAGTTAAGCGCGCGTCTGACCACAGGCGGCCTGACGGGCGTGCTGGGCGGCACCTTGCAACTGGTCGGCAATGTCCTGAGCTCGTTGCTGCTGGCGCCCGTGAACGACGTGGTGTGCGCGTTGGGCTTGACGCCCAGCGCCATCCGCCAGTGCCGTATCAATTCCGTCGCCTCGTTGGCGCTGAGCGGCAGCTCGCAGGTAAGCGGCGTGCTGTCGATCGTGGTGAACCTGTTGCAACCCGTGCTGGCGCCGCTGTCTACTTTGTTGCAGCAACTGCTTGACCTGCTGGGTCTGAGCGTGGGCCAGACTGACGTTTCGCTGCTGTCCGTGGATTGCGGCCAGCCGCGCTTGGTGTACTGATGACTCAAAAATTCGCGCGCGACGAGTTCGATGTGTACGTCTGGGAAGGCACTTCCGATATTGCCAGCCGCGCGGAGCGCTGCCTGGCGGGCATGGACGTGTCGCTGGTGCGGGCGGATGCTGGCACCGCGTTTCCGCCACCGCGCGACCCGACGCGTCCGGCGGTTGCGCTGGTGTCGGTATCGGTGATGGGCGACAACCGGTTCAGCGGTTATGACTGGCTGTCGGTGCAGGCGATGCCGGTCATCTGGGTGTCGGCCGAAACCCGCGGGCGCGACTCGCGCTACTACCCGCCGGAATACTCGTACACCTTGCCGCTGTCCTTCACCACGGCAGACCTGCGCAAGCTGCTGTTCGAATTGCTTGGCACGCTGGACCAGTTCAATCGCACTGCGCCCAAGCGCGAGCAGCCGCTGATCGCGGTGTCCGAGCCGATGCGGGCGTTGCTGGCTGAAGCCGAGATGTTTGCCGACTGCCGCAGCAATGCGCTGATCCATGGCGAAACGGGGGTGGGCAAGGAGCGCATTGCCCGTCTGCTGCACGACCGCGCGGCCTGGTCTGACGGGCCGTTTGTGGCCGTGAATTGCGGGGCGATTCCCGAAGGTTTGTTTGAAGCGCATTTTTTCGGTCATGCCAAAGGCGCTTTTACGGGCGCCGTGGGCGCGCACAAGGGTTATTTCGAACAGGCCAACGGCGGCACGCTGTTCCTGGATGAAATCGGTGATCTGCCGCTGTACCAACAGGTGAAGCTGCTGCGCGTGCTGGAACAAAGCACCGTGACCCGGCTGGGTTCCACCGCCGAGGTGCCGGTGGACTTCCGGCTGGTCGCCGCCACCAATAAAGACTTGCGAGTGCTGGTGGGGCAGGACGAATTCCGCGCCGATCTGTATTACCGCCTGGCGGTGATCGAGCTGCGTATTCCCAACCTGGAACAGCGCGGCGGCGAAGAGAAGGTGGCTATTTTCCGTTCGCTGCTTGAGCGTCTGGGCGGGGAAGGGGAGCCGCCGGACTGGCTGCTGGAGCGCGTGGCGCGTACCCGCTATGCGGGCAACGTGCGAGAACTGTCCAACGTGGCCGAACGCGTGGCCATCATGCAGAAGCAGTTCAAGACCTGGGACCAGCCTCGCATCGAACGCATTTTTGATCAGATTGCCGAACCGCTGCGCGCAGCAGGTGCGTTGGGCGGCGCCAGCACGCTGTGCGAACCGCCCGTCTTCACCGATGCGGAGCGCGCCGAACGCGCCCGTATCCTGGCCGCGTTGGACGTCAACGGCTGGCGCCGGCAGGACACCGCCAATACCTTGGGCATCAGCCGCAAAGTGCTCTGGGAAAAGATGCGCAAACTGCATCTGGGAGGCGGCCAAGGCGAAACGGCGGAAGGAATCGTCGAGGCATCGTGATCACGCAATAGGGAAAGGCCCGTATCGGGCGACAAATTGCTTGCCGGCAATGTAAGTGGAACAGCCGCGAGCGAAATAAATTGCTATAGTTCCGCAACGATTTTTTTGGGGAAGGCATGAACGTCCAATTTATCCGTGCCGCCACTCGCATGGCGCTGTTGGGCACGGCTCTGTCCGGCCTGGCGGCTTGCGCCAGCGCGCAATCCGAAGCGCCGCGGCCCACGGTTAAGCAGGTCGAAGACAAGCAGCCGGCCACCACGCCGGTGACCCCGCCCGCCGCACCTGCGCCCGCTGCCGCGCGGCCGTCGTCGACCGTGGCTGAATTGCAAGGCCTGATCCAGAACCGTCAGGTCTCTGAGCTGCGCACTGCCTACAACGGCACGTACGGCGCCAGCCTGTTGTTCAAGCCGGACGACCTGACGTATTACGTCGCGCTGTTCCAGCAAAAGGATTTCTGGCGCGTGCTGAAAACGGTGTCCGAAAAGCAGGCCGAAGCGACTTATCGCGCTTTCGCCACGCAATCGGCCGAGCTGGCTGAAGTGGACATCAAGCGCATCAAGCTGCAAGCCGAATACGCCAATGCTGAGAAGCTCCTGGCCACCCGCAGCGCGCAACTGAGCACGCTGCAAGCCGACCGCACGCTGCGCATGCAGCAGGAAGAGCAAGTGGCGGCGCGTCAGGAACAGTCGCGCCAGGAAGCCACCGCGTTGGCCGATCAACAAAAGGATGTGCGTCAGCAGCTGCGTGATCTGCAACGCCAGATCGATTCCCTGCAGGCGCAGCAGGCGCAAATCGACGCCAGCCCGGCGTCCAAGCGCGGCAAGTAAGCGCAGGCTTACGCCAAGACGAAGACGGGCCTTCGGGTCCGTTTTTTCTTGAAAGCCCGCACCCTTTATTCCATCGCTGCGGGAATGGCGCTTGCTAGCGGGATGCTTGATATCTTGCGCCCGGACCCCATATAGCCACCATGGCTCTTAAAGTTTTCGATCTCCAGTGCGAACACAGCCACATTTTTGAAGGCTGGTTCGGTTCGCACGAAGACTATGACGCGCAAACGGCGCGTGGCCTGGTCACGTGCCCCGTCTGCGGGTCGGCCACCATCACCAAACGCCTGTCGGCCCCGCGCTTGAATGTGTCGCACCTGCACGCCCCGGCGGCCCAAGCGCCCGCCGTGCCGGCTGGCGCGTCCGACGCCGAGAAGATGGCGGCGGTGCAGGCGTTGGTGATGAAGCAGGTGCGCGCGATGTTGCGCAATACCGAAAACGTGGGTCCGCGCTTTGCCGAAGAGGCGCGCCGCATTCACGATGGTGACGCTGATGAGCGGCCCATTCGCGGCACGGCCACGGTTGAAGAACGGCAATCGCTGGCCGAAGACGGTATCGACGTCATGGCCGTGCCGGATTTTCTGGACGACGAACGCTTGCAGTAGCCGTGGCTAAGCGCTACTGGCGCGGCAAAGCGGCAAGGTGAGAACAGACAAAAAAAAGCCAGGCCCCTGAAAACAGGGCCTGGCTTTTTCGTACCTGCTGCCGGATCAGTTGTTGACGCGGCTGCGGTATTCGTTCGTGCGGGTGTCGATTTCGATCTTGTCGCCGATGGCGCAGAACAGCGGCACGTTCAGTTCGTAGCCGGTGTTGATCTTGGCCGGCTTGGTGACCTTGCCCGACGTATCGCCACGGACGGCGGGTTCGGTGTAGGTGATTTCGCGGACCAGCGTGGTGGGCAGTTCAACCGAGATGGCGCGGCCGTCGTAGAAGACCACTTCCACGGGCATCGCTTCTTCCAGGTAGTTCAGGGCGTCGCCCATGCTTTCGGCTTCGATTTCGTACTGGTTGTACTCTTCGTCCATGAAGACGTACATCGGGTCGCCGAAGTAGGAGTAGGTGCACTCCTTGCGATCCAGTTGAACGACTTCGAACTTTTCGTCGGCCTTGTAGACCGATTCGCTGGCCGAGGCGGTCAGCAGGTTCTTGAACTTCAGCTTCACAACAGCAGCGTTACGGCCAGACTTGTTGTATTCGGCTTTCTGGACCACGAGGGGGTCCTTGCCGACCATGACCACGTTGCCGACTCGCAATTCCTGAGCGGTTTTCATCGATAAAACTCCGGGGGTGATAGGTGCACTCGCCGTGCTTGCAAAAAACCGCTGGCGCTCGGTAGCGTGTTGCTGATGGCTACCCAAGCTCGCGACGTTTCATGCACACCCCGGGAGGCGTCATAGTTGAGGCCCGACTCATTCAGGGCGACTCAGAAAACTCTCTATTCTAACGTTTCTTGGCCAAGTCTGCGCAAAAGTCGGCCAGATTTTCGGCGAGATCCGGGCGCGCGGCCTGGCTGGCGTCCCAGTCGCGCGCGGCGTTGGCCCATGCTTCCCATGCGGCGGGCGCAAGCGCTGCGGCGGCAGCCGCTTGAGTTTGGCCGGTTTCCGGCTCGTTCCAGGCGCGGATGAGCGCCTGGGCAGAATCCGGGGCCGGATAGCGGGCCAGCCAGGCATCCAGCTTTTCCAGATGGATGTTTTCGTCTTGGGGGTAGATCTGCCACACCAGCGGCCGGGCGGCCCAGGCCGCGCGGATGAAGGAGTCTTCGCCGCGCACGAAATTCAGATCCGAACTCCACAGCAAGCGGTCGAAATCCGGCTGCGCCACGAACGGCAGGCGCGCCAGCAGCGGCGCGCCGGGCGCCGAACAGGCCGCTTCCAGCCCGGGGGCGATGCCTTCGGGCACAAGCAGGACGCTTGCGCGCGAGTCGGCCGCCAAGGCTTGCACCAGCGCATCGACGGGCGCGGAGGGGTAGCAAAACAGAGACACCGTGCGGGCGCCGTCTTGCCGGCGCAACAGCACGGCCTCGTCCACGCCGAGTGCGCGCAGAAAGGCGTTTTGCTGGTCCATCGACGCTTGCAGCGCGTCGCGCTCGGCTGAGAGGCCGGGTTCGCGCAGCAGGCCGCCGGTGGCCGCCGTGAAGCCGGGAAAGAAAAAGTGCTTGACCAGCCCGTCGGGCCGCTGCGAGGGCAGGCCGTGGCAGCTTTCCACCCAGGCTTCCGCGCTCAGGTATTCCAGGTTGATCCAGGCGGGATGCACCTGCCGCATGCTATCCAGAAACGCGGGCGGCGGGTCGCAGGCAAAGGCTTCGATGACGACATCGCGGGCGGCGAGCGCCGGGTCAGGCGTGTCGGACCAATGGACAATGTCGACCCCGCCCAGTTGCTGGCGGGGGGCTGACACGGTGATGCCCGGCTGGATGCGCGCGAAGCTGGCCAAGTCGTCGACCCACAGGCGGACATCCCAGCCACGGCCTTGCGCAAGCCGGCGGGCCAGCCGCCAGCACACGCCGATGTCGCCGTAGTTGTCGACGACCCGGCAGAAGATGTCCGCTTGCATGGCCGCTTAGTGGAACTTGGCGGGCGCGGCCTCGGCGTCCTCGGGCAGTTCGGCATGCACCAGTTCGCCCAAGGGATTGGGGAAGTAGGGCGCGCCGCAATCTTCGCAGTATTCGGCCGGCAGCACGCCGGGAATGCGGCGCACTTCGGTGACCCCGTATTCCTTCAGCAATGCGGCGATTTCGTCGACCACATCGGGTTGGCCTTCGTCGGACGGCAGCTCTTCTTCGCGGCCGTACAGCGGCCACACGCAGCCGTAGTAGACGTCGTTGCTGCTGCGCGCCGTGAAGCTGATGCGGTATTCGTCGATGCGGCTTTCACCGCAGCCGGCCACGACCGCGCGCAATTGCGAGGCTTCGAGGCTGACCGCGCCTTCCAGCCAGCTGATGGCGGCGCGCAGCGACAGCGGGCGCACGCGGCGGTCAGCTTCGCGGTTGCTGACGTAATAGGCGTCGGGCAACAGCGCTTCGAAACCGCAGCCCGGCAGCAGCGCGGCCAGCGTGGGCTGCGCCTGCTCGGCCCATTGCGCCAGGCAGGCGTCGCGGGTGGCGTCGGCGTCGCCCATGCTTTCCTGCCAGCGGAAGATCGGCGCGTTTTCGGGTACTGCCACCGCGCCGATGATGTAGCGCGTGTCGGCCAGCATGTTGGCGGTTTCGATTTCGGTGTTCAGCGTCGGCTTGGTCGTTTCGGCGCCCAGCGCCTGCGAACCCAGGCGTTGCAACCACTGCCAGGTTTCGCCGAAGGTGCGCGGCATCTGGTCCACGCTGACCAGCATGGGCATCAACGCGGTGCGGGCCTGGCTGGACAACACGTGGCCATGCAACTGAGCCAGCAGCGCCTGTTGGGCGGTGGCGGAAACGGGGCCGGTGGGAATGGCGTACCGGGTCCAGGCGACGATGGGCGCGACGATCAGCAATACGTCGTACTGGACGCCGTCTTTTTCGATCTTCATCGACTCAGACAGGGTTTCGGCCTGCTCGATCAAGACCTCGTAAGCGCCTATGTCGCTTTGCGCGAGGTGGTCCAGCGCCGCTTCCAGCGGGGCATCCTGCCCGGCCTTCAGCAGCTTGGGGATCGCCTCGCCAAGCTGGTTCTCCCAGAACACGTCTTCGACGCGGCTGCCCGAGCGGTTCAGCGCTTGGGCAAGCGCAACCAGGCGGGTAGCGTCACGGGTCATGCGGGGAGCGGATTGGCTGCGGGATCGGGCCATAACTTCGAGGGACGTCCAGTAAGTGTGTAACGACGTAGTTTAACGCCCGCCGCGCGCCCCGGCATGACGGCGGGGCATTAGCAGGTAATAGAGCCATGCGGCGGGTGAGGCGGCCGCTTCGGCACATTGATGCTGGAATGGCAACAGATCATCCCCGCCGCGGGGGTTTATTGCTGATCGGAAACGTTCGAAAATGCTTCCATCAACTTATTCTCTGGAGGCTTCGCCATGCGTTGGCCTACGCTTTTTGTTTCCCACGGCTCGCCCATGCTGGCCGTTGAACCGGGCCTGACCGGCCCCGTGCTGGCGGATTGGAGTGCTGCGCAAGGCCGCAAGCCGCGCGGCATTCTGGTGGTGTCGCCGCACTGGATGGGCGAAGGCCTGGCGCTGTCCACCCGTGATCAACAGGTGGCCTGGCACGACTTCGGCGGCTTCCCGCCGGAACTCTACACGCTGCAATACGCCGCGCCGGGCTCGCCCGAGCTGGCCGCGCGCGTGCAGGCGCTGCTGGCCGAATCGGGCATCGCCGCCGACCGCGACCCCCGCCGCCCGCTGGACCACGGCGCCTGGGTGCCGTTGCGTTACCTGTATCCCGACGTGGACGTGCCGGTGGTGCAGTTGTCGCTGGACATGGGCCGGGATGCCGCGGGCCAGTTGGCGCTGGGCAAGGCGTTGGCGCCGCTGCGTGATGAAGACATCCTGATCATCGGCTCCGGTTCGCTGACGCACAATCTGCGCCATGTCCGCATGCCGCAAAATGCGCCGGCGGCGCCATACGTGCCGGCGTTTCAGGAGTGGTATGCGCGCAATCTGGCCGAGCACAATGTGCCGGCGCTGCTGGACTGGCAGGCGCAAGCGCCGGGCGCGTTGCAGGCCCATCCGCACGACGATCACCTGATGCCTTTGTATGTGGCGCTGGGGGCGGGGGGCGCGGCGGGCGCATCGGCCAAGCGCCTGAACGACGAGATCTCGTACGGCGCGCTGGCGATGGACGCGTATCAGTTCGACGACTAAGCCGATTCCCTCACGCGGCTGGCGCGTGTTCGTTCGGCGGCTGACGCCGGCCATATTCGGCCAGTAAAAAAGCCCCGGAGCCGTAAGGCTCCAGGGCTTTTTGCATCGCGCTCAGCGTGGCGCGACGCAGTGACGGGCGCAGAACTTAGGCCGCGAGCAACTGACGCAGCACGAAGGGCAGGATGCCGCCGTGCTGGTAGTAGTCGACTTCAATCGGCGTATCGATGCGCAGCAGCACCGTCACGTCCTGCTTCGAACCATCCTTGCGGGTGATCGTCAGCGTCACGTCCTGCATCGGCTTGATGCCGTTTTCCAGGCCCGAGATGTCGTACGTTTCTTCGCCGGTGATGCCCAGCGACTGCACGCTGTCCGTACCCTTGAACTGCAGCGGCAACACGCCCATGCCGACGAGGTTGCTGCGGTGGATGCGTTCAAAGCTGCGGGTGATCACGGCCTTCACGCCCAGCAGCTGCGTGCCCTTGGCCGCCCAGTCGCGCGACGAGCCGGTGCCGTACTCTTCGCCGCCGAACACCACGGTGGGCGTGCCGTCGGCCACGTACTTCATGGCGGCGTCATAGATCGACATCTGTTCGCCGGTGGGCTGGAACAGGGTCTCGCCGCCTTCGAAGCGGCTGCCGTCCGGCAAGGACGGGATCATCAGGTTCTTGATGCGCACGTTGGCGAACGTGCCGCGCATCATGATTTCGTGGTTGCCGCGGCGCGAGCCGTAGCTGTTGAAATCGGCCTTCATGACGCCGTTTTCTTTCAGCCACTTGCCGGCGGGCGAGCTTTCCTTGATGGAGCCGGCAGGCGAGATGTGGTCGGTGGTGACGGAGTCACCAAACACGCCCAGCGCGCGTGCGCCCTTGACGGTGGGCATCGCGGCCGGCGTCATGTCGAAGCCTTCAAAGAAGGGCGGTTCGGCGATGTAGGTGGAGTCCGGCCAGTTGTAGGTGTCGCCGCTCACGCCCTTGATGTTTTCCCAGAGCTTGCCCGGGTTGCTCTTGACCTGGCCGTAGTTGGCCTCGAACACCTTCGGGTCCAGCGCGTGCTTCATCAGCGCTTCGACTTCTTCGGACGTGGGCCAGATGTCGCCCAGCCAGACGTCGCCGTTCTTGCCCTTACCAACCGGTTCGGTCATCAGGTCGCGCGTGACGGTGCCGGCCAGCGCGTAGGCCACAACCAGCGGAGGCGAGGCCAGGAAGTTGGCCTTGATGTTCGGGTGGATGCGCGCTTCGAAGTTGCGGTTGCCAGACAGCACGGCCGAGCAGACAAGATCGTTGCCGGTGATGGCTTCGTTCAGGTCCGGCGTGAGGTCGCCCGCGTTGCCGATGCAGGTGGTGCAGCCGTAGGCGGCCACGTCAAAGCCCAGCTTTTCCAGGTACGGCAGAAGGCCCGTCTTGGTCAGGTAGTCGGTCACGACGCGCGATCCGGGCGCAAGCGAGGTCTTGATGTGCTTGGGCACCTTCAGGCCAGCTTCCACGGCCTTCTTGGCCAGCAGGCCTGCGGCCAGCAGCACGTTCGGGTTCGACGTGTTGGTGCAAGACGTGATGGCGGCAATCAGGATGTCGCCGTTCTTGATCTTGGTGCCGGTGCTGGTGGTGAAGGTTTCGGCCAGCTTTTCGGCGGGCTGGTTGAAGCCGTTTTCGGCGATCGGCTTGGAGAACAAGTCGATGAACGTGTTCTTGACGTTGCCGATTTCGATGCGGTCTTGCGGGCGCTTGGGGCCGGCCAGCGACGGAGCCACGGTGGACAGGTCCAGCGTCAGCAGCTTGGTGAAGTTGATGTCTTGGGCGGCCGGAATGCCAAACATCTTCTGCGCCTTGAAATAGGCTTCAAAGGCGGCAATTTCGGCTTCCGTGCGGCCGGTGCCGCGGAAGTAGTCGATGGTGCGTTCATCAACGGGGAAGAAGCCCATGGTGGCGCCGTACTCCGGCGCCATGTTGCCGATGGTGGCGCGTTCGGCCACGGTCAGGCTGGCGGTGCCTTCGCCGCAGAATTCAACGAACTTGCCCACCACCTTTTCACGGCGCAGCATTTCGGTGATGGTCAGCACCAGGTCGGTGGCGGTGACGCCGCCGCGCAACTGGCCCTTGAGTTCAACGCCCACCACGTCGGGGGTCAGGAAGTACACGGGCTGGCCCAGCATGCCGGCTTCGGCTTCGATGCCGCCCACGCCCCAGCCCACCACGCCAATGCCGTTGATCATCGTGGTGTGGCTATCGGTGCCCACCAGCGAATCGGGGTAATAGACGTTGTTCTTTTTGTCCTGGTGCACGCCGCGCGCCAGGTATTCCAGGTTGACCTGGTGGACGATGCCAAAGCCCGGAGGCACGACGCCGAACGTGTCGAACGCCTGCATGCCCCACTTCATGAACTGGTAGCGCTCTTGGTTGCGCTTGAATTCCAGCTTCATGTTCAGGTCCAGCGCATTCTTGGTGCCGAAGTAGTCGATCATGACCGAGTGGTCAACGACCAGGTCAACCGGCACCAGCGGCTCAATGCTCTTGGGGCTCTTGCCCATCTTGTCGGCGACCGAGCGCATGGCGGCGATGTCAGCCAAGAGCGGCACGCCCGTGAAATCCTGCAACACCACGCGCGCCACGACGAAGGGGATTTCGTCTTCGCGGCGGGCATTGGCTTGCCAGTTGGCCAGCTGCTTCACGTGCTCTTCAGTGACCTTCTTGCCATCACAGTTGCGCAGCACGGATTCCAGCACGATGCGGATAGAAACCGGGAGCCGCTGCACATCAATGCCGAGGGACTTGCCCAGCGCCGGCAGCGAATAGTACTGACAGGATTTATTGCCGATCTTGAAGTTCTTGAGGGTGTCTAGAGTGTTGTGCGGCATGATGGACTCCGTTGTTTTGCCCGACTGTATGTGCCCAGGCGCAGGCGGCATTTTCTGGCGATTTTGCGCGGTTGTCATTGTAGGGGAGACAAACCCTTGCGCGGCTGCATGTCTTATATCTTATATAAGACTTGGGGCGCACGTCAAAGTTCCGTCCGAATTCCGGCAAGGCGCCGGGATGGCACTCCCCGCACTGCAAAACCCCTACTTTGGCGGACATGAGCCAAGCCTGCAAGACCCCGCGTTTTTAACAGGGAAGTTCTACCGTGGCGTGGCGGCGGTCAGGAAAATTTCAGATCAGGCCAGGAAGCCGCGCAGCAGCGGTTCCAGTTCGGATTTCAAAAAGTCGACCAGCGCGCGTTGGGCGGTCGACGGGTAGGGCGTGGGGGACGTCAGGATGAACAGCTTGTCGCCCGGTCCTTGCGCCTTGTAGGCCGGCAGCACTTCAATGAGCCGGCCGGCTTCCAGATCGGGCTGCACGATGTAGGCGGGCAGCAACGCGATGCCGGCGCCGTCGCGCGCGGCCTGGGCCAGAAAGGGGAAGTATTCGGATTGCAGCCGGGGGGCCAGCTTGGCTTCGTAAACCTGGCCTTTGCGGGTCAGGCGCAGCGTGGTTTGTGGCTTGGGGCCGGGCGGGCAAAGAAAATCCAGCCGGCCCAGGTCGCGCGGGTGGGCGGGTTTGCCAGCGCGCTGCAAGTAGCCAGGCGCGGCGCACAGATGCCATTTCACTTCGCCCAGCTCGCGGGCCACGTAGTCCTGCGGCGGCGTCGAAATCACCCGCAGCGCCACGTCGATTTCTGACGAAATCAGGTCGCTGACACGGTTGGAGAACAGCACCCGCAGGCTCAGGCTGGGGTGCTCCAGCGCGAATCGCACCAATAGCGGGCGCAGCGCGTCCAGCTCGCCCAGCCCGGTGGGCAAGGACAGCCGCACATGGCCCGTGGGTTCCGCGCCCAGCTTCTGCAACGCATGGCGCGCCGATTCCACCTCGCGCGACATGCGCGCGCCGTGCTCATACAGCACCATGCCTTGCTGCGTCAGTTCCAGGCGGCGGGTGGTGCGCCGGATCAGCTGGGCGCCGAACGCGCGCTCCAGCTTTTGCAAATTCCGGCTGACGTGCGACCGCGTTACTCCCTGGCGCAAGGCCGCCTCACTGAGCGTGCCGGCTTCGACGATGGTGACGAACAGCTGGATCAGGTTCAGGTCTAGCGCGGGCAAGGCGGACATGGGCGTCATCGATTGTTGCCTGAGAGGAAACATAGTTTACGCAAGCCGAAGGATTGTCGCGGCAATTTGACGTTGATACTCTCGGTCCAAAGCCAATCCATAACGACATTAGGGAGACAACTCATGGTTCAAAGCATGTTCCGCGCGGATCTGTTCCGCGGCCAGCGCGTCCTGGTTACCGGCGGAGGAACCGGGCTGGGCTACGCCATGGCAGAACAACTGGCCTCGCTGGGCGCCACCGTGCATCTGTGCGGCCGCCGGCTGTCGGTCGTTGAAGCCGCCGCAGCCACGCTGCGCGCCCGTTACGGCGGCCAGGCCCATGCGCATGCCGTCGACATCCGCGACGCCGACGCCGTGGACGCCATGGTGGACGGCATCTGGCGTGAGCATGGCGGCCTGGACGGCCTGATCAACAATGCCGCGGGCAACTTCATCAGCCCCACCGAAAAACTGTCGGCGCGCGGCTTCAACGCGATTGCCGACACGGTGTTTCGCGGCACCTTCTATATGACCCAGGCGGTGGGCAAGCGCTGGATCGAGACCGGCACGCACGGCGCGGTGGTGTCCATCGTGGTGACGTGGGTCTGGACGGGTTCGCCGTTTGTGGTGCCGTCGGCCATGTCCAAGGCGGGTATCGACGCCATGACGAAGTCGCTGGCGGTGGAATGGGGCCGCCATGGCATCCGCCTGAACGCGATCGCGCCAGGCGTGATTCCCACCGAAGGCGCAACCGCAAGGCTGCGCCCCAACGGCGATGGCCAGGACGCGCTGACCCAACAGAACCCGATGCGCCGTCTGGGCACCGGGCACGACATCGGCGAATTGGCCGCCTTCCTGCTGGGGCCGGGCAACGATTGGATCAACGGGCAAACGATTGCGCTGGACGGCGGCGACTACCTGGCCAACGGTGCGTACTTCAAGCAGTACTTCGAATGGAGCGACGACGATTGGGCGGCCGCCCGCGCTGCGATCGAGGCGCGCACCGCGCAAGACAAGGCGCAGCGCGCCGGGAAGCCGGCATGAGCGGGCGCATCATTGCGGGCGGCATTGAATTGACCCGTGACGCGCTGGTGGCGCGTGGCGAGCAAGTGGCGGCGGGCCTGGCGGCGATGGGCGTGCGCGAAGGCGATGTGATTGCGGTGCTGCTGCGCAACGGCATGCCGTATCTGGAAATCATCCAGGCCTGCAAGCGGCTGGGCTGCTATTACTGCCCGATTAACTGGCATTACACCGCCGAGGAAGTGGCGTTTCTGGTGACCGATAGCGGCGCCAAGCTGGTGATTGCCGAAGACGATTTGTGGCGGCAGGTCTGGACCGCGCTGCCCAAGGGGCTGCCCGCGCTGCGGGTGATGGCCGGCGGGAATACGGTTGCCGGCAACGCGTCTGACCCCAACGACGTCGAAGCCAACAACTACGAGACCTGGCGCAACGCACAACCGCGCTACGACGGGCCGCTCGTCGCGCCCCGCGGGCACATGGCCTACACCTCGGGCACAACCGGCCGGCCCAAGGGCGTGGTGCGCCAGCCGTTTCCGGTGGCGCGTCTGCCCGAGCACCTGGCGGCCGTCGAAGCCGTGGTGGAACAAGCCTACGGATTGCGCCCCGGATGCCGCGCCTTGCTGCCCGCGCCGGTCTATCACAGCGCGCCCAGCGTCTTCGCCCAGGTGGCGCTGCGCGTGTGCGACACGCTGGTGCTGACCGCGCGCTTTGATCCCATCGAGGTGTTGCGTCTGATTGAACGGCATCGCATCGACACCATCTATCTGGTGCCCATCATGTATGTACGGCTGTTGAAGCTGGATGCGCGCACGCGAGCGTCGTTCGATTTGTCGTCGTTGCGTTTCGTGGCGTCGACGGGGGCGCCGTGCGCGCCCGAACTCAAGCAGGCCATGATCGATTGGCTAGGCCCCGTGGTGCATGAAACCTATGCGTCCAGCGAGGCGGGCATGGTGACGGTGATTGACTCCCACGAGGCGCTGGCCAAGCCCGGCAGCGCGGGGCGGCCCATTGGGCCGGCACAGGTGCGCGTCTATCGCGAAGACGGGTCGCTATGCGCGCCCGGCGAGGTCGGCCGTGCGGTTGGAGGTCCGGTTCGGCGCCCCCGCCGGATCGCCGCTGAATCGTCTTTTCATGCTTCGCCTTCCCATGACTAGACCTTTCCCATGGCTACATCCTGCCGAACTTCGACCGGACCAGCGCGAAGATCCCGTAGCAAATGAAGCCTGCACCGATGGCAAACAGCAGGTAGGGCCCG
>Ga0256777_1000005_pt1 | contig 38719 bp, 27 predicted proteins | sample MC6MC0928MT_FD_186042 | JGI IMG/M metagenome (GOLD analysis project Ga0256777, IMG submission 186042) | Metatranscriptome of enriched soil aggregate microbial communities from Iowa State University, Ames, United States - MC6-MC0928-MT... | ecosystem: Environmental > Terrestrial > Soil >... | reverse complement strand
CTCGGCGACATCGCTCTTCATTTCTTCGACCAGGCGCTTGCGGGCTGCCGGGTCGGTCTCGCGGTCAATCATGTCCAGCTCAAACGACAACCGCGCGATGGGCGTGCGCAGCTCGTGCGATACCGCGTTGGTCAGATCGCGCTGATTGCTGATCAGCGCGCTGATGCGGTCAGACATCTGATTGAACGTGTCGCCCAGCGCCCGAATGCTGGAATAGCGCGACAGCCGGGCGCGCGCTTGCAAGTCGCCCTGCCCCATGCGGTGCGCGGCCGTCTTCAGCGCTTCCAGATCGCGCCAGATCGGCAAAGCCCACACCAGCATGAACGCGCACAACAGCAGGCCCAACGCGGAGTAGATGATGACAATCACCCACGTGCCCACCGCCGGCTCGGGCGGCATCTTGACCAGCAGCCATTGCGCCCCCGGCCCGGGAATGGCGGAAATGAAGGTCATCAGCTTGTCGCGCAGGAAGAACCCGCCCGCGTCGATGGTGCGCCGTTCGTCATCAGTCAGCGCAAAATCCGGCGCGTTGTAGTCCGCGGGGTCCAGCACCTGCAAGACCAGGCCGTAATGGGGCGCCAAGGTATCGCGCACATAGTCGCGCCGCGCCTCGGGCGCAACGTTGGCCAATTCCTGCTTCAGGCTGTGCAACTGGCCACGCACGGCTTCGCGCGTGTAGTCGACATTGACCGGTTCGAAGAAATAGTTCGCCGTCCGGTCCACCACTTCGTTTGACAGCACAAACCCAATCGCCAGCACCACGAAGAGCCGCAGGACGAACTTAAGCATCACTGCCCTCGTGCGCCTTGGGCGAGAACAGATAGCCTTTGCCCCACACGGTCTTGATGCGCGCCGGGTCGCGCGGGTCGTCATCCAGTTTGCGGCGCAGCTTGCTGACGCAAACATCCACGCTGCGGTCCAGCCCGTTGAACTCGATGCCGCGCACGGCGTTGAGCAGATCGTCGCGCGTCAACACCTGCCCGGCCTGGCTCGCCAACGCCCAGAGCATTTCGAATTCCATCGTGGTCAGATCAACCTCGACACCCGCGTGCACCACGGCGCGCGTACGGCGGTCAATCGATAGCGGCCCAAACTCCAGATGCTCCGGCGGCTCGTCCAACTGGTTGTGACGGCGCATCAAGGCGCGAATGCGCGCAAGCAGCACGCGCGGCTCCACCGGCTTGATGACGTAATCGTCCGCGCCGGATTCCAGGCCCAGAATCTGGTCCAGATCGTCTTCGCGGGCGGTCAGCATCAGGATGGGCGCCGACGAAAACGCGCGCAGGTCGCGGCAGACTTGCAGCCCATCCCGCCCGGGCAGCATCAGGTCCAGGATGGTGATGGCCGGCTCGTGCCGGCGGAACGCCTCCACGGCATGATCACCGCGATAGGCCTGGGCGACATTGAAACCGTGCTGCTCCAAAAACTGCGCAATCAAGCGTGAAAGTTTCGGATCGTCTTCGACTAACAGGGCCTTGGTCATGGTGTCCAGACAAAAGAAGGTCAAAAAAACCGGACCGGAAGACTAAGGCTTCCGGCCCGGTTGTCATGCGCTGGCTAGCGCATCCGATGCCGCGGGCGCTAGGCCCGCGTGGCATCACTTGTAGACGGTCTTGGAACCATCCTTGTGCCAGGTGAACACGTCGAACTCGAAGTTGTTCAGGTCACCCTGCTTGTTCCACGACACTTTGCCGATCGGCGTATCGAACGAATTGGCATGCAGGTACTTGGCGACCTTGGTCGGGTCGTCGGAGCCCGCGCCCTTGATGCCGTCCGCAATGACTTGGGTGGCCGTGTAGGCCGTCATCTGGAAGGCGCCGCCGGCGTTGCGCTTCTTGGCTTCGAAGGACTTGACGATGTCCGCGTTGGCGGCGTTCTGCGTGAAATCGGCCGGCAGCGTCAGCAACATGCCTTCGACGGAATCGCCTGCAATGGCGTTGATGTCGGGGTTGCCCGCGCCTTCCGGACCCATCCACTTGGCCTTCACGCCTTGTTCGGCGGCCTGGCGCAGCAGCAGACCCATTTCGGGGTGGTAGCCGCCGTAGTAGACGAAGTCCACGCCCTGGCTCTTCAGCTTGGTGATGACGGCCGAGTAGTCGCTATCGCCGGCGTTGACGCCTTCGAAGATGGCGACGGGCACGCCGCCCTTTTCCAGGTCATTCTTGACCGCCGTGGCGATGCCTTGGCCGTACGACTGCTTGTCGTGCAGCACCGCAGCCTTCTTCGGCTTGATCTTTTCCAGCACGAACTTCGCAGCCGCCGGGCCTTGCTGGTCATCGCGGCCGATGGTGCGGAAGATGAACTCGTAGTTCTTGCCGTCCGTCACGGCAGGCGCCGTGGCCGAAGGCGTGACCATGACGACGCCTTCGTTGTTGTAGATGTCGGCGGCGGCGATGGTGGCGCCCGAGCACACGTGGCCCACGACGAAACCGATCTTGCTGTTCACGACACGGTTGGCGGCAACCGGGCCTTGCTTGGGTTCGCAGCCGTCGTCGATGACCACGGCTTCCAGCTTCTTGCCGTTGACGCCGCCCGCGGCGTTGATGCGTTCGATTGCGGTGTCGACGCCCTCACGGACCATGTCGCCATACTGGGTGACGGCGCCGGTGGTCGGGCCAACCACGCCGATCTTGATGGTTTGCGCGTGCGCTCCCGCGGCAAACGTCAGGCCAGCGGCGACTCCCAGCGCCGCGATGACCGGGGTCAGACGAAATACTGGCTTCATGAGTGGACTCCCTTAATCGCTTGTAATCGTTGGTTTTTTAACCGGGCGGACGCCGGATATCGATATGGTCACGCCCCGTTACGGTGCATTTGCACGGCAAGCATACACCGAAAAAACGCCCTATTTAGAGCCGATCCGGCAAGGCTTCGGGGGCCTTGCCGACGCCTGAGTGCCGCATTGCGGTGCGGCATCGGCTTATACCCGTCACCGTATATGCAAAAGACGATTTATTCGTTTGAGTTACTAACGTGGCGCGGCATGATGGCCGCCATGAGACTCCAACCGATCATCGTCCCGGGCTGGAAAAACTCCGGACCCGACCACTGGCAATCGCGCTGGGCAGCCCTGCTGCCCCACGCCGTGCGCATCGAGCAACGCGACTGGGAAAACCCGTCGCCGGCGGAATGGATTTCCACGCTGGCGGCACAAGTTGACCACGCGCGCAGCCCGGTGCTGCTGATCGCCCACAGCCTGGGCTGTCTGATCAGCGCCGCCTTGCCTGTTCCTTTACGCGTCAAAGTGGCCGGTGCGCTACTGGTGGCCCCCGCCGATGTCGAACGCCCCGATGCGCCCGACTGCCTGCGCGGCTTCGCCCCCATCGCCCGCCAACCCCTGCCTTTCCAAAGCGTGGTCGTCGCCAGCGACAACGACCCCTACTGCCGGCTGGAGCGCGCCCGCGGTTTCGCCCAAGACTGGGGCAGCCGCGTTGTCATCCTGCCTGGCGCCGGGCACATCAACGCGGAAAGCGGCCTGGACGATTGGCCGCAAGGGCTGAAGATATTTGGCGCGTTGCGCCGCCGGGCGTCGTGGCGCATTCCGACGCCGGCTAAACGAATTCCACCGGTGCCGGTCTGCGGGTTGTCTTGAAACAAATGCGTTTTGTTGCATCTTCACGCGCGCCTTCTGGCGCGCGTCGTCTTTTCTGACCCCACAACTTCGTACAATTGCGACCATTTGACCGCTGGTAGAACGATATTTTGGCAAATATTGCAATTTTTGCGGCAGATGACGAAATTGGCGTCAGCTTTGTCTACGCCTGAATCGTTTTGATTAATCTTGCCTGAAAAAAGTTACAAATGATTGATATCCTACCCGCCCAGAAGCATAGAGACAGCGAAATGACAGCTGAACCTCGAATGTTTCCTGTGGGGGGCTCGGGGTTACATACCTAGGCCAAGGTCAGCCGTATCTTTGGCATACAGTAAAATCATTCCGTTTAAATCAATTTGTTTCCGCGGCTCGCCCGCAATCATGCCCCGCCCTTGCCCAAGCGAGCGGAAGAGAAGGCATGTGCCGAGCGGCGAAGCACAAGAACTAAGTAATGACCATAACGAGCATTCAGATGGCGCGCCGGCAGCAGCGCCAAAGCAGTGTCCAAAGCAAGGGGGCCATCCTCGTGATGGCGGCGCAACGGAGAACCAGCAGCTCGGGCCACACCGACGGCCACGCCTGACATCCGCGTCCAGATCAGCACTTGATCTGACGCGGCAGGCGATCGGCCTCCTCGTCGGTACCCAGGCCCTTACCGGCTCTCTTTCCCCCTGCGGCGTGACCGCAATCTCAAATTCCCTGTCGGCTTCCCGTTGGGGTAGAAGGACACTGCATGGCTAAGCGCGTTGCCGTCATCGGACTCTCGTTCCGATTCCCCAGCACCACCACGGACAGCTACTGGCCGGCCCTGCTCGATGGCCGCAATCTCGTCACCCGCGTCGCGGAGGACCGGTGGTCGGCAGACGCCTACCTGCACCCGGGCAAAGAGCATCCTGGCACGGCATATACGTTTGCCGCCGGCTCTATTGGCGATGTTTCTGGGTTCGATGCCGGCTTTTTTGGTATTTCCCCGCGCGAAGCCGCCCTCATGGACCCGCAACAGCGCCTGCTGCTGGAAATGAGCTGGGAAGCCATCGAACAGGCAGGCGTGCGCCCGTCGACGCTGCGCGGCACCAATTGCGGCGTCTATATAGGTATCGCCAGTTCCGATTACGCCTACCGCCTGGCTGAAGATCTGAACGCTGTCGACGCCTCCATGGCAACCGGCAATACCGCCAGCATCGCCGCCAACCGCCTGTCGTACTTCTTCGACCTGCGCGGCCCAAGCATCGCCATGGACACTGCCTGCTCGTCATCGCTGGTGGCCTTCCACCAAGCCTGCCGCGCCATCGTCTCCGGCGAATGCAGCCAGGCCCTTGCCGGCGGCGTGAGTCTGCACCTGCACCCTTACGGCTTTATTACATTCTCCAAGGCATCGATGCTGTCGCCCCGTGGGCGCTGCAATGTGTTCGACGCGGCGGGCGACGGCTATGTCCGCTCGGAAGGGGGCGGCGTCTTCCTGTTGAAAGACTACGATCAGGCAGTCGCCGATGGCGACAACATCCTGGCCGTCGTGGCCGGCTCCGCCGTCAACACCGATGGCCGCAAGTCTGGTCTGACCGTCCCCAGCGCCGATGCACAAGCCACGCTGATGCGCCAGGCCTACGAACAAGCAGGCATCTCACCTGCTGACATCGACTACCTGGAAGCCCACGGCACCGGCACCGCCGTTGGCGACCCAATCGAAACCCGCGCCATCGGCGCGGCCCTTGCGCAGCAGCGCAGCAAAGACGCGCCGCTGCCTATCGGGTCGGTCAAGAGCAACCTGGGCCACCTGGAAGCCGCTTCGGGCGTGGCCGGTCTAGTCAAGGCGATGTATGTGCTGCGCCACCGCGTCGTGCCCGCCACGATTGGCATCAAGACGCTGAACCCGAAGATCGAATTCCAGAACTGGAATCTGGACGTCGTCACGCAGAACCGCAAGCTGCGCCAAACGGGCAAGCTCGTGGTGGGCGTCAACTCATTTGGTTTCGGCGGCGCCAACGCCCACGTCATCCTGGAAAGCGCGCCCCCGCGCAGCCCCGCCACCGAAGGCAAGATGGCCAAGACTGCGCCCATTCCCATCATCGTTACGGGTAAGTCGTCGCAGGCGCTGAAGGCTTCCGCGCGGCAAATGGCTGACGTGTTGCGTGGCCAGCCCGCCCGGTTCCTCTACAACGCCGCCTACCATGCCGCCATGCGGCGCGACTGGCATGGTGAACGGGCCGTCGTTTTCGGCACCCAATGCAACACCGTCGCCGACCTGCTGGAACAATTCGCCAACGACGCCGACACGCATCACGGCGTTGTGGCAGGCACGGCACTTAGCCGCGCCCACGGCCCCGTGATGGTCTATTCCGGCAACGGCTCCCAATGGGCGAACATGGGCCGCCGCCTGCTGGCCGACCCCGTCTTCGCGACGGCGATCGACGAAGTCGACGCCCTGTTCTCGCAATACGCCGATTTCTCGTTGCATAAGGAATTGGCCGGCGAAAATGGCGACGACCGCTACGCCCGCACCGAAATTGCGCAACCCGCGCTGTTCGCGCTGCAAGTCGGCATCACGCGCATGCTGGCGCAACGCGGCGTCGTGCCTTCGGCCGTTATCGGTCACAGCGTCGGCGAAGTGGCCGCAGCCTGGGCTTGCGGCGCGCTTACGTTGCCCGACGCGGTCTGCGTCATTTTCCAGCGCAGCCGGCTGCAAGGCCAGACGAAGGGCCACGGCCGCATGACGGCGCTGGGTATCAGCGGCGAAGAGGCACAAGCATTGATCGCCTTGCACAACTTGGGCGACCAGTTGTGTGTGGCGGGCTTCAACAGCAGCCGCGGGGCGACCGTGGCCGGTTCCCCGGACGCCCTGAGCATTCTGGAAGCCGCGTTGGCCGAGCAAGCGCTGTTCTTCCGCCGCCTGGACCTGGACTACGCCTTCCACAGCCCCGCGATGAATCCCATCGAGGCCGGCATCCGTGACGCCCTGGCGCAAATCCAGCCCCGCTCAGGCGATATCCCGTTCTACTCCACAGTCACCGGAGCCCCTCTCGACGGCGCTGAGCTCACCGCCGATTACTGGTGGCGCAACGTGCGTGAGCCGGTTCGCTTCGAGCAGGCCGCCAATCAGTTGGCAGCCCAGGGCAATAACGTTTTTGTCGAGGTCGGCCCGCACCCGGTGCTGCGCTCTTACCTGAACGACACCTTCAAGACCGCTGACATCCCAGGCCGCGCGCTCAGCACATCCACGCGGGGGGGTGACGACCCCGAAAAGATCTGGAACGCAGCCGGCCAGGTCATCATCAGCGGCGCGCAAATTGATCTGCAATCGCTCTTCCCGTGGGAAGGCCCAGCGGTGGAACTGCCCTCGTATCCGTGGCAGCGCGAGCGCCATTGGCATCCCACCACGCCGGAATCACTGGGTCTGCTGTCACGCCGCCTGGTGCACCCCCTGCTGGGTTACCCCATGCAGCAGCACGACCACACCTGGGAAAACCAGCTGGATACGCAGTCGCACCCGGCGTTGGCGGACCACATCGTCGGCGACGCCGTCGTGTTCCCCGGCACGGGCTTTGCCGAAATCGCGCTGGCCGCGGCGCTGCAATGGCAGACCGGCGATTGCGCCGAACTTGAAGAACTGGAAATCCACGCCCCGCTCCTGCTGAACGCGTCACCCAGCAAACTGACGCGCTTCCTGCTGGACGATTCCGATGGCCGCTTCCGCATCACCGCCAAGGACACCAATAGCTCGGAGCCGTGGGTGAAGCACGCCAGCGGCCGCCTGTTGCGCGAACCCGGCTTGGCGCGTTTGAACCAAGATCCGCTGACCCTGCCCACCCGCGCGCCTGACTTCACTGGCGACACGCACAATGCGCTGACCCGTGCCGTGGGCCTGGATTACGGCCCCGCCTTCCGCGCGGTGTCGCACGGCTGGCAAGAATCTGACACCAGCGTGTTGGCCGTGCTGCAAGCCCCCAGCATCCTGGAAGCCGAACTCGGCGCCACGCACCTGCATCCCGCCCTGCTGGATTGCGCCTTCCAACTGATCATCCAGCTGCTGCGCAATGACCCGGCCATGGGTCAAGGCATTGCCTTCGTTCCGTCGAAGATCGGCCGTCTGAGCCTGCGCGCCAACGCTGGCCAACCCGCCGCTGCCCGTGTCCGCCTGGAACGCCGCGCGCCGCATTCGTTGACCGCCAGCTTTGAACTCTTCAATGCTGCCGGCGAACAGATTGCGGCCGTCGAGCAAGCACGCTTTCGCAGCATCCGCCTGCGCAAGCCCGCCGCCGATCACCTGAGTTTTCTGGACGCCGTCGCCACCCCGCGCCCGCATGCGCCGTTCGGCCCGAACCCACTGGACCACGACGTCCTGCGCGCGGCGCTGCGCGACGCAATCGCCGATTGCGCCCAGCACGGCGCCCACGCCCGCTACGCGGAAGAAGTGGACCCGCTGCTGGAAAGCCTGTGCGATGGCTTCTCGCTGGACGCCTTGCGCCAGATCGCGCCTGACGGCCTGCTGCTGCCGCAAGCCCTGATCACGGAGTTGGGCCGCCACGCGCCGGATTCCGCCTTGCTGCTGCAACACACCATCGCCCGTCTGACGGCCGCTGGCTACGCCGAGGCCTCTGCCGCAGGCGTCCATCTGCCGCCCGACAATGAAAGCGAAAGCGGCACGGGTGATATCTGGAACACGCTGCTGCGCGAGTATCCCGACTACGCCCAGATCGTTCACGCCGTGGGCCGCGTTGGCCTGCACTTGCCTGCCTTGCTGCGCGGCGAAGCCTCGCTGGATGACGTCTGCCCGCGGGCCAGCACGCCCGCCTCGATCAGCCGCAGCGCACTCGGCGCCGCCAGTGGCCAGCGCCTAGGTTCCGCTTTGAACGCGGCCCTGACGCAAGCACAAGCCAACCGACTGCCCGGCCAACGCCTGGCCGTGATCGAAGTCGGCCAAGCCGCGCCGCTGTTTGCCTCCAGCTGCTGCGACGCCCTGGACTTCAACGTCTCGGACTACTGTTACGCGTCGAACAACCGCGACGTGCTGGACCATGTCGTCCACCAGCAGTCGGAACGCTATCCAAACGCGCAGACCGAATTCATCGGCGAAGGCGGCGCGACCGCCACCGCCCGTTGCGACCTTGCCCTATTCCACTGCGAGTTCGACACGCTGGAAGCCGCCCGCGCCGCCCTGCGCCACGCACGCGCCAGCCTGCGGCCCGGTGGCGTCCTGTTGCTGTGCGGTGCCCATCCCGCTGCCTGGGGTGACTTCGTCTTCGGCGCCCGCCCCAGCTGGTGGCAAACCAGCGAAGACGGCGCACAGCTGTCCACACAACAGCCCGCCGAATTCTGGCAGGAAGAACTGCAAGCGATGGGCCTGGATTGCGACAGCCCAATGGCCTTCGCGGATTCGTTCGCCAGTGGCGCTTATCTGCTGACGTCGCGCTTGGGTGAGCAAGCGGATGCGGCGCCCCACACGGCCACGGCCATCGAACCCGCCAACTGGCTGATCCTGGCGGATCGCAACCCTGAGCATGGCGCGGGTCTGGCGCAATCCCTGAACGACAAACTTGCCGCTCTTGGCCACCACGTGCGCATCGCCACTGAGGTCGACGCCGACGCGCTGCACGAACTGCTGCGCAACGACGCCACCGGCCCGGTGAACCATGTCGTTCATCTGGACGGCTTGGCGTGGGCTGACGCGCACGAAACGCCCGAAGAATTGCTGGCCAAACAGACGCGGCGCTGCGGCCTGGCCGCCGCCGTCATCCAGGCATGTGAACGTAGCCAGACCAGCGCAACGGTCTGGCTGATCACGGCCGACGCCGTCCAGTACTTGTGCGGCAAGGCCGCTGCCAGCGCCGGCATGCACGCGTTGAACGATGCCTCGCTGTGGGGCTACGGCCGCACGCTCGCCAACGAGGCCTCTAACTACCGCATCCGCTTGGTTGATCTGCCGCTGGCGCAAGCCGGGCAACTGACGGACAGCCTGGCGCGTGAGCTGACCCAACCGGACAACGAGGACGAGATCATCCTCGACACGACCGGTGCGCGCTACGCCCCGCGCTTGCAGCTGGCTGCGCGCCCTGCGCAGGCATCCGACGCATCCCGTGCGTCGCAGGCCATCCGCCTGGGCTTTGAATTCCCGGGCCAACTGCGCAACCTGCGCTGGGAATCCTGCCCCGCGCCCGCACCGGCGGATGACGAACTTGAAGTCCGCATCGAAGCCACCGGCCTGAACTTCCGAGACGTCATGTACGCCTTGGGCCTGCTGTCCGACGAAGCCATCGAAAACGGTTTCGCCGGCCCCACATTGGGCCTTGAATTTTCGGGCACGGTTATTCGCGTGGGCGCCGACGTAGACGGCTATGCCGTCGGCGACGCCGTCGTGGGCTTCGGCCCCGCCAGCTTCGGCGACCGCGTGCTGACCAAGCCCAGCGCCATTTCCCATATTCCCGACGGCTTCTCGTTCGAAGCGGCCGCCACCATTCCCAGCACCTTCTTCACGGTCTACTACGCGCTGCACCACCTGGCGCGCCTGGAAGAAGGCGAGAAGATCCTGATCCACGGCGCCGCAGGCGGCGTAGGCATCGCCGCCATCCAGTTCGCGCAATGGCTGGGCGCAGACATCTACGCCACCGCCGGCTCCGACGAAAAGCGCGACCTGCTGCGCCTGTTGGGTGTGCGTCATATCTATGACTCGCGCTCCCTGTCGTACGCCGATGAAATCCTGGCCGACACCGATGGCCGCGGCGTCGACGTCGTGCTGAACTCGTTGGCCGGCGAAGCCATCAACCGCAACCTGCGGGTGCTGAAGCCCTTCGGCCGCTTCCTGGAGCTGGGCAAGCGCGACTTCTACGAGAACACCCGCATCGGCCTGCGCCCGTTCCGCAACAACATCAGCTACTTCGGCATCGACGCCGATCAACTGATGAACGAACGTCCCGACCTGACGCAACGTTTGTTCGGCGAGATGATGGCGCTGTTCCGCCAGGGCGCGCTGCATCCGCTGCCCTATTCCGTCTTCGACGCGAACGACATCGTCGACGCCTTCCGCTACATGCAGCAGGCGCGCCAGATCGGCAAGATCGTCATCACGTACCGTAACGGCATCAGCGGCGTCCATGCGCCAGCCATCCATGCGGCCTCAGGTTTGACGCTGCCCGCCGACGCCACATACTTGGTCACCGGCGGACTGGGCGGCTTCGGGCTGCGTACCGCGCAATGGCTTGTCGACAAAGGCGCTCGCAACCTGATCCTGATCAGCCGCAGCGGCCCCGCCAGCCAGGACGCACAATCCGCGCTGGCCGCCTTCGCCAGCCAAGGCGTGCAAGTCCACGCCGCAGCCTGCGACGTCACCAACCGCGACGCCCTCGCCCGCCTGCTTAACGAAACTTCCGCCACCCTGCCCCCGCTGAAAGGCGTGGTGCACGCGGCGGTTGTCATCGATGACGGCTTGGCGCGCAGCGCCACCCCCGCTCAAATTCAACGCACCCTCGCCGCCAAGGTGCTCGGCGCGCAGTACCTGCACGAGCTGACGCGCGACTTGCCGCTGGACTTGTTCGTGTTCTATTCGTCGGCCACTACGCTGTTCGGTAACCCCGGACAAAGCAACTATGTCGCCGCCAACACCTGGCTGGAACGCCTGGCCGCCCAACGCCGCGCCGATGGCCTGGCCGCGACCTGCGTGCGATGGGGAGCCATCGACGACGTCGGCTTCCTGGCTCGCAACCAGAAGATCAAGGACGCCCTGCAAGGCCGCATGGGTGGCGGCGCATTGGCATCCCAAGTCGCCCTGGATGCGCTGGAAGACATGCTCGTCACGGACGCCTCGGGCCTGGGCGTACTGGAACTGGACTGGCGCGCCCTCAGCCGCTTCCTGCCCACCGCCGGCTTGCCCAAGTTTTCGGACATCGCACGGCGCGCTGGCGACAGCGGCGATGAAGACGGCGGCGCCGACGACATCGCCCAGATGATCGCCACTTTGGACGACGCCACGCTGCATGAGCGGTTTACTGACATGCTCAAAGCCGAAATCGGCGAGATTTTGCGCGTGTCGCCCGACAAGATTGAATCCACACGCTCTGTTTACGACATGGGCCTGGACTCGCTGATGGGCGTCGAACTGGTGGTTGCATTGGAGAACCGCTTCGGTATCCGGCTGCCCGTCATGGCGCTGAACGAAAGCCCCACGCCCGCCAAGCTGGCCGAGCGGCTGGTGTTGTTGCTGCGCGATGAGCATGACGGCGCGACAAGCGATGCCGTGACCGCCAGCGTGCAACAGGTGGTCGCCAGCCACGCCGCCGAAGTCGGCTCCAGTTCCGTTTCCGAGTTCGTCGACGAAATCAAGATGAACGGCAGTCTTCCCATGCAACGCATGATCCAGTAGGCCAGAATTAATTGAGCACCATGAAGAAGTTGCCCGGCCTGGCGGCCGGCATCAAGGACAAACTCATCCAGCAAGCGCTGGAGCGCAAGCTGCGCCAGGCGTCCACGCCGGCCGGCCAGACGCCCGCGCGCCCTGCTGAAAAGAAACCCGAGATTCCTGAGGAGCATTACCGCTTCCATCTGCATCCGGGCTACCAACAACTGCGCATCATCAACGACGGCGCCAAGCGCCTGGGCGTGAAGAACCCGTTCTTCAAACTGCACGAAGGCACCGCCGGCGCCGACACGCACATCAGCGGCCGCGAGTTCGTCAACTACGCCAGCTACAACTACCTGAACATGTCCGGCGACCCGGTCGTGGCCGCGGCCGCGAAGGCAGCCATCGACCAATACGGCACATCGGTATCCGCCAGCCGCCTGGTCTCGGGCGAACGCCCGATACACCGCGAACTGGAACAAGAAATCGCCGCCCTATACGGCGTCGACGACGCCATCACCTTCGTCAGCGGCCACGCCACGAACGTATCCACCATCGGCTACCTGTTCGGCCCGCGCGACCTGGTGCTGCACGACGAACTGATCCACAACAGCGTCCTGCAAGGCATCCAGCTGTCAGGCGCGCGCCGCCTGCCCTTCCCGCACAACGACTGGGAAGCACTGGACGCCATCCTGAACGAGCAACGCCATCAATTCGAACGCGTGCTGATCGTGCTGGAAGGCATCTACAGCATGGACGGCGACTTTCCCGCACTGCCCCGCTTCATCGAAATCAAGCAGCGCCATCGTGCGTTCCTGATGGTTGACGAGGCGCATTCGTTGGGCGTAATGGGCGCGCGCGGATATGGCATTCGCGAGCACTTCGGCGTCGACGGTAAAGATGTCGATATCTGGATGGGCACGCTGAGCAAGACGCTGGCGGGATGTGGGGGGTATATCGCCGGGGAAACCGCACTGGTGGAGCATTTGAAGTTTCTGGCCCCGAGTTTTTTGTATAGCGTCGGGATGCCGCCTAGTGTGGCAGCGTCGGCGCTGGCAGCGCTGCGGCGGATGAAGGAATTGCCTGAGCGCGTGGCAACGTTGCAAGCGCGCGGAAAGTTCTTTCTGGAACAGGCGAAGGCGGCGGGGATTGATACTGGAACGAGCACCGGGTTGGCGGTGGTGCCGGCGATTACGGGGAGTTCGTTGAAGGCGACTCGGATGTCAGCGGCGTTGTTTAAGCACGGGATTAATGTGCAGCCGATCCTGTATCCGGCGGTGCCGGAGAAATCGGCAAGGTTGAGGTTTTTTATTTCTTGTATGCATACGGAAGAGCAGATTCGGGAGACGGTGAACGCCCTGGGCGAACTGCTGTAAAGGCAGCAATGGCGGACTCCCCACAATTCAACACGTTTCAAGGCGAGTCCGCGACACAGAATAACTACGGAGTATCCAATGGGTGCGCAGGAAATCAGTATCGGAAAGGACATCCACGTCGGCAACCAATTGCCTTTTGTTCTATTCGGTGGCATCAATGTCTTAGAGTCCAAAGACCTCGCGCTAAGGTCTTGCGCCGAGTATGTGCGCGTTACTCGCAAACTCAGCATCCCTTATGTGTTCAAGGCGAGTTTTGACAAGGCGAATCGATCCTCCATCCACTCGTACCGCGGGCCGGGACTTGAAGAGGGAATGCGGATTTTCGAAGCTGTAAAGGCAGAGTTCGGCGTGCCCGTCATCACCGACGTTCACGAACCTTGGCAGGCTGCCACGGTAGCGGAAGTGGCAGACGTCTTGCAGCTTCCAGCCTTCCTGGCCCGCCAAACAGATCTTGTCGATGCGTTGGCCAAGACGGGCAAGATCATCAATATCAAGAAGCCACAATTTCTCAGCCCCTCGCAAATGAGTCACATCGTGGAAAAGTTCCGCGAAGCCGGCAACGACAGGCTCATCCTTTGCGATCGCGGCACATGCTTCGGCTATGACAATCTGGTCGTGGACATGCTGGGCTTCAGCGTCATGAAGCAGGCAAGCGGCAATCTGCCCATTATTTTTGACGTGACTCATGCCTTGCAGCAACGCGATCCAGGTGGCGCGGCCTCCGGTGGACGGCGGGCGCAAAGTGCTGAGCTCGCCCGCTCGGCGATGGCACTGAAACTGGCGGGCCTGTTCCTCGAGGCGCACCCGGACCCCAGCGCCGCCAAATGTGATGGTCCGAGCGCGTTGCCTCTTGAACATTTGGAAGCGTATCTCATACAAGTCAAAGCCGTTGACAATGTGGTCAAGTCATTTCCTGACTTGGTCATCGCCTGATGGTCATGGCAACTGCCATGCGTGAGGCTCAACCCGCTATGACTGCACGCGTTGCAATCGTCATCCCCGCACGATATGCGTCGACGCGTCTGCCGGGAAAGCCCTTGGCGATGATTGCTGGCAAGCCGATGATTCAGCACGTGCATGAGCGCGCCAGTGAGGTTCCTTCTGCACAGTTGGTCGTGGTGGCAACCGATGACAGGCGCGTCGCGGATGCGGTGCGCGCCTTCGGAGGGGTTGCCATTGAGACTTCACCGCCTCACCCGTCCGGAACAGACAGGCTGTGCGAAGTGATGGAATCGCTGGAGGCGGACCTCTATGTCAGCCTCCAAGGCGACGAGCCCCTGGTGCGCTCAGGTGATATCGACATGCTGATTCAGGGGATGCTCGCTGACCCGTCTGTTCATGTTGGCACGCTTTGCCATGCTATTGATGCTGGCGTCGCGCTCGACCCCAACACGGTCAAAGTCGTCCTGGCCGAAAATGGCGATGCCCTGTATTTCAGCCGCGCCCCAATCCCCTACCCCCGCGACGAACGTGACAGCGCGCATTACCTGAAGCATATCGGGGTGTACGCATATCGGCGTGAAGTACTTTCGCGTTATGCGACGTTGCCGCAACCGATGATGGAACACGCTGAAAAGCTCGAACAGCTTCGGTTGCTGGCCGCAGGAATGCGCATCCGGGCGTTTTGTGTCGAGCCGACTGGGCCGAGTGTGGACACTCCGGAATGCCTGGAACGCGTCCGCGCCCTGATGACGGGCCAACCCGTAGCCGAGATGCCTTCTCTTGCTGACATCCGACTCGTCATTACCGATGTGGATGGCGTACTGACGACTGGCCACTTGCACTACGACGCTCAAGGCGAGGCACTAAAGACCTTCCACGTGCGCGATGGCCTGGGCATGCGGCTGTTGGAAGAATCAGGTGTGCGAGTCGCTGTGCTGTCCGGCCGCAGCTCTCCCGCCTTGACCAGGCGCGTGCAGGACCTGGGCGTCGCACTCAGCGCCTTTGGGGTCAAAGACAAGCACGACGCCTGCATGCAACTGATGAAGCAAGCTGGCGTCACCGCCTCTCAGACGGCCTGTATTGGCGATGACAGCATCGATCTGCCCGCCTTTGCAGCCTGCGGTTTGTCGTTCGCTGTCGCAGATGCGCCTGCATATATCAAATCTCAAGCGACCGGCATGTTGTCTTCTCGGGGCGGCTATGGTGCCTTTCGAGAACTTGCTGACCGCATTCTTGACGCACAGGGCAAAGGAGCGGTCTTTCGGAGTTCTTCCGGATACCAAAGCCTCATGGGGAAAATGCGCCAGTAGCTCGCTGCCGGCAGGAACAACCACAACTAAAACTATTGGAACACTTGACCATGGATTATCTTGATACCGCACGAGGCGTGATCGCCACTGAAATCGACGCGCTCCAGCAAATGAGTAATCGCCTTAACGGCGATTTCAAGAAGGCTATCGACATCATCCTGAAGATGCAGGGCCGCGTCGTGGTCGTCGGTATGGGGAAGTCCGGCATCGTTGGCAAGAAAATTGCCGCAACGCTTGCCTCGACGGGAACGCCGTCCTTTTCTGTGCATCCCGGAGAAGCGTTCCATGGCGACCTGGGCATGATCCGGCCCATCGACGTGGCATTGATGATTTCCAACAGCGGTGAGACCGAAGAACTCATTCGTCTTCTGCCTTTCATGCAATACCAAAAAAACCTGGTCATTGCGATGACCGGCAATTTGACGTCAACGCTGGCGCAAAACGCTGATGTCACGCTTGATATCTCTGTGCCGCATGAAGCCTGCAATAACAATCTTGCACCAACCAGCTCCACCACTGCGACCATCGCAATGGGGGATGCCCTGGCAGTGGTGCTCTCGTCGGCACGCGGCTTTCAGCCGGAAGACTTTGCACGCTTCCATCCGGGAGGCAGCCTAGGCCGTAAGCTGCTCACGCGTATCGCCGATGTCATGCACTCGCGTGCTCTGCCATTCTGCGCCCACGATGCAAGCTTTCGCGAAGTCATCCAAACCATCACGCGGGGTCGTCTGGGGCTGGCAGTCGTGATGGATGCAGGCAAGCTGTGCGGCGTCGTCACCGATGGAGACATTCGCCGCGCCTTCGAAAGGGAAAATGCAAGCTCCACGCTTACTGCTGCGGAAATCATGACGAAGACGCCCAAGACCATCAATCAGTCTGAACGGCTCGTCGTTGCCGAAGAGTTGATGCGCGAAGAGAAAATCAAGGAGTTGGTCGTCGTGAACGACTACCAGCAAGTGACCGGCGTCTTGCAGATTTTTGACGTCGACCAAACAGAATCCGACCAGTAGTCAAGCTGGCAACGACCGTGTCGATCGGAACTTTTTCCCCCCCTATCTCGAAGCTTCCCGGACTGCCCGCCATGATCGGCGAGACGGTGGTGCCCGTTCGGTCTATTGAGCAGGTCGCGGCACAATCCTGCCGCGCCATCGCGGGATGGGGATTCCGGCCCTCCACGACTCGCCCGCGCGCCTTAGCAACGAAGCACGATATCCCCTTCATTGGACTGGAAGACGGCTTTCTACGCTCTTACGGAACCGGACGAGATCACCCTACCCTTTCGATCGTTGTCGACACCGAGGGCATTTATTACGCTGCCGGACAGCCGTCTACACTTGAAACGCTATTGGCCTCCGACCAAGACCTGCTTTCCGGGGTTGGCGCAATCTACGCAAAAGCCCGCGAACGAATCGTCCAAGAAGGACTCAGCAAATATAACCTGGCCCCTGACGCCGACCCCGCGTTCTTTTCTCATCCTGGCCCGCGCGTGTTGATCGTGGATCAGACGGTTGGAGACGCGAGTGTGGAATACGGCTTGGCCAGCGCTGAGTCATTCTCGGCCATGCTTGCCGCTGCCCGGACCGAAAACCCGGACGCCACGATCTACATCAAGACCCATCCCGAAGTCAGCCGAGGCACCAAGCGTGGTTTTCTGTCGAGCGTGAACGAAGACTCCCGCACTGTGATGCTGCGCGAACCGGCCAGCCCCGCAAGCGTCTTGCGTCATATGGACTGCGTATATGTGGTGACGTCCCACATGGGTTTCGAGGCATTGCTACACGGCGTGCCAGTCACATGTTTTGGGGTCCCGTGGTATGCCGGCTGGGGGGCCACGGATGATCGCGTGCCCTGCCTGAGGCGTACGCGCGAGCGTTCGGTGAACGAATTGTTTGCGGGTGCGTATCTGCACTACTCACGATATCTCAATCCCGAAACTCACGAGCGTGGCACGATTTTCGATGTCATCGATTGGCTTAGTCTTCAGCGGCGGAGGTATAGACGCATTACGGGCAGGACAATTTCGATTGGTTATCGGCGGTGGAAAGCCGAGAACGTAAAGGTCTTCTTGGGATATCCCCATAGACCTGTTCATTTCGTGCCTAATGCCAAAGCGGCAGCAAAACTTACCCCAAAGCAAGAAGACCGCCTGGTCGTTTGGGGGGCGTCGCCATCCGCAGCCGTAACGGCTTTGGCTAGTCAATCGGGCGCGACGCTGCTGCGCATGGAAGATGGCTTTGTTCGATCCATCGGACTGGGTTCGGACTTCGTTCCTCCCCACTCGCTTGTGACCGACGCTCGTGGCCTTTACTTCGACGCCAGAAAGCCGAGCGACCTGGAACAACTGCTCAACACGCACGCATTCACAGATGAGGACCGCCGTCGTGCTCGCGTTGTCCGCGATCTCATCGTGACCCACGGACTCACGAAGTACAACATCGAAGCCACAGAAGAGCCGAGCTGGCGTAATGCTGGCGAGCGCATCGTTCTGGTTCCGGGCCAAGTTGAGGACGACGCGTCCATCAAGTTCGGGTGCACGCTCACGCGCGATAACCTCGCCCTACTTGAGGCGACGAGGCGTGCATGTCCTGACGCGTTCATCGTCTACAAGCCGCATCCCGACGTAATGGTCCGCAATCGAGCGGGACGTGTGCATCGCGAAGACGCTCTGCGCTACGCAGACGCCATCGAAACCACCGAGTCTATTGTTGGCTGCATTGAAGCCGCCGATGAACTGCACACCATGACTTCGTTAAGCGGTTTTGATGCGTTGTTGCGCGGCAAGCGCGTGGTCGTACACGGCAAGCCATTTTATGCGGGCTGGGGCTTAACCGAAGACCGAGAAATGCCGTCCAGGCGCGATCGAACGCTGACATTGGACGAGCTTGTCGCCGGAGCCCTCCTGCATTACCCCCTGTATTGGGACTGGACGTTGAACGGCTTTACCACCGCGGAAGCTGCAATTCGTCAACTCGCGGAAAAGCGGCAGCGCCTGATCGCGGACAATCGCCTGCCCTCTGTTCAGAAGACCTACCTGCAACGGCAATTGCATAAGTTGCGCCTTTGGGCAAAAGCCGGATTCCTTGTCACGCGCTGAAACCCAACCCACCAAACCAGAGAGATTTGATCCACCCGTGACCGGCATGCACCCCGACCTTCCCGCGACGCAGCAAGAACGACGCTTTTTGTTCTTGCAGGGTGTTCGTTCGCCCTTCTTCCCCCAATTGGCGGACGCCCTTCGCGGGCTTGGCCACGGCATACGAAAGGTGAACTTTACAGTGGGAGATCGCGTTTACTGGCGCCGGGGCAACGCTGCGTCATATCGTGGGCCGATGGATCGGCTTCCTGAGTTCTATGCCGCACAATTCGAGAAGCACGGAATCACCGACCTCGTACTGTTCGGGGATTGCCGACCCGTTCATCGGCCGGCAATCGAGCAAGCCAAGGCTGCTGCCATCCGTGTGCATGTATTCGAAGAGGGGTATTTTCGGCCGTTCTGGATCACGCTCGAACAAGGCGGGGTGAACGGACATTCGTCACTGCCAATGGACCCTGATTGGTACCGCGAACAAGCAAAAGTCGTCCCCCACTTTGAGAACGGATTGCCTTTCAAAGCCCCGTTCTGGAAGCGCGCAGCCTATGACGTCGGCTATAACTTTTGGGCGGGCTTGAATCCTGTGTTGCATGGCGGCGTAAAAGGGCATGTCCCGTACACGCCATTGACCGAGTACCTTGGTTACGCTCGTCGGGGTATTCGAGTAAAGCTCTACGAGGGCCCATCCAGGCAAGCCGAAACCCGTCTAATCGCAGAGGCGCAGACAAATCCCTATTTCATTCTTCCTTTGCAGTTGGCAGAAGACGCTCAAATTGTGCACCACTCGCCCTATTCCGACATGGCTGAAGCCATGCAAAGCGTCATAACGTCGTTTGCCAGATTTTCGCCAACTGGAAGTCGACTGGCTGTAAAAATACACCCATTGGACCCGGGTCTTGTCGACTATAGGTCGTTACTGATTTCTCGGGCGAAAGAACTGGGTGTGAGGGATAGGGTGTTCTATCTGGAAAGTGGAAACTTGCCAGCACTGTTGTCACACACGGCCGGCGTGGTGACTGTCAACAGTACAGTGGGAGCTTCGGCGCTTATCCACGGCAAGCCGACAGTCGCACTTGGCAATTCATTATATGGAATTCCGGGACTGACTTATCAAAATGGGCTTGACACATTCTGGACCAAAAAGGCAAATCCGGACATGAACCTGCTAAAAAATTTTCGAAACGTGGTGATCCACAAAACACAAATAAATGGCGGGTTCTACTCGCAAAAAGGAATAGAACTCGCCATAAAAAATAGCTTACCAAAGCTATTGGGCTAAATAACCCCGTAGCTGCCTGCGCTATTTACCTATCAAGACCGTCCATAGCGATCATCAAAGCGAACGATATCGTCTTCGCCCAGATATGCACCCGATTGAACCTCTATAAGTTCCAAGGGTATCTTTCCCGGATTTTCCAAGGCGTGAACCTGCCCCACGGGAATATACGTGGATTCATTCTCCGTTAAGATGTAGGTCTTCTCGCCATTCGTTATACGGGCTGTACCGCTAACTACTATCCAGTGCTCCGCTCGATGATGATGCATCTGCACTGAAAGTTTCGCACCAGGTTTAACCGTTATCCGTTTAACCTGGTATCTCGAACCGCTATCTATGCAATCGTACAGACCCCATGGGCGATAGGTTTCACGATGTTCGATATGCTCAAGCCGACCATCATTCTTCAAGATATCGACAATATCCTTAACTTTCTGAACCTCATCTTTCCTGGCGACTAATACAGCGTCTTTGGTCTCCACCACCACCAAATCCCTGACTCCTATGGTCGTTACCAGGCGACTACCCGCCCACACATAGGAATCGGCGGTATCGCGTGTAATTACATCTCCGCGCACGGAGTTGCCGTGCTCATCACGTTTTGCGTTATCCCAAAGCGCGGACCACGAACCGAGATCGCTCCAGCCGCAGTCCATTGGCATGACGGCGGCCTCAGAGGTCCGTTCCATTACCGCATAATCGATAGAAATAGAGGGGCATGTTTCAAATGCCTCCGCATCGATTCTGACAAAATTCAAATCCTGCTTGCTTCCAGCAATTGCTTTTCTGCAAGCGAACACGATTTCTGGATTAAACCGCTCCAGCTCGTCAAGATATCGTTGGGCCTTGAAAAGGAACATTCCACTGTTCCAGAGGTAACATCCGCTGTCGACGTAAGATTGCGCGGTATTCGCATCAGGCTTTTCCACAAAGCGATCCACCTTGAAACCACCAACATCACCATATCCTTCGCCGACCTTGATATAACCGTAACCCGTCTCGGCGGCCAGCGGCACGATGCCGTAAGTCACTAATTTTCCCGCATGAGCTAAGCCTGCTGCAGCAGCCAGCGACTCGTGAAAGGCGACGGGATTGACGATAAGGTGATCAGCCGCGAGAACAAGCAGCAGGTCATCCTGGCCTTCGACAACGTCAGTGTCAATCGATGACAATGCGGCTAACGCAATAGCTGGGGCGGTATTCCGACCGGTAGGTTCGAGCAGAATACGCACCTGCTCCTTACCTACAAGACGCATCTGCTCAGCAGCAAGAAAGCGGTGCTCTTCATTGCAGATGACTATCGGTTCTTTAATCTCTGCGTATTCAGCCAATCCTTCAAGCCGCCTCACAGCGGCCTGCAATAGGGATTCCCCACCGTCGCCAAGCGGCAGAAACTGTTTAGGATACTTGACTCGAGAGAGAGGCCAAAGGCGAGTTCCCGAGCCCCCAGCCATAATTACGGGCTGTATTCTGGTCTTTATCATGCGTGATTATTTTCCGAGATATGGGCGAGATAGGCCTTAGTATATTCATGCACATCACTGCTCAATAGCGCCTCTCGAATGTCCCACCACTTTAATCTGATATGTTGATTATTATCGCAAGTTTCTGGAACAAAAGTGGTCGACACATCCGAGACTTGATAGCCCAAAACAATATAGTGCGTACCATCCTGTGACGAGTCGGCGCCAAATACGCTGTCGTCGTAAAAATGCTCATATACGCCAAGAAAAGACGCATGACGCAACTCAAGATCGGTGCCAAGCTCTTCCTTCGCCAGACGTGAATATGCCATGGCGATCGATTCTCCCTTCCGGACTCGGCCTCCGGGCACAAACCAACTTCCTTTCGCCGGACGGTTTGCCCGAAGACCAAGAAGCACCTGATCATGCAGGTTTTTCAATATCAGGTCTATTGATATTAATGGAGCATTTTCCACAACATGCCGAAAACATTCTTCCGTCAACACCATTGGCGGTCTCATGATGCTCGATATGGATCAAGAAGACCGAGCATTTACGACGTTTTCCACATACCATTCATACGTCTGGCGCAACCCCTCTTCCAAACCGATGGAAGCACTCCAACCCAAACGCTTTGTTCTATCGGCGCTCATTAATTTACGAGGAGTTCCATCCGGCTTACTGCTGTCGAACTCGATCTCACCCTTGAAGCCCGTCAGCTCCGCCAGCAGAAAAACCAGATCTCGAATGGAGCAATCCTTGCCGGTGCCAACATTGATATGGCTGAGCATTGGCTCCACCTCGGCGATTAAATTCTCGGAATCGAGTTCCATCACATAGACGCACGCTGCGGCCATATCATCGACATGCAGGAACTCTCGACGAGGTGATCCCGTTCCCCAAACCGTCACCTTCGGAAGAGCTTGTTCAGCTGCCTCATGAAAGCGGCGCATTAGCGCCGGGATTACATGGCTATTTTGGGGATGAAAATTGTCGTTTGGTCCATAGAGATTCGTAGGCATGACGCTGCGATAGTCACGTCCATACTGGCGGTTGTAGCTCTCACACAGCTTTATGCCCGCAATTTTAGCCACTGCGTAGGGTTCATTGGTAGGTTCCAACGGGCCCGTCAACAGCGCATGCTCTTCGATCGGCTGAGCTGCATCACGGGGATATATGCACGAGGAACCAAGACACACTAGGCGCTGCACGCCTGCTAAATGCGCGGAATGGACGATATTCGCCTGAATCATTAGGTTTTCATAGATAAAATCCGCTGGATAGGTGTTATTTGCCAGAATTCCACCCACCTTCGCAGCGGCTACATAAATCTGGTCTATGCGCTCGCCGAGAACGAATGCGCGCACCGCGGCTTGATCCGTCAAGTCCACTTGCGCCCGGTCCACCAGAACCAAATTACTGTAACCAGAAGACTGCAGCTTCCTGACAATCGCAGACCCAACCATCCCACGGTGACCAGCCACCCAAACTCGGTCAGTGCATATGCTCTTTGCACAATCGCCCATACTCGACATACTTAACGCTCCACCGAAACAGCCACGTCGTGACCATGCAGTTTTAACAGTGCATGCCGTTTGGCAACTCGCAGATCTTCAGCCACCATTTCGGCGCACATTTCCTGCACAGTAATTTCCGGCGCCCAGCCCAGAACCGACTTTGCCTTGGACGGATCTCCCAACAATGTTTCCACTTCAGCGGGGCGGAAATAGCGCGGATCAACGGCCACGATCACATCCCCTGGCAAAACTGCAGGCGCATTCACGCCCTCCACTTTCACGACGACGCCTTTCTCGTCAATACCCTCGCCTTCAAACCTCAGCGTAATACCCAATTCAGCAGCGGCCCAAGTGATGAACTGACGCACACTATATTGCACACCGGTCGCAATCACAAAATCTTCTGGCTTGTCTTGCTGCAGCATCATCCACTGCATACGCACGTAATCCTTCGCGTGCCCCCAATCCCGCAGTGCATCCATATTTCCCATGTACAAGCACTGTTCAAGGCCTTGCGCGATGTTCGACAAGCCGCGAGTGATCTTTCGCGTGACAAAAGTTTCTCCCCGACGAGGGGACTCATGATTGAAGAGGAGACCATTGCACGCAAACATTCCATAGGCTTCACGATAATTGACCGTGATCCAATACGCATACAACTTCGCAATCGCGTACGGACTGCGCGGATAAAACGGCGTGGATTCCCGTTGCGGAATCTCTTGGACCAATCCAAAGAGTTCGGACGTTGACGCTTGATAAAAGCGAGTCTTGTCCTCAAGTTTCAAGAATCGAATTGCTTCCAGCAACCGCAACGTGCCGAGCGCATCCACGTCTGCCGTGTACTCCGGAGATTCAAAGCTCACCGCAACATGGCTTTGAGCTCCCAGGTTATACACCTCATCAGGCTTAACTTCTGAGATAATTCTCGTCAAATTCGAAGAGTCACTTAAATCTCCATAGTGAAGCTTGAATTTAGCATCAGTTTTATGAAGGTCTTCATAAATATGATCTACGCGTTGCGTATTAAATAGTGACGCGCGACGCTTAATCCCGTGAACTTCATAACCCTTGGCAAGCAAAAGCTCAGCCAAATATGAACCATCCTGACCAGTCACGCCTGTAATTAGAGCCACTTTATTCATAACACACTCACTTATAGATAATATTCATGCACTTTCTGGACACCAGTCCGAAATACGGCGTTCGGCCATAGCCATCCAATCAAATTACGAGAGTCGTTTTTCCCAATATATATTGGTTTTAATCACCCTCGCCGGGTTACCCGCGCATATCGAATTCTCTGGCACAGTTTTCGTTACCACACTGTTTGCACCGACTACCGAACCCGCTCCGACAACCGCCCCTTTACCAATATACGCATCCTGGCCAAGCCAGACGTGATCGCCGATACTTACATCGGCAGCCCGATTAATACGTTCCCTTGTCGAAAGGTCAAATATCGGATGCATGTCAGACGTCCGGATCGTAGCTTGGGCAACCAGGCAGTCATTTCCTATACAAACCCTTGTCTTCTCAGCGGTTGAGATATTCAGGTAACTGTTACACCGCATTGAATCACCGATTATAATGGAGCAGTCCGAATGGGCTAGCAAGCTTCCGCGAATTCTGGAGTCGGCTCCGATGCTAACCACTGCATTGTTGTACAGGGTGATGTTGCAGTTCACGAACTCGACATTATCGCCAATTCGCAGCACTGCACTTTGCCCTCGAAAAGTAACGGTCAACTTATTGGCCAAAACTGGCTCACCCTCTATCTTATTGTTACTTCCATGATCTGAAACGCATTCGGCAAAGTTCTTGTTCATTCTAATACCCCCCGGAAAGCGGTTAATAAGTTCTGCGCAACCCGACCGGCATCGAAATACTCCTCGGCGAACTTCTTACCAGCCAATCCAATGCGGGCCAGGCCTGCCCGATCAAACACGAGACTCATCGAATCCGCCCAATTTATTGGATCTACGCCATCGATTAGAATGGAATCTACGCCGTGCTGAAGCGACTCCCCAAATCCAATCTTGGTTGTAAGCACTACCTTACCGATAAGCATTGCCTTTACCAGTCGTGACGGGAGCCGGTACAAATTGAATCTGTCGGGCAAACCGGGCGAACAAATCACATCCGACTTGACCAGATATCTCATATAAACCTTATCGTCGGGTGCGTCCAAATCTAAAAATTGAATTCGAGGATCGAGCGTTTTGAGTGCGAGCGCGCCTACATCTAGCTTGGTCCGACCAGAGACAACTACCAAGGTGACGTTAAAGTTAGCCTCTTTAGTGCACATTGTGTTTAGGGCACTAAGAAACAGCTCGAATTCTGGTGAGTAATCGTAAATAGTACCGCCGAGGAACAGAACCAGATTGCCCGGCTTCACATTCTCCAACTCACCCAACATAAAAGATTTCAACCGTTCAGGCTGGAGCTCCCTGGAATCCGCAACCGGAGGCACCACCATCGTAGGTACGGAATACTCCTCCGCAAGCCTCCGAGCGAAGGGATGCCAAATTGCAGTATTCAACGAAGAGCAGTGGTAACACAGGGTGCGCAATAACGGATCTACCCAGCGATCATAGTCGGGGTTGATAATCACCTTAAATGTGTGAGCCCAATCATTGAGCCGTAAGAATTTAACGATATCTTTGTGCGATAACTTTGGCTTATCCAGCGCAGTAATCAACTCCATATTAGGATTAGGATGACGAGTCTCATAAACTTGGATGTCGTCATCTTCTGACTGCATAGCCAGCTTCGCATCTGTTATATACAAAATTTCCAAAGCGGCACGCTGCGCGCGCGTCCGTACCCCGTTTTCATACACAATATCGGGGTTAAAGCTGACAATTTTCTCACGCAGCTTTTTCGAAAGCCTCACGCCTTCAAATTCCAGCTTCCACCAAGGCACGCCCTCGTAGACCTTATCTTCATACGCCTCGGCTAACACAACCACTTGCGCGCCAAGCTTTTGCAGCTGTAGGGCCAAGACTTGAAAATATCTTCCCGTAGCACCGAACCGGCCTGAGGGAATAAGCATCAAGACTTTCATCTTTTTGCCATGCTCGGCGCGAACTGGCGACATATCTGACTTGGGTTCGTCTTTTACAGGAACGACTTGCTTTTTGCTGGAAAGATACTCGATTAAATCCTCAAGCTCACAGCGCTTTCCATCGCTCAGCGCATATCTACTGTATTCAACGTAGAAAACATGAAAAACTTCGTTTAGCGATCTGTTCTTCCGAGCTCTTAACGGGCGGACGTGGTCAGTGGTCAGTCCCCAGCCGGTGTAGAAGGACACACCGAAACAATGCACTGATTTCCCCATCATCAAGGCTTCGAATCCCATTTGGGAAACGCAAACAAAAACCTTGTCGACCGAATCGATCACATTCAGGGGATTTATATCTTCTTTCAATACGTATACATTACTTGGCAACTTCTCAGGCAATACTTTGGACAGACAAGATTCCTTTCCACCACTGACGGCGTCGGGATGCAGCTTGACGATAATATCGTGATCTTCATATTTCAGCGCTTCCGCCCACATATCTCGAAATGAATCTTGGCTAGCCAAACCCATAGCGATTGAGGCATCACCGAACCGCTGGTCCACCAGCAGGATTCTCTTTCTGGGCGACAATGGGACCAATTGGCTCAGGGACGTGTCCGGCGCATGGTTATACTTCGTCAGTTTGTGCTGGACGATAGATTTGATCAGACGGCCCGCCCTAACGTTTTCCGCTTCGGAAAGACCGAACTCCTCGTCATTCAAATCGCGTTCCATATACGACTCGTTTCTAGCGTCGTAATACATGAACTCGGGACACAAAATAATCGAGTGCTGAGTGGATTCTTTTAGTGCTAGGTCCAGCGAAGAAATGAACCCGTATTCCATACGCAAAACAATCTTCCCTGCCTTGCTGGCAGCGGCCTCTACTGCTTGATTTCCCGCACTCTTGCCATATCCAAAACCGAAATAGATACTGGCATCCGCTATGTCTTTCGCGTTGCCGGAGTAAACAACCGACTCACCTCCGACCAGTGTAGGAATTAGGAGGTTCATTCCGGTCGGCTTCCACGGTATTGCCGCGGTTACTCCCAACCCTAATTCAGACGAATTCCGCCCAATCTTTCCTTGGCTTGATTGAGCCCACAGCTCTTCCACTCCGGAGAGTAGAGGTTGCCTCAGTCTCCTTGTCGAGAACCGCTCCTGAAGACCAATGAGACGCAATGTGTGCAGACACTTCTCAAAAGCGTTCGTGTCAATGCCCTCCACATTCAGCATGAGCTCCGTATACAACCGATGAAACATGTCTACTTTAATCCTCTTAACATTCCTGACGCTATCCAGAATTGATGCTAGATAAAATCAAGACTACATTTGTTCTCAGCGAGCCGGGTAAAAAAACTCAATCCTATGTACTACAACCCGAGGGACTACGTTGTTTTTTCATACCAATCGTCCCATTGAGCTTCGGTGCACTTATAGCCTTGAGCAGTCAAAAGCTCCCTGACCTTTGACCTGGTTTCGCTGAAGTTATGCTCAATGGTAAGTAGCTTCACATTCCACTCACAAAATGGAAACGACTTCAGCACATCGTATTCACCGCCTTCAACATCGATACTTATATAATCGATGTCTTTTGGTGCCGAATGCAATATCAACAGATCATGTAGTGAAATGGTCGACAACTGTGCAACGCGACCAGTATCGATATACGCACGTCTCTTAGAGTAATGTTGGTCGATTTCGGAGAATTTAGTCTGGCCGCCATATGCCCCGGCAAAGACAAACTCGACAAGATCCCCAGTACTTTCACCAATGCATGCGTCGCTGACGATGCACGACCGATTCTGTCGTAATTGCTCGAAAAATTCGGGGTTGGGTTCAGCACATATGCCTTGCCAACTGAATTCGTTTTCAAGAAGCCATGTATTGCTGAGCAAGACGCCATCTGTGGCACCAAACTCGACAAAGAAGCCGTTTCTCTTATACTGAGTTCTTTCAAGAACCCAAGAATCCTGCCCCAATTGCGACATTGCCTGCCGGTAGATAACGTCTTTTCTCGTTTCGCCAGAAGCGTCGTTCTGAATGCCTCTAGGTTCCAGCTGACCCCGTCTCTGAGCAAGCGACAGCTCGTGCCTCAACAAACCTATTTCCGTTTCAACCGTAGTTAGGTGTGCAATCGAAACCGAGGCCTGGCTCGTCATTTCTTTTAATTGACGCTCCAAGGTGCCAAATGCGTCTTGCAGATGGCCGAGTCTGACTTCCGAAACAAGATAATGCACAGACGCATCGAACCCTGAAAGCCGCGCCTTTTCCTCCATGAAACTTGCCGAATGAGAAAGGTGTTTTACCGCCGCCACGGGATCTTCTAAAGCAATATTTGCCCTAGCTATATGATTGTGAACGCTGCTAAGCAGAACTCTCGCGATCTTATTGGCAGAAGCCCCCCACTCCCTTGCTCGGCGTAGAACACTTCGCCCGGCGTCTTCTTCGTTCGAACGGATCTTTGCCACGCCAACGAATATGGCCAACTCATCTCGGCTTGAGAGATCAGCCAATTGCTCAATCTCAATTGATGCGACGGATTCCCAGTCCCCAGAGCTACACTGCTCCAAGATATAGGCCGGCAAATCCAGCTTCGACTTCATTGTGTTCATTGGTCGCTCAAATCTTGATCTGGTATTCAGCGGTTATTTGCATCTTGCAAAAATAGCTCTTTGAGCAAATCGACTTCGGTTACTGCCTTATTAATTTCCTGCTTAGCGGCAACATAACGTCGCTGTTGCTTCGCATGCGTGTCTTCCACCGCTGCCAGTTTCTTAGCGACCTTCTCCAATTCTGCATGCCACTTCTTTTCTATTTCGGCTTCTATCACCAAAATTCGCTCTCGCACGTTTTTAGCCGCTTCATCGGACTTTTTCGACCAAGCAGTTTCAAAGTTTTGGAGCCGCTTCTCCAGTTGTTGGAGCGCCAGCGCTTGACCGTCTTCGAGCTTGACGCGGGCTTCGTCTAGCGATGAAACTCTCCGCTCCAGTTCCTTGCAGACTTCAGCTTGCTGAGCTAGCCCAGCACCCAGCGACTCAAATCGTACGCTGGTAGCATTTCGCACTTCCTCGACCAGAGTGTCAAGGTGCCCCTCAAGCGCCGCGATTCGCACAGCCAGTGTTTCAATTCCGCTCGCATTCTTGCGGTCAAGCGCGTCGATATCCGAGACGATCCGGTCGTGCACAGTTTGTACTAAGTCATCACGCAGGCGATTCTTCTCATCGAGAGCATCCAGTCTGTCCGATAAACTGGGAATGCTATTTTGGGGAATAGCTAAACTCTCCTCTGCCTCTATATCTGCAGATACATATTCGCCGTTTGCCGCTTCGCTATCGTCAGATTCATCGGAAGACAGTTGTGAGATATCCCGGACATAGAGAGAATGACCGATACCTGGGTGCCTGCTTTCTCGAGTAATTACGTGCTTGAGACCATAAGTCTCCAAGAGCGAACGTACATGGGCGCTTCCGCACTGGCGATCAAGGTCATCGCCAGCGGTCAACATCTCGCGAGCCAAAACCGCTCGAACTCGACCTATTTGTTTCGATCCGCCGCGCAGAATATCAACTGCGGGAAAGCAATCAATAAATAACCAGTCGGATGCGGACAAACCAAGCATCTCGTCCAGGCTAAGCGCATCCAACTCGCAGCGCCCCTCCGTCCGAAGATTGGGCCAAAGCTCCAACAAATCTTCTGGCACAATGGTGCCGCTTTCGTCCTCATAATTCGCGGTGTAGAACGTGGTCGGAAGAGCGGCCCCGCCGACAAGAGCCCGTACGGCTTCGAATGGTTCTTCCCGGCCCAAATGCGTCTGAAGGCTGTCGTATTTTTTTTCTTCCGCCTCCACGAATATAGCTTTCGATGGCGCAAGGTCGCGGACGAGCGAGCACCATTCACCCAAGCCGTCACCAGCTCCAATAAGCGCAACGGTAGACGGGGGCATCAATGTCGCCAAGGCACCTATCCAATCTGTTATGGACAGATCCTTGCTATTCATTCCCTGATTAACCTTACTCATTTCAACCCCTCATTTTTATTTATTCTTTCGCTCTTGAAATTTCTATATTCTCTGAGAAGGCAAAATGGGAGTTTAAACCACGCGAACGGACCGGTGCCCTGTTCGACCAGAATTGCGCCCAAACGGTAAGAAAGATGTTTCTTTACGTTCTTGACTTCGTGCGCATCTGAAAAATCCGACAGAGGCCGAAAATTTTCCCGATCTCCCTGTTCAGCCCAAAACAATTTACTTTCGCGTGCCACGATCCAGGGCAGCGTGAGCGACACGCCACGGTTGACCACGATTTTCCCTAATCTATAGGGCAAGTCCTGCTTCGTCTGCTCGACGGCCCCTGGCTTGAGTCGTCTCTGAGCCGCGTCAATGGTTCCTTGCTTCTTGGCCTGGGCCCTTTGGTGGGCCATTTCAATATGCAGTTGGTTGAGCTGCTGAACCAACAGTGCATTCTTGCGTTGAGAAAGTGCTTCTGCCGCATCCGAAGTCGAAGGAATTTTGTCTATTTCTGACTTCAACTGCTTGACTTGGCGATGGGCCTCGGATAACGCGGCCTTTCCCTCCGATGCCAGGATTTTCGATTGCTGAAGAGCCAGTTCAAGCTGCAATTGTCGTTGTGCTACCGAATCTCGTTCGCTATTCAATGATAGTAATTCGCGGTCGCGTTGCCGTAGGCCGGCATTCGCGGTATCTAACTGCGTGCATACCATACGCAATATTTCCAGATAAGCAGCCTTTTCAGCCGCGAAGCCGCGCCACGCTTCTAGGGCGTCTGCCCCGCCCCCACGACTGACTTCATGGGGCAAGTCTGCCGCGGCTTGAAGTTCTTGATAGAGCTTGCCGCAGGCGGGGAAACTCTCCATCAAGTGGTTCGCGAGATATGAACCAACCGCTCCGATAGCCGCTATCGACTGGATATGGTCTTCTGGCACGCTCAACCCACGCAAAGCATGCGCAACTTGGACACTGGGCGGAGAAATCTCATTACCGAACTCCTGAATTTCCGGAGCCGTGGCAATCGCTTGCTCAAGAGCGGGGACTTTTTCGCGAAGCGACACGCCCACCTTATCCCTCAATTGATCGAGATATTCCTCGGTTGATAGATTTATTTGCCGAGCGTGCACCAACAAACAGCGATTTCGATTGCGGAGAAAGAACCGCAACATCGCACTGTTGTAGGCTATCCAGTTCTTCAGACTTTTTTCCACGCTTTCTTTCGAGACACTTGGAAAACTGTCAGAATCGATCAAAGATCGATGCGGTTCGTCATACACCAAAACAAAAGTCATTCGAGGTTCGACTGACTTCCAATAGTCCAAGAGGAAGATACTCTGACAATCCGCCCAGCCCCAAAGCGGTTGCTGAAGGTTTCCGAGCATCAGATCGAGAGCAAGGCCATGCCAAACTCCACCTACCGGCAATTGCAGGAAGTCGTCTTCTAATTCCACATCAGAGGCATTTGGGCCATTATGGGCCTTGCAAATCATCGCGGTTATCGCACTAGCATGCAACCCTTCTCTCTTTGACGGGTTGGCAGGCTGCATTCCACAGCGGAAAAGTTGACTTTCCACCTCGTGCAGCCCTGACGCAGCATGACCCAAAATCAAAATCTCGTTCATTTATCGCATTTTCCCACGACGAACAGCGGCACATTCAAATTGTCACCCGACGCGAGCCTAGGTCGCGATTTGATTCTAATTGTTCGCCGCAACAGCCAAATTTTAAGGTGAAGCCGAAATTCGCAAGTGTATAAACTTGCAAGCTAACCGTTTTGGTAGGCCGCTATACCTTCCTCCACGTCTTCGAACTGTAAAACAGATCCTTTTTTCAACAAGAGGACGTAGTCACAGAGCTTTCGAACCTGGCCCATGCCGTGCGAGATCAGTAAAATATTCGCCGTGTCGATCCTATCTCTGAATGCCTTCGTAGCCTTTTCTCTGAAATGTGCATCACCTACTGACATCGCTTCGTCTATCAAATAATAGTCAAAATCAAATGCAAGGCTGAGCCCAAATCCCAATCGCGCACGCATTCCCGATGAGTATGACTTCACTGGTTGGTCGAAATAAGTTCCGATCTCGGCGAAATCTTCGACGTATTTGACAACCTCTTTCATTTTCGGACCGGAGGCACCATATACACGCGCGACGAATTTGACGTTTTCCCTGCCAGAAAGGGATCCTTGAAATCCACCACTCAAGCCAACCGGCCAGGAGATCGACCTATCTGTGAGTATTTCTCCGCAATCCGGGGTGTCTATACCGCCCAGGAGCCGTAAAAGCGTAGATTTTCCAACCCCATTGTTTCCAAGAATGGCGACATTTCTTCCTGCCGGGATCGTCAAGGAAAGGTTTTCAAGAACCCATGTGCGCCCATTCTTGGTTGGATAGGATTTCGATACACCGCGCAACTCGATCATGATGCCACCAATTTTAGCCGCTGCACCCGATATAGCGAGATGCCAATGAACAGCACGATAACCGCTGCGGAAATCGCATACATTGGACTGATTCCACGCGTCTCCGGATATATCAGAAACGTACTTTTTCTCATCCCATCAATGATATGGACATACGGATTCCAAAGAATCCACCCAACAAATCGATCTGGAATAATCCAGAGCGGGACAATAACACCCGAGATGAAGTAAAGCGGCATATAAATCAAACGGATAAGAGATTTTGATTCAGGAAACGCCTCTCCAATCACGCAATAAATAAGCGCCAATCCAAAAGAAAGGACCATTCCTGCCACCGCATAAAAAGCCCATTCCAAAGGATGATATATTCTGACGTCGTTTCCCATCCACGCACCCATTACACACATAACGAGTATGTACACACAGGCCATTAGGACGCATTCGACGATCGCTCTGGCGTAAACGGTATCGAACGGTTTAATTTGACGATACGAAAATAGGGCTTTATTCGCGCTTACTGCCTCCATCCCTTTAAGTGCAATATTCTTAAACAGTAGAAATGGAATTACTCCAGTAGCAAGGAACAATGGAAGATTTACAAGCGATGCCTGGTGAGCGCGAACAAAAACATAGATCGCAATCAATACCCCGATATGAGCTAACGGCTCGAACAGGAACCAAAACGCACCTAGACGATTAGCGCCAAACTTGCCCTTCACTTCTCTTTGAATCAACGCAAACGTGACATCTCGAGATATAGTCCAGGAATTTCTTTTTCGCATATGCGTCCGGATTTGAATCTATATATTAAAAGGCGGACACCGCGCGCCCAAGGACGAGCACCTGCACAATAGGCGAAATTATTTTCTGCCACTCGTATACGGCTGCGTTAGTGACATATATGGCGTCCTCCGGCTGTACGAGAAATTGGCGCGCTAAAAAAATGGCTGCCGGCTCTTTCATATTGAGTCTAAACACCTCAGCCTTGGCTGACGCGCCTTCCGTGGTTTCGCCTTCCACCTCCACCAAACGGAACACGAAGACGCCCGATGCGTCGGCCTTAACTTCGTTCAAGCCCTTGACGGTGCCGAGCACCTCCAAAAGACTGGGGTTGTTCGAAGGCAGATCATGCAAGCCGGGATCACCCACCGCGCCCATCGCAACAAATCGCTTTCGCGCACGCTCTAGAACCACCTCAGCGCCAGGAGGTACCACTTGGTTTTTACCAGATAACAAATCTTGATAATTGAATTGATACGACTTTGCACCAGTTCGGACGACGACACGAATAAGGTGAGGCTCCAAAATTGGCCCACCCGCGCGATTTATGGCGTCTAAAAGAGTCAACGGCCCTTGAAGCGCGGAAAATCGTCCAGGAGTTTTCACTGCACCCGCTACGAGAACTGAGCCGGAGAGATCACCCGTCAAAACAACTTGTACTTGCGCGTCAGTCGTGATCCCTTTCAACTTTTTCCGGATGGCCGCTTCAACAGCTGCTGGCGTCTTATGGGCAACGTTTTGAGTTCCTACGTACGGCAGAGAAATGTCGCCCGCACTGTTCACCCGAATATTGTCAAAAACAGTTCCGCCGGTGGCGAGTGGCGCAAATACAGCGCCTTCCGTGGCGCTGTCCGCGATCATCACGCGAAGAACATCACCTGGAACAAGGCTGATTTCTGGAACGGTCGGTAATGCGACAGTGGATTCAGGCTCCGTTTCCTTTGGCCGCATATATGGCGAAATGGTGTCGGCGCTAAGATCAATCACGGTGTAATTCTGAGGTTCTTCATTGCTAAACACGGCATGCCGGGATGGCCCTGCCGACGACAGCAAGCTGCCGCAGCCTCCTAGAAGGATGGGTACGCACAATGCAGAAAGACGAAGGATTGAACGAGCAGTCATAATAATGGAATATTTATCTGAAAGCATTAATCGCGATGATCTTCGATTGTCGCTATGACAAATCGAGCAATTCCATAGAGAAGCAGAAGCGCGATAAAGAGCGTTATCAAGTTATATATCTTTTCTGGATATAGAGCCTTATCAGGCATATTTGGCGATACGACAGTGACAAGGCTACGGAGCTTTTTACTAGCCTCAATACGCGCGGACTCGACAGAACTTACAGCAAATTTGTAAGCCTCTTCGGCAATTGCAGCGTCGATCATCAAGTTTCGGTACTGTGATGCAACAACGTTTAGTTTGTCTCCGCCCTTCTGCGAAACCAACCGCTGACTTTCTGCCGCAAGCTGTTGCTCCAGCGCACTGATACGATTTCGCTGTTGACGAATTTGAGGAGTATTGGAATCCAGGGAAGCTTGCAATCCCTTGAGTGTGGTGCGCTCCTTGGTCAAACTCGCTTCTAGCTCAGCAATCACTTCCGCTCGAGACTTGGCCGCCGCCTCGGCGTCGAGCAAGTTACTCGTACTCTGAAAAACAAGCATCGCTTCCCGACGCTCTTCGTACACTTTCCGCGCCTTTGCCAACTCGCCTTGTGCAAAAGTCATCTGATCTCTCGCCATACGGTGCGACAGCTCATTGACGAATCGCTCGCTTTCCCCCAGCATGACTTTGAGCGTCTGCTCCGCAAACTCCGGATCAAATGCCTGCACATTGACACTAAGCAGACCCGTTTGTTCGTCAAAATATGCGGTTACAACGCGCCGATAGAACTCAAGCACATCTTCTTTGGGTGCATTGTTAAACAACAGGTACAACGGATCCTGCCAGCGCCCGGCGTAATGGGCTGACCAGTCAAGCTTCTGTTGCAACACATGCAACATGTCCTGCGAAGTGAGAAATTCGCGAAGATAAAGAGTTTCTTCCCGAGACGTCGGATTCAGACCACTCAGCATTACAGCTAGTCCGGGGATCTGAGGCGCCTCATTATTTCCGACCTGCCGAACCGCGACCTGCGCGATGCTCACATAGCGATTCAGAGCGAAAAAGCTGTAATAGATGATCGCTAGCGCCATTGGAATGAAAATCAACCAAAAGCCGAGACGCCGTGACTTTAGTTTTGCAAAATTTATCATTTAATTTTTGGATACTCACAAGCTCTTGCCTTGGTGCAAATTATGCGAGTTCTTCTTTTCCTGTAATTGCTTCCAAGAGGTGCTGATTGTACTGGCAATCATCCCCCACCCTCACTGAGATCGAGTCTCGAACTTAACAAAAAACAACATTTTAATTCTAAAAATTCCAGACCTGCGTCGCGAAGATTTGCTGCCAATTATCGCAAACCGCCTCAGATTTTGACACTGGCTGTATTTAGATACGTTTTAGCTAATTCAGATACATGGAGCGTTCGCTGCAGCGCGGTGTTTTTTTGATGGGAGTGCCACATAAAGTAGTTGGTCGTACCTGCAGGAGCACCCAACTTTTTGTAGACTTTCGGCATGATCGGCACATGGTCCCCGAAGAAGCAAAGCAGCGTAGGCCGCGTGCGTGCTTCCAAGTGGTTTGCCAATGCCCCGAGCATCTCATCTGCATTTTGCAAGTGGCGGCCGTAAGCCACTAGATCCTCACAACCGGCCGGTATATCACTCATAAGCACACCCCGAACATCATCAGCAGAGACTTTCTCCAAATGGAGAGGTCCATGATTTTCCATGGTGATGACGTGTATATATAACGGGCGACCTGTCGGAATCGAAAGCAACTCCTGAACCTTCTTCCCAACGGCACGATCACCGATGTAAGCGCCGTCCCGGTCTGTCAATTCAAACGCTTCGATTCCAATAAACTCGTCAAACCCGATTCGCGGCAGCACGACTGAACGTCGATAGAAAGTCCGATGATGCGGATGCACGCAGATCGTTCGGTACCCCTGCTGCTGCAGATACGATGCGATCGTAGGAAATCCTCTCAGCGCTAAGCGCCGGTATGGGTTGTACCGATGAACTCCCAGAGTGGCATCAGTCATTCCCGACAAAAATGAAAACTCCGTGCGAACTGTATTTGCACCCCAGGCGCTAACCTCTAAAGCGCCGTACTGGTTGCCCTCATAACGCAATCGGTCGAAATTTCTGAGTATTCCCTTTTGTACACATGGATAAACCTCTCTCACATCAAAGAAAGACTCACTTTGAATCACAACAAAATCGGGTCGCTGCCCCCGCGATTCAAGGTCCATCCTTACGACATTTTTTTGGGGGGCAAATGGTGCGCCATCTCTTATTTGATCAATGGGCATTTTTTCCAAGTATCGATACGAGCAGCAAGCCGCCAAGAGTCCGAGCCGTTTTAAATCTTCCGTCGCGTCCAAGGAGACTTTTAAACGACACACTCCAATTTTTATAATTGCGACCCCACCTAACGCTATGATTATTGAATAACTTAGAACCCCGTTAAAGGGATTAGCGGATTCAAGTATGCCCGCATCAGGCGCAGCACTGGCAGTTGCAAGCCACAATCCAATCTCAACGGTGATGGCGTCTTCCAACGCCAGGCCCGCCCACAGGGCGAGTCCATATCCTCCACCCGCAACCAGCGCCGGCACTACACCAAAAAACGGCAAATACAGCCTAGGATGCTTCACCGCATCCAAAAAATACTCAAAATCCGGATAAACAAACGGCTCCCGCAACGCCTGATATTTCGCATTGCTCACCAACACAATCAGCAACTCAATCGCCAACACGTTCGCCACCGCAAAATACGGCCGCCGGAACAGCATCAGCTCCAACGCAAACGCCAGCGTCCACACCCCCACATGCACGCCCACTGCCGCCAGCGGCCTACGCCACGGCGCGACCGGCCTGGGCGTCAACAACGCCTCGACCGCAAACGACAGCACCAGCCCAATCAAATACGGTGGCAGCAACGGGATCCAGAACGCTTCAATCACCGTAGCCCATCCTCTTCAATATCCATCCAGACACCGCAGGATGAATCACGGACAGCAGAAAGCACCCTAGATTCAATGGGAACGGAAAGCTGATCCGAGCGCGGTTACGCTGCAAGCCGCGGCGGATCACCCGCGCCGCCTTGTCCGCTTTCCACAAAAACGGTTTCGGACCCGGCATGTCGAAACACATTTGTGATTCCACATACCCCGGCATGACCACATTGAACTTAATGCCTTCATCGGCCAGCGCGTCGCGCATGGCTTCGCCATAGACTTTCACTGCAGCTTTGCTGGCGCTATAGCTTGGCGTTTCGGGCAGGCCGCGCCACGCGGCCAACGAACTGATCAATGCAATTTGCCCATGCCCGCGCCGTCGCATGGCGGGCAGCGCGCCATGCACCGTGGCAAACACCCCTTTCACGTTCACGTCCAACAGACGATGAACATCCTGCCAGGCTTCGCCCTGCCCTTCGGGACCGGTGTTGATGTTCACGCCCGCGTTTGCAATGACCAAAGAGGGCATCTCTGCTTCACAGACGGCGCTCAACCATGACATCAGGGCGTCGTGGTCGCGTACATCCAGTTCATGCGTGATGACTCGCGCACCGAACGCCGCGCAGGCCTCCGCCAATTCTTGCAAGCGGACCGCGTTGCGTCCTTGCAAGATCAACGTTTTGGCGCCAGCGCTGGCGTATTCCAACGCAAGCGCGCCTCCGATGCCTCCGGTTGCGCCGGTGATGAGAACGCAGCGGGGAAAGCCGGGTTCCAGGCTATCGGTGTTGTGCATGCTTAGGGGAATGAGTCGGCGGTGTCGCCAGGAAGCGCGCGGCGTCAGCACACGGCGCGCAGAGCCGGCGCTTGAGTAGCGCGGCAAGAGGAAAGAAAGCGGAAATGCGATCGAGTTTGGGCGTGATCTGTGGCACGGTTACATGGACATGGCCGCCTTGCGGCGGCCATTATCGGGGTGTTCACAAAGTTACGGCCATCTCCCCGGATGGGAAGATGGCCGGCCATTGTAAGCGATCAATCGATCGATTTATTGCAATAAGCTACGCAACATCCACGCATTCTTCTCGTGCACATCCAAACGCTGCGTCAACAGATCCGCCGTCGGCTGGTCATTGGCCGCATCCGCCTTCTCAAAGGCGGCACGCGCGGTCTTGGCGACGGACTCGTTCGCACTGACCAGCAGGCGCACCATTTCCAGGGCTTCCGGCACCGATTCCGGCTCGGCAATCGACGACAGCTTCGAGTATTCGCGATACGTGCCCGGCGCGTAGTGACCCAGCGCGCGGATGCGTTCGGCGATGCTGTCCAGCGCGTTCCACTCTTCCGTGTACTGCGTCATGAACATCAGGTGCAGCGTGTTGAACATGGGCCCCGTGACGTTCCAGTGGAAGTTGTGCGTCATCAGGTACAGCGTGTACGAGTCGGCAAGCAGCTTGGACAATTCGCCGGCGACGGCGGCGCGGTCCTTGT
>Ga0256777_1000001_pt1 | contig 137684 bp, 199 predicted proteins | sample MC6MC0928MT_FD_186042 | JGI IMG/M metagenome (GOLD analysis project Ga0256777, IMG submission 186042) | Metatranscriptome of enriched soil aggregate microbial communities from Iowa State University, Ames, United States - MC6-MC0928-MT... | ecosystem: Environmental > Terrestrial > Soil >... | reverse complement strand
TCAACGCGGCCAACGTGTCTTCGGATACTGCGACTGTGCTGACCTTCAACTACACCGCAGCTGGCGTGAGCAAGCAGGCAACTGCGAACCTGACAGTGAAAGCAGCCGTTGTCTCGGGCAACAATCGTCCACGCTTCGGCGTAGCGATGTTCTCCGACACTGACTTCACTGGCGGCAAGACTGGCACGAACGAGACGTACAACATCCCGTACACTCGCTGGTCTGGCATTCAGGACTTCGGTGACAAGGTGATGACCAACGTCCTGCCGCTGGGTACTTCGGGCGAGACGTTCAACATCAACATCGGCGATGCACAGTATGGCTACTTCATGCACTTGAAGTCGCTGGGCCGTGCGACCTTCACCGATCAAGCGATCAACGTACCGGGCGGCTTTGGCGGTATTCAGTGGACGCCAGAGGGCGAAGTTGGCGACAACTACGACCCAATCGAAGTCACCTACGATTGCCACGATGGCAACGGTCCTCAGCAGTGGCTGGTGTACCGTACGGACTGGGATAGCCTGGGTGCGGTCACCTTCAAGGTTACTTACGCTTGATAGGTTAACCATCACAGGAGGGGCCTTCGGGTCCCTCTTACTTGGAGTTCGCTATGCCACTTTATGCCTCCGGCTTTTTCATCCCTTCGAGTGCGGGTATCCCGTATATTCTCGAAGACGTGTATCAGAAGGGTGGCTATCGCTCAGTCGCAACCGTAGCCGAGCGCGATGCCATCAAAACAGCAGCACGAAAGCAGGGTATGCTTGTCTACGTTCGCGAGGACAACACCCTGTACGAAATCCCAGGTACAACCCTAGCGGGTGCTGATGCCTGGAAGAAGTTTGACGCCCGCAAGTATGTTGGCTTCGACTTCAAAGCTCCGCTGGCCATCAGCGAAGAATTCGAGGTCTCCATCGACGAACTGCGCCTTGTGCCAGAGATGGAAGGCGTTGAAAAAGGTAAGGTGCTCGCTGTTGGTGAAAACGGCAGTGAGTGGATCGACGGCCTACCAGCTGGCGGTACCACGGGTGATGCGATTGTTCGCAATGCCGAAGGCGCTGCTGTATGGGCCAAGGTCAGTGGCTTGCCATCTACCGAAGGTGTTGACGAAGGCTCTGCGCTTGTTGTTGGCGAAGACGGTAATGCCAAGTGGGGCGAAGCTGCAGGCGGTAAGCGTGCGCGCTCCGTACTCAACTCTACCTACCTGAACGTCGGTCAAGGCGCCAGCGTGCAAAACACCATTCAGGTGCCTAGCCCAACGCTGATGATCCTCAAGCTCTCTGTGGATCAGCCCGACATTACTGTCGAGTTGCACAGCAGCCCAGCGTACAGCGACACCAACCCGTACACCTTCACCTCCAGTAACCTCAAGCTGGAAGACGACGGCATCACCACCTTTGAAGATGGTGGTGAAGTTGTCTCGCGTCGCTACGGCTTCTGGTCGGCAAACAGCGGTGGTGACAACAAGGTGTATGTCCGGATCACCAACGCGGGCCAAGCACACGCCGCAGTTGCGCTCCAGATGACTGTACTTCCGATGGAGTAATGTAATGCAGTGGACAGCCGAAGCTAAGGTAAAAGACCTGGCGACGCTGACTTGGTACACCTTCGAGGGTGACCGATCAGTCAAGCTCGGCGCCGACAAGGAATTCAACCAGAAGCACCCTCTCGTGGTGCGTCCGGGCGAGCTGGTCGGCATGAAGCAAGCGACTCGTGGCTCAGGCGCAGGTAACTACCAAGTTGTCCTGGGTCACGCACTGCACGTCCTCTTCCGTAACGTGCCTGAAGCCCAGATCAACAAGATCATCAAGAAGCTGGTGAAGTACAAAGGCAAAACGCCTGAGCACAACCAGCTTCTCGATGGGCAGAAGCGCGTGAAGAAGGTGACCATCAGTGACAAGGTCAGCTCCGACAAGCAGACTGACGACCTGTTCAAACCTACGGGCACGATCAGGGAAAACACCATGTATGACCGTGCCAACTATCAGTGGCGCAAAGTCATCCATGCTGGTGCCAAAGTCAAGTCGCTGAAACAGGGCCGTAGCAAGTACACGACCCAAGAAGGCGATATCATCGGTCTGCGTTACATGACCAAAGCCCGTGGCGGGTTCGTTATCCTGCCGAACGAGCAGCGTGTCAACATCAGTCACGAGACCTACATGGAGCTTGTATCTGGTGCACGCATTCTGCCAACGAGCAAACAGCAGAAGGGTTTGGTGATTCTCGCCGATCTGAAAGCTGGTCAGCCCAAGCAGACGCGCATTCGCAAGCCCAAGGAAACTGCGGTTGCTCCACGTGAAGCTATCTCACCGAAGTCGCCAAGTCGCATCAAGCGCGATATCCACGATGACCTTGTCAGCAATCACGACATTGACGACGATGAAATCGAGGACGATGAGGACATCCACGAGATTCCTCTGGACGAGCCTGAAGTGCCGAAGGGTCACCAGCCTAGCCAAGTGCTGAAAGTTGGTGCCATCGTGCAGTCTGCCAAGCGCCCGAGCAACGAGTTCGTTGTAGTCGATGCCACAAAGCACGAAGGCTACACCGAGTTTGCGCTGTACTCGGTAGCGAAGAAGGATGTGCGCAAGTTGCGCCTCGCAGACGGCGTCGATATGGCGAACTACAAATCTGTATCGGTGAAAGGCGAAGCCACCAAATCGGAGTTGGCGGCAGGCAAACGAGCCTTCAATGGAGCTGTAAAGAACAAGAAGTTCACCACCGCATCCATTCACGATTAGTGAGTCCACATGAACCTCGCGCAGATCAAACGGAATCCAAGAGCAGCAGCCCAGGGTATGACTCTGGGCGAGTTGCGTAAGCTCCTCCAAAAGTTCGACTACGAGTACCACGACCAGAACAAGCCAAGCGTAGGCGACAAAGTGTACGACACCCTGCGCGATGTTCACGACGAACGCGCCAAGAAGCCGTATGCTCGCGTCGGCTCCAAATCCACTCATGTAGCGCGCCGCACTAAGCTGGCCGTTGCCATGGGTAGTCTTAGCAAACTCAAGCCCGGCTCGTCCGGGCTTTTGGCGTTCTTGGAAAAAGGCCCATTCGTTGTCAGCGACAAGGAAGACGGCATCAGCCTGCAGTTGGTGTATGAAAACCATGTGCTGGTGAAGGCAGTACAGCGCGGTGACGGTAAGATCGGCACTGATTCGTCTGGAGTAATCCCGGCGTTGAAAGTGCCGCATCGCGTCAAGCCGAAAGACCTGATTGTGCGTGTCGAGTTCACCATGAGTGAGCAGACCTTCAATCGACATTTCAACAAGGAGAACGGTGGCGAGTACGACAACCCGCGTAACGGCGCTGGTGGCCTGCTCAACCGTAACCAACCGACGACTGCGATCACCAAGGTCAAGTGCATTGCGCACGAAATCATGGCTGGTCCAAATGCTCGCGTTGCACCCTCCAAGCAGTTCGCATACCTCAAAGCTCTGGGCTTCGACGTAGTACCACACAAGGTCTACCCGAAACTCAACGAGACCATCCTCACGAATCTCCTGAACATCCGTCGCACTCGCGCCAAGCGTGCAATCGACGGCATCGTGGTTGCACAAGACCGCTCGTACACCGTTGTCGGTAAGTATCCAACACATTCCTTCGCCTTCAAGATCAACGATCTGGAAGCTGCTGTGGAAGTACCTGTGCTGGACGTCGAGTTCAACGAGTCGCGCTATGGTCGCTTGGCACCACGCATCCTGATCAAGCCAACTCGCATTGGCGGAGTCATGGTCGAGCACTTCACTGGGCACAACGGGTTCTACATCGAGCACGGCTACACGTCGAAACTCAAAGACTCCAAGATTCCATACGAGCCACGCCCGATCAACAAGGGTGCAATCATTCGTTGCGTGCGCTCTGGTGACGTGATTCCGTACATCGTGGAAGTTGTCAAGGCCGCCAAGAAGCCTGCACAGCCAAGTGTCGCGTTCGAGTCTGATGGTGTGCATTATTACGCTGTTGAAGGCGGTGACGACCGTAAAGCCAAGTCGCTGCTCAACTTCTTCACGGCCCTTGAAGTGGATGGATTGAAGCGTGGCACCATCGACATTCTGATCGACAATGGCTTCACCACGATCAAGAAGATCATCAACGCCACGGCAGCCGACTTCGAGGAGATTCCTCGTTTCGGTCACTCCAAAGCCGTGACGCTGGAGCGCAACATCCGTAACAGTCTTGCCAAGAATGCAACACTCGCCAAGCTCGGCGCAGGCAGTGTGCTCTTCGGTGATAAGTTCGGTGAGTCTCGCCTGAGTGATCTGTTCAAAGCCCTCCCAGGTATCGTCTATGCGGACTGGAGTGAGAAGCGCATGATCGAGGAGATTCAGCGCGTCAAGGGCTTCAAGGAATTGGCTGTCACCGCAGCGAAGGTGATGCCCAAATTCCGCCTGTTCCTGAAGAAGCTGGACGTCAAGGTTGTGCAGCCCAAGCAGACCCGTATCACTGGCCACGCAATGCGCAACATGGCTGTCCTGTTCACCTCTGTGCGCGATAAAGAACTGGCTGAATGGATCGTGGCGAATGGTGGAAAGATGGCATCCAGTGCCAAATCTGCTAATTTACTCATTGTGAAAGACGAGTACGTATCCAACAACAAGACGGAATACGCCAAGGACAACGATATCCCGGTCATGTCCGTCGACAAGTTCAGAACCAAGTACAAGGTGCCCTAATGGCCAAGATTCTCATTGGTGCTGACGATAGCTTCAAGGCCGTTGCGTCCGACGACGATCCGGACTGGAAGACGATTCAGAAGCACCCGTACTACAAACATGCGACGGAGATTCTCCACTCGGAGGGTCTTCGTCCAAAGGGTGTGCGTGGTTACCCGCGGCTCATGGAGCTGCTGAACGGTTACGACAACACGCACGACAAGAAAGCTTTGGTCACCACTGACTCGAAAGCCGTCCAGCACTTGAAGCGTGATCTGGCCATCGGCCTGGAGAAGCTCAAGGTTGCTCGCGCCCGCCTCGCCAAAATGCCTGACAGTGCCGATGAAGCAGCACACGACGACGCAGCTCGCGAAGTCCGTAACGCTCAGCAGTACGTCGATGGTATCCGCAAAGGCCTCTCCCGCCTTAAGAAAATCTAAGGAGTTATTCATGGCACTTCTCACCATTCGCGCCGACGGCTCCTTCGAGGCCATCGCGATGCAAGATACCTACGCGTCCAAGATCAAGGCGTACAAGACTCTCATCAAGTCCACTCAGACTGGTATCAAAGAACGCAAAAAGAAAGTCGAGCCGTTGAAGCGCATTGCTGCGCTCAAGCTGCGCCTGCAGCACGTACCGCCAAGTCAGAAAGAATCCATTCGCAGCAAGATCAGCGCCGAGCGCCAGAAGCACGCACTGTCCACAAAGGACACAGTGCTCGGGATGCAACGCCAGATCACCAAGCTTGAAGGGCAGATCGCCAAGCACGAAGACCGTATCGCCCGCCTGACTCAACAGGAAGCTGATGCCAAAGAGCGTGCCAAGGTACGCAAGGCCAAAGAAGCCTTGGCGCCCAAGCAGCCGAAAGTGAACATCGGTGGTCCCGGCATCGGTGGTGCTGGTGCGAAGATTCCACGCACTCCGAAAGATCCTGCTGCCAAGTTCGCGCAGCAAGCCAAGACCGCCTCTGGCAAGTTGAAGCACACCGTCAAGGTGACCCTCGACAAGCACGAAGCTCAGGCACTCAAGCCTGCGCCAAAGCCAGTAGTCAAGCCGACCGCGTCTACCAAGAAGCCAGCGAAGGTGCTGACTCACAAAGACGACAAGAACGCCACTGCGATCAAGAACACCCTGACCAAAATCTACGCGCTCAAGAAAGAGCTGGCGAACGCCACTCCTACCAAAAAGCCGCACATGCAAGCCGACCTGGCGAAGCTGCGCGGTGCGCTGCGTGAACTGCGTAAGGGTGCTACAGCCGAAGGTAAGCCGAAGCTGCCAGCCGAAGTCAACGGTCGTCGCGTCAAGCAAGTGAAGCCTGTCAAGCCGGTTGCTGTTCCTACTCCGAAGACCAAGAGCATGGGCACCACGCCAGAAGCGCGCGCCAAGCTGGAACGCATGTTGGAGAAAGCCAAGGCTGAGGCCAAAGAATTGCGCAAGCGTGTCACCGCAGCCAAAGGTCAGGGTCCGCTGTACGGTAAGCTGAGCATTCAACTGCAAAGCCTGAATGCCAAGATCATTCGCCTCGAAGGCAAGATCAAGCAGAAGTAAGGCCAGATAGCGGCTCGCAACGGGCCGCTTTCCACAAGACCAAGGAATAGCACAGCATGGGCAAGATCATCATTCGCGCGGACGACTCCTTCGAGGCTGTTGCAGCACGCGCACCAAACTCCACCCACGAGCACAAGCAGCACGTCACCAATCTTACCAAAGACTTGAAGATCGCCAAGGATATCAAGAAGCAACGCACCGCCGAAGAAAAGGCACGCGATACGCTGGCGAAACTCAAGCACGCTCCGAAGGTTGCCGGTAACATCGCCAAGCGCGACAAGGCGAAGCAAGCCGTGGCTGATGCCAAAGAGCAAGTGCGCGCTCTCAAAGGCAAGCTGTCGAACCAGCGCCACACTGATCCGGACGAAGTAGCGCAGAAGCTGGCGCATGCCAAAGAAGCGCAGAAAGAGCACAGTACCACTGTCCGTACTGCGTCCAAGGAACACGCCGCTGGCCGTGACGTCATGCGCAAAGACGTCCTCAAGAACAAAGACGCTTCCATCCGCACCTTGCAGAAGCATATCACGTCTCTGGAGCGCGCAAACGAAGCGGGCAAAGGCGATGAAGATGACTTGATCCATCGCATTCGCAGCGCCAAGCGTGACGTTCGCAAACTCGAAGCTGGCAAGGCACCTGACCTGGTCTACAGCGGTCACCTGTTCGAGAAGAAGAAAGCCACCAAGGCAACGCCTGCTGCACCGTCGGCCGACTATGATCGTGAGCGCAAAGAGCTGATGACGCGCTTCAACCAGATCGGTCGGGCTGTAGAAGCGGCCAAGCGCAAGGTTGCCAATGCGCGCACTACCGAGTCGAAAAACATGGCGGCCAAGGAGCTCAAAGCTCTGGAGAAGTCCTACAACTCCACTCGCATTGCACTGACCAAAATGAAGCCATCGGCTGCGCAGCGTGCAAAAGACGAGGCTGCCAACGAGCGCAGCAAGAAGGCCGCCACGCGCGTACACCGCAAGCAAGTGGATTCCGACAAACGCAAAGCTGCCGAATACGGTCGCGATGTGAAGCTCGGTCTGCGCGATTCGCGTTAATCACTACCTGTCCATAAGGAACCCATCATGGGCAAGATCATCATTCGCGCGGACGATAGCTTCGAGTCCGTTGCTGCTGCAAAGCCGGCGAACCTGAAAGAGCACCAAGAGCGCGTCAAGGAACTCAAGAAAGACGTTTCCATTGCGACCAAGATCGCAAGCCAGAACAAAAAGCTGGACACGTTGAAAGAAACGTTGGCCAAGCTGAAAGGTAATGGCACTCGTCGTGCTGTCACACCGCAGGCAACAAAAGCCCGCATCGAAACCGTGCGAGGCAAGATCAAATCCGTACGCGAAGTCATCAAAGCGCTTAAGGGTGAATTGTCTACTCCTTTGAACGCCAAACTGGAGCGTGCGACTGAGCAGCTTACCAAAGCCCAGCAAGCAAAAGCCGATCACTCCAAGCGTCACCTTCCGCGCAACCAGAAGACACCACGTGCAGGCGATAGCGCCACGGTACAGCGCAGCGAGAAAGCATCCCGCGCAACGCAAGGTGGTGCAGGTCGCCCATTCTTGCGCCGCAACATTCGCAAACTAGCAAACCAAATCGCAATCACAAAACGCCAAATCAGCGACGCTAAGACACCGCGCGCACGCAGAGAACTGGAAGCGTCGCTAGCCAAATTGGAGACCTCACTCAAGAGTGCTCAGACGAGCTTGCGTAACAGCAAGCCTGTCCGCAAAACAAGCTGAAAGCGCCTCGTTAATCGACAACTGCTATCTCCATGAGAAGCTAACCCGGAGTTACCCGAATGAAACTCGCCGTATACGCAATTGCAAAGAACGAAGCCAAGCACGTCTCTCGCTGGTTTGAAGGCGTCAAGGACGCTGACGAAATCGTTGTGCTGGACACGGGCTCGACAGATGGTACCCAGCAGGCCCTCAAGTCGCTGGGCGTCAAAGTCAGCTCCATGGCATTTGAACCCTTCCGATTCGACACGGCGCGTAACTCCGCCATGAACCTCGTCAGCATGGATGTGGATTACTGCATGTTCATTGACCTTGACGAGGTCATGGAGCCGGGAAGCATTACCAAGATCAAGGAACTGATCTCCAACCGTTCGCACCACATGTACGCGGTGCGTCTGGTCTTCCAATACGATGAAGCGCGCAAGCCCATCGTCTCCTATCTGCGCGAAGCAATCCACACGCGCCACGGTTTCTACTGGAAGTATCCAGTGCATGAGCTCCTCGCTTGCTACGAGAACTACACGTACAAGGAACTTCCGATCGACGTGTTCCATGAGCCAGACAACGACAAGCCGCGTTCGTCCTACCTTGAACTCCTGCAAAAGGGTGTCGAGGAGAATCCAGACGACGCACGCATGGTCCAGTATCTCGGCCGTGAGTTCATGTACCAGGGTCAATACTTCGACGCGATCATGTGGCTCAAGAAGCACATCGAAATCGAAACCCATGGTCCGTTCCGCTCTGAGTCTGCGCTGTACATCGCCCAGTGCTACTTCGCCATGGATGGTCAACTGGAAGAAGCGCTCAACGAATGCGAAGCGTGGCATTATCGCGCAATCGCCGAGTTCCCAAGCGCCCGTGAGCCTTTCTGTGCGCTCGCCTTCTTGTACTTCCAGTGTGGCCAATACGAGCCTTGCATTGGCATGCTCCGTAATGCCCTGCGCGTCGAGACTCAGCCTCAGGTGAGCATGATCCATCGGGATGAATACTACCAGCACTGGCCGTATCACCTGCTCGCCGTCTGCTACTTCTCTCTTGGTCAGATGACCCGGGCCAAAGAAAACATTCAACACGCAATGAAGCTGGCGCCCAAGATCGACGGCCGCCTGGCGAACGATATTGCCACAATCATGGGATTCCAAAATGCTCCTCGTCAGCCTATCGCTAGCAGCGCCGCAGAAGCGCCTGAACAAGGACGACTTCCTGAGACTGGGGACGTCGGGCCAGAAGAAGTATCTGGAGAAGTATCCCAAGAGCAAGCACCGGTTCCTGCTCAAGGGCAAGACGGTAAAGAAGGGGCACACCGAGCCAGTCAAGCAGCGTCGCCTGACGCGGACTGAGTACGACGGCCTCAGCGATAAGGCGAAAGCCAAGTACGATGAACGCTACCCAAAGAGCCGTCACAAGCCTCGCTTCAAAGGCGGCAAGGGTCGTGTGCAGGATACCAAGATCAGCACCAAAGAGTCTCGCAAGGATCGCACCAAGCGCTCCAAGGAGAACATGGCAGAGGTCGATAAGCAGCGCAAGATTCTCACCGATGACGGCGCTGGCGTTATCAATCGCGAGTCCGTGAAGGCTCTGGAGAACATCAAGCCAGAGCACTTGAAGCGCGGTGCCAACAACATCGACGAGAACCGCGACGAGATTCACGACGTGGTCGATGCCAAGGCGAAAGACAAGCCACACCTGTTCGATCGTGGCCTGAGTGCTGTACGCGATCTGATGCAAGGTGACGCCGCATCCACGCACGACGACGACAACCGCAGCGAAGGCGATAAGGAGACTGACCCTGATCGCCAAGCAGTAGACTCTGACGGCCAGCCAGAGTTCGACGCTGATGGCAAGCCCATCACCGAAGGTGACAAGGCCAACGACCCTGAACTTAGCGACGACGCTGATGAGGAAGAAGAGGACGAGGAGGAAGACAAGAAGTCCAAGAAGAAAAAGAAGAAGGGCAAGAAGGATAAGAAAGGCGGCAAGGGTCACAAGGACAAGAAGAAACAGCGCGATGGTAAAGCCGTGCTGGGCTTCGTTGTCAAAGCTGCCATCTTAGGTGCTGGTGTCACGATGCTTGCACTCGGCGCTGGCCCACTTGGGATGATCGTTGCACGCGGCCTGCTCGATACCTGGGAAGACTTCAAAGGCATCGCATCGACCGCGGCTGATGGTAACATGACTCCTGAAGAGCAGAACTACCAGACAGTCAACGAAATCATCACGCAAACCCAGAGCTACCTACGCAACATGGATATGGACGACCTGCACGCCCAATCGAAGGAGATGTTCAGTGCCATCGCATCTTCTCACGTGGACGTTTACGGCACAGTGTTCAACGCAGCACTGCCAATTGTCGGTGAACGTCCGAAAGGTATTCCCGGCAAGAGCTTCTACGGACACAGCAGCGTGGACCTGAAGACACTCGCAACTACCTTCGAGAAGGCATTGAGTTCCCAAGGTATCTTGCGTGAGCGAGACCACGTAACCGACCCAGGTGAAGAGACCTATCTCTTCTACACATCGGGTCCTAATCGCACGATTGTTGCGGTTGGAATGAACGAAGACCACGGTCTCTACCACGTATCTTTCCTCAACTGGTGACTCCATGCAAATCACTCTGATCCTCGCAACTGCCCTCGTATAACGGAGGCTATATGGAGCGAATCCGTTACCGCTGCGATAAAGCGGAAATGCGTAAGCCGATTGCGCTACGCAAGACCTGGCACGTTCTCCTGGGTGACAAGCAGATCGCAACGATCAGCACTCGGGAAGAGCCGTCAACCGATCATAGTCACTCGCTGCGCATCTGGACGGCTAAGGTGCACGGCGGTGAGTTTGATCCGTTCGACTTCCCGCATGTGGACGAGGACGATGAAGGTGAGAGACTGCGCCCTCACGTCACACTCGCAGGCGGACAGCCGTTTCTCATTAACCCACAACCCATGACCATGAAAGAAGCGCGGTCGTGGGTTAAGCACGTAGTCCAAAGGGGCGACCGATGACACACATGGTAAGTACCAGCTTCTCGCTGGGTTTGGCGCCTACGGAAATGCACCGTGTTGCTCAGACCAAGCAAGGCCTTGAGCTGGACGCGCAACAAGCTGGCGGTGACGCTCGCGTTCTCGACGCCAACATCTGGCTGAAACAGGCAGCACCGCACTATCGCATCAGTGAGGATATCCGCGACTACATCATCGTGGCGCTGCCCTCAATCGTTACCTCGGTGCCAAACACCAACGGTGACAGTGCGTCGTTCAAGGAGCTGACCGCGTTCAACCCTGAGTTCGGCCAGATGGCGTATCGTACCTGGGTGGGCAAGCCTACTCACGTCGAGCACGACAACAAGGATATCACCAAAGCCAAGGGCGTGATCTTCGACACGTACCTGCGCCCACTGCCACGCAACAAGAAGTTTGCGAAGCTGGTGAAACTCATGGGCTTCGACCGCACCAAGGACTCGTACCTGGTGAACAAGCTCCTGAGTGGTGAAATCAACACCTACTCCATGGGCATGTACTACTCGTCCTACACCTGCCCAGTCTGTGGCGCACGTGTCGGTAAGGGTATCGGTGCACCATGTGTACACACCCGTCCACGTCGTCCGACCTACCAGCTGCCTGATGGGCGTCTGGCTTATCGCATGTGCGAAGGCCTGGTGGGCTTTGAAACGTCCGTAGTTCTCGACCCTGCGTATGTAGCTGCGCAGTCCGACGTGATCTGGGACTTGTCGAAACTCTGAGGCGACCATGAAACTGACTATCTCACTGAGGCGTGCAATGAAAGTTTTCCTCGGCGGTACCTGTAACGATAGCACATGGCGCGAGCGTTTGATTCCGATGTTGAACATCGACTTCTTCAACCCTGTGGTCCCCAACTGGACTCCAGAGTGTATGGAGGAGGAACGCCGCCAGCGTGAAATCTGCGACTACAACCTGTACGTTATCACTCCAAAGATGACGGGCGTGTTCAGTATCGCAGAGGTCGTGTGCGACAGCATCAAACGCTCCTCCAAGACCGTGTTCTGTGCCTTGCGCTCGGATGACGGTGCTGAGTTCTCCGAAGCTCAGTGGAAATCGCTGCAACAGGTGCGTCGAATGATCGACGAGCATTGTGCCAAAACGTGCGATAGTCTGGAAGACGTGGCCGCATTCCTGAACGGAGTGTAACGTGAACCGTCTCGTAGACCAGACAACCTTCTACGTACCGGGAACCATCGGTGGTGGGAACTGTGCCGAAGCTGCGTGCGCTACGCTCTTTGGCATCCCGCTCTCCGACGTCCCGCGTTTCTACAACGAAGATGACCCAGAGCCGTCGTATCGCTACTGGCGTAACTTCGAGAACTTCTGCTTCTCGCAGGGTTATTGGGTGGTGCGTCAAGAACGCGAACGAATCATGGAAGCCACGTATCTGGCTAGTGGTTCGTCGGCTCGCGGATGCAAGCACATGGTGGTGATGCGGAATGGTGAGTTGTTTCACGACCCGCATCCGTCACGCGCCGGCTTGGAGAAGATCGAGCAAACTTGGCTGCTGGTGCCCCTTGACCCGATCAACTTCAAAAAGGTCACGGAATGAAAATCACCATGAGCATGAAAGCCCACGATGACAATGTGGCAGAGGCTGCCAACAAGCTGATCTTCGTACCCTACACCGGCACCAACGGGCTGTACTCTGCCGTTGATGTGGTACCAGAGTACGTGGACGCCATCCTGAAACTGGCAGACGAACTGGAGCTGAGCCCAGACGAACATGCGCTGCATTGCACCGTCGTCTACTCCAAAGTGGCTGCTACTGCGCCGCTGCCAGAAGTGCTGGACGTTGTGCAGGCCTATAAGGACAACCAGTTCTCGGCGCTGGTCAACGCTGTCGAGTCGTGGGTTGGCCACAACGGCAAGACGTACATCGTCCTGAAGCTGGTGAGTGAGTCCGTTATCTCGCTCAACGCACGCTGCCAGCAACTGGGTGCCGAGCACACGTTCATCCCGTACAGCCCGCACATTACCCTGAGCGACGAAGTGCCTGTAGACGACGCCATGAAGGCACGGATCGAATTCGTCAACAAGCGCCTGGCGCGTAACCCTGTCCAGATCATGCTGAAAAATTTCAGCGTCGGTGATCAGGACGACTGAGGACATTGCCATGAGCATGTTGTGTGCATCACCTTATCGACCACCCAAGCCGATCATTCCAATCGAGACGCAACTGCCGCCTCGCTTCGGCTTGGGTGCTCTGGAAAGCTACACCAACGAGCAGATGCTGACTCAAGCCCTCAGCGAGGTGCATGAGAACGCACAGCAGTACCCGTCGTTCACTCTACCCGCAGCGCCTGACGATGGTTTCTTCTACTACATGGCGCCTGTCGAGTACGGTGCTGTGACGTTCCGTGATGCTGGTGGACTCGTCGGTGGTTGGGATGGCGCTTCGTGGCCTCTCGATGACATGGCAGACACTACTGGCCCTGTCGAAGTCATGTATCAGGGTCACAAGTACAACCTGTATCGCACCGACTGGCCTGGTAGTCGTGGCGGCACCTTCACAGTGAGCTTTGCAAATGGCTAGAATCGACTTTGACCTAAGCGATGGGCGCTATGAGCACAACGGGCAGCGCGTCGATGAACTCGAGGAGCCGTACGTCAGACTGCCAAAAGCAAAGGTCAAAGCGCTGCTCAAGGCCAAGCGACGTAATCGCGAAGAAGGGAAAATCTCCGAGACAGATCACACGCCCGGCAAGGTGCGCGTGACCAAGATCAATTGGATCAGTCGAATGCAACGAACCTGAGGTGAGTTATGGAAGCAATCCCCGTAGTACGCCATGACTACCCATGTGCGTGCGGTAAGCCAGTCCCGTGTTATCAGAACCCACCGTGCACGAACCTTGTGAACGGGCCAGTTGTGTTGCCTGCATTGGGTACGGTACCGATCACCACTGAGACCATGCTGCTCTCGCAGTTGCTCAAGGAAGGTGGTGTGGTAATTAATGCGACAGCCTGTAGCGCACACGAAGTCGCTGAGGCAAAAGCGGAGGGTCGGACGTATCGCGATCCACGTGGTTACACGTTCGTGTTGATGACGCCAGAGTGGTTGGAGCATGTGCGCAAGCTGGAACGCGCCAATGCCGAACTGCTAGAATGAAAAAAGGCCACTTACTCTCAGGAGCAGGTGGCCTTTTTGTTTATCGCGCGTCTTTCCCTTCTTCGTTCAGGAACTCGCTGAGACTTCCCACATTTGGCCGACGCGTTTTGCGTATCCTGCCAGCAGCGAACTTCCCAGGCAACTCCATCCCACGACTATTCCCACGCACGTCTGCAGGCGGCTCCACGAACAGTGGCTTGCCAGCAAACTTCGGCGTCTCCTGCGTACTGTTCGGCTCAAGGATCAGTACCTTCTCCAAATCCTCACGCAGCTTCGCATACACCTCGTTGTCCATGACGATGTACGCCGTGTCCTTGTCGTGTGCAACGCGGCGCAGCGTATCGAAGTCATACACATGGCCTTCCAGATAGTAGAAGTACCGAGGGTACCAGCGCGCTGTCACGAAGTCCACAGCTTGCGGCTCAGCGATCTTCCACGCGTTCGGACCTAGCTCATGGATGACGTACTGCGTCTTGGTCGTCTCAGTGACTTCGGTACCGTCGCCAACGAAGCCCACTGGGTTCTCCGTCCACTCGATAGCCATCCAGCCACTTTTGCGCTTACCCTCAGAAAGCTTCGCGTCCTTGTCAGTGGTGACGATCAACGTGTTCTTGCCGTTGACCTCCAGGCCTTTGAACGCATCGGCATGGAACGGATCGTTGCTGCGCTCCCAGTACGCGACGCCAGACCACAACGGAGGCGGGTTGTTTTCATCGACCAGATAGGTAATCACGACACACCTCCCCAATAGCCAGGCACCCGCTTGTAGTTGAGCGCCAGCGCTTCGCTTTCTACGATCAGGGCATCCACGTTACCGAACTGCTGCAGGATGAAGTTGTACTGGTCCTTGCCCGCGTCACGCCCAGGTGCGTAAATCTCCAGGCGCTCTTTCACTGGCAACTCCATCGACGCCCATGACGTGTGCCCTATTGCCATGATTTGCTTCTTCTCATGGCACACTGCAAACACGCGTTCTCCTTCTGCCATCACAGTTCTCCGTTGAGTTTGACGTAGCCGTTCTCAAAGGCCTCGGCAGGAGACCACGAGGTATAGCCATCGTCGTAGATCACATAGTAGCCGCCAGATGCAGCCGAGTGCTTCACGTACCAATCACGGCTGATCGCCACCTTCTGATCGCCTTCCAGATTGAGCTCCAGACCGCAGTCACCGATCAGGTCGACAATGCTGATGATCTTGGCACCCTTGACGATCTTGCGCGACTGATACTTCGGCAGGGTGAGCGTGGCTGCTTCTGTCCAGATGCGCGTGGCGATGTTGTAGATCACCTCGTCCTCGTAGAGGTACAGCATGGCCATGGTAGTAGGCGGTACGCGAGCGTCCAGATAGATCGGCGCCTTGTTCAGCATGCCCTTGATACGGCTGTCACTGTAGGTGACGTCCTTACCCGGGTCGTACAGGTGCGCGATAGCATTCGAGTTTGGTCGCGTGCGCAATTCTTCCAGAGCACTTGCACCCATGAGCCATACGCGCTTCGGCTGTGTCTCGTGTCTTGGTCCTGGTACGTGACGCGCTACAGGGTTGAACGCCATGATCTTGTAGGTACTGCCGCCGAGTGCCATCTGCACTTCTTGGCTTTCGTGCTTCTCGTCCTCAAACACAAAGCCCTGGTCGCCCATCTCGGTGAGCGCACGGTGCACCTCTTCGTCCAGTGCGACGTAGCCCCAGCGCAGGTAGTTGTAGTTACCACGAGCGATAAAATGATCGAGAGTCATACGGCCACCGGTGCGTTGATTACTTTGCCTGGAACATAGCCGTCGATGGTAATGTCTTCGACCTTGAAGTCCAGAATGGAGGAGTAGCTGCGGCGTTCAATGATGACGCGCGGCTGGGATGCTTCGTTGATTGGCGTCGCCAGTTGCTCACGCACTTGGTCAACGTGGTTGCTGTAGACGTGCGCATCACCGACGGTGTGGAACAGCTTGCCTGCCTTGAGCCCGTAGATCGCGCAGAGCATGTGGGTGAAGATGGAGTAGAACGCGACGTTGTACGGCACGCCCAGGAACCAGTCACCAGAGCGTTGGTAGAGCTTGCAATGCAGCACCAGCTCGCCAGTCGCATCGCGCTCGATACCCCACTGAGCGAGAGTGTGGCAAGGCGGCAGTGCCATGTCTTCCAGATACGCGACGTTCCACGCCGACAGCACGTTGCGCCGTGCAGCGCTATCGTCACGCTCCTTGATGGCTTTCTCCAGACGTGCGATCTGGTCAATCTCGCGGCGGATCATCAGGCGACCATCATCAGCGGTGCCCATGTGGACAAAGCCGCGCTTGCCGTACTGCTCCCATGCTGCGTTGCCGTTGTACATGACGCTCGGGTCGATCAGACGCAGGTCTTCCCAGTGACGCCACTGCACGCCATACACAGGGCCCAGGTCACCGTCGAGAATCTGGTACTGGGGAATGCCGAACTTCTTGAACAGTGCTTCCTGAGCTTCGAGGCGCACGGCATCATCGTTGTACCCTTCGGATGCAGCCTGCATTTCATCCCACTGGCTGCCCTTGAGCATACGGAAGCGCTCGCCCTGCTCCAGCATACGACCGAATACTTCGGTACCTGGCTTCACCCAGTTGTTCCAGAAGGCGACCTTGTTGTCGATCAGGAACTTCAGGCGATTGGAGCCGCTGAGCATCCAGATCAGTTCGACGACTGCCTTATCCCAAAACACGTTCTTGGTAGAGGGCAGCATCACGGTAGCGCAGCCATCGTCGGCCAGCAGGTCATACTCGACGTTCACCACACCGAAGCGCGAGTAGGTGCCAGTGCCAGTACGGTCAGCCTTGATTGCGCCGCGTTCGAGCAGATACTCGGCTACGGTCAGATAGCCATGCTCACCGTTGAGAGCAATTGGCATCATGTTACCGCTGGGAAGTTTGCGCATCGCTTATCTCCTTTGATTTGGCAGTCGCCATTTTCAGTAGTTCGTTTAACTCGGTGTTGTCCAGAACGTTGTAGCCGCACTTAGCCAGCATCGAGTGCCGTGTCTTGTCTGGTAAGTGCTTGAAAATCCCGAGACTCAGCAAGCTCGTTACCGTGCATCCCCAGAGTTTCTTGGATAGCCAATGCAATAGCTTCCGCATTTTCGTGTACCCATTGTTGGCTGATGGCGCCCCAGTTCAGGACGTATAAACGCTCCAGCCGATCGGTGGCGAACTCCACACCCAAGAGCGTGACGCCATCAATGATCCTGCCGATGTTCTTTCCAGTTGTCCCAAGCTCCTTCGCCAGTTCTTTCTGGGTTAGCTTGTTCTTGTCCATGACGTACAGCAACCACAGCTTGCGCAGGAACCCTACCTGAACTCGCTGGAATGGATCGCGTGGGATGATGGCATTGGCACACTGCCGTCGAATATCCTCGCGAGCAATCTCGCCCATGAAGCGCCAGCGCTGTACGTCACGCATTTCGATACGGACGTTGAGCATATTGGCGTAGCGTCCAAACTTCCACCACGAGCCCTGGTGCCAATAGGCATCCATGTAGTATTCACCCTCTACGGTGTAGTCTTGGACTGCATACCAGCCTTCTTTCTTGGGCTTTCGCTGGCTGCATTCAATCCATGGACGTGGTTTGATGACTTCCTGCAGCATGTTCGTGTACATCCCTATTAGTGGCAGACATGGTTGGTTTACAGTAATCCCGGTGTTCCTCAGTAATTTATCACCAATCGAATATGAGGTGTCCCATGAGCAATCTTGAACTGGTGTTCGCTCTCAAGGGCCAGCGCAACATTCGTCTCGGCACTGATGCGAGTACGGGTCATGGTTGCTTTGGCCCGACAGTTCCAGCATCGGCATCCATGACGGTGTTCACCGACCAGATCGCGGAAGTACGTGTGTCTGACAAGTACGTGCCACACTGCTGCCCATCGAAAGGGTGTCACAGCCCTGGCGTTATTGTAGGTGCCCGCATCACCTACACGGATCAGTTGGCAACACACAGGAATGGCGATCCATTGAGCTGCGGCGATATGTCGTCCAACGGCTCATTCACTACCTACAGTGGTAACTGATGATGGCGGATTACAGAGACAGCCCGATCTATTCCGACATCAACCTGTATGTCGGCACCCACTCCAACAAGGAGCTGGTGTACAACGAAGACTCCATCAACCAAAACATCTTCCTGATCATCACCACACCCATTCGCTCCAAGTGGTTCCGGATTCGCTACGGGTCGAACATCCCAGCGTACCTGTTTGAACCCATGGACGATATGACGGCGTCGCGTATCCGTACGGAAATCCGAACGCTGCTCAGTCGTAACGACGAGCTCCGTGTGACGATCACGAAGGTCAACGTATACCCGAACTACACCTTGCAAGCGTACGGTGTCGAGGTGTACTACACGGCACCTAACTTGGACGGCAAGCCTGTGCTGTTCCAGTTTGCCCTCAACAAGCAGAATGCCGCATAGGAACAGTCATGGCTCAACTAGCAATCAGTAAGGTCGTCGTTGACGAACAGGATATCTACAACGAGCTGGCGCGGCGTCTCGCAGAAAAGGGCACTTGGAAAGACCTGCTGCCCACGAACGTTTCGGCCACGCTGCTCACTCTTGCCTCTGGCGCAACCACAGTCAACCAGCACTACATCAACGTGTCTCTGCGTGAGGCCTTCCTCTCGACGGCCGTGCGTGACTCCTCCATCTTCGAGGGCGCTCGCTCTCTCGGTGTGAAGATTGCGCGCAAGGTCTCGGCTGGCTTGACTTGCTACCTGCAGAACAACCTGCAGTCGGTGAAGTTCATCCCTGCCTACAGTGAGTTCATGAACTCCTCGGAGAAGTATTTCAACCGTGAGCAATTGATGATCGCTCCGGGTACTGCCATCGAGGACGTCCAGCTCTACCAGGGTGAAGTGAAGCTCGTAGAGTTTGACGTGGACACGCTTGACCCAGCAGCCCTCCAGACGTTCGTGCTCTCCACTCCGAACTTCGTAGTCGCCGACATGGATATGCTTGTCTGGACAGAAGACAAGGTCTCGGGTGAAGCCACTGTCTGGAACTCGACTGACCAAGCACTGTACGAACTGGGTCCGACTGACAAAGCGTACTACGAGTTCACCACTGGTTCGGGTGACGTGGCGTTCATGTTCGGCACTGGCGACTACGGCTCCAAGCTGCCGGCAGGTACTCTGCTCAAGATTCGCTTCGTGGTCACGAAAGGCTCTACGGCCATCGGGATCAGTGGTGACAGAATCCGCATGACTTCCCAACCCGAGATTTCGGGTTTTACCACTTCCAACGTGGCTGGCGGTGGCGATCAGAAGTCTGCGCTGTACTACAAGCTGTTCGCACCCGTGATGTTCCGCTCCAATCGTAAGGCGATCAGCCCAAGCGAAGTGCGCGCCCACATCATGGCTTACCCTGGCGTTGCCGACTGCTCACTGTTCTTCCAGCGTGACGTTGCACCCAACGATCCCAAGTGGCAGAACGTGTTGCGTGTGTGCATTCTCCCAGATAGCACTGATACCTGGGGTGGTGCCAACCCGAATCCGAAGTCTGCCGCATGGGCTGCCTTCGAACAGTGGTTGCTCAATCGCTGCCAAGCACTCGCCCAGATGCAGAGCTGGAACCCAGTGAAGATGTACGTTGGCGTCAAGGTGCTGCTCGCAGTCAACAAGGATGTGGACATTGACGAAATGCGCATCCTCGTGACCGAGCGTATCCTGAAACTCTTCCAGCGTAAGCCCGGCATCTTGGGTCGCCGCCTTTCCAAGTCTGACATTGAAAACGCCTGCCGTCTGCAAGGTGTGGACTACATTGAAATCCTCTCGCCTTCTGAGGAAATCATTCCGCCTGATCGCACCATGTATTGCGTGCTCGATGGCAGCCCAGTAGTCAACATCGTGTACACCGAACGTACCGCAGGTATCTCTGGAGCCAACTGATGGACAAGCTCACATTCGAGCGGCTGCAGCCTGAGATTTTCTACGCGCAGCCGTGGATTCAGGACTTCGTGGACGTCTACGCCGAGGTGCTGAACGACCGCATCCGCTATCCGATCTACCAGCTTGAGACCATCCGTGACATTACCAAGGTCATCGACCCATGGGTAGTGACGCAGACCCTAAAGCAAATCGGCTTCGACCTGCCACAGGACTTCATCAAGCACAACATCCCCACGCTCAACCAAGCGATTCCGCAGCTGTCGATCTACGCAGAGCGCTCTGGTACCAATGACTACCCGCATACCATTGCGTTCATCCTGGGTCGTTCAGTTGATGCGATTGGCCTGTACACCGAGAACTACCAAGACTTCTACTCGCAAGCCTACGGGCCACTGCAGGTAGATGGTGGTGACTGGTTCAAGACCACGCACATCGAACTGGGGATGCAGTACCTGCCACAGGACTACAAGTTGCTGCTCCCACGTGGGAAGACCATCAAGGACCGGTTCCTCGAGGCGTTCTATGAGTTCGCCCCATGGAACATCGTGGTAGAGCGCTTCTTCTTCAACGTGGACGTGGGTGCAAACCTTCACCTATCTGGGCGCATCGTCAAGCAGCCCAAGCGTTACATCGACGTGGGTGTTGGTGAAATGCACGTGGAGAACGTGAAGATCGTTGGCCCAACTGAGGTATACGAGGGCAGCGAGCAGGAGTTTGAGCTAATCATCACGCTCGCCAACGGCAGTGAAGGCACACCGGGTACTCCTGACATTCCAGGCACTCCCGGTACGCCGTACATTCCCGAGGTACCATATCAGCCTGCTGTCCCAGCTGTTCCAGGCAGCCCTGAGATTCCGTACCAGCCTGCGAAGCCTGAGGTGCAAGCGCAACCTGCTGTGCCAGAGATACCGTACCAGCCAGCAGTGCCTGAAGTACCTTATCAGGCAGCCGTTCCAGAAGTGCAGTACAAGCCCGCTGTGCCTGCTACGCCGTATCAGCCAGCAGTACCACCGCAAGATGCGTATACCCAGACAGGCACGTTCAAGCCTCTCATGGGTGTCGCTGGTTGGAACGCACAGGAAGCCACGATCAGCACCTTCGCCGAGATTGAGCCGAACTCGGAGTTCAGCATCGACGCGCCGGGTGAGAACGACTACGGCTATGTGTGCTATCCAAAGGCAATGGGTGAAGCACGGTTCACCGACAAGGTGTCCAACTTCGAAGGTGGATGGGATGGTGCATCGTGGCCTGATCAGGACGTAGGTGATGAATACGGGCCTATTGAGATTGAGCGCACAGTCAATGGTGTGACGCTCACGTGGTACCTGTACCGTACCGACTTCTCGGGCATTGGTTCAGCTACATACGACTTCCAAGTGCCTAACCCGCAGAACGGTAGTTACTCGATCTACCACGAGGCAGTCCCGGGCAAGCCAGAAGTACCGGCTAACCCAGGCTCTCCTGAAGTGCCGTACCAAGCAGCCAAGCCAGAGGTCCCATATCAGGCTGCTGTTCCAGAAATCCCGTATCAAGCAGGTAAGCCAGCAGTGCCTTATCAGCCTGCGACGCCTGAGATTCCATACCAACCTGCTGTGCCTGCTGTACCAGGTAAGCCAGAAGTCCCATACCAGCCAGCAGTGCCAGCAACACCAGGCACTCCAGCGATTCCGGGTACTCCTGCTACGCCAGCAGTGGACACCTACTTCACGCAGACAGTCCGTGTGAAGGGTGTATGGAACAGTAGTCGCACTGGCCTCGTGGGCTTCAATGGTGACTTCGCCTCCTTTGGCAACGTCAGCTTTGATACCGACGTGGTGATCTATGGCGAGTACGAGGGTATGTCCGCCAGCCTGAACGTCAAGGTGAAGAACAGCGCCAGCAACATCAGGACCATCGAGATTCAAGGCCCTGACAGTGTCCGTGCGAACGAGTTTGGCACCTACCAAGTGGTAGCTCATACCACAGGCGGTGATGAAACCCACGACCTGACGATCACCACGCGCTCCACACTGGGTTACATGCAGGGCAACAACCTCCATGTGTACCAGATCGACGCTGATGGTGAGGTGATCCTGAGCGCCGAGTGCAAGCTCCCTGATGGGCAGACGCTCACCGCCGTGAAGAAGGTGCAGGCCATCTTCGTGGACCCTGATGTTCACCTTGTGGACCTTGAGATACTCGGCCCTGACAGCTTCTACGAGAACGAGGTGAAGCAATACACCCTCGTGGCGCATTACTCGGATGGAACGCACAAGGGCGTACTGGGTGCATGGGATCCCGGCTGTGGTGCCATCTACATCACACCTGATGGTGAGGCCTACATCACCGAGACACTGGCCGAGTTGGACATTACCTTCAAGGCCACGCACCAGTACAAGGGTGTCAAGCTCACGGCAACCAAGCCTGTGTCCTTCCTCCGCCGGACGGTTAGCGTGGTGCATACGGAGATTCTTGGACCAAACCAAGTGGTGGAAAACACCAAGAATCGCTACGTTGTGTCCGCCCGATTCTCGGATGGTTCTACGGGCATAGTGGATGCAGATTGGACAACAAATCGCTTCTATATTGACGAAAGAGGGTACCTGGAGGTGGGCTCTGTTGGCTCCACACCGGTCAATCTCCAGTTGCGTGCTCGCGTCAACGGGCGGGATGCCATCAAGCAGATCGTAGCCATCAATACACCGGTGACATTGGACAACATCCTTGTCATGGGCCCGGATAACGTCCGGGAAGGCAGCTTGGGCAAGTTCACTGCATACGCACACTACTCCAATGGCCGTGACGTGGAAATCACGCCCACGTGGTCGATTAAGGGTGATCCTGCATGGGCATCCATTGACGTCAACGGGTTGCTGTCGTTCGAGGACCCACTGGTTGGTATCGTGGAGGTTGTTGCTACATACCGGCTGGGTGGTAAGGCATACGTGCAGAGCAAGCCACTTGTCTTGATTCCGAACACACGGATCATTCAGGGCTTGATTATCAGTGGCCCTAACACGGTCATGGAAGGTGCACGGATTGTGCTCACTGGCACCGCCGTGTACTCTGATGGATTGCTTGAAACGGTGAGCCCACAGTGGACCGTGCAGTCTGCTGACCCATTGAACGATCCAGACCCAATGGCGGACATTGTATCGCCTGGCGTGCTGCAAGGACGTGTGGTTGAAAAGGACACCAAGGTCACGGCGATTGCCCGCTACTTCAAGGAGATTGCCGAGTTTGAAATCACCGTAACGCCACGTATCGTCAACTCGCCTGACAAGCCTGTGAGCAGCCGGATCATTGGACCTGCCGCCTTCTACGTCACCGAGCGTGGTTCGTACTCCCATGCCATCGTGTTCGAGGAGTGTGCGAATGAGCTATTGGTGAGTAGTGACTGGACGATTGACGCTGATCCTCTCGTGGCTGCAATTGATAGTGCTGGCTTCGTCTGGTCCGTGAATGGTAAGTCCACGACTGCCACGATCACCTCGACGTACCAGTGTGGCACCTATACCCTTGTCGATTCGATGGTCATCAACATCATCGGCGATGAGGACCAGTTGAAGTCGCTGGCGATCTACGGGCCTGAGACAATCAACGGTGCCAAGCAGGAACTCTACACGTCGGAGCTCTTCCGTAATGGTGAGACTGAGACACCAGGCAAAGGGCATCCTGTGCAGCCTGAGTGGAGCATCGTTTCCCCAGATGGTCGCGTAGTTGTCAACGGCGCTGGTCAGGTGAACGTAATTGACGCCTCCAAAGCGTTCAAGTTTATCCTGAAGGCCACGTACAAGGAAGGGTTCGAGACTGTCACGGCGACCAAGGAGATTAGCGTGATTGCTGAGGTAGACAGTACCCCGATCTACGGCTTGGCCCAGATTGGCGTGCGTAACGACCCTGCGATTGCAGACAAGCTGACCAACCATTTGCCTACAATGGCATCTGGCCAGAAGTTTACGCTGACTGCTGGCGCTGGCGAATACATGTACTTCTGCTACCCTGCGACACTCGGCCTCGCCAAGTTCGTTGACCAAGCCTCCAACTTTGAAGGCGGATTCGACGGAGCGTCCTGGCCTGATGATGGCTCTGTAGGTGAGCAGTACGGTCCAATCACTGTCGCGCGCACTGATGCGTCCGGCACAACATCCAACTGGTATCTGTATCGCTCCGACTTTGACGGCAACGGCACGATGACCTTCGAAGTAACCTTCGGGAATTAAGGAACTACCATGAAAGTAAAAATGACCACCGGCCGTGAAGTGTACAACCCGCACGCCGAAGTACAAGCGCCAGCGCAACACACGGCTGTCGCCAATGGGAATGCCGAGATTGCTGTCGCGGCTGTCGATAACACCAGCGAAGGCAACTGCCCGAAGTGCCGTAAAGCCATGGGCACAGCGATGATCCCTGCTGGTCAGGTGTACTACTGCCCGACCTGCCGGGTCTCGACGCCAATCAGCGACTGCGAGGGTTAATCCATGAGCGAAGTGCTGATTCTTTCCGACGTTGGCCTACAGGCGATCAACAACGCGTCGGCAGGCGGCCAGCTCGTTGACGCTACCTTCTTCAAGTTTGGGGACTCCTCGCAGTCCCCGAGCAAGACTGATGCCGTCGACATTCTGGGCAACAACCTCTTCGAGGGTACCATCCACCACGTGGAGGTGCTCTCCAAGAACACCGCTCGCTTCGTCTTTGAAATCCCGGGCTACCTGATCAAGGAAGACACGGAAGTCCGTGAGACCTGCGTATACCTGAGCAGCCGTACGCTGCTTGGGCGCTGTGTCTTCGAGACGCCTTACATCCTGATCAAGGGTGAGACGGTTCGCTTCAACTGCCTGCTGGTAACTAGCCGTTGTGACCTGACGACTATCAACGTCACCATTGGCGACTACTCGTCCATTCCATCGACGCCCAACGTCTTCCGTCTGCAATCGCCTGGAGAAAGCTCGTTCAATGCGGTTACGGTACTGGATGGTACGTATAACTCGGATGGCAGTGCTACTCCTGTTCTGGCTATGCGTTCTGGTGCAGGTGGTTTCCAGTGGGCATTTAGCGACCATGATCGTATCTTCTTCGGAAAGCCCACGGCTGCCAGCGCTACTGAGATTACTCTCAGCGGAATCGACCTCGACGATAACGAGATAGTCATTGGCCACGTCGTCCTCGGCAATGGTCAAGGCAAGTCGCGCCGTTACCGTGTGTCGGGTACCAAGCTGGTTGAAGCTGACTCGCAGCCAGTCACTGGCCTCGATGCCCAATCGACTATCGCTGTATGGCGACGTCGTGGAGGTGCTGGTGGTGCAGGCGGTGCGTGCTCTTACCCGCCGATCATGGATGGTGTGCCTGCTGACTGGGTACTCGTTCGTGGTTATGACGAATGCCCACGTTGGGCGCCACCCAAGTCGTCTGGTGGGATCAATAGCACGCTGTACCGTGCGCCTTCCAAGCTGGTAATGAGCACTATCAACTACACAGGCGATGGTACCGAGGCACGCTATGCCCTTGGCGATCTGGAAATCGAGAACGTCAACTACCTGCAGCCAGCGCTTGGTGGTGTAACCCAGCACCGTGATGCGTTTGATATGAGCGGCAACGAGATTGAGTTTGTGGAGGCAATTGCCGCCCAGATTCCAATTGACCTGCGCCTGTTCACACGTATCCCGTCGAACGGCAGCCGCATGTTGATCAAGGTTGACCATGTGGTGGGTGATGGCAGCACGCAGAACTTCAAGATCAGCCAGCCCGTGCAAGACGCCAACTACATCAAGGCGTACATTCGCGGTATCCGGCAGATGCTCACCACGTTCACCTACGATGCCACAACGCAGGAGGTCAAGTTTGTAGCACCGATCCCTGCTGGCGTTGACGTGGAGTTGCGTAGCTTCCGTATCGAAGACTTCGAGGGTTACAGCACCACCATCTCGACCATCGCCACGATCACCAGTGACGACACGTACTTCCTCGAACTGCCGTTCACTCCGCAGTCGGTTGAGTACATCGAGGTATCCCAGTCTGGTGCGCACATCCATGGCAACCAGTACACTCTGGTAGACAACAAGGTGATCTTCACTGGGCCGATTCGCAAAGGCCTGGGTGTCGAGATTACCCTGTACGACAACGCGCCAGCACAAGGCAGTAGCAATACCAACCTTGCTGGTGTGGTCATTGATGCAGTGCTTACTGGTCGTACCTTGAAGCTCCTGCGTCATGGTGCCAAGCCGATTGTCCTGCCTGTGCCTGGCGTATCGCTGATCGCTGGCTCGGGTATCCGTATCAGTGGTTCGCACCCTGTGTACCGGATCGAATCGACCATCAGTGAGCAACTGACTGATGCCGAGGCCAACTTCAAGTTCACGGATACTCGGAACCAGAAGGACGCCCAAGAGATTCTGTTCACGCACCGTGTCAATCTCTCCAGTGACGTGATGGTGACTGTCCACGCTGACTTCCAAGCAGCACTCGGCCCTGGCTTCGTCACGGAAGAAGGCTTGGAGATCATGGAGTACGTGGTTGGCTTCCGTTCGTCCAAGAGTCAGGAGCCTGATTACGGTCGCCAGATTGCAGGTACTGGTACTGCTGGCTTCTCGTCCCTTGGTGGCGACAAGAACGAACGTGCCTACTCCAACGCCTCGCTCACTCAGGTCTACGATATTGTGACCAAGAACCACCCAGCGGGCTACATCGACGTTGTGGTGAAGATGCGGGTGAAGAACGCGAACGTGAGCCAGTACGGTTCGTTCCTGAACGTCAACGTCAACATCATCGGTACGCCGAAGATTGCCAAATAGGTGAGCCATGATCTGCTACGTCATGCCCGATGGGAGTTATGGACGCAGCACACAGCCGCCACACGACGCCATTCCCATTGGTGACGACATATACAGGATGCTGGAGGACAACCCTGGCATGCTGGACATTGAAGTCACCGGTGTGAATGTTCGGATCAGCCCATCGCTTATTTCCTACAAGGCAAAGGCGCTGGAGATTATCCGTACCGAAGTGGGCAAGCTGCTGCCGTCTGAGCAGCATCTGAACCAACTGCACCGCAGCGTTGCTTGCGAGCAGTCCTGTTTCGATGAGGTCCTTGGCTGGTTAACGGTTGAGGACACGCGCAAGACGTTTGCGCAGCTTAACGAACGGCACAACAAGCTGCGATTCATTCAACACGACAGCACCTCCATGGTGGGGCAAGCAACAGCCTGTGAACAGGTTGATACCATACTGGAGGCATTGTCGCATACACTAGGTGCACTATGAGTGTGAAAGGTGTTTCCGACTCTCCACTCCTTGGGAAGTCTATCCTAGGAGACCAATCCCGGGTGCCCATCGGTGCGCCTGTGATTACAAACCTCAGGGTGAAGAACTCGAAAGAGATTCAGGCCCTGATGACTGGCCAGACATTGACTGAGCCACAACTCAACCAGTTCGAGACGTTTGGGCAGGATGGCAGGGAAGCCTTCCGCAAAGAGTCCAACAGCATCGACTACCGTGATCGCACGCTGGAGAACGGGCGCCTTATCGAGGAGTGGAGCTACGACCCACAAACGGGTTCGCTTGTCCTCGTGCGGAAGAACCAAGAAGAGTACCGCATCTTCAACTTCCTGCGCCAAGACGCGATGGGTCATGGTGCTACAGGTCCTCGTGGCGATCCGGGTAAAGATGGGAAGAACGGACGTCTCGGTCGTGATGGTGCTCAAGGTGCTACCGGTTGCGAAGGTGAGAAGGGTGATCCGGGTGAGACTGGTAACCCAGGCGTCGAAGGTAATCCCGGCATCATGGGCTTGCAAGGTCCAGACGGTTGTGAGGGTGCATCGGGCGATCGTGGTGTCGTGGGTCCACAGGGACGTAACGGGTTTGAAGGCGCTCGTGGCCTCACTGGACCAAGTTGCGATGAAGAGAACACTGGCGCTCAAGGTGCACAAGGTGCCAAGTTCGGTAAGGGTGTTGCCTTTGGCCTAGCCGCTGCCTCTGATCCAGAAGTCGCAATCATGGGCTTGGACGATGACGGTGTTGATGCAGTTGCGCCAACGTGTGGCTGGACTGGTAAGCTGTGCGGTGCAACTACTGCGCCAGCAACGCCTGCTCCTGATACATCAGCGCCAGCTAACCCATCGCCTCCACCTACTGCATCTGCGCGCATCAGCCTGTGTACGAGCTTTGGTAACCAGAGTCCGAAGAGTTCGTGTGGTGGTACCTCGACTGCGTGGTATGTTGCATGGGCCAACTTCGATGCAGGTGGCGGTGTACTGGGTCTCTCGGGACTTCCACTCGCACGGCAAAACACTGCATGGTGGCCAAACAGTGTCGTCATGTGTGGTACTCTGGCCGCTGGTGCAGCGTACACCTTCGAGTTGATTACTCCACCGGGCGTTGCCTCCACCTTGTTCCTGAACTGTGCGATCATCAGCCAGACGGACTACCCAGGTGGTACCACGCGAGTCACGAAGACACTGGACAAACCCACTGAGGTTCGCCTGCGCTTCCTCAACAACGCAGCGCGCATCCCAACGTGGTGTGCCCTGAAAATCTACAACGCCTCCACAGGCGAACTGCTGTACTTCACGGGTAAGAATGCCAAGAACGCCGGCCTCAAAGGTGAGTTTGCCTCATCCAAGACTGACGACAACTGGGCAGGCAACAGCTCCGTGCAGCAGTACCTATAAGGATTCAACATGACAGGCTTGACTCGAATCCACAGTTCGTTGATCTATGCCCCGGGTGAATCAGACCAGACCGAAGTAGTGGTCAGGGACGAACACCTTGAGGCCAGTGCGCCGCTTGAGTCGGATATCAGTGAAGTCTCCAGCGGCTACTACGATGCCCAGCTGGGTATCCTGACGCTCACCATGAGCAACGGTGATACCGTTCGTATCAATGGCTTTGCCACAGCGGGTAACATCCCTGCTGGTCCCACAGGCCCTCAGGGTTTGCCGGGTAAAGATGGCCAAGACGGCCGTGATGGTAAGGACGGTGAGAAAGGCGAAGAGGGTTGCCAAGGTCCAGCGGGGCCACAAGGCGCCACTGGTGCTACCGGCCCTGATGGTCGCGATGGCATGATGGGTCAGCAAGGCGTTCGTGGTTGCCCAGGTCCCAAGGGTGCACCGGGTGAACGCGGACCCACTGGCCCGCAAGGTCCAATCGGCCCCACTGGTCCAAGAGGTGAGCAAGGTCCTACGGGTAAGCCGGGTGCTCCTGGCCCTGCAGGTACCGTGAATATCATCGTCTCCACTACTGACCCTGGTAACGTGGGTGCTGGCTGGCTCTGGGTTAACCCAAGCGCCACTGAAACTCCTGCATCGGGTGGCGGCGGTGGCGGCACTGTAACGCCTCCTGCGACTGACCCACCCATCGGCACTCCATGGCCATAACAAGGTGACCTTATGCTGACTCGCGTTCCACTCAAATTGCTCGATGCCAAAGGTCGCTCTGGTAGTGACGTGCGCTTCGATGGTAACAACGTCGTGGTGGAAGAGGATAGCCTCAACCAGAACGACTACGGCATCACGGCTGGTAACTACGACGCCACCTCTGGTACCCTGACGCTCGTCCTGCGCAATGGTGAAAGCCTCCAGCTCTCTGGGTTCACCACTGTCAGCGACATGGGCGTTGGCCAAGCAGGCCCCACTGGCCCAGCAGGTCAAGATGGCCGTGATGGTCTCAATGGTACTGACGGTGAGAAGGGTGCCACTGGTTGCCAAGGCCCAGCTGGCCCTCCCGGTCGTCAAGGCCCTCGCGGCGAACAAGGCAACCCAGGGGCTACAGGCCCTAACGGTGCAACTGGACCCACTGGCCCTGATGGCAAGGATGGCGTCGTTCAAATCTGGATTCAGACCGCTGACCCAGTGCTGGATGCTGCCGTCCACGTTGTCCCTGGGGCACTGTGGGTCAAGCCATAAGTTGGAGTTCTACCAATGAGTAGACTAAGAATCAGGAATGCGGCCAACACCAAGTGGTTGGATATCTGCCAGAGTGAATGGCGGGTGCGCAATCCAAGCAACACAGGCTGGACACGCATCACTCCTGCGCAGGGCATGAAGGTTCGCCATGGTGCTGAGACCTATTGGCTGGACATTGATTGCAAGGCGGAAGGCCTAGCCAGTTGTGACACTGAGGATGAGTACGGCGGCACACCGGACGGTAAGGGTAGCAATGGTTCAGGTGGTGGTAACGGCTCCGGCGGTGGAACAGGTGGCAACGGAGGCAACGGAGGGGCGGGCGGTAACGGCACGGACCCTGGGTCTGGGTCGGGCGGAATAGGAGGCGGTTTGAACGGTCCTGGCAGCCCTTGGTACAATAATGGGGATAAAGGATCCGGCCAAGGCGGCTCTGGATGGCAGGAAGGAGCACCATATCCAGGTGGCTATGATCTGCCAGATAGCGATGGGGATGGAGCGGGCGACAAGGGCTCGTGTATCTACCGTCCCGGACTGGGTGTCTGTGAGGAGAAGGGTGTCCTCATTATCCGTCCGGACATGGACTGCGGTACGAAGATCGCCGGTGGGTTTGATTGCCCATTCGAGTGCCCAAGTGCTATCAATGGTAGCGGTAAGGGTATCTGGGAGTTCTACCTGAACATGGGCAAGGAAGGCGGTGCGGTGCGTATGCCATGGATGGCGAACGCTGGTGCTGTTAGTGTCGATGTGTACTACCGCGGCAAGGTCATTGCGAGCACTGGTGGGCAGCGTACTGGCAAAGGCGTATTGCAGTTCGTGTTCACGCCGGTGAATAACGACCCACTGGTGTTTGTCCGGGTTAGGGCTACTAAGGCCAGCAAGTGGACGCTCCAGATGAAGTGCGTGGGTGACGACGATACGGACGGTGAAATCACTGATCCACGTCCATGCCACGGTACGTTCGAGGTGAAGAAAGAAGGCGGGTTGGGAACGTTTGAGTTCTATCACGCCATGGGTGATAAGGCTGGCTTGGTAGACATACACTACCAGATGTGGAACCAGCCGGATAAGCTCGAAGTATTCCAAGACGGACGGTTGCTCAAGTCTACTGGCGGATACGTGGCAGGCGAAGGCCATGTGAAGTTTGACTATTCGCCTACCGAGTCGCAGCTTGTCATGGTGCGCATCACTGCACGGGACCCTGGGACCTCGTGGATTTACCTGATCACCTGTCCGGGCGAGAAGGGTAGTGAAGATGATCCACGGCCGTGTTCGGATCAGAGCGCCGTGACGTCTGGTGGTGCTGGTGTTACTGACACCTATGTCGATATGGGTCCGAATGCTGGTAAGGTGGGTGTGCGTTACCAGATGTACAACATCCCCGATAAGCTGGACGTCTATCAAGGCGGTACGTTGGTTGCGACGACTGGTGGGCCTGTTACTGGCGATCACTGGCTGTACTTCAACTACAACCCCGCTGGTGGTCAGAAGATCCAGATTCGGGTAACTGGCAGCGGTAAGACCTCGTGGTCGTTCCTGCATACGTGCCCGGGTGATGAGGATCCAAACATCAGCATCGACGATCCGATTGTCAAGGAAGGCAAGGAGGGTGAGACTGCCCAACTCTGCTGGACCGTGACTATGGATAAGCCGCAGTCCATGCCTGTGACTGTCGATTACCAATCTGGTGGCGGTACTGCTAAGCCCTTCATCTGCCAAGGCCGGATTTTGGCGAACGACGAGTTCAACAACCCCTTTATCGCAGTCGCGGACTGTGGCGTTGGTCGTGCAGCATTCGATGGCGGGTTCCCCAAGTTCTACAACAATGCCTACAGGGCGCCGCAGGATGCACCTACTGGTCAGGCCGTATTCGACTCGTGGTGGCGGACGGCAGGCGACGAGTATTACTCGGACCCTACCACAATCCCTGCTGCATCGCAAGCTACTGCATGGCGGTTGTCGAGCGGGAACATCCAGTCGACCACGAACAGTTCCAAGATGATTTCGTTCTGTTCGCCGCTGTCGTACATGAGCTACACGTTTGAGGCCACGCTGTCGTCTGGCGAGGCGGATGACGATATGATCGGCTTGGTAGCTGCGTTCGCCCGTGTTGGTGCTGACAACTACCATCTGGTTGCATCGCGTGTACCCGGTGGCATGGGAGGTTATGGTAGTGGTAACTTCAATCTGACGCTGCTTGTCAACGGTGTACCTACTAAGGTGCTCGCGACGAAGACTTCTGGCGGCAACGGGAACTGGAATGGTCGTGGGCAGACCCGTGTGCGGGTTGAGCGTGACTGCAACATCATCACGATCTACTGCTCACCCTTTGGTTCGGTTGCACTGGACTCTGGCACCAAGATCGAAGTGGACCTGAGTGCAGATGCTGACCTGAGCGCATTCACAGGCCAGACCAGCTGGGGCTTCTGTGCCCAGTCGCAAGCAAACGCCACGTTCAGCTCCGTGTTCGTGTCCGGCATTGGTCTGCCACCTGCATTCACCTACCTGAAGAACTTGATCCAGTGGACTGCGCGCACCAACAATCGCACAGGCAAGGTGTTGATTACCTGCGACAACGCGACTGGTGGGAACTACACGCTCGACAGTCAGCCCAACGGGTTCGGTATCAGCTTGCCGGGTACTGTCACGGCTGCTGGCTTCACGCCTGTGATGAAAGACGTGTACGCGTGGAACTCTGTGGGTGCTATCCCACTGGCTGAGCTCCTGACGTATGACACCATCATCTTCATGGGTTCGCGGGTGACGGCAACTGGTGTAGCGGCTGAAGGTATCCTGAAGGAGGGTTCGGTAGCCAACTTCGCCGAGTACGCTAAGCGCGGTGGTGGCCTTGTTGTCATCACTGACCACTACGTCTTCGAGTCTGGTGCCAACCAGTTGGCTAACCTGTTCGGGATGGAGTTCTACGGCTCAGTGGATCGTAGTGCTATCAGCGTAGCTGCCATGATTACTGCGTGGGGCGATCACCAAGCGTGGGATGGTCTGCACTGCGAGAAGATTCCTGCAGGCGGTAGTGAAGGTGCACTGCGCATCAAGGTTGAGGAGCGTGACTATCAGCCAACATCGGGTACCGTGACGTTCGCACCGGGTGAGACTTCCAAGCAGGTCTGTGTCCCAGTCTTCGGTAACGACGTGCAGCAACCTGATCGCACCGTGGGCATGACCATCGGCAATGCGTCGAAGGGTAACATCACCAAGTCTGGTGGCTTCGGCACGATCATGGATGACGACAGCGCGATCTGCAACCAGAACCCAAGCGAGCAAGTGTTCGAGCGCGCTGGTGGTCCTGATGGCTGCAATCTCCTGCACGTGCAGCCAAACTTCGATTGCGCTGCTGGCAACGTCATGTACCTGATGCAAGCCTTCATCCCGTTCACGTACAGCGGCTCGCACGTTATCACCGTTATCTCGGACGATGACTATGAGTTGTACATTGACTGTAAGAAGGTGGGCTCTGGTCCAATTGGCGTGGCAACACTCACTGTGGATGTACGCGCGGGGACTCGCAACGTGATCCTGCGATACAAGAACATCCCGAACTGTACGCCTGGCTATGCTGGATTCAGCGTGCGCTACAACAACCAAGTCCAGTACCTGACCAAAGCAGCAGATTGGAAAGGTCAAGCCAACAGCATTGGGGAGATCGGATAATGGCAGTCAGACTCCGTGTTCGACAGTCCGTTAGCGACCCGTGGATTCAAAACTTTGACAAGCTGGGTTGGAAAGTCAGGGCGAGCGACAACAAGTCGTGGATTCAGATGAACCCGCTCAACACCAAGGTGCGCTCCTCGGACAACACCAAATGGCTCAACGTGAAGTGAGAAGACTATGACTGGTAGACTGACCAGGGTGCCATTGCCGCTGCTCGATCCGGGCACGGGTGATACCAACGACATTGTGAAGTTCAACGGCAATGAGCTGGAGCTTCAGGATGACGAGAATCTGAACGGTGATACCACAATCGTCTCCGGTGATTATGACTCGGAGACGGGCTCACTCGTTCTCAACCGCGCGGATCGCAGTACGCTGCTGATCCGTGGCTTCCTTACAACGCAGTCGGTGGGAGTGGGGCCTACGGGTCCCACTGGCCCTCAAGGCAAACCCGGCTCGAACGGTCGTAACGGTAAAGACGGCCGTGTCGGCGATCAGGGTTGCGTTGGCCCCAAAGGTGATCCGGGTCCTCAGGGTGCAACCGGTCCTGCAGGTTCGAGTGGTGGTCCCGGTGTTCAGGGCGCTACTGGCCCGACGGGTCCCACCGGTCCGACTGGCCCAGCAGGGCAAGATGGTAAGACGCCAACGTTCGGCGTGGGTGAAGTCGATGCCTACGAGCGATTCGACAACCTCAGCTTGAAGTGCTGGGGCCGCTTCACGTCGACCGAGGCTGCGCTTTTCCAGCGCGTGATCTTCCCAGAGTCGTTCATCACCGACAAGCCTCGGACAATGCACATCCAGTTCATTAACCCGAAGAGCAACGTCAAGAACGCTGTGCGGATTGATCGGGTGAACAAGGGTAACGCAGAGCTTTCCGTGGACACCTCGCTGCTTGCACAAGAGAGCGATGGTGCTGGCGGGACTCAACCTGTGGCTGCCACCGGCTGGGACTTCTACTACTTCGTCATTGGCAGCGACGCTCCTTAAGGAGGTGGTGTATGGAAATGCCGTTTTACCTCGTGGAGTACGATCCCGTGTCTGGCGAGATTCTTGCCTTTCACAACCCTGTGACGGGTAAGCCTGACACAGAGCATGTGATCGAACTGGACATTAGCACCAAGGAAGAAGTTGGCGCACGCCCACATCGCTATCGGATCATCGACGGGAAGCTCCATGAGACGTCCGTGCATGATGTGGAGCCCGTGCCTGTTCGCCCTGATGTGGCCTCGCAGATCGTTGCTGGCCTTGTCGTGAACGATGTGTGCTACTCGCTGGAGCCTAGTGCTCTGGCGGTACTCCAGCTTGACCTCGCCAGCAACGTCAAGCAAGTCCGTGCGATTGCCTACGTACCCGGCGGCTTCAAGCTCGTGGAACTCTCCAAGGAGGATGCCAAGAAAGTGGCGACAGCGATCGGGGACCACCTCGTCTCTCTCCATTGTGGATAATTTAGACGCAGTGTAAATCGAGGTGAATCCCATGGTCCTGCCGATTGCAAGACTCATTCAGGCAGCGCAAGTCCGAGGCCTGACTGACTCTAATCCCGTGCTGCTTACCACAGACGGGCCAAGCAAAACCCGCATCAACATCATCGTGAGCAAGGTGGAGCCGATTGAAGTCGTGGCTCCACTGGACCTCATCTGGATCGACCCGAGTACGTCAACGGCACTGCGCCGTGTCAACCGCGGTGCGAGTGCAAACCACACGCATACGTGGACTGCGGCAACGGAGTCCAACTTCTGGAACGCGCAGATGTGGGACGAGCCTCGTCCTAGCGATCAGGACTTCCAAGAACTGAATCGCAACATCGGCAACACGCACGACTTGACGGCATTCGACCTGGGTGCATTCGATGCAACTGGCGGCCGCTTCACTGGGCCTGTGTACCCACGCACTCTTGGAACAAGCGAGGACTACGCGGCTGATGAAGCCGTGCCTCGTTCGTTCGTTGAGAAGCTGACGTCCGCTGCTCAGTCGCTCGCAGCATCCGTGTACCAACAGCTTACCAGTGTGCGCAACTCGGTGCGTGCCCTGGGTACCCGTACAACTACCGTTGAGAACAAGGTGAAAGCCCTTGAGCTTGGCGGCGGTGACGGTGTTCCAAAGTTTCTGCACACGCAGGAAGATGAGGACCTGGAGTGGCTGATCGCTCACGACCTAGGTACTGAGAACCTCATCATCGCAGTCGCGTTGCCCAACGGGGATTACATGATTCCCGCTGAGCAAATCCCTCTGGACGGCAACAATGTCCGCATCACATTCGCCGCTCCACGCTCCGGCACTGCGGCGATCATTGGCATAAGGTAAACACCATGAAAGGGCTCTGGGCACTTGCCTCGCTAATTTACTGCCTAACGGTAGATGCCCAAAGCCTACTGGTTGTGCAGTCCGCAACGGTTCACGATCTGTATGGTAACTCCATTGTAGCCCAACTCCTTGCAGTCGAGCGCGAGCCTCACATCTTCGTGTTCAACGCCCGTCGGTTTACCTACGACACTTCCGCGTACTCCAGGGAGAGTTTGAAGCGCGTACTGAAAGCCGCTGTCGAGCGCAGCAAGCCGAGTTTGATTCTCTATCTCGGTGAACCTGAGTTCGATACTGGCTTCCCATCGAAGTACAGCTCGGTGCTTATCGGTGCAGACAGCTTCAACACGGTAGCCCTCAAGGCTGCCAGCAGTTACAACGAAAAGTGGGCAAAGACCTACATCGTCACGGACAGTTCAGCGCTCGCAACGCTACGCCTGATCGAGTTAAAAACTCGTCTGGAAGGACTGGACGTGGAAATCCACACCGTAAACACCGTACTTGAATACCGCAAGTTGTTGCTCGATCTCCAGAAAGAAGCCGTCGGCACAATCGTGATGAACGTCTTCGGACTGAAAGATGAATGGAACAATACGGTCGGATACGCCGAGCTAGAGAAGATCATGGTAGCTACGAACAGGCGCCACATTGACGTCGGCATCTGCCGTAGCGGGTTTAAGACTGCGCTGGCGGTTGGCCCAACTCCAAAAGAAGCGGCGTCACTCGCAATAGCGTCGTACAACAAACCACTAAACCTCCACATCAGCTCGTGTGCCAACCTGTCACGACTCAAGTCCAAGCCCAGCTGGCTTTCGTTGTACAGGAAGTCGATGGGGAAATTTGATATCGTGGAGGGAGGCTAATGGTAATCAACCATTCACGGATTTCTAGAGTGCTGATACTCGTCCTGGTCGCGGTAATGCTTTACGTTCTCTGGACGTACGGCTATCGCAATCCAAGTCGAGAGTCTGTGGTCTATTCAACACTCGCCTGCGTGCGGTCAGTTTGCACCGAGAGCCCTACGACTGGAGACCTGTGCTCCATGACTGAGCCTCGTGTGTCAGAAATCCTGATTGAGTCCGATCCGGAGAGTCCTAACATCAAGGCAATCCGAGTGATACCGAGCGATGACAAATGCCAATGAGGCTGCTCAATGGACGCCATACAAACCATTTTCAGTAGCCCTCTGCCGGTTGCGATTGCGGCAGTGATCGCCATTGCGTGCTTGCTGGGCTACTGGTTCTTCGTCATTCCTCAGCAAGAGGAAATGAAGCTGCTTCGTGCTGCAAACACGGAGCTTCAAAAGAGAATGGGTGATGAGTTTGACCTGCAAAAGGCGAACGTCCAGAAGTTCATGCAGGAGCTAACGACTAGCCTGCAGAGCCAGCAGAACATCACCGAGTTAGTGAACGTGGTCGCGCAATTGCGTGCGGCCGTCGAGCAACAATCAACCCTGTTGAGCGGGAGCCTTGAAAAGGTCTTCCACGAGGTGCAGGACGCACTGCGCAAACTCGACTCGACACTTGACAATTCCTCTGAGGACATTGGTCGTAAGAATGATAACATCCAGCGAGAAGTCGAACGCCTCAGCCGCCTGCTTGAGTCTCTGGCTCGTCAGGTTGCTGAAATCAGCGACAAGCAATCGCAAGTCGCCGGCGTACTCACTGGCATGTCCATAGCCAAGACCATGCAGAACAGAGGTTTGTAGGAATTGCACCCATGGCCTACGTGCTTAACAACATACGCTTTCGTTCTGTGAGTTCTAAGGCTTTGGAGCGCTACTACAACTCCAAGTCATTCATCCTGACTGAGTTGATCGACGAACGGAAGCAGTTTAGCCAGGTCGCCCGCGAAATCCAGTTGCTGTTCTTCAACAGCTACTCTGACTGGGCTACCAAGGTGGAAAGCCTGCTGCTCAATCGCAACACCGTGGATGAATCGGACATCCAGATAATCTTCCAGCGTTTTGGTGAGATTATCAACTCGAACAAGCACATCTTCAAAATCCACAGCGACGTGTTCCTGCCTCAGTTCCTTGAGGTATGGGGCGCGGTGCATAAGCACATCCCGAACAACTTCAAGCGTCGGGTCCGTGCTACTGTGGGTATGTCGCACCTTGAGGCCTATCCGAAGATCATCGAGGCCTTAGTAGGAGCATTGCAGTCGACCCTGTTTGAACTCTACGAGGTCGACTGCCTGCTTGGTTCCAACTTGGTGCCCAAGACGATCACGTCGAACCGAAGTCAGGTTGATAGCCTGATCACGTACATCGGCGTGGACGACCTTGAGTATTACAAGAAGACCAACATCTTCATCGTCAAGGAACGACTCACGCATTACCTCGACAAGGTCTTGCTACCTGATATCGTTGTCCCAGTGGTCATCAAAAACTACACGGATGACGATATTGCGTTGAAGAACGGAGTTGTCGTTGGCGATCAGCCTCTTGGGAGGTTGCTCACCGAGCTGCAATCCAACCCTCGTATCCAAATCGTAGAGATCGCTTCCTGATCCTGGAGTATTTTCATGCTGAAAAATGGTAACCTCACCCTGCTTGGTGAGATTCGTGGCCTCAAGCCGCAGCGTCTCACCAGTGATCCGGCAGCCGAAGACCTGAAGGTAGGTCTGGTTTGGGTCAACACCACCGACAAAGCTCTGCGCTGGTACGATGGTGAAGAGGTCCTGACCGTCGCCTCCGGTGGCAATCTCGACAACTACCTGTCGCTCGACGGCGGTACCCTGACCGGCCCTCTGATCCTGAGTGGCCCAGGCACCGAAGACCTGAACCCTGCCAGCTTCAAGCAACTGACCGATGGTCTGGGTGCCAAGCAGGATGAAATCACCGGTGCTGCTTCGACCGTTGCAACTCTGGACCTGGCTCCAAGCGTTGTTGTCGTGTCCGATGCTGACGGCAAGATCACTGGCAGCGCGACTGTCAACGTCGAAGAACTGGGCTACCTGGACGGCGTCACTTCTGCCATTCAGGGCCAGATCGACGGCAAACAAGCTGAGTTGGGCTTTACTCCGCTGAACAAAGCTGGCGATGCCATCAACGGCAACCTGAACTTCGGCGGCACCAACACCGCGAAGAACCTGGCGGCTCCAGTTGATCCGACTGACCCTGTTCGTCTGATCGACATTGACAACCTGAAAGCTGACCTGGACTTCCAAGCGGACGTTCTGGCTACTCAGGTTGACGCCAGCACCATCCCTGACCTGAGCAACACTCTGCCTGACAACGCTGTTCGCTATATCATCACCGATGCAGACGCACTCGACTCGGGCTTCGGCACCATCGCCGGTCTGGAAGATGGTGACATTGTTCAGAAGGACGGCGCCAGCTTCAAAGTCGTGTACGACGTGAGCGAGCGTGGTCCTGGCGTTCTGGTCTGGGACCGCAACGCTGTCAAGTTCATGAAGTTCAACGGTACCAACTGGAGCGAGCATGGCGGCCTGAGCGGCGTCACTGTTTCGGCTGGCCTGTTGAAAGAAGGCAACACCATCAGCGTCAAGTTCGGTGCTGGTGTGACCAACCTGCCTGATGGCGAAGTCGGTATCGACGTTGGTACTACTGGCGGTCTGGCTCTGGTTGATCCGACCTCTGGCGCTGCTTCGACCGAAGAAGACGCTGTGCTGGCACTGAAACTGAAAGCCTCCAGCGGCCTGGCCGTTTCGGCTGACGGTGTGTCCATCGCTGACGAAGGCGTGACTGCTCGTACCATCGCTGCCGCTGCACTGGGTAACGGTCTGCAAGGCGGTGCCGGTACTGCGCTGAGCGTCAAGCTCGACGGCGCTACCCTGTCGCTGGGTGCTGCTGGTCTGAAAGTTGGTGACCTGAGCGATACCTACCTGAGCCTTGCAGAAGGCGGCGCTGTTACTGGCGACGTCACTGTTCCTGCTCCGGCTGGCGACAACAGCATCGCGAACCGTAAGTCGGTGACCGATATCACTGGCCCTCTGGCTGACCGCATCGACACGCTGGAAGCTGGCGCCGGTGCAAGTCAAGTAGTGTTCGACGGCACCACTGGTGCTGCACAGGACACCTACAGCATCAACCACGGTCTGAACTACCGTTGGGCAACTGTCGCTGTATACGACGAAACCTTCACGCAGATTCTGCCTGACAACGTTACCCTGACTGACGCCAACAACCTGGTCGTCACTCTGGCCGTTGCTCAGAAGGTGTACATCGTTATCAACGGCAAGAAGGTAGCGGCATAATCAGGAGGCTTCATGAAAATCAACGGCCACTTCGATCTTCAGGGCAACCTCCTGAAGAACGTAACGTTGGAACCCGTTGAATCTTGGCCGTCTGAACCGAAACCGGGCACGTTCATTTTCATGAACCGGCGGATTTTTATCTGCTTGGAGATTGCGAATGGCGTGCCAGCTTGGCTGCCTATGAGTACCGAACTACAGACTCACGTCCATGACCAGTTTGTAGCTTCGGCCACTTGGGAAATCGACCACGCCCTGCAGACCGCAGGGTGTATCGTTCAGGTAGTCAGCGGTGACAACAAGGCGATTGAGTTCGACGAGGTTGACTTCAAATTCAACCACGCCACAATCAGCTTCGCTCAACCGCAAGCAGGTCGTGCCATCCTCATCATGGGTGCCACCGAAGGACTGCCGCGTGCGCAAGTCGCATACGAGCAGAACTTCCAGGATCAGCAAGTGTGGGTCATCAACCACCAGCTGGGCTATACGCCGATCATCCGCTGCTTCGTCGGGAACATGGAAATCCAACCAGTGACGCTTGTTCACTCGGAGGATATGCTCTCTGCAACCGCAACTTTCAATAGCCCAGTCACGGGCAAGGCGCGGTGCATATGAGTGTCCGTTACGAGCACCAGCAACTAGAGCCGGCTTCCACCTGGATTGTTCGGCATAATTTATTCACCAGAGCCCCAGTGGTGGATGCGTATGTGGAGATTGACGGCGTGGTTCAAAAGATCCTGCCGAAGGCTGTCAAGCCTGTATCTCTGACTGAGTGTCACATCGAGTGGTCAGTCCCGCGTGCGGGCCGAGCAGGAGTAGCCTAATGATCGCTGACGGATTGCAACTTGTCGCCGGTTCGGGCCTCTCTATTCAGATGCTCGACGATGCGCGCCGAGGGCCTCAGTTCCCTTCGAGTCCTACAGACGGCTCGCTGTGGGAACTCACGGAAGTCTCGGGAAACTTCATCCCGGGAATCTACGAGTTCCATCAGGGTTGGAATCTTCGCAACCCTGCGCACAGCGCGTTGTCCTACGACTTGTCGGGTACTGTACTCGGTAAGCCTGACCCTTCTGCCAAAGTGCTGTATGTGGTCGCTTCCAGGACTTTCTATCTGCAAGGATCGCTGGCTGGTGCCATTGCGTATGCGCTGCAAGCCTCTGGTTCGCAGCAAGACTTTAGCGTCGGCATCACGCGCAAATCGGAGTTTATCCCCGTAGGCACTATCCGCTTTAAAGCCTTCGTGGAAGAAGCTGAGTTTGTTCCTGCTACGACCGACCCAATTCGGGTTGAGCGTGGCGACATCCTCATCATCACAGCTCCGGACCTCGTGGATTCCACGATTGCGGACATTTCGATCACCTTGTGTGGTTACCTATCAGTGTAACGGAGAAACAACATGGCTGGTAAGATTTACAAGAAGTCCAAACTGCAAGGTCTCGATCAGTTCGCGACCGCACTGTTCGCCGACCTGAAAAGCGCGGGTCTGACTCAGGTTCTGCCGGCTTCGGGCCAGAACTTCTCTGTCACCAGTGGTGCAGGCAAGTTCGTCTTCGACTCTTCGGCGGGCGTCAACCCACTGAACGAAACCCAACCATGGCGTCTGCTGCTCGACCTGTCGGGCGCTACTGCTGGTGCGGGCAAGATCAAGATGGCAATTGCCAACCCACAGCAGATCACCACTGCGGGTGCCGTCACCTCGTTCCCAGGTTCGGGCGTAGATATCAATGGTACTCGTGTCATGGGTCAGCTGGGTACTTCCTGGACCAAACCGCAGCCTGTGATCGGCGACACCTTCATCAACCGTGACGTGCAGAACAGCGGCTACGACCTGGGTACTACCCTGTCCTACCTGCTGGTAGCCACCCCACGCGGTATCACCCTGTTCGTCTGGGAAGATGCTTCCGACGCCAACCCGCGTTACAGCTTCTTCAACGTCCAAGTTCCTGTGAACAAGGACACCGGTGTCGCCCTGATCACCGACAACTCGCCGATCTTCGTGGTCTACGAGTGCGATACCTCGGGCCCGATGAAGTTCGTTGTCAACGAGAAGGACGTCTTCCGTCCATCCATCAGCAAGCCGGCTGACGCCGACTCGGTGAACAGCGCGGCGATCCTGAACAGTCAGGATCAGGTTGCAATCGCCAAGGGTAACAAGTACCTGGTGACCTTCCCGAACCGTCTGAACACCGACCGTTACGCTTACACCGAGGAACTCGACCTGTTCGCGTACACCTCGGCTGACGTGATCGGCGAAGAATCGGAAATCCCGGTTCGCGTCTACGGTGAGACTTCGGATCGTATCTACCGCGCGATGAAGGCCAACAAGCCGAACAACGCCGGCATGCGTCTGCTGCTCCTCGTGTCGGGTGGCGGTGTACCTGAAGCCGTCTAATTCGGCATTCACTGGGGGCTAAAGACTATCTTTAGCTCCCTTTTTCGTTTCCACGGAGCCGCCCATGTTTATTCCAGTTAGCTTGGCTTCTGGCTCAACCTACGTAGACGTAACCCTAGACGCCACTGGTGTTCTGAAAGCGGGTTGCGTGGTCACGTACAAGGGCCAAGACTACGCTGCGAATACGGACATTCAGGTTACGAAAGGTGACACGGCACGTCTCACGACTACCGTGACTGCATACGCCGAGATTAGCGTGGTTCTCGCCGGGAAGACTTACCTCTGGTTCGTTGACCTGCCAAAGACTCTGCGTTACGTCACTACCCAGGCGTACAAGGCGATCACCGGCTCTACCTATGGCAAGCTGTACAAGCCAGGGTCGAGCAAGCAACTGTCCTACGCAGCCACCGGAACCTTCACCGTTGCCGATGCAGTCGCATCCATCGACTACGCCAAGAAGGAAATCTGGTTCTTCAACACTGCCGACGAGGTGAAGAAACTCACCTTTGCGGAAACACCTGTCGCGATCACCTTTTCTCCTATCTGGAGCGAAGCTGACAACGTTGCTGCCGTGCCTTGGGTGGTCACTGCTGGCAAGCTGTACAAACTCACCAACCTGTTCGCCGTTGACTCGTCCTACACGCTGACTGGTACGCCTCTGGCTGCCACTGGCGACATGGAAGGCAACATTGTCATCGGCTTCGCTGACCGTATCGAAGTCTGGAGCAACGCGGGCGCGCTGCTGTATACCCAGACTGGCACGTTCACTGGATTGACCTCGATTGTGTGCGACAACTCTGGCCTGCTCTATCTGGGCATGGCTTCGGGTATCACCACAGTTGCGCGGGTTGCAGGTTCGTTCACCGTGACGCAGATTCTGGCTCGCCCAGGTTTGTACTTCGACATGGACCTGAACGATGTATACGTCTATGCGGTTGACGCAACGAACCGTTGTTTGCTGCTTATCAACCGCAACTCCAAGGCACTGGAGAAGACGGTCTACTACTCCAAGGTTCCTCTGGACGTAGTGGTCTACCGCAGTGAAATCTACGTGTCCTTCCTCGACACCACTGGCATCATCAAGTATGACCAAACACTTGGTAATGCGACCGACGTCGCTACCACTGTGCGGTCGGCTGGTGCTGCTTACATGGGCGAGGTTGTTGTCACCGACCTGTATTCGGATGCTGCGGACGTCACCTCTGCGGAAGCGAACGTCAGCCCTGTGCAGACCATCGTGGAGAACGTGCCGTACAACGCCGCGTATGAGTACACGTGGACAGTCAACTGGGTTCGCCCAGAGTTTGTCAAGCTTGGCACCACGAACGCGACGGTCACGGTCAACGGTCTTCCGTGGACTTCGGGTTACCTGAAGAAAGACGACGTGGTAAAGATCAGCGTACCGGCACGGGCGTCGTACTACGATGCGCAAGCGGTCACGTTCATGGGCCGTCGGGCAACCACGTTCCAGTTGCGCACCGAGCCGAAGCTGTTCCCAACGTTGAGCACGCTTGACCAAGTGAACGATGCTCTGCCGCGCGTGCAATACGAGGACCTCTTCGCTGTCGAAGGTATGACTGACGGGTTCAGCGTGGACATTGACACCGATGAATCCATCATCGAGTTCAGCGTCAACGGGGGTGACTTCGGTAAGACAGGCACGATCAAGAACGGTGACATTGTTGTGGTTCACGCCACTCCAGTAAGCCTCTTGGCGCAGCGTATTGCGTACACCATCAACACCGTGTACGACAAGCCTGTGGCGACGTGGACAATCCTGATGATGCAGCTTAACGGCGCATTGGTCTGGGAAGAGAACGTGGTCGATGTGCCTCGTGGTTTGACCGTTGTGTACGAGCCGCCAGAGCGTGTGAGTAATGAGCCGCTTGTCGGTGATTGGTACGATAGCAACTCGGTGCAGAGCTGGACTGCCGACGAGCCTGATGTAAGCACGCAACCTACAGTGCTGAGCGCTGATGGGTACTCGCCAGTGTGCGACAAGACTCGCATCATCAAGCTCAACGCTGTGCCGTCACCGGTACTTACCAAGTCGCAATTTGCCAAGTCGCAACTCCAGACCGCGGATCGCCTACCTTCCCAGACAGTGCTTAAGGTGCAGGCAGAAGCCGAAGCCCAGCGCACGCATTGGGACAAGCTGATCCTGTTCAGTGCCTGGGACGCCAACCGCTCCTACCTCGGCAAGACGGTATACACACCGTCTGAGTTCAGCCGCGATGTGGCTACAGTCAAGCTGGTACAGATCGACGTGAAGGACAACTTCAGGCTTAATCACCTGAACGCGCCGCAGTATTCACCATTGACGTACAAGCAGACTCCGCTGAGCACTCCACGGTATCGCCCGCTTGCGTACTATCGCTATGCCGCCAAGGCTCCGATGTACCGCGACATGGAGATCAAGCTGGATCACCTGAACGCTCCGATGTATCTGGATACTGTTTGGGAACAGCCTCAAGTGAGCCGTGCGTGGCAATTCACTATGGGTGTGGACAAGTTCTACCGCTACCCAGTGAGTTTTGTTGATGCGATCTACCAGCGTCATCACACGCTTGGTCAGGCGTTCTCTCCGATGCCTTTCATCGAGGGTCTGCGTCCGAACAACAAGCGCATCGAGGTGTCGCTGAGCTTCGTTATGCGTCCGCCTCGTGTTGCCTATGGTGTAAACACTGCGTATGAGCGGCGTCAAGCGCTCACTCGTTCTGAGCAACCCATGGCTTACGTGCGCAACGTGTCTTCGATCAAGGAAGTGGCCAAAGCCGCACCGTCGTTCGAGACGCCGAAGCGTAATAGCTACACCATGGCCGACGAATCGCGCGGTGTGTTTGCAACACAAGCACAGGCTGAGGCTTACGTCGCCACGTTGGGACTTGAGCTGGAAGTGGAGTATCGTCAGATCGACGGCAAGTGGATTTTCGTCACCTTGCCAGTAGCTGTCGCCGCGTCGTGCCCTGTCACGCAGCCTGAGTTCAAGAAACGTTTCGGCTATGTGAGAGGTGGCTGATGATTACTCAAAGTCAATTCCGCTACGCCAAACCCATCACGGCAAATCTGCGCGGGCTTGTAAAGGCGCGCAGTGTCAGCTATCAGGACACGTCGTTCACCGACTATCTGGTCATGGTACCGATCAACCGCAATATGTTCGACGTGTTCACGCTTGACGGGATCACGCTCAACCGCGAAGAGGGATTCTTCCCTGAGTATTACTTCGAGGATGGGAAGCTGGTTGTACGGGAACCTGGGGACTACATTGTGCGCGTCTACTCGGAAATCCTTCCGTTTGAAGACACCACGATCAACGTCACCAGCAACATGGTACAGGCAGAAGGTAACTCGTTCGTCACGTCCATACCGTTCTGGCCTCAGATTTTGGGGCAACCACAGAATGGTGTAGCGCGTGTGAGCAACGATGGTCGGCGTATGTCGTATGTCAGTAATGGCTTCACGGGCAATGACTCGTTCAGCTACCGAATGGTCAATGCTTATGGACAAGTAAGTGAGCCAGCCTGCTGCTACGTCACAGCCGCAGCGTAATACCAGGGTTGGTAGTCTCACGGCTGCCGACCCTTTTTCATTTAGGGACAAAAACATGCTTAGCCTAGTACCTCGCTTTGCTCTCTGGCCCAAAGATCGACTTGGGCAAGACGTATCACTTCTCGGCACGTACACAAAGGCTAGGATCAGCGATCTTGGTATGAACTATCAGCTTCACCACGATCCCAATGTGTTCTATACGCCTAACCAACCAGTGGAGCGAATTGACCCGAACTTCCAATTTGAATCCACAAACTTCAACACTGGTGTTCCCTATCCGTCACTCTACGCTGTCGGGGACAAGTTGGTATCGAGCCGATCCGTTGCGAGTATCTCCCAGCTAGCCACAGACGGTAAGACCTTCACTACCAAGATGGCAGGTAGTACGTACGGACACGGCTCACTAACCGCCTTCAAAAATGAGTTGGTCTACCAGATCATCCGATCTAGCCAGAACGCTTATGAGGCACGGCCGAACTCCAAAGATATGTCAGGCACGGCGACGGTCAAGTCTACCGCTTCACCGCCCGCAGTCGACCCGTACTACTGGGGTAAGAGCAAGAATGCCTTAGTCGGCTCCACATCCTGGTCAGCATCTGGCAGCAACGTGTTCGTCTGCTGGAACTTCCCAACGTTTATTCAGTACGGTGGGCTGGGTCCAAGTATGGGTGTGACCTCAAATGCCCGTTACGTGTATTTCGGGTATAACGTGTTCTATGGGTTCCAGAGCACAAACCAGCAGATGCTGCTGTATGTAGGCCCCACTCAGGGTCAGACTGCAGGCCTGTTGGACATGCGACCATATGGAGTCCAATCCATCGCCCACGTTGACAAGTATCTGTTCCTCGTGAAAAACAACACCCTGATGATCGCCTCACTCGCGCCGCAACCTGACGATCCTAACGCGACACAAGCGCAGGTAACAGCCTATGTAGCCAAAATCAAGGCGCTACTTGATGACCTCTCGGTAAAGAACTGGAAGACCATCGACAAGCTCTCTGGTATTTTCCAAGCGGGTTACCGCTGGGGATCGCAGCACTTTGTCACGCATAGCCTGTTTACTGCCAACTCAACTACCAAGACCAACATCTGGAAGGTTGAGGAGAAAATCGCAAAAGCCTTCACCATTACTGCAGGCAGGCAAGTCGGCAGTGACGCTAACTTGGGCTCAACTGGTTATGTGGACAACACAAACGGCAGTTATGGGCTTGCAGGTAACGCGGGTACGATTCAAAACACGACAGGTGAAGGTGTTCGGATTTGCTGTGATTGGATACAGGCCTCAGGTAACAACGGGTATAACGGATTCTCCATAGAAATCACAGGAGCGCACGCGGATATTCGTGCTAAGTACAAAGGGATCAAGGCAAATGGTAAATGGTTCTATTTCGACCTTAATTCAACAATTACTGCGCAGGTCGGTCTAGGTAATACCATATACAGTTGGTGGAACACACTCGCTGACTTCGTTGACGGTGAGACCTACACCATAGAATTAATCCAAGCATAGTAGGTAATCACACTGCCGATATTTGTACCACGCTTCGCGCCCTGTCTTGTAACTAGACCGGAGAACGTTTGAACTGCGGATTTGGAGTCTGCACTACTTGAAGATCACATTCTTGGTTGTGTGCGGTGCCGTATTACCACATGGGTCTTTCCCTAAGTTCAAGCAGGTGGTGTAATTTCAACACTGCGTAATGGTCAATCCCAACAACGCACCAATCCATGCAAGTAGGTGCTTATGCTCTCACTCATCCCTAAGTTTTCACTCTGGCCAATCGCCAGACCTTTGAAGACCCAGAAAGGATTCACTACAATCGCAGTCGGTGCTAATGGCCTGATCGCTCGTACTACCGACGGCGTTACATGGACGGAACCCGCGTCTGGTGTCACTACTGAACTGCACATGGCAGCATATGGTGGTGGCGTCTGGATGATTGTCGGCGCAAGTTCCACGATCCTGAAGTCTACTGACGACGGCGTGACGTGGACTAAGCTCACGGTCTCTACGGATATCATAACTAACGTGCCAATGGCACAAGCGTCGATTGTATATGACGCTGGTCGTTTTCTAGTCATCACCAATAACCGTATGTGTATCTACACTACGGACAACGGCGCTACGTGGACGCGCATCAACGCTTCCTCTATGCACACCAACTACTTCAAGCGGCGTGCGCGTCGCTGGGATGCTGACGGCAAGATTTACCAGAACGGTGGCGCATCGGGTGCGGGTTACACCGTGTTCAACTGGAACGGTACGGGCTACGTGGCTGTCAACGAGAACGCTGTCTCGGGTTCGACCTACATTGTCCAGTCGGCCATCGCAGGCAGTGCAACTACCCTAGCTTCGCTGCAACAAGGTGCGTCGATCAACCGCAAGAAAGACGGCGTCTGGACGAAGACACGTAACGGCGGCAGCAACGAAGACATGGTTGATGGCGGTATGAGCTACAACGCCAACAGCAATGCGTTCTATGCTGTAGGTAATACCGGCAGCGGCCCAACGATCTTCTTCGGTGTCGATGGTGACAACTGGCAAACGCTGCCGAACACGACCACCATGTTTGGCGGTGCTGGGCAAAAGCTCTCGGACATTAGCTCCTACGACAAGAACTCGTTCATCGTTGGCGGTACCAAAATCTTCACCTCGACGGACTGGACCACGTGGGGTCTTGCGTACACGGCAGGATCAGCGTTCAACACCGTGAGTACCCGCGAGCGCGTTATCAACACCATCGGCGATGCGTACCGCTGGCGTCTTGTGTCGTTCAAGGACAATGAGCACATCGACGACGTGACCGAGAAATTCATGACGTCGTGGAACACAATGCCTACGCTTGCCAATCAGCGTATGCGTACAACGTCCGACGGCCAAGGTCTGTACGAAGACGACATGGTGTTGTTCGATGGCACCGAAGACTTCACTGTGGGTATCACGCTCACGCCTGCGACCCAGCTTGCGGCAAACGTGGGTAAAGACCTGCACATCTTCTCGGGTGATGCGCAAGGTGGACGTGGTACTTGGTACTGCAACTGGGCTACCAATTTCCAGAACTTCCTGTTCCGGTTCTATAAGGCAGACGGGACCCAAGTTGCAGTGATCCCATCAGGCGTTCTGACACTGGCTGCCAACGTGGACTTCCACATTGAGTTGGGTCGCAAGAACGGTGTTCTGTACATCTTCTACAACGGTGTCAAGCAGACCATCAACGCGATTGACACTGGTGCAAGTCAGGCGCAGCAGGCAGCAGTCAAAGGCTTGAGCCTGGGTATGACTGGCTCCAGCAACGGCTTCAACGGCTGGCGTCGCAACTTCTACATCGACCGCGGCATCTGCCGACACACCGAGAGCTTCACGCCTGATTTGGCACCTATGGAGCACGTTCGCACTGTCTACTCGGATGAAGATGCGGCTGCTATCCGCTGCCAGTTCGATATGCGTCGAGACTCCAATCACAACGTTGCATCTGGACGTGCGCTGACCTTCTTGGGTTACGCCAACTGCTACGTGCGCCGTGGTCGTATCTACTTCGGTGGCACACAGTCGGCGACTGCTAACTGCTATCAGATGCAGATTGACCCATGGGGTGCTGGAGACTTCACGCTAGAAGCGTCGCTGCTCGTTACGGCAACAAATGCAAACGGAGGCATCCTGATTGCTGAGTGGTACTACGGTACAGCAACGGACGAACGTAACCGTTGGGCATTCAGCATCGGTAATGACCGCAAGGTATACTTTGGCATCGCGCAGAACGCGGCTGGCTCCAGCGCAACCTACGTTATCTCGAAGCTGGCGCTAACCAATGGTCTGTCTTACAAGATCATCGTTGAGCGTGTTAGTGGTGTCATTACGATCTACCTGCTGGATGCGTACACAGGCGTGCTGCTAGACTCCACGTCTGCCAATATCCCGTACCCGATTCGCGGTAGTATGCCTCGTACAATCTCCAACTCGTCGGCCGCAGGTAACTTCTGGGCTGGTACCGGACAGATGTGGGACATTCGCATTGCTGACAAGGCAATGTACAACGGGAAGCCTGTGCTGCTCAACGGCTTCCCAGCGTTCCCAGATCGTCGCTACTCCGAGAGCGATCAGGCAAACGTCGTTGCGCAGTTCAACGGCAGCAACCCGATCGAGCAAATCTCCTCGGCGTATGTTGCTGTCTCGGGAAGTGCAGTGATAATCAACAACCAGTTGCAGATTCCAAACGGCGGTGGATTCCAGTTCTCGAAGACTACGCCGCCATTCATGGCAGCCGACTTCACGATTGAATGCCGCATGTTGTTCAACACCATTGCAGCCAATCCATGCTCCGTCATCGGTCAGTTCCTGAACTCGCGCAGTGACAACTCGTGGCACTTCCGCATCATGAACGGTCACATTGGCGCTGTGTTGTCGAAGACTGGTGCTGCGCTGACTGATCTGGTCGTGCTGGAGTCAACGATCACGGCTGTCGCTGGTGTGGAATACTACGTGGTTGTTGAACGCGTCGGGTCTACCATCACGCTGTATGTCGATGGTGTGCCGAGTGCTACTGCAACCTACGCTGGCAACTTTGGACAATCGCCTATAGCAATTCAGCGCGGTGACATTAGCTCCTACGCTGGAGTCTTGCGTGATCTGCGTTGCTCTAAGGTGTCGCAGTACAAAGGCAACGTGCCTAAGTTCCCGCAGTATCCACGAGTGCGTAAGCCCAAGCCTCACATCACTCTCGGGTTCCATCAAGGTGGTGTCGGTACGCTCTACGGTTACATGGAGAACAGCGACTACACGTCTCAAGTCGGCTGGATTTCGTTGGGCAGTTGCTCGCAGAAGCTCTGGCAGGTTGGCGGAGTCGTGCGCCGCATCAAAGGCCTGTTCATTGACCGCAATAACTACATGATTATTGGCTGGGAGGTGACGAACATCACACCAACTCCGGATATCCCTCTGTGGACGGAGACGCTGGAGATAAACGGTACGCGGTTCGGTAACCTAAGTGGTCAGCCATACAGCGGTTTCACAACCCCGCTGGCTTCAATGGGTACAGGCACGTCCGTGTACTGGAGCGGAGCTGCTTCGTTCTGGGGTACGCTGCAAGAAGGGCGCATGGTGTCCTTCGACTTCGTGTAAGGACAATCCACGGCTCAAGGACGAGCCCCACGTCATCTGACCGGATACCATTATTCGACTCTAAGAGAACCCACCTATGCTGTCTCTCATACCTCGCTACTCTCTTTGGCCGATCGAAAGGAACACGGGTGGGCCACCTCCGAACAATCAGTACGTCTGGTCACAACTTACGTTCAAGGAAGGATTGCCTCTGGATGAAGGTAGTGAGACGCTGCTAACCCTGGGCAGTGGTGCGTCGATTGATACCAGCGACAGCACCTTGTTGATGACCAACACCACAGATGCTGCCCTCAACGGTATGCCTCCACCGTACATCAAGGCGAACGAAGATTTCAGCATCGAAAGCTGGGTAGCGTTCACCTCGGTCAGCCAGTATGGTGGTACCATCTTGTCTTTGGACATGCTCGGTGCTGGCGGTGAAGGCAATATCTCCATGTACTTCGCGGTTCTGCCTGCACAAGCCATCAACTTCCTGCTGACGTCCACAGGTAATCGTGGTGGTGCAGGTGACGCTACCATCACCAACATTCCAGAGCTACTGCAACCCAAGGCGCACATTGCTGCATGCCGTGTCAACGGTGTGCTGACTATCTACGTCAACGGTCAGATCAAGTATCAAGGTCCGCACAGTACCGCAGGCTTCTTGTCGACCGAAATGATGAGCATTCGCCGCGGGGCCATCGGTAAGCGCTGGAACATCCGTATGATGCGTGGCAAGTCCGCGTACAACGGACCATTCACTCCACCTACAGAACTGCCTGCTCTGGTGTATGAGACTTACACTGAGGAAGAGCAGCGCGGCATTGTTTTTCAGGCCAGCTTCCGTCGTAACGAGTTTATCAACGAAATCACCCGCGAGCCTTTCACGCTCTCCGGTACCGCTGCGATGCAGTGGAATCGCATCATCACGCAGCAGCCTTCGTCGTCTCGCTTCGAGGCCCCATTGGCGTACTTTGGTGCAGGTGATTTTACCATTGAGTGCAAGTTCCGCATCACTCAAGCTATGGGTAACGGGCAGTGTGGCGTTATCACACAGTGGGCGTACGGTGGGCAAGCCGGTAACTCGTGGTGCTTGTTCTTCACTGGTGCGTTGCAGCTCCAGTTTGCCTATGTTTACTCTGGCACTTCGACGTATGCGTTCAACGCAAACAGGCTTCTTCCGAAGTACGGTGCGGACGTCCATGTCGTAGTAGAGAAGGTCGGTAACATCGTCTCCATGTACTTCGACGGTGACCTTGTTGGGCAGATGAACGCTCCTCTGCCCATAATCAACAACTCGACAGTTCGGGGCCTGCGCGACAACTGGGACAGCTTTCCGGCAAACTCGGACGCCCTGCACGTCACCAACATTCGCATCGCAGCGAAAGCGCTTTACAACGGTAACATCGGGCGTCCGCGTGTAGCACTGCCGCGCGTGCGCACGCCATACAACGGCCCAGGTCCACAGAAGCCAATCGCCGGTAACTTCAACCAGGGTTACTTTGGTGAAGTGCCAATGAGTGAGGTCATGCAAGGTGTTGATCTTGCGACGTATCTCGGACTCACCGAAGGTACGCCCGTCAATGCTGACACTACATGGTTGAAGTTTGCTCTCGACGGAAAGATCCTGTTTATTCCGAAGAAGCCATTGCGCACCGGTATCTCGTGGCAGGCGCTCTACCAAGCAGGTGCTGTCTATGGTCTGGAGACGGGTACTGGCGTACAGCCGCTGCCTTCATCCAGCCCTGTGCAGCAGACTACTCGCATCACGACTGCTGGTGGGCACTTCCGCGTTCGCCTCCCCACAGGTGCAAGTCAGAACCCTTACACTGGCAACGGTGCTGCGGGTGCGTCTGTATCTGAGTGGACGTTGCTGATGAATCGCGTGAGTGTGAGCGCCTCAGCAGCTACTCGTTGGGCTGCCTTCACCAATGAAGAGCTGGGTTTGGATGTGCCTGGGTCATGGTGCCAAGAGTACCTGTCAACAACAACCACATCGCGTGTATGTCGTGGTACCAACAACGCTATCGCTGGTATCTCGTCGAACACTGGCGCTGTAGCCAGCCAACTTTGGCGTCCTGTCTTGGAGTTCATCACTCCTGACGTGATTCCTCTGGTAACAAATGGTAAGTTGGAGACCTTCGTGTCGGCGTACGGCTCTCCTGTCTACAACGACGGCTTCGTCCGCTTACCTGCAGGTTCGTATTTGTCAATTCAACCGTCAAGTTCTATGGTGTTCGGCACCACAGATTTCACGGTTGATATTGAATTCAACTGCGCTACGGCTGCGTCTCAAGCGGGCACGTCCATGATTACCTTGGTATATTGGGGTACTTGGGCTGCTCCTGGCAAGTTGGTAAACTGGGAAGTGCAGTACAACACCACGAACGGTTACTTCTATTTGTCAACCGACCACGGAGGCAACGCGACTTTCTATCGCCTGTACGACTTCCCAGTGCAGATGAACAAGTGGTACAAAATGCAGATTACCCGTGACAACGGTATGATGCAATGCTGGGTTGACGGTGTGATGATCGGCGAGTTCGCGTTCCCGATCGACATTCAGCTGGACACCCCTTCTGTCATGTACTTCAACCGTCGTCTTGGTGGGAGTAGTGGTCAGGTCGTGTGGAGTAGCGACATTTCACTCCGCAATTTCCGCATTGCCCAAAAGGGTCGGTCCAAACTAGGCTGAATAATTTAGTCCATAGTCAGATGCTTGGCTATGGACTATCCTTTCGGACGTATGCCATGAACGTGAGTTTCGATATTCTACCACCAGTAAAAGCCCGGCTCCAGAAGCAACTGCCCAAGGGTAAGCGCAAGAAGGAAGCTGATCGTGAACCTGAGTTTGAAGATCAATCTCGGGCAATCCAAGGTGATCTGGCTCGCCGGCTCCATCGGGTGCTCAAGCGTGCGTCTCACCAGCACTATCGAGAAGGTGAATAGCTATGGACGTTAAAGGTGCGTTGACTTCTTCCGTGAAGTGGCTCAAGTGGTTGGGAGCTTTGCTGCTCGGGGTGGCAGTAGCGGTTGTTGTGCGCGCCTTTCCCAAGGGTGGTAGTAGCTCAACTGTGACTGCTCCACCTCCACCAGATATGACCAAGGCGGATGAAAACGTCAAAGACCTGGAGCAACAGCAGGTCGTGATAAAGGACCAACACACGCAGATCGAACAGACCCTGGCTCCAAAGCCCGTCACTCCCGACAAGAGTTTGGACGATGCTGTGCGCAACTGGAACGAGGATAAGTAGGAGCGTACAACATGATAACCGAGGCAGTCAAAGGGCTACTTGGTGTCGAACCCGCCGTGGCACTGACGTACTTCCTGTGCGTTGTCATTGGCGTTCTCATTAACTGGGCAAAGCGCTGTCGTGAACTCGATATCGGGCTGCTGGCTTACTGGACCACAAACCCAGTGCGCTCGCAGACTGCCATCATCGGTACGATTGCAGCGTTTGCGTTCACCATCATCACAGACCCTGAGTCGTCCAAGCTGACGTACATGGCCATTGGCTTTGCGTGCGACAACTTGCTCAACAAGGTACCTGTGACCGGTGCTGCCGCTGACGTGATCGCTCGCCAAGAGGCTGCGATCCAAGTGCAAGAGGCGAAGATGCAGGAAATCGTCCAGCAACTACCCGACGCGCCCAAAAGCGCATAACCAGGACCCGCAGTGCTGACCGTGCTGCGGGTTTTCGCACAGGTAACGAACATGAAAATGGTATTGGCAGTGCTCGCCTTGAGCGTACTCACTGGGTGCAGCATGACCCAAGTGCAGCCAGACAAGAGTGATCGCTACAGCGCGTTGGCTCCAGTGGACAGTCTCAACGCCAAAGCTGTCGATCTACCTGCGGTGCCCCAGATCAAGATTCAGACGATTGGCGAGGAGCGCTTCGCCACTCTGGACACTGCTGGGATGAACCAACTGAATGCCTATCGGCAAGCAGCCAAGCAGAACACCGAAGCGTTGCAGTTACTGCTCACAGCGCACAACGGCTTGGTGACCCAGCGCAACCTGATGCTGGAGAATCTCAAGCTGGAAGAGGAACGTGGTAACTACTACGCAGAGCGCTACGCTGACACCGAGAACCAGCGACGCCAGCAGTACCGCGAACTCACAACCGAGCTGCTGATCCACAAGGCAGTCATCATATTCATGGGCATTTTCCTGGTGATGTAATGGACAACCGTATTCAGATCAGCAAGAGCTTCACCATGTACGACGTCCAGTTCGACGAAACGGCATTCCGCCTTGGCATCGACAACATCGTACCCAATCAGGACTACGCAGACAACGCGGCCTTGCTTGCCGAGAAAGTGCTTGAGCCTTTGTGGGCTGAGCTTGGGCCGCAGTACATCACGTCGTGGTATCGCTGCGAGAACCTGGAGCGCGAGTACAGCCGCAAAGCGTTCGCCATGTGGTGTATCGAGAACAAGAAGCCCATCCGCGAACAGCAGTGGCAAGAGTATCTGGCGATGAAGCAGCACTACACCGCGCAAGCTGTATGCCTGCGTGGTGATAACGACGCCATCTTCGCGTTCATCAAATCGCTCAAGGACTTCGACGTCCTGCAGCACAAGGAACATTGGATCAGCGTTTCCTGCACGCTCTCCAACCGTAAACGTGTAATCGAAAAGTGAGGAACGGATGCTCACGCTAATCCCAGTCAAGTCAAGCATGCCATCGACGGTTGTTGGACAGCAGACGCTGACCTCTTCGCAAACCTTCACTGTTCCAGACGGAGCTGAGAATCTTTGCGTCGTAGCGGTGGGATCAGGTGGTACTCGTGGTGCCAACTATGTCTTTGGTTTTCCCAGCGTAACCTACTTCGCAGGTGCTGGTGGAGGCGGTGCACTATGTTGGGCAAACTCCTTACCTGTTAACCCTGGTGATACCATCGAAGTAAAGATTGGTACCCTTGGAAGTCAGACAGATACGACCATCGCAGTCAACGGCACCGTCATACTGCGCGCTGGTGCAGGTAAGAATGGCGGCAATGGGAACTCAGCCAATGGCGGCACTCCCCAGCGAACGGGTGGTGCTGGCGGTACGTTCACATCTACTTTGCCTGCAGGTACGTGGGGTGGTGGTAAGGGTGCCGCGGGCTCTAACGGTATGACGTCAGGTAGCGCTCCACCCTCAGCTGGTGGCGCTGGTGGATATGCGGGTGACGGTGGCTTTGCTAATGGCTCGGTCGGCGGTGGTGTCGGTGCAGGTGGAGGCGGCGGCTCCAACAAGGGTAGTGCCAGCGGAGGCGTAGGTTTGCAAGGCCAAGGAACAAACGGTCAAGGCAGCTTCACCGGATACTCTGCGCAAGCTAACGGTTCCCCACCGGGTCCATTCTTTGGAGGTGCGGAAGCTCAAGGTGGCGCTGTGCGATTCATCTGGGGTAAAGGTCGCGCCTTCCCTAAAACCAGAACAGCGGACATTACAGAAGCTGCCTAGTACCAAACGTGTAATCGAAAACTGACGCAACATGATCTAAAGCTGTCTGGAACGGTGCCTTCCTTACGGCGATCACCTCGCAGATGCGACGCACGGGTGTTAAAGGCACCCACAGGAAGTACAATGCTGACTCTAATTCCTAGACAATCCCCCAGCTTGGTCCCAAGACAACCAATTGGCCAGATCACGATTCTCGAATCTCGACAGTTCGTTGTACCCGACGGGGTCACTATGCTTAGTGCCGTGTGCGTAGGCCCTGGCGGTAGAGCAGGCAGCGGAGAAAATGGTCGCCGCATGGGTGGTGGCGGTGGCGGTGGTGCCTTATGCTGGGCCAACGAAATTCCAGTAACACCCGGCGAAGTTCTTGATATCGTGGTCGGTCAAGCCTCGCAAGTTACGGCCATATACAATGCTGTTAGCACCGTGGTGACTAGCGTATCCCGCAAAGGTGTCGTGCTTATGGCTGCAACATCTGGTCGCCATGGACGCGCAGGGTCGTTTTCAAATGGCAGTGGGCCTGGAGGCCTTGGAGGTACTTACACCCATCATGTGTCGTTGACAAACAAAGGTGGTGGCAACGGTGGTAATGGTGGATTTGGTGGTTCTTGGTCTGGTCCGAATGATGCGTCAAGTGGCGGAGGCGGCGGAGCAGCAGGCTACACAGGTAACGGCGGTAAAGGAGGTAACGGCGGTTCCGGTACTTCTGGTTATTACTCATGGAATATAGGTGGTGCTCCAGACGTCGATAGCGGTGGCGGTACTGGTGTGTCAATGCCAGGGTCCGGAGGTAGTAGTTACATAGGTGGCGGTGTTGGATTGCAAGGTAAGGCTGAAAATGGAGTACCGCTTAATAGGTCTGATCACGGTGTCCCAGGTTCGTCCCCAGGCCCTTACTATGGCGCCGGCTCCTCTGGGCCTGGAACTGCTGCACAAAATGGCGCTTGCCGCTTGATTTGGGGTACTGGTCGAGCGTTCCCGAATACAAAGACAGCAGACATTCAAGCTGCATAACTTCAATCAAGGAATTACCATGACTCAGCAAAAACGCGATGTGTTTCACGTAACAGTCGAAGGTAACGAAGACTGGCAACCAACCATCGAAGACATGCAGCAGGTCCGCGACCTGTTCATGGACGCTGCACTCGCTCCAAGTGGTGAGAGCGTGATCGTTACCCGCCAAGGTATCGAAGTACACCTCGATGTGGAATCTGTTCAAGAAGGCGAGCAGGTTGACCTGATCAGCGTCACTGTTTCCAACGCCTACCTCGACCAGACCGAGGCAGCCGAGCCTCACGAGGACGAGATTCTGGAAATCTTCCCAGTAGGCAAGATCGAAGGTCATCGCATCTTCTGCGCCTACGACGAAGAAATCTTCGTTGACGTGGATGCCGAGTATATCTCCAAGCATCCGCTGAATCGCAAAGGCTTCTACGTGACTTACGGCGACGGCCGTGAAGACTTCCTGGTACCTGCTCAAGGGTGATCCCATGATTATCTCCATTGCTTCGGCACTGCCGAGCCGTTACGCGATTGGCACCATCGTCTACTTCTATCCCGATATGTGGAACCTGCGTCCTGAAGTAGCAGACGCAATGGCGCTCAAGGGTCGCATCGACAAGGTGCAGTTCAGCGGCTCCAAGGTCACCTACGATCTAGCCTTGCAGTGCGCCGAGTCGGACACCGACGGGAACATCACTGGCAAATACTTCTACGACGCCATCACCGTCAAGGACATTGACAGCACTTTCGTCAGTACCTACGAGGATATCGTCGCTGAGTGGGAACGCACCCTGCGTATCTGCCGCAACAAGGCGCTCGACCAGATTCGCGTTGCCAATCGCCGACTGGAAGACCTCGATCGTGGCATCGTGATTCCAGACAACTGGATTCTCGATCCTGAAGGTGTCTGGCACGACCCGAAAGAACAACTGTGCCCAGTCGAAGCGCCTGTCGCTGAGCCTAATGCAGGAGCGCCAGAGCCACTGACTGCCGAAGCCAGTGACAATGACCCGTTCGCTGCTGTGCGCCGCATGTTCGAGGATCTGTTCACCAAGTTGCGAGAGCGCCGCGAGTCGCGTGAAGCTCCGCGAGTAGCCTGGAAGGAGCCTGAAAATGGCTGTGCGTAAACAGAGTGGTTGCGTCGTCTTCCGCTACAACCGCAAGTTCGACTACGAAATCTTGCTGGTCAAGTCGAGCGACGGTAAGAACTGGGTATTCCCCAAGGGTGGCGTAGAGCCTGACTTGACGCCACAGCAATCGGCGCTCAAGGAGACCTACGAAGAGGCGGGTGTTACAGGTCGCATCCTGAGCACGCTTGGCAAGTACGAGTACAAGAAGCAGGGCAAGGACCAGAAGGTCACGATGTACGGTATGCTGTACACTCGCGATACAGAAGACTGGCCTGAGAAGCATCTGCGCAAGCGCAAGTGGTTCTCGTACAAAGATGCCATGAAGACCGTACCGAAGTTGATTCGTCCAATGCTGAAAGCTCTCAAGGAAGAGCGTATGCTCGGCCTTGCAGCCAACAGCAACATGGACAACATCGCCCAGTTCGTGCGTGCGCTGCCCGTGATCGTGGACAACGCTGGTGAAGTGGACGTCGCAGACGACAACACCGTCAACGTGATCGTCAAGCAGGGTGATGACCGCACCTTGCGTCTGCGCATCGAGGACTGGGGCCAACACCCTACTGCCGAGAAAGTGACTGTCCATTGGGACTACATGCACGGCAATCACGAAGCGCAGCACTTCAAACACACCACACTGGATAACGTCGTCGGTGTAGTGAGTCGGGTCATCGGCCGCTTCATCAGCAACACACTCGCCGAGGGACAACCGATCAAGGAGTGACGCATGAAGATCAACGGCAAGGTGATCGTACCTACGAACAAGGAGATTCTACCTGGTATCTCCGTGTACACGAAGGACGGTGCATTGAAATCAGGCTCGCTGCGAGTCTGGATGGGCGAGGCGGTGACAGATACCAACGGCAACTTCACCGTTGACTGGTCTGCTGCCAAGTTTGCGTCTGCACCGATGCACGTCAGCGTGACCGCAGTTGCTGCGGCACAAGCAAACGTCTACGACAGGATATGGGCGACCATGAACTCCAGTTTCAATATGAACAGTGGCTCAGGGTATGCGCTGCGAGGCGCTACTGGTACCATTGCGCTCGGAGGTTCGTGGACGTCCATTCGCCTTGCTGCTTCGATCAGAGTCCTGATCATGGCATGGGGAATCGTTGCAACATGAGCATCATGGGAAATCGTGATACACCCACAGGAAGTCCGTGCGTTGGCCGTTGCAGCCATTGTGTGAGTGACGAGGATTGCAGAGGGTGTGGCCGAACTCTCGCGGAAGTGCGCGACTGGAATGGCTACAGCGACGAAGAAAAGATCAGGGTGAAACAACTACTCCCTGAGAGGTTAGCGAAGATCAAGCGAGGTTAACATGGCTGCCACGATGCGCCGCTCCAAGACTCGTCCAAAGAGACGGGCCCGTAATCGCGCTGAGGCGCTCAACATTGGCAACTGGTTTGCGAAGCTCACCAAGAGCAAGCAGGACAAGTACGTCAAGGACCATCCAAACTCCATCTACGCCAAACAGAAGCGCAAAGCTACTGACAAGAAGACCCGAGACAAGGCTGCGGATGATCGTATCCACAAGCTAGAGTCGATGGTTGCGCAGCTGGAGAAGAAGATCGCGCACAACAAGAAGATCATTGCTGACCAGACTGGCGAGAAGGGTAAGGCCCGTGCGTCGAAAGCTGGCGAGAAACATGCGTGGGAATATGCCCGCGAGAACATGGAACTTCGGCACAAGATCAAGGTCTACCAAGACCGCATCCAACGTCTGCGCTAATCCGTAGACCTGAAAAAGGGAGCCTAGGCTCCCTTTTCCTTTAGTTGCTGAAAATCCGCAGATACGTGTGGTATCCCATTTCCTTGCAACCCTTTGTCTCTTTGAAATCAGCCCACACCGTACCAGTGGTAAACTTCTGTACGAAGCCCACTCGCGCCTCCCAGTTGTTCTTCGACCCTTGATACTGGCGAAAGCCCAGGTTGTTCGCAATGCGCAGCCCGTAGTTGAAGTCCGACTCCCCACCCGACCACGTGTCCCCGCCACCCTCTGCAAACAGCTTGCCGTCATCACCACGCCAGAGCTTAGTGCAGCCAAACAGTTCGACCATCTGGGCTTCCAGGATGTTCAGGTCATCCTTAGTGATCGACGTGTAGGTCGTCTTCTCCATCATGCCACCTTTGATTTGTTCATCTGGTTATATTGGTCACGGCGCTTTTCGTATGCCCGATACTGGAGCTGCGCACCCAGCAGCATGTCGGTGAAACGATCCGCGTAGCTACTGGCACCACGACGCTGTGCTACCTTGATGGCTGTCTTCAGGAATGCGAAATACTTCCCTGGCTCCTTGACCACGCTGATGGCTTTAATGTCTTCCAGCATCTTGCTCAGAATGTTGCGGTCTTCTTGTGTCAGCGCTTCTGCGATCATTACCCAAAGCTCCGGTTGATGGAATTATGGGTATAAATTAGTGCCAAACGAAAAAGGGCGCGGAAGCCGAAGCCTCACACGCCCTTTGGTCATTCACGTCGCAGGAGTCGATCCAGCGGCGTATCTTCGTCACGGTTCTTCCACTCCTCAGCACGGACAGCAAACTCCGTGATCAAGGTCTTGTAGCTCAAGCGCTGCACACCCTCTGGTAGCTCCATGTCAGCGCCCGCAGCCAGCACATAACCACCGCCGATGTACCCGATCGCTAGCAGGATGTACTCAGTCTGCACCCACATGGTTCGCGTCTTGCCGTGAATGGTGACGCGAGCGGCTGGGTCGATTGCCTCGATGGCTCTGCGCAGATCACCATACAGGTCACCTTTGTGCAGGTAGTGGTGATTGCCAAACTCGGCCAGACGTTCTGCGATCAACTCGCTGCTGTCTAGGTTGCGCTGCGTGTGCAGGAAGCCATGCACGTCATCTACGCGCGGCATCTTCACACCACAAACCCGCGCCAACAGTTCTTTGTGACGTTCGAGCATCGTCCAGAGTTCAAGGTACAGATCACGTCGAGTGGGAACGCCGTTGATTTCATTTCCACCACGCCACTGCTTGCTGATGTACTCCTGAGACTGCTTGATGGTGAACAGCGCATCCTGCAAGCCTTTGGGAGGAAGCGGCGGCAGCGGGTGATACGTGTCGGCAGGCGTCTCGCGCAGGTTACCCTCGTAGGAGAGCAGCGCTGCTTGGTACGCAAGGAACTCAACTTGGCGAACGTCACGGGCGTGCTGTTCAAACTCGGTATCGCCAGCAATCTTATCCATGTCGGCGCGCCCCTGTTTGTTCGTCAATGTCCTCGACCACCTTAAACGCCAGCTTCAAGTTGGCATGATGAATAAACACCGCAGCCACCTCCAGTGCGTTCAGTGGGCTGATCGTCTCCATAGCGTTGACCTGCTGGAGCGCACGCTGTACACGCGCCGTACTTTCTTCCAGCGAGTTGCCCAGCTCCTGATTGAAAGGAGACTTGAGCGCCTTCAGGATAACCAGCTTCTGCGCGCTGATCGCCACGTCACGTTGGTGCAGTTGCGTGAACTGCTGATCTTGTGGCCACGGCATTGTGCGGTACACGCCGAGTAGCATCTGCACACGACGGCTGCCGTTGAGGTACGTGACGACAACAGGACCACGCGAACGACGCTGATTCAGGTTGGGTTCCAGCAAGCCACTGAACCCAGGCAGGCTCGCGATACGCTGGAGCTCTACCACTTGATGATCGCTCAGGTTGAGTACGTCATTGTCGATCCACGTGTTGGCGCTTAATTGAATTTCCATTTCCGTTCACCCATATTCGGCAGGTCAAGTTCAACCGCGATGCGGTCCATGTTGTCGCGTACCCAGTCAGGATTCAGTGCACCCCAGTCGGTCACGCTGTAACGGTACGTCGCGCGCAGCTTGGTACCGGAATCTTTTTCGAAGGTAATGCCAAACTTCTTCGCATGGTCTCGAATGGACCTGTCGATTGCTACAAGCTCCAGCCCGGAGTGATCTGCAATTTGCTGCGGCGTATCCAAGCCGTAGTGCATCGCTCCGAGAATGTAGACGGTTCGCTTAAAATTCATGCCTCAAATCCTTTCGACGTGACCGTTCTTCCAACCGTTGATGTAATCTAGGAAGCATCCGGTCGCACGTTTGTATTGCAACACACCGCGCGAATCGCCAACGACTTGGTAGTTATCCAAGCCTTCGTCGGTCGACTCTAGCTCAATGCCGTGGTCAACGTAGCGATACATTGCGCGGTAGAAGTCTTTCGACAGCAGATTGGCAAAGCGCACGCACTGAACGTCACGGCGCTCCTCAGCATCCAACCATTGGTTGTACAGGCATAGCAAAATCTTCCCCGAGTTGCCTGCATTGTCCGTCATACGTCGGGCAATCTTTCGTGGGACGTTGCGCAGAATGTACACCCGCTTGAACGTGTGGCTCACAGCAAACAGGACTATTCGGTCTTTGAACCGTGAGTTGGCTTTGCTCATTTGTAGGCTTTCCGTACCCGCTCTACCGCGTCAGCCGAAGCGATCTTCGGGTTCTTGTTGTTGAGACGCTTGAGGTGATTCTCGACCCACGTGAGCTTCTGCAGGTCTTCTTCGATCACCAGCGACATGGCGATAACATTGTCCTGCTTGAACTTGGTAGTCAGCGGATCAACTTCCAACCCGTAGGTGTTCATCAGCTCTTCCCGCGCACTGTGATAGCGCTTGCGGATGTTGCCGATAAACTTCATCAGGTTGGTTACGGTCATCGGCAGACGCTCGACGCCGAAGTTGTACAGCTGGACAACCACTGTGTCATAGTCGGCACTGAACTCCGGCGCCTTGATGACGCGATTGCTGTCCGTGTCGAGCACGATCCAGCTCAAGTCAACCAACTCAGGCACTTCAACCGTCGCAGCGAACGCGAGAATGTCTGCTGGTACTTCACCGTAGCGGGCATCCAGCGGGTGCGGGATTTGGCGACGCTGAATCTCAGGCAGGTCGAACGGCAGATTGCGCAGCTCCACCAGCTTGTTGCGCGTAGAGTTGCTACCGTCCAGCACGTACACATAGCGCAATTCGGCTGGGTGGAAGTCTTGCAGGTCTCGGGAAGTCAGTGCGACGCCCGTGTTGTTGTTGATAAGCATTATGCCTCCAGTGGGGCCATTTTGACTTGGACACCATTGCGAAGATCGGCAGGCGGTGACGGCTCTGGGTACTCAACCTTTTGCTTGTCGTCACGCCACTCGCCGCCAGCAAGGATAACAGAGTGCGGCTTCTTGTATTCTGTTTTACACTTCGGACACGGCCCATCGAGTTCTGCGCAGCCGTGATCGTACTCGTCCTCAAGTCGGTTGACTGACCAGAGCAAGCCGCCACACTTGCACTGGATGCCGTTGCTGATAACGCACGGATACTTCACTTCCGTCACTTTACCCCTCATAGCCCAACTCCCTTGGATGTAGTGGCAAGCCATTCTCTTGCTGTGTGCTCGAACGATACGGCTGCGCGAATGGATCGTTGCGCCACGGACTGAACGGGTTGGTGAGCACGTGCCAGTAGAATTCGCTCAAGTGCTGACACACCTCACGGAGCTTCGCCTCGAACCCGCTGAGCTCCATGCCCTTCGTGCGTGCGAGCAGTGCGTCCACGCGGTCCTGCATATCTTGGCTGACGTTAATCATCAGCGACAGCAGACCCATCTGGCGATCAAACGCGGGCGAGCAATCCAAGAGCGGGAACGTCCAAGTGGTTTCGCAACCGTAACCATCAAGCGAGTGATGGTTGAAGTTGATGGTGTTTGGCCACCAGCCACGGAACGGCCACTGGTCCATCGCACGCATCGCACCTTCAAAGAAGCCGCGTATGTCGAGAGCCAGTTGCTCCGAGTACCCACTATCCATTGCAATGTCTAGATCGCGTTTTGGTGGCGGAATGTACTGCTTACCGTTGCCGAAGTACAGGGTGTCGTTTTGTTTAACGACGTCCGTGATCCCGAGTCGACCCTGCCAACCTGCACGCACGTTGAGAATGAAGAAGTCGAGGTGGGTGAGAATTTCACCCTCCAGCTTCGGATCGTTCGACGCTTCCTGCAGCTCCTTGATCAGGTCAGCAAGAGGCTTGGCACGCTCGGCTACGGCAGATCGAACTGCGGGAAGGTTACTCATTCACCCTCCCGTGCGTGAATCGCATCCAGGTCGTTGAGCATGTTCGTGGAGAAGTTCTTCACGAAGTCCTCATACTCCGACTTGTGGTAGGTGTAGTGCAGTTGCGCGTGCTGCCCATTGCGCCACGTGATAAGCACGTCGATTGCCAGCCGATTCTCTTCCACCTTGTCAGGCGTGTTGTTGCGTTCGTCGCAGATGACCTCTACGGACTTCCAGAGCTCCGCAGCCTTGTTGGTCATGTACGCATCGAAGCGCATCTTCATCGCCACGCGAATGTCTACGGTGTTGACGAAGTTGTAGGCGGCATACGTCTGGAACACGTCGTTGTCCGCGTGGTTGAACACCGCCACCAGATCGGTAGACTCGCGCTTGTTGAGCCCAGTGAGTTGCAGGCTTGCCAATGAGATACGGGTCATCGCTTACTCCAGATAGTGGGGAATCCAGCGTTCGTTGTGCCAGCCAACCACCTTGCCGTTGAACTCGCGTATGCACAGCGTTGCTGCGGTGCAAGTGGCGCCGCCTTCGTCAGGCACGACAAACATACCGATGATGAAGTCGTTGCGTCCATTGAGTTGATGCGCTGGGCAGAACTCTTGGTAGACACGGGTAGTGCCGTCGTACGGACCTTCCGACGTGTACGCTTCACCGGTTTGCGTGTGGATCGTGACGTTAGCCGACATGCGACCCATATTGGGCTTCGAGACATACGGCGCGTTCGTGTTGATGAACGGCGACGGCTCCATGTAGGTCTTGAGCAGTGGCAGGTCTGCGTACTGCGACAGGCCGCCAAACTTCATGACCTCGGTGATGTACGCCCAGATGCCTTTGTTCGATGCGAACCAGCGCCATGCAGGCTCGAAGAAGGTGACGTTCTGGCACCACTTGCCCCAATTGGAGAATACGCTCGGCGCAGCTTCGACCATTTCTTCCCACGGGTGCAGGATGAATACAGCGTCCAGGCGATAGTCGCCGAAGACGAATGGCTTGGACGGTTCCGAGTGATCGAAGTCCAGCTCGTTAATGTCCACGAAGAACACGTTCGGGTTGATCTGGCTCATGATCTGCGCGATGGTTTCGCACGTCGCCATGTCCTCGAACGAGTCTTGATGGAAGACGACTGCGGAGTGCCCTGGGATTTGCCCAAGATGCCCGAACAGTTCGTCCATCAGCGGCCACAGGCTGTTGAGCTGGCATTCTTCGTCGCCGGTCACTTGCTTACACAGCAGCGTCTGGAGGTTCACCGACTCAAACAGCATGGTCGGAGTGTCGCCGTTGAATTCGTAGATGCCAGTGACTTCGTTGGTCGCAGGATCGAATGCCGCGTCGAAGCGCCCGTAGATTGGTTGCTTGTGCGAACTGCGCGACGTATAGGTCCAGCGCGCATAGTCCAGGAACTCAGGATGCTTGGCCAGAAGTTCGCTGCCCATGTAGCGCTCGATCACCGCACGGTTCTCTTTGAACAGCATACCCACTGCATCGTGGAGACAGGCGTAGGTGCGCTCGAAGATGGTTTCGATTTTGGCGCAGGCCGACTGCTGGAGGACGTAGAACGGCATGTTGTGCGCGTGCTCCGTGGCGTACTGGAAGTATTCGCGCACGTCCTGTTTGAGTTCGTTGCTGTTTGCCTCGCGATAGAACGCCTGGGTCCACGGCAGCTCCTCGTCCATCAAGGTGTCGAGGTTCAGATTGATTGGGTGATTCTGAATACGCATTGCTTAGCTCCCAGAAGATACTGCGTGCGCGCCGCCACGAGCGCCAGTCGAACCTGCGAAAACTCCCGAAGTGCGGGAGGAGATAACTGCCTTTGTAGCCGAGCTGCGGAAGCTTGGCGACGACCGGATCGCAGAACGATTGTTGTTCATCATGGTGGACGTGTACGCTGCGGTACCTGCGTTTGTACGACGGCGACGATCATCCTCGTCCGCATACGACTGGTAGGAGCGTGGAGGATTCGATGCCGCATACCCGCTGTAGCCACCACGATTGTTCATCATCGACGCGACTGCGTAGCCAGTAGCTGCACCAGCGAGCAGTGGCCATACGGAACTGGAACTCGACCCGTTGGCTTCTTCGCGCACGATGTTGAGTTCCTTCTCACCCTTTTCGTTGTAGGTGAAGTAGGCATCTTTGACAGACGGGTCCTTCTTGCGCAGTTCGGCAACGGTCTGTTTCAGGTCTTCCTGATCGGCAGCCATCTGCTGTCGAGTTGCGGATGCAGCCTGATCTTCAAGGTACTTCGCCTCTTCCTCAGGCGTAGGCGGCTCGTCCTGTTGCTCACACCCGACCAGTACCAGTGCTGCGGCTGCTGCCACAAATACTTCTTTCATCGCTTACTCCTGTTCTTCAATATGAGGCGAACTTGTTTGAGGACGCTATCACCGTGACAGCGTTTGGGTTTGCAGTAACACTCAAGCACCACATCATAACCAGTTTCGACTAGATCGGCGATGCGATTAAGTTCAGCCATGATGCGGCGATTGTTCTTGGCAACACGCTTCTCCAGCCAGCGATCATAGCGGTCGCATACTTCGCTGCGTGTGCCGTAATACGGAGTAGGCCAGCGGTTCTGCAACACACTGGGCCTACCGATGTAGATGGTGACTGTCTTCCTAGTGCTTGGTGGACGGTCCACCTTCATGTTGACTAGGGATAGTCTCCCCAGTTTGTTCATTGAATCGAACAATCCGGGACCTATCATACTGGAACGCTCCTATCGAATGCTTTGGTCCCATGCTGAGAATATTGCGCACAGTGTCCTTGTCAATCAAGTCCACATCGACACGAGGCTTCTCACCTTCTCGCTGGCTGTTGGTAATCAACAACGTCTTGCCAGATGCGAGCAGTGCATCCAAGATGCGCGTGGAGAATGACTTCAATGACTTCTTTGCACCCTCGCGAAGGCGGGTATGGTTGTCAAACATTTCGGCCACCTCAGGACTCACGTTGAACGAGTCCTTGAGGAAGTCTTCCGATATGTCAAGCGCAACCATCGTCATGGTCAAACGGATATTCTCGTCCGTCACTGCGATGTTGTTGCGTTGGAGCATTGCCTCAGCTTCTTCCTGCGTGATCTTTGCCATGTAGACTCCTAGTAGTCAATGTCACCCAAGCGCACGCTAGAGAACTTCGGATAGTACGTGCTCCAGCTACCGCCTTTGAATTCCGGCTTGTTCACCATGTCAGTGTACATGCGCTGCTTTGGAAGGCGTGGTGGGTTGTAGTTCAGCGCGTTGAAGTTGGCCTGCACAGCAAGGCACGCTTCGGTAATCGACGCACCTTCGGCACTTGCCACGTTTACTAAGTCAGGGAAGGTGGCGATGTACACTTGGCGCTCTGCATCGTAGCGCGTCCAGATGTAGTAGCGTGGGCCATCTGGGATCGACGCCATGCCTTTGCTCACGCGCCCTTTGTAGTAGCGCCTAGGCATCTGGTGTCTCCTCAAGCGCCTTGTTGATCGCGTCACGCATTTCGACCAGCGATGCACGTGGCATGACGGTGTCGGCATACTGACCATCAAGGCAGACGTAGAAGCGGAAGCCGCCGTCGAGCTGGCCGACAGTGCCGTGACTGCCACGCCCGCCATTGACGCACTCCATGGAAAACTCGTGGGACTTAGCCATTGTCGGTCTCCTTGCGGTCTGGGTACACGCCCGGCAGCGCACTCATGCTCGGCTTGAGTTTCTGCTTCTCGCGAATGCGTACCAAGACTTCTGGCAGGTTGATGCGCGCCAGTTCAGTCATCATGGCAGCTTGCAGGTCAACGTCGATTGCGTAGCACAGCGCGGCGAGAGTGACCATGGTGCCGCCGACTTCCTGCGAGACTTCACCCACGTCGCGACCGAACACATAGTCAACGAGATTGCTGGCTTCCTGTTTGGTGCAACCTGTGGCCTGTACAAGCTCCAAAGCCTCTTCGAGGAAGCGATGGTTACGCTCTTGCCCATCGAAGGCGATCTTCTTGCCGAAGCAACGAAGTAGCCAGTCACCAACTTCGGCCTGAAACGAGTTTTCACCCAGCTCAGCGTTGATGGCATCGCGCAGCGCCACGAGGCTTTCACGTGGCATGGTTTCGTCAGACTGGCGACCGCACAGGCTCAGGTACAGATTGTAACCGTTCACGTCTTCCTGAAAGCTGATGTGCCCGTGCGACTTGACGTGCTCAGGCTGGTCTGGATGGTACGAACTATCCAGCGTAAACTTGTTCATTAGCGGTTCCTTTTGCGGCTTGCTTTCTGCTGTTTACGCTTTTCTTTGGCGCCGGGCTTGGATGGACGCGACTTTGGATTGGCAGCTGCCGCCTTCGCTTCGACACGTTGCTGGTGCTGCCACGCAAGCCCTTGCAGCTTGTCTTTGGTGCTCGGGTCTTCACCTGCAGGAGGTGGTAGCGCTCCAGTATCAATGTTCCAGATACCGGGACCAGCAGGACCTGGCTCACCGGCCCAGCTACGCACACCACGAGTCACCGTGCCTGTCTTACCCAACCCTGCAGGGTACGAGTCCAGGAAGAACTTCGGCGGGTTGTTGCTGAATGAATCGAACAGCGCCTCGAACAGCGACTCACCACTTTGTGGTTCAGCGTCTTTTGGCGGTGACATACCCTCTGCAAGGATGGCAAGGCGAGCCAGTGTCAAGCGCAGCGCTATGTTGGACTTGCCGCCCATTGCATTGCGCATGAACGTTTCGGCAATGCTCGGGCGTGGCGAGTGCGGCGTGGAGAAGCTGTAGAACATCCCAGGCTTGATGCCACCAGAGAGCATTTCGGTCGCGCTAATCAGATGATCTGGAAGGTTCAGCTTCCCGAGACGCATTTCGTCAACTGGACACTCCGTCACAATGACAGTACGGCTAAACGGGTTCATGCCAATATCGCTGTCGCCGAACATGGCGCGAATACGCTCACCTTCTGCGATCTGATGCGGGTGTGGCTTAGGCCAAGTAGCAACCGGCGTGGTCCTGAACTCGAAGCCTTTGTTATTCGGAGGTGTTGGATTCGACGCACGCTCAATCCGCACGTTCTGACCCATCAGCGCTTCTGGCATGACGTTGAGCAAGTCGAGGAGCGGCGTTGGGCGTCTGACCTCGCGCTCCTGCTTTTTCTGCTTCAACTGCGAGGCGTAGTAATGTGCGATACCCAGTAGCCACGTATCCTGCAGGTACGTTTCGTCCATGGCCAGCGCACTCTCGCCGGTCCAACCTTCGTAGTTGACGCACGACTTCTTCAGGCGTACCTCAGCGATTTCTTCAATCTCGCGCTCGGCTTCCTTGAGCACGTACTGGACGTCGATGGCTGGAGCGCCCTTGCCTTCTTCGTGACTGTTCCAGCGCGTCATGTAGCGCTCTGGTTGATCACGGTCTGGAATGAAGTAGCTGGCGTCGCTCCAGTCCTGTTCAGCCCACCAGTCAGTAGCCAGATGCGGAAGCAGCGCAACGAACGCTTCCTGCGTATTGTCGTAGTTCTTGAAGCACATGCCGAAGACCAGCTTGTTACCCTCAAGGTGCGTCTTGATCGGCTCGTCCCAGCTTGGTGCCTGTTTGTTGCCGTTGCTGAATGCCCCAGGAACGAAGCGATGGCGGTCGGCGAGGCACAGCAGATGGAAAGCGTGCAGGCGTTTGAAGTGCTCAGGTACAGGCAGCATGTGCCAGTAGTCTTCGCGCTCGACGATCTGCTTAACCACGTCTACAAGTTCGGGCTTGATGGTTGCTTCGCCACGCAGGTAGTTGTAAGTTCCCACTTGTCTCTCCTTATTTGAAGCTGTAGTCCCATTGAAGTGACGGTTCCACTACCGCCGACACGTATGCAAGGGTTTGTTCTTGGGTGAAGATTTCAGCCAGTGCACCGTTGATGCCAGTGACGTTCGCACCCTCGTAAGGGCTCTCGGTTTCCGCAGTTACTGTCACCTTGGCTTGCTCGACAGCGAATGCGTTGGCTTGCATCACCAGCAGGTACGGTGCGTACAGGGTGAGTTCCTTGTACGGTACCAGGGCAATCGTACCAAGACCGTGTGCGCGCAGTTGCACCTTGTGAGTTTCAACGCGACGGTCCGTGCGACGGAAGACTTCCCAGCCGCCGAAGAAGTCGAGCACCTTGGGCACGCTGTCAAACTCAAACACCTCGTCACCGAACAGCACTTCGATTTCACCGTTCAGGTCAGCAGGCGAGTAGCGCAGGAAACGAATCGACGCGATCACTGTCTCCACGCCGATGAAGCGCACGTCCACGCGCGGGATGTTGCTGGCATGGTCACCGAAGCCGTCGATGGTCATTTCGACTTCTGCAGGCTCGAAGACGTCCGACTCCCGTAGGTTCTCGACGAACTGGTTGATTTCCTGACGCTGGTGCGATTGCGTCTTGCGGACCGCAGCGTTGGCTTGCACCATGCGCTCAAACCAGGAGTCGAAGTTCTGGCGCGATGCCAGTTTGCTTTGCGCACCTACACCTACCACCAGCACTGGAGTGCCAGTCTTCTGTTTGAAGGTCTTGCCGAGCAGCACCTCAAAGCGGATGTACGAGCCCTTCTTGTACGCGACTTGCTTGTCGCCGAACACGCCTTCCTCAAACTCTATGTCGGGAAAGCGCTCTTGCAAGTAGGCTAGCTGTTCTTCAAAAGTCATTGGTTCCTTCTCCTACGTACACGGTATGTTCAGTGTCGCTGTTCAGGAACTTGGCGATCACCGTTTCTTTGCTGTCCACTCGTCCAGCGACAACGACCTTGTGGGCCTTGAAGTTGCGGTACCCTCGGGCCGTCAGGTAGATGAACGAGCTGGCGAAGTGCGAGTCTGCAAGGAAGCACACGCGGTTGCCATCGTACTGTGCATCCACTTCACGTGGTGCTGGACGCGATTCGTCCGTGAGCAGCTTGAGCAGCTCCTCCAGCGTGTGAAACTCAGTGCCGAAGTTGTTGCAGAAGAACGTGGCGCACTCAGCACCTTGACCGCACGTGCGACCCAGATCGGACGAAAACAGGCCAACGTCGACACGGAACAGCGCACGCCCATCGAAGGTGAAGTCCAGCACAATGTCGTTGCCTGGATTGCGCTTGTGGTCGATCTTGGCTTTCACCTTTTCGTACCCTGGGATTGCGCGAACAGCTTCCAGATAGGTACGCAGCATGCCCTCACGTCGAGTGCCTGGGTTGTGATCCGACGGGATACGGAGCTGTGCTTCGATGATACGCATTGCAGTGAGCGACGCCAGGATGTACGTCGGGATGCGGTGATGCCGCACCATGTTGCCCAGTTGCAACGTCACACCACCACGGCCGTGCGCATTCGCCTTGATCGTCACGTTGGAGTCGTTGAAGTAGATGAAGTCCTCGTCAACGCCCAGCTGGACAGAATTCGTGTAGTGCTTGCGCAGCATTACTAACAACGAGGTGAGTGGGTTTTTCTTGGCCATGGTGCTTATCCTTCTACCTTGAAGCCGTCTTCGATCATGCGGAGCTTCGCGCCCGGCATCTTTTGCAATTCTGGGTACCCGACGTGTAGCACTGTCTCTCGGAACGGGATTGCCATCGGGTCACCTTTGATGTGGCGGAGTTTCATAAACTTGTACATGCCCCAGCGACCGTGCGCCACCAAGCGACCATCACCGACACGTACTGGGCTGAATGCAGCGAGTGGCAGGAAGAAGTGCCGTAAAACCTCTTTGCCATAATCGAGGTACGACAGGCTCAGATAGCGAGCGTTCGCCTGCGTGATACCCATACGGTGCAGGCTCAGTTCACCAGCAGTCGAGCACACCAGCATCCATGTTGTGGCGAGCATGTACGCGCGGCAGAACAGAAAGGCCACGATACACCAAATAATCTCAGCTGAGGAAACGTTCATGGTATTTCACCTGCGATGACTGGGCGTATTCGCTTTGGTTCTGGAGAATGGCAGTATCAATCGGTCGCGATTTCTTGTTGAGTGATTCGCTCTCGCCGTAGCACTCAAGCCCTGCCGAGCCGAAGCGCACGAATCCAGCACTGACAACATCTTCCACGTCGATGCGCATACCGTGGCGTTGGCGACCCATACGGTAGACGGTCTCGAAGAAGTTCTTGTGGGTAATGACGCACGGGAACAACAGGATCAGTTCGTAATCCTGTTCAAGGTCCCGATTGGTAGCGCTCACCACGATGTACTTCATCTGCATGTTCGAGTTCCTTAAGAGGAAAGGCCCAATGACAACCGTCACTGAGCCTTTTTGTTTGCACGTTTGGCGCGCCGACGCTGTTTACGCTGGCGTCGTTCCTCTAGCCGTATACGCATGTACACGGCCAGCATATTGATGCGGTCAATCACGCTCGACTGCACCCTCAGGTGCGATCAGTGCCACGAGCGCGCTCTGCTTGCGTGGGTCCAGAGCACGGAAGGACTTGAGCAGTTCGCGCTCATGCAGGCTCAGCTCTGGGCTATCCATGCGCAGTTGCGGCTCGTCGCCCAGTGCACCTTCCTGAACGAGACTTTGCTCCAGGCGTGCGATGATTTCGCTGTTCATGCTGCGGTGATGATTGCGTGCCACTTCGGCGATACGCTCACGCATACCATCAGGAAGGCGAACGACGAATTTGTCAGCGGTGCGAGACGAATAGACGGAACGGTTCAAGGTGTTACTCCCCAGTGGTATTGCGGCTACGTTTGATGGATGCGTCAATCTCGGACGCGAAAGACAAAGCGGTTGCAGTGACCTGTTCAAGGCTCTGCGGCATTTCGTACAGTCTATCGCTTGGCGTGCTGATAAACAACCCCAGCGCCGTGTCGTAGACCTTTGGTGGTATCACGGCAGTGCGCTCACCTCGAATCACTGAGGACCCCATGCCTCGCCAGATTTCAAAGTGGGACAGCACGAAGTCACTGAACTCGACAGGCGAGGCCTCAGCGTCTTGCAGTGTCTTCAATGCCTTAAACAACTTGGCACCAGCCTTCGCAGGCTTGTTGGGTTTGCACGCGATACGGGTGACACCCTCGTACTCGACTTCCTGATACGACTCGACGTTCAACAGGCCGTGGCACACGTCGATTGGCGAATCGTAGATCAGGCCTTCGCAGATCAGACCAGACAGTGGATGCCACGCGCTCCAGACGTCGTAGGCCTTGTACTGCTTGGCAAACTCTTTCAGCGTGACCGTCAGCGTCTCTTTGCGCTGTACGACGGCCTCACGGAACTGCTTCGAGAGCTTAGGCCAGTCTCGACCGCGGTACAGCCAGTAGTGGGTGGGTTGCGTTTGGTCTACGGGTAACGTTGCGATAATGTCTTCCAGCAACGCCAAGTAGGACGGTGGTACTTTCATGTTCGAGCTCCAGAACTTCCTGTCTATCTACTTCACACTATTCCATTTCTTCGTCGCTACCACGACGTTTCTTGGCTTCGTCTGTGTTGGGCAGGGTAAACTTGCGCTCACCCTTTTCGCGTCGGCGATATGCTTCGCTGTACACTTGTGGCGAGTACGCGCCCGGTGTGACGTGCTCCAGCATCACCTCGATAGCTTGCGCACCGTCTAAACCTTGCTCCATCTGACTGAGGTTGAACGACATGGTGCGGATTTCATCCTCGTCCACGTAGTTGTCCAACCCTTCGAACCGTTCCTTCACGCGCGTTTCCAGCGATTGTTCAGTCAAGCTCTCCAACGCTTGGCGTGCGAGACTAAGCCCGTACGTGTCAGCGTTGCGGAGAGCCTTCTTGATAATCGCCATCTGTGCGTCAGACAAGATGACGGCCATGGGTTACTCCTCGTCTTTGACGTGCGGCATGCCAGCCATCTGCATATCGTTGCAGGCTGGGCAGTGATACATACCGATAGGTTCGCCGCCGAGGAACTCAGGGTGCTCGGTGCAGTCGAAGTCGGCGTTGTTGTACAGGCGAATCCAGAGCACGCGCAGCACACCGCCTTCAACATACTCCTCGCCACCTTTCTTGTACTTCGGGTTGTCCGAGTACAGGTAGCGCTGTGCCAGATGCACGTTTGCAGCTTCGAGCGTTGGCACCCAGGCCTTTGCCCAGTCACCGATGGCTTTCTTGCTGGCTTCGACGTTCTCAGGCGTGCCGAACAACTGGAAGACCATGTCGAACACAGGCTTCTCGGCAACGTCGCCCTGCAGCTCCTGAATCACAATGTCGCCAGTCTTGTAACGCAGTGGCTGGATGGCGTTCTTGGAGTTCACCAAGTCAACGCTCATGTGCTCGGTCTGCGGGAACACCGGAATGTCCAGCTCGCCAAACTTCGCTTCGGTGTACTTGCCTGCGAACACTGCCAGTTTGTCTACTTGCTCAGTCATGGTTATCTCCTGCGATATGTGGAACGCCACTGATTTGCATTGCACCGCACACTGGGCACAGGTACGGTCTGGTTTCTTCACCGAGTCGCATTTCGGGATGCTCGGTACAATCGAAGTCGATGTTGAAGTAGAAGCGGACGATGTAGAACACCGTGGTGGTATATCGGCTGTGCACCTCACGAACGCACAGGTGCTTGTCGCTGTCGTGCAGGCTTTCGCCCACCGACTTCACGAACGAGCCGATTGCTTCACGCGCTTCCTTGACGTGTGCAGCATCACCCTCGATGCGAAACACAATGTCGGTGATCGGGCTAGTCTTGGTCTGCGCGAAGATGCCCAGATGCAGGACGTCGTCCTCGTCAATGCGAATTGGCACCATGTTGCTTTTACCGACAGACAGCGCAACGGCAATCTGTGGCAGTGCCGGGAGCATCGCACCCGCGAACAACCCTTCGGGGTGGAGCTGGTCGTTGAACGGGTATACTTTATCTTGGCTCATTTTAGCCTCACAGGCCTCACCATGACAATGGCGTAGGCATACTGATCGTCGAAGTGGCGATGGATTTCAGTGTCGAATCCCTTCACGGAGTTGGAGAAGTCGATTGCGGATGCAACGGCCAACTCTTCGTCATCCTTGGAGCGGAAGACAATCATGTAGGTGTTTTCGCTTTCCTCGCGGGCTGCAACTCGCACGCCAGCAGGGACTACACCCAAGCTCACTTCGCGATCAAACATCAGTACGGCGTCTGGAGCAATCGCGCTGAAACCCAGGGTAGATGCGTTCTGGTTCATGTTATACCTCAGTAAGTAGAATGTCTGGAAAGTCCATTTCGGTTTTGTACACCTCACCGTTGACCCGAAACACAACGGTGGTCAACTGGGCGTGCAGTTCTTGGTTGAGGTCGACCAGTATCAGTTGATCCCCTTTCTGCACAACCAGCATCTTGTTATCAGCCAGCGAGTGCAGTACAACGGGGCCATCGGTTAACTCAACAACGCGATCAATCAGGTGACGCATTTGCTAACCCCTCCGTGTTCTGCCCGTCACTGGGCTATTGGTCTCCGAGAATCTCTTTTGGATGATCGAAGCGTATGGTGTACGCCTGTTCGTTGGACCACAGTACAGCTTCAAACTCAGGCTTACTACCTCTGGGCAGTCGCGTGATATTGCGGATGGTGAATTCGTCCAGCGCATGGAGCGAGCAGCGTTGTTTGCTGTGCTCATGCGTGACTTGGGTCACGGTGATACCGTGCATTACCGTCTTGCTTAGCATTCGTTGCATCAGTAGCAACCACGGTACCAAGCGATGATGCTGGGCTACATACGTCTGGCGTCCATGCTCTGGACGGAAGATGTATTGATGTATCTCAGGCATATCGGCATAGTCGATAGACCCGAGCACGTGGTTGGCAACACGACCGAAGAAGGTTGCGTCTTCAGGCCACTGACGAACTTTAGCGATACCATCGTTCACGGATTTGACGGCAAAGACGGTGCCTGCCTTGAACGTGACTTCGTTGCCGCTGTCTGGCCAAGGTGTGCAGTCTTTCAAGCAAAGAATGAACATGGTTTCTCCTTACAATCCGCCTACGGACTTGGGCACGTCGATGCGTGCTTCACCGCTGAACCCGTTGGCGATCAGCGACACGTGGTAGCAGTTGCGACCCGGAACGAAGCGGATGCTCGGCCGACCCGGCAGGCGATACTTACGCAGCGCTGCACGGATAGTCTTCTCCGCTTCTTCGGTACCGCAGTTAAGCAGGACGTCCTTCGACGCTGCCAGTACATCGTTGAGTTGCGAGCGCGTTGGGATGGGCTTCCGAAATGCCCGAAGCAAGGTACGCACCATTTCAGGTTTTCCTTAGTGTCTTGAGTTCAACCACTTCCGTTCTGAACTCGCCAATGATCCCGTCCCAGTAGAGACGTTCGACTTGTTTGTGGTAGTAATAGCCGTACAGGTCACCAACGACAGCGCGTGCAAACAGCTTGTACACGCACAGGTCGAATGACTTGGCGGCAATGTTCAGGTGCTTTGTGGACGTGACGTAACGTTGCTTAACCACTTTCCCGCCTTCGAAGACAGGAACAGCGACACGACACGCAGCACCAAAACGAAAGCCAACGACGCGGTAAGTGCCAGTGCCAACAGAATACATGATACCGAAAGTATCAGCATGTGCTCGCAGCGCCGATAGGATGGAGTCGTAATGCGGAACGTCATAACAGTGCTCAACGAATTGGGAAGTGGTGAGCGTCTCCTTCACCTGCTTCCCTGTGTCTTTGTTTTTCTTCCAGATCAGGGCGTGCTTTGCGTCACGCTCACACCGAACTAGCTCGCCAGGTGTGAAATCCCCGATGGCTTTCCGAATGACGACGACTCGGTTGTGGAAGTCAGGTTGGCGCATACATCTACCTCATTGAGTTGCTCGCACAAGGCATCCAGCTCAATCTCAAGGTGAGCAATGTCTGGATCGGCCCGTCGCGGGTTCTCCGCCAGCCTGTAGTAGGCGAAGTCGATTTCGTGTAGGTCAAACCGTTGGCGCGTATACTCCAGCTCGCTGACCTCCGAATTGTGCTTGTGCTCAGCGACAATCACCACAACGTTCTTCGCGGTCATCAAGGCGTCATGCAGCAACGCCTGATCGAAGTGGCTGTGGACAATGATCGCAGTCTCCATAGCGCCGACCGTTTCCAGACTGGCTACGTTGAGCGCACCTCCCTCCATTGGCCGCAGCTTCTTCACGAGGGCGATATACGTCTCGCGCATGTGGGCGTCGGTGATAAGCAGGGTTGCATTGTTGTCCAGCAGGTGGTCAGCCACAAACTGCACGGCAGCATCTGCGAAGGACGGTTCAGGTTCAGCGAGCAGCGATTTAATACGCGCCAACAGGTTCATACAGTCTCCTTGATTCGTACCTTGTGCCCATCTGGCGCCCATACTTCTTGAGCGTCCATATAGACCTTGATTTCTTCAAAGGTAAACAGCTTATGCTGTGGGTGGTTGTCGATGCCAACGTCGAGTCGCTTCCCGCGTTGAGGCATTGATCCATGACAGTGGCCGTGCAGATGCCACGAGCCGTAATGGCTATTGCGCCAGACTTCCCACGGGTAGTGGCACATGGCAATGTCTTTGCCGTGCACCTTGATCCACTTACTGTCGGTGATGCTGCGCACGCGACTCAGGTTGCGCTTGCGTAGCTCACTCCACAGTTCGATGTGGTCGTGGTTACCCAGAATGAAAATCTTGTTGCCGTTAAGCGCTTCAACCAGATGCTCAAGGCGATCAACTTCACGCGCTTTGAGGAACGAGAAGTCACCGCCGTGGTAGACGGTATCGCCCGGGCGAACTTGCGAGTTCCAAATGTCGATCAAGCGCTCGGTGTTTTCAGCATTCGTCCATGGGCGTGGGTTGTAGGTGCAGATGTGCTCATGGTAGAAGTGCAGGTCCGAGGTGAACAGGGTCTCGCTCATGTTCGTAGTCCTTTCTATCGAGGCCCGTAGTCGTAAACTTTCAGGCACCCGTGTTTATCGTAACCGACTTGCATACAGTCCACACTGTCTGTCCACTTGGGTAGCACTTCGGGTCTCGGTACGTCAGCGTAGATGCGCTGCAACCGTTCCTGCATAACGCAGATGAACCCGTCTACTACCAAGCGTTTCCCACGCGCTTTCGTTGGACCCTGACAGCTACCCTCCCAGCAGTTGTCAGTTTCACCAGCGAGGTTGCGCGGGAACTTGAAGACGATGCGGTCATTGGCAAACACAAGGCGATTGCGACCGAAGTCAAACGGTTGGCCGTACTTGGCAATCAAGCGTTCAATCACCTTGTCGGCCTTTGCGCGTGCTTCCGGTGCATCGAGGAATGTGTCGAGTTCGGTAATCATGCTCTCACCTTGCGTTTACACTTTAACTGCAATCAGTAGTCAAGCCGGGCGATACGGCTTCGGCATTTCAGCCCAGGCGATTGGATTAACGCGAACAATGCGTCCGTCGTGTTGCTGGAAGAAGCCTTCTTTTTGAGTTCCGATAGCGTTCGCCCAGACAGCGCTGGTACATTCCTCGCTGTCTTCGTCCATGGTAACGATGTACGGTCCGGACTCGGTGGGTTTGTGCTTGCGTGTGCGCTTCCATTTGACTTTGGTAGTCATCAGATCAGTTCCGGAATCAAGTGACGGGGAACGTGTTTGTACAGGTCTTGCAGCGGCACCTCAACCGTCATCGACGGCGAGTAGTTCTTGGCGCCTTCAAAGTACGGGACGCATACGGCAGTGGGTTCGCGTGTCGGGTCCTCTTTTACTTCGTCTGCAAGGCAGATCACGTACACGGTGCTCATGGCAGGCAGCCAGTTGGCTTCACCCTGCGTACCGTACTGCACTTGCTTGGCAAGATACGCGAAGCTGCCTTCACCAACGCCGGCAAGGATCAGCTTGCGCAACTTCGGGTGACGGCGACGTGACATTGCAGCGCGCAGAATCGCAGCCTTGGCACGGTACTCTTTCGCTGCGATACCCAGTGCCGTAAACAGCACGGTGAAGAACAGGAACTGCCAGATCAAGTTCGGACTGTTCAACAACGTCCACAGGTCGACGATGCGTGGGTGCTCTCCGCTAGCGCATACGATGGCATAGGCAAGTGCGGCGGACAGGAGAGTAATGAGCATCATGCTTGGGTTCCTTGTGCTAACGATTTAATGAATTGCGCGAGGTACGTTGGGTAGCTGTCGCGCCAGCATAGGTCTTGTACGTCTGGAATTCGAGGAGGTCCGAAGTCACAGTGTCCGACAGTACCTACACTCGGCCAAGGTGAGGCGTGAACCAGCACAGAAGACTCCGTACTTTTACCACCTACGTAGTTGAGCTCCATGTGCCCACCGTAACCGCAATAACCGCGCGCATCGTGGATAGGGTAGCTCGTATGCTTCCCGTCACCGACGTAGAACAGGATGCGCTCTGGGTTATCGCCCATGTAGCTGCTGTCGTGCACCACACATGGAAGCCCAAAGACACGGCGCGCTTGCTTCTTGGACTCGATACGCTTAGCCCGATTCTGAGGCCCGTACGGCAGTTCAAAGACAACAGGCATGCCAGCAATACGCGGCGCACTCTTGTCGATTGCTACCACGCGGCCTGCTTCGATACGTTCGCCAGCGGCAGCCAGAAAGAACTGCCTGGCATTGTTTGCGTGCCGCTCATAGTTTTGCAGGATCGCTATGGCTTCCTGATCAATCGGATTATCCAGCATTTCGCCAATGCTTTTACCCATGTTAGTTCTCCATTCGGGAGTAACGATCTTCGACGACAGGCACCATGCTGTTCAAGATGCCGTCGAGTGTGGTTGCAGTCGGGCGCAACGTGTGTCCGTTCTGGCGGAACGTGCGTGCGCTCACTGGCAGCGTTTCTTCCAGTAGCTGTCTGCCTTGCGTCGCTGTCCAGATGAACGCCTCTTCGCCTTTGTCGATGCAAAACAACATCGCTTTGGGTGCAGCAGGGCTCACTGGTACGCGCAGCTTAGGCGGCTGCTCACTCCATCGCTCCAACATATCCAGCAGTTGGCTTTCCTGTTCTTCACGAATCAGGTAGTGGATGGTGACTCGCTTGTTCTTCTGTTCCTCGGTCGCATTGCGTAGGAGCTCCCCAGTCCGCAGCGTGATGCTACCAAAGGTCTTGCAAGCCCGATCGTTGATGAAGCGCAGTAGCGCGTCGGGTATCGCCCCGTCACTAAACTCCGGCAGGCCAGTGTGCGATATGTGTAGGACGCGCAGCAGGGACTTCAACTTACCTTCCTGTTTCCAGGTGGTCTTCGATGGGACAGTTGCATGTTGGATTAGTTTCATGTTCGATACTCCAGTGTTGGCACTCAATAAATTGAGTTATGCCAGAACACCCGTCCACGGCACAGTTGCCTTCTCCGTGAGACTTTTGAGCGTTGCACCTTCCTGGCGCAGCTTGTCGATCTGGTCGCTGGACAGTTTGGGAATCGTCACTTCTTCCGGCAACGGCAGCCCGGCCATTTCACAGCGATCTTTCAGCGCCAGCAAGTACGCTGTGTGGTAGCCGTGCTTGAGGATGCTGTGGGCCTTCTGCTTGCGCTTCGATTTACCTGTCTCGTCGGTGTAGTTGAGCACACCCATGACGTCGGCGTAGAAGCGGTCGCCCTTGTAGCCGATTGCGACAAACACGCCAGTGTCTGCCTTGCTGTTACCGTGGCGCTTACGCGGGCGACGCACACCATAGTCGCTGCTGGTAATGCCAAACTCACGTTCACGCGAGTTACGCCAGGTCTTCGCCTTCTTGAGTGCGGCCTCTCGGTCATCACCCATCGGGAACCACTGGTTGATTGTCTGTGGCGAGTAGAAACGAACTTGGAATCCGCCACTAGCGCCTTGCTTCACTTCGGTGATGCGACGCATTTCACTGTTGGTGTTCATACTTCCTCCGCGTCCTCAAGAGGACGGTTGTTGCCGCAGGCCGATCGCATAACCCATCGGTCCGGTGTACGCTGGTAGATGGTCGATGAAAGTGTTGAAGAACAGGCGCATCTTGCGATCATCCTCGGGATGCGGAATCACTGTGCGCACTTGCCCATCTTCGAGCTTATACGCTGCGATCAAGCCCTTGCGCCAGTCAGGATGCAGCATCAGGTCTTTTGGACCCGCGATTTCCATCGGGTACGGCAAGTCGACCGTCAGGAGCTTGTACAGCACACCGTCGAAGCCCAGAATGTTGACGCACTCGACAAACGCTTCGAGGTGTGCTTCACGCCTGAAGTCGCACAGGCGCTGAGACAGATCAGTGCGGTGCGGATACATCAGGACGTGCTTGAGCTTTGCAACTTTCGTAGGATCAAACTTGACTGGCGGGTCGGCGTCTACGATTTCCTTCACCACCTCAGGAAACGATTCAGGCGTGAGCCCGAGCGGACCCTGATACACGCGCATCGAATCGGTGATCGCCAGAATGTGCAACTGCAGGTTCTTGTGGTGCTGCTCCATGATCGTTTTGGTAATCATGCAGTAGCCAGCGAGCGTGTCGAGTTCGATGATGCCCACAGCAAGTTGCCGCCAACGCTCAGGCAGCATCGGTGCCAGCAGGTTGTTGTGCGGTGTGTCGAGGCGCTTGCGCTCAACCACCACGACTTGCAACTCAACACCTTCGAAGCGGATTTCGTACACGCACTCTTTGAATGCCGCCAAGTGTTCGTCTTGGTGCATCGACTTCAGGAGCGCAGCCAGATCGTACTCGCGCTTGAAGATCAGTGCGTACTTGGCCTTTACTTGGTTAGCTTTCATTTGGTCAACCTCCACTTGGTCTCGACAGTGACTTTGGACTGAACGAGGTCGAGCACTTCACCCACTGGCTTGTGATGGCTCAGGTCCAGTGTGTCGAAGCTGTGCGGCGTGCGACTGCCATCGCCGTGCACCGTGAATGCCAGCGACGATGAAGTAACCAGACCGAGTGACAACGGCAGATGCGATTCGCTCACGCCGATAGCCACAAACTTCTTCACCCGATCACCGTCTTGGTACTCAATGTCCACGAGGTCTTCTTGAATCAGGGAAATTTCTGCAATGCGCTTGCACTGCTTAGCCAGATGCCGAGCGAGAACTTCACGGCTTTGGAACATCAGGATCAGCATAGGTTACTTCCAGTCGAGGTGCGATTCAGTGTAGTTGAGGACGACGTGCTTGGTGATCGCGCTGTACGCTCGCTGGCACAGGTGCATATCACGATTGCGCTCACCCGGCAGCGGGAACTCTTTCTGCCTGCGCGTCAGGAAGTCGAGGAAGTCACGCATGATTGCCGTGTGGTGGTGCACTTCCACATCGTTGTAATCCATGACCTCTGGCCACATGCGCTTGTACCCAGCAGCCAAGTCGAGGTCGATCAGGCCTTGGTAATCGCGCACCTTGTAGCTCTTGTCCTGCATCACCGCTTCGCACAACATGGTGAAGCGCAGGGCCAACATCAGCGCACGCTTGGTCGGCGGGTTGTCACGCACTTCTGGGTCACGCGAACTGCGCTCTGGCCACAGATTGTTGAACGCCATTTCAGCGTAGCGTCGTGCCATCAGCGAACGGTTCTGGTACGCTTCGACCATAGGGTAGACGCAACTGTGCATCATTTCCGATTGCGCCATGACGCCCGGGCTGTACACCATGTCGTAGAACACGGGATCGCTACGGGTCAGCAACTGGAGAGCCTTGCGCAGTTCAAACGACTGTAGGTCAATGCTCACTGGCACGTCATCGCCAGCAGTACCAAGGATGCGGATTGTTTGCGTGCTGCGCAGCGTGTCTGTGGATTCTTCCACATTGCGTGCCCACGGCAGTTTGACGTGGATGCACTTCAGGTCAATGTCAGAATCTTCGGTGCTCGAACCCCAGCTACGGCTGCCGGCGTCCGCGACGTGGATAAACACTATGCCATGCTCTTTGGCAATCTGCGCCAGATGGATTTTGACGACTTCACGGTACTGCATGGCTTTACTCATTCGGCTTCTTCCTTCTTGCAAGTGATACCTTTGCCTTCAAGGTATTCGGTAATTGCGGCTGTGCGGCAGGTGCGCGTGATCGCTTGAATCTTGCGCGTTTTCTGCCCTTGCGGATCAGGCTCTGTGGCGAGTTGATCTATCGCAGGTCGCACTTCTTCCAACCAACGCGCTTCCAACAACTCGACCAGCTCAGCTACGTTGATCTGGTGACCTTGCTTGGCGACACCGTACCACGAGTCGAACAGTTCACACTCGTTGGCTTCAAGTTGCGCACGGATGTTCGACGCTAGGCGTTCAAACTTCTCACGGCCGTACTCGTCCACGTTCTGGTAGGTGTTGCGCACCAGGTCGATGAAGAACAACATGGCATTGTGGCGCCATTGCTGCGACGGCTCTTCCATGTAGGATTCGAGGGCCTTGGGCATCACGACGCTAAAGCAGCCGATGCTTGCCAGTTCGCTCTGCTCTTTGTGATCCCAGAACATGCGTCCGATACCATCGAGGCTTTCACGGTGCATGTCCATCACCTGCATCAGTTCGGCGATGCTGGTTTCAATACTATCGAAGTGACCACGAACACCTTCGATAACGCGACGACGTGCTGCCGACTCGATGCTATGTAGGCCCTTGTGGCGCATCAGACGAGCGACACGACCACGCACCTCTGTCTCGATCCAGTCGTCCAGATCGTCTGGGCTCATATCAATGCCGTTGGCGCTGATCGTCACCTTGATGTTGCGCACGTCATACCCAGGCGCTTTGGTCAGGGCGAGGATGCGCTCACGCGGCGACAGTGCAATGAGTCGCGCCGTCGGGCTGGTGTGGTGATTCTTGTGGAAGTCGTAGCTGTGCGCTTCCGGCTCCACTTTTGCGATGTTCTCGGCAATGGCGTACACACGCATGGTGTTGGGCGAGCACGGTATGCCGACGTACTTCACGCCTTCGAGTTCAAACGACTCTGGCCAGTCTACATCTTCACCCGCCTGCATACCGAGTACAAGGTTGCCGACACTGTCGGTACCCATGGTGTACGTTCCCTTTGGGAGGCCGCCTTTGAGGGCTCGACGTTCTGCCTTGCGCTCACTTGGCATCGAGGGCAGATCACGCATCCGCACGTAGATGCGCGTGGTGTCGTTCGCATCTTCGGCCAGCGCTTTGAACTTACCATCACCGTGGCTAACAACGTCAGGCCACGCAGTCATCGCGTTGGTGAGAATCAGGTTGCCCTCTGGCGTGAAGCCTTCGAGCGTGATGCCTTTCGGGAGGCTAGTCTTGTCCATGTGTTGCTCCTTGAGTGAGTCCAGCTCAACTGTGCGCTCCGCAGAACGCACAGGCAAACTTATCTCTTACTCGACGGTGTTGTTCTTGACGCCACCGAATTCATCATCGGGATTGAAGTCGACCATCTTGATGGTGTTCTTCAGGTACACGGCTTCGCTTGGGTCGTTCGCCGAGTAGGTGTCGATAATCTCCTCGAGGTGCGCTCGCGTCTTCGACTGAAACTGAAAGGTGCACGCGCCCGTGCGGCCAATGTCACCGACGTACTTGAAGGTGCACGCACGACGCTTGCGAATGATGCGCAGCAACTCTTCGGGCAATGCCTTGGGCGCGTCGGTCAGAATGTCGAGCTCCAGACGATACGCAGGCGGCATGTAGAACAGCTCCAGATTCTGGTCCATGGTGCGTTCGAGTTTGCGCAGCGTGGCGAAGCTCGGGTACCACTCGCCGTTCTCGTACTTGCTGCCAGTCTCGTGGCTAATGCCGATCTTGGCTGCAAACTCTGCACGGTTCAGGCCAGACTTGGCGCGCTGTTCGGCGTAGAAGATGTGGAATGCAATGCGGCTCATGGCAGAACCTCCCATGCGATTGGTGCAAAGTTTGCGGACCGCATGAATGTCACGATCCCATTGTTGAGGGCGACGTTGTACATTTCGCCTTGAGTCGTCTTGGTGCGTGCGCAGTATGCAGCCAGCAGCATCGCCAGCTCATTCACCACAAACACTTCGGCGCCCGTCTCCCGAGTAACGATCACCTCGACGTCCTCGACAGGCACTGTGACCACGTCGGCACCTGAGATAAACACACGCTCGACCATGGCCTTGGCGACCACAGTGAGTTGCGTCTTCTTCACTGCCTTGAGTGGACGAACACCGTGCTTCTGCTCCAGCACCTTGAGGAAGTGCAGGGCACGGTTGAGAATGCCGTAGGCGCCAACTACTCGCAAGCCAGACTCGGCGCGACTCAGGCGAACACCGTCGAAGCCAATCATGCGACCGACGTCAGCAGACGACAAGCCGAATAGTTTGCGTTTGGCTTTCACCTTGAGGCCTTGATTCGCTGCCTCGGTGACGTGCTTTGGTGCGCCGCGTAGTTTTGTTGTCATGTTCGTTTACCTTAACTAAGTCCATAACCAATGAAGTGCGAGCATAGTATGCTTCACTCGACCATTATAGCATAACTGAAATCAGTAGTACAAGGACTTAGTGGTGAAGATTATAGGTTAGGTAGTCGCGTTGGTTAGCGTGACCACGTCGCTGCCCTTAGCCGCAGAGTACAGCAGACCCAGCACGGCGTTGAGCTCCATCAGATCAACCATCGGGTCGTCAATCTCACCGACGCGAATGTTGACGTAGGCCGGGTGCCGTTTGGCGTGCACCAGCGTGTGAATGTTGCCCATCTTGTGTCCGATCATACCCAGCAGCTTCTGGGACTCAGCGCTAATGTTGACGATGATCTGGAGGAACTGCCAGCGTTCCAGCTTAATGACTTCACCAGCATATGGCTGGATGAAGGTGTTGTTCAGCACAGACTCCCAACGGCTCGGGTTGCTCAGGCTATGCGTCGCTACAACCTCTTGGTTATGTTGTGCAGTGAATCGCAGCATGACTGCTCCTTTACTGAAATCAGTAGTGCATAAACAGGCCAAATAAAAGGCAGCTATCCCATTGGGCGTCACTGCCTTGCGTTTAGTTCAGGCCAGCCGCTTTACGAACTGACCCCAGACCTGCGGTGTACATCAACGGCCACAGGTCATTCTTTACCTTGTTTCTCATTGCTAAGGTAACATGCTCGGTCGACACCCCGTTTGATTCGGCTGCGAGCCGTGTCATTACGTCGACCTGATTGTTCGAGGCGTTCTTGTTCGTCATGGTATTCTCCGAGTTTGACCATCTGGTTTTCAGCAGCACTCAGGTCGATCTTCTCGATGGCGTCGAGGATCACCCGAATGTGATTGTCGAACTGGTCTTTCTTTTCGTGGCCATTGCTCAAGTTGGCAATGTGCTTGACGCTCATGACCACGTCTGCCAGCAGTCGGGCTGCACTGCACAGCGCGCCGCTCGTGGCTCGTTGCACGTTGTTGACCAGACGGCCTTGCGTGCGCAGTTCGTTCATGGACGCTTGAAGTTCGTCGCTCTTTTCAACCATGAACTTCTGGAAGGCTTCCTGATCTTTGCGGAGCTTCTGAGCCCGGTTGTGTGAGAACCAGATTATGAGCAGCGTCCACAAACAGAACAGGCCGGTGAGAATTATTGCGTGTCTTGGTTCCATGGGTGATTCACCATAAGCGGCAGTCGCTTTACCATTACAGGTGCAACTTCGTCGTCATATCGCACATACCCAGATCGCTCCAGGAATGCAAGCAAGTGCTCGTTGTGCACCTGATCGACTCGCACCACACCATAGTTGAGCCGTACAGCTTCGGCTTCGATTGCTAGGAGGAAGGCTTTGAAGTGGCCCTTCCGTTGTTGATCGACGTCGGTGTACACGCGTTGAATCTGGACAGCCGACACTCGTTGCTGCGTCTCTCTGTCGTAGTGCAGCACGCCGACATTCAACATGAAGTTGACGTGGTTGATGCTATCCTCCATCGGGCGCCGGAACATCGACAGCCGATGGAGGTGCATGAGAGAGACCAGATCACTGGTCAGTTCCATGTCAGGCCACTTCGTACACAGTGACCTGCTTGGAGTTCTTGCCTTTCTTCACAACACCGACGTCGCCTTCGGTCGCCTTGCTGAACATCGAGGCGTACTTGGTGCGCGATTGCTTGTCGATGGTTTCTTCCGGATCAAACTCGCCGACCAGTTGAGTGAAGGTGAACTCACCGCAGCCCGCGTAGTTTTCTTGCGCGTAGGTCACCAGACGATTGACCACCTGCTGGTGCTCGTTCGGCTCAGGGATTTCGTCGCCTGCCTTGGCAGCTTTGGCCTTGGCAGCAGGTTTACGATCACCCAGCAGGAATTCGCTGAAACGCTCTTGCAGCAGTTGGTTCAGCGGTACGTTGAGTTCTACAGCTTCCTTCGTGGCTTTTGCGACGGCTTCATCGCTGGCAACCAGGACAAGGATAGGCATGATGGTATTCCTTACAGGGAGTTGAACATGGACATAAGTCGGTCGACTTCGTTTACTGGAGTCGAGAGCTTCTGTGGTTGCTGCACTGGCACAGGAGCTTTCACTTGTGCCTTTACAGTTGCTGCGGTATTAGCGGAAATCTTCTTCGTCGGTATCGTCGTCATCGTCGTCGTCGTCTTGCGCTGCTTTGGCTTTCTTGCCGCTTTGTGCTACCTTGGGTTTCTTTGGCAGGTAGTCGTTCAGTTCTTTGAGCGGATCGAACGCCGGAATCTTCTGGAGCTCACGCAGCGACGTGATCACGGTGAGTTCGCGACCAGCGACAGCAAACGTCAGGGTTACCAGATCGCCATACTTGTCTGCCTGCACGTCGGTGAGCTTGATGTTTTCTTCTTCATCGTGGTCAAGCGTCAACCAGTCCTTGAAGGCTTGCTCAATGCCCTTCGGAATATTGAGGACACTGTCTTCCTCTTCTTCGGCATCGCTCAAGAAGTCTAGGAACTCGTCGTCATTCAGACCCATCGGAGTCAGATCGGACGTGAACGCCTCGAAGAACGCCGCGTTGTTGATGCACACCAGACGGTCCATGCCCAGGACTACAGGCACGCGAACCATCTTGCCAGCGCAAACGCCGATCAGACCGAACTGCGAATGGTCTGTTGGAGCGGCGTCCTTGGTAAGTGCTTCTTGCTGGGCGCGTAGTGCTGCGGCAACTTCAAGTGCTTTGACGTGGGCTTCTGCCTTATCCAGTACGTCTCGCAAGAAACGGCTGGACGAATCAAACACGTCCGGTGTAGGATTCTTCACGCCGTGAAGGCGGTCAATGTCGTTTTTCTCACTGACGATCTTGCGCGTGAACCACGAGTTGCGTCGTAGGAACCGCTGAATTTGAGTGGGGCTCAGCGGCGTCACGTTATGCGAATGGATGGTCTTTTCCGGGATCGCAAACTCGTAGTAGTAATCACCCAGCTGGAAGGTACCAGTCCAGCGATACGCGAACGGCAGGATATGCTGCTTGACTGCGCAGCCCGCCTCACGGCGCTTGCGGATGTGAATCTCCAGCTCGTGCTTCTCGAAGATTGCCTTCAACTGGTGTATGACAAACTCGCTGTCCAACTCACGACCCCACAGTTGGGAGCGCATGCCTTGTACTTCTTGCGCCTTGCTCATTCTGCACCCTCCTTGATTACCATGTGGAAGCTGTCGAGTGTGGCCGTCAGCATTTGCAGCATGTACACGCCGTTCAGCGGATCGACCACGTCCATTTCACAGACGCGCAGCTTGGCGCTTACTGCGTGATGTTCAAGGTCACGCTTGATTTCCAGCGGGTTGGTTGGACCTTCGTACTTCAGGCCAAACTCTTGCAGGAACGCGGCGTTGTCGCTGACTAGCAGCAGGTTGCGTACGGAGAACAGCGATACGTCAGTTTCGCCCATGCGCAGAATCTTGACGCTTGGGTGGAGCGTATCAACCACGCGAGCCGTCATCGGGTTCTCGTTGAGCTTGTTGCCAACGACCTTGCGGAACAGATCGAGAGCCTCTTCAAAGCTCTGGCGCTCGGAGACCTCCTCGTCAGCGATCACGACGATGCGGATGAGGTGCTGGCGCTGTGCAGGTACAGTGCGGTCGATCGTCCACTCTACCTTGATCTTGTCCTCTGTCTCCAGAGTGTAGACCTTGTTCGACATTGGACCGTCGCTCGACGAATGGTAGCGCAGGCCCATCATGTTGCAGATGTTCGGCAGTACCCGCACAAACTCTTTGTGGGTGAGTGGGTACTGGATCATGCTTTGGAGCTTGTTCATCCTGAGTCCTCAAAGAGGGCGATTGCGCGCCCTCTGTACTGCGTGGATTAATCGAAGCGGTCGATGGTCACGTCGATCACGCCAGTCTTGGTGGTGACCTCGAGGCGGAACGGACGATTGTTCACATGGACGTACATACCAGCGACGCACTGACCATCAACAGGATGCAGCGTGCTCTCTTCCGAGAACTGCTGGATGGTAGCACGCACCTCAAACAGCTCCGGACGCAGCGCGACTGGGAACAGGCCGTTGCCGACGTCGTTCTGGTCACGCGCATCTTTGACCACGATCACAGCACCGTCTACAAACTTCGGCACGCGGCGGGTAAGGTCCATGTTCCACGGCAGCTTGACGACTGCCAGCGCGTCTACCCAGGTACCGCCTTTCAGCGACCACTGATCTGGCTCATGCGCCTCGGTGTAGGTCATGAAGCCCAGCTGGTTGCGCGCATCGTCGTAGTCCCATTTGAACAGCGGTGCGGAATCGCTGTCTACGGCTGCGGTGATGGTTGCACCGCTAAACTTGTCGAGTGGCACCCGCACCCGCATCGACAGCACGGTAGGCAGGGTGACGCGCAAGAACTTTTCCCAGGTCATGTTGGACTTCGCCACGCGACCATGCACTACGCCATGCTGCTTGCTCTTGGACTTCGCTTTCAACCCACCGAAAACACCTTCGCTCGGCGCGTCAACGTCAGGCTCAGGCAGCTTCCAGATGTAGCCGTGCTCTGGAATATCGCTCAGCTCGGCTTCACGGCGTTTCAGCGCGCTCTCCAGATTCATTTCCTTGACGAGGCGCTCGGCACGTTCGATGTTGCCTGTGGTCGCTTCTGCCTTGGGTACCTGATAGTTCTCAGGCTTGGTGTGCTTGTTGAGTTCTTCGATGGCGTCGTCTTCGCCCATCTTGCTCAAGTTCTGCAGGAACGCACCGTATGCCGTACCGCGAGGCGCTGCCCAACCTGGGAACTGAGTAGACGCATTCCACACGAAGTTCGAGGCCTGACGCTTCTTGAGCGACGACAGTGTTTCCTTGAACTCCCACAGGAAGTTGGCCATGTCCTTCACGGTGTTGCCGTAGAGGACGCGCGAGTCGTGCGACACAAGGTGCAAGCCACGGCGCAGCAGTTCAATGTCCCACTCGACGATTGCCTTGCTCAGGTACTTCTTGCGCGAGACGCTTTCCGACTTCTTGCCGCCGATATCGTCGTCTTTGGCAACGTGTGCCTTGCAGTCGACCAGCTTGACGTTCAGGTGACCATACTCGTCACCATCGAGTGCGCTCCAGGTGCTGCGCGAACCAGCTTGTTCACTTGGTACGTACAGGGCCGAGACGATCTGGCCGTGTTCGACGGCGCTCTTGATCGCCGTGACGATTTCGTAGTACGGGTGGTCTTTCGGGAGTGCAGGCCAGACAGCCGACACCAGATTACCTTCGGCAGTGACAAACACTGCGCCACCCATACGGCGGATGAACGAACGGCAGGCGTCGCAGTTGTGACCTTGACCCAGGGCTTCAACCCACTGGCTGCTCAGACCGTCAGTCTTTACGGTGAACATTGGGCCGCGGTGTGCGTTGCGTGCTTCTGCGTGGTGCGTCTGCATTGCGGCAACGAGGTCGTCAAACACTTCCGGCGTGTACTTGTTTACTGGTGCAACCGGCTTGGTGGCCTTGGTCGCTTTAGTAGCCTTGGTTGGCTTTGCAGCCGCAGCAGCTTTGGTTGGTTTAGTCTTGGTGGTGCGTGTCATAGCTATAGTCCTTTGTTCGGTGAGGTGTTGCACGCGACTACTGTTTACAGTTAGCGCAGTTTCATGTGGCGCGAGAACTGGAAGTCAGCGTCGCTCAGGCAACGATATTCGATTAACTTGTACAACGGTTGGGCCGTACGGGTCACGTCATGCGCAAGCCCTTCTGGGTCTGCAAGGTCAGTGCGCGTCCACGACTCGGAGAAGCTGCCATCTTCGAGGTTCAGCCAGACATAGCGCAGCGTGCTGTTCTTGCTGGCGGCGACAGCCTTACGGCAATCGTCGACCACGCGCTGGAGTTCCGCATTCTTCTGGGTCTTCGGAATGAACTTGAGCAACGCTTCGAGGCAGGCGGCCGGATCGGGAAACTTCTCCGGCTGCGTAAACTCCTCGATGAACCGTTGGTACTCGCGGTACGCTTTGGGTTCGTTCTGGTGCAGACTCTGCCCGTACGTGGAGAACAGGTTCTCGTCGCGCAGCACGCACATCAGTTCACCCCACGACAGGCCACCGCGACGTGCAAGCTGGGCAACGCTCTGCCCATGATTCTTGAGCGCCTGCTCTTCGTGGCTCAACACAAGCGAGTATGGTACTGCCTGATTCGACTTGTCTGTGCTCAGGATCGGGAACGTCTTCTGGTTATCCACGGTGAGGCTCCCGATTGCTCAGTGGGTCACGACCAATGCAGTACGGTGCGGCAGGATCACGGAAGTTGCACAGTTCGCCCGTGTAGATCGGCGGCAGGTTGTTCATGTGGCGTAGTGCTGCGTCAGCCACCTGATCGTCCTCTTTGCTGAACCAGCGGTCCTTGAACGTCTGCACGCTGTTCATATCGACACTGCCGATCAGCACGATGCCACCCGCTTCTTCGCGCCAGCGATTGTTTACCAGCTGGTGGTAGACCTTCTCGTTCACATGCGAGTAGGCGCTGCCAGTGTGACGGCCAACAACCAGCGCGACAGTGTCCGCAGCTGGAGAATTCTCACCCACACGGGCTTGCTTTAGGTAGCCGGCGAAGTGAGGTGCGACAGCAATCGGGTGCTGCACAGGGAAGAAGAATACGGCAAACAGGTTCATGTTCGATTTCCTTATTGGACAACGTCGATCTTGCGGGCTTTGGTGCGGAACTCACGGGCCTTCGCAGGCTCTAGTTGCGTGCGCATCAAGCCAGTGTAGATTGCGGTCGAACTGATGTGGCGCTCGATCAACAACGCCGAGTCAACCATTTCGAGGTCACAACGGCCAGTGCGATAGTGGTCACGGCTCATTGGATGCTGGGTGACGACAAACACGCACTCGCTCATACCGCTAAACACGTCATAGCCAGGCATGGTCTCGACCAGTTCGACGACTTGAGCGCGGCTCATATCGCGCAGGCCCATGACGTTGCGCCCGACAGTGAAAGTGGACAGCCAATTGAGGCGATCCGTCTTCACGGTGTCCACATACTCCTCGACCTGCTGCTCAGTCAGCGCCTTCACGAACGCGGCATTGCGCGCGGCAAACACGATGAACAGATTCATGCAGGCACACCCGCACGCTTGGCTGCATACTCCTCACGGACCTTGGACGCTGGGCGATCCAGATGGTTGGTGAGTTCAGCGCACGTCGTATCACGGTCGCAGGTGGTGTACAGTTCGTACCAGAGTGCCAGCTTCGGCATTTCTTCAAACAGCTTGTGACGCTGGCTGCGACGCATCTGGGTGAGCAGCTTCTCCAGCTCGGCTTGCGCACGCTGCCCTTCGGCGATAGTGTGCGGGTCCCAGTTCGCAATCTTCTTGGCGTACTCGGGAACAGCTTTGCCGAGTTTGGTCTTCACTTTGACCAGCAGGGTTGCAGCAACGGTGGCGCGATCCAATACAGGCATGATGGTGTCCTAGTCTAGGTACGATTGACAATGTGTGCAGCGCTGGGCAAACGGGAAGATTGCCAAACGCTGCGGGAGAATTTCATCACCGCAGTCGATGCAGTGAGTTTGCTTGGTACTACCTTCCGAGAGCTTGAGTTGCTCCCGGACGTTGTGTACACCCTCGGCGACTTCGTTCTCAGACTCGAGGACTCCGTCGCCTTCTTTAGCCCATCCTACAGCCATGATTCCTCGCTAGAGCTTGAGGCCAAGATGGCCGAGCAGCTCCATGGGCGACTGCGCATTCCAGCCTTTGCCCGAGCGAATCTCGGTCGACTCGACTGGGTCGATGTGGCGCACGTGGTCAGCGAGCGCGTTGCGGTAGTCTTCCTCAGACTCCGACTTCAACTTCTGGCGGAAGTTGTGGCACTGCGCTGCACGCTCCAAGCTTTCCATATCAGGGAAACTACGAGGCATTGGTATCGTCCTTCTGGTGAGGGCCTTCGCCCTCTGGGATTGGGTGACCTGCATCCGCACAGGCCTGTTCGATTGCTGCTTGGTACTCGGCGGTACTCGCGTAGTCGCCGTTGAGGTCCTTGTTCATCACAGGCACCAGCGCGTTCAACTGCGCCTGCGTGAGCAAGTGACCACGAATGATGAGGCGGAAGGTCATCAGCTTTTGCTCCGTTTCTTCTTCTTGCGCTCTTTGCCTGGGAAGAGCACGATGTAGTCGATGCCGCGAACAGTGTGCCGAATGGTGAGCTGGCGATCTTTCACCAGCACGCTGCCACGGGGTCGGATGATGGTGCGCATTGAGGTGAGGCGTACAAACTCAAACTTCTCGCGCAGCCCGCCATTGATCGCACGGAAGAGCTCCTCGTTGAATTTCTTCGGGAGCAGAATTTCCAGCACGTCCATGAAGGAGCGCGTGTGCAGCATGACGTTACCGTTATCCAGCACTTCACCACGAAGGAGTTGCACGGCATTAGATTCGTGCATCTGCCACACAAGCGGGTTGGCTGAGATTACAAGGGCGCGTTCTTGACTGCTATTCATTCGCAAAGGTCCGTAGCATGGTCTGGGTACAGGCTGGCGAGACGACTGAGTTCGGTCTCCAGCGAGCTGATCTTCTTGTTGAGTTCCTTGCTCTCCTTCACGTCGCTGTAACGGCCACGGAGTTTGAGCAGGACGTTGCGGGCGTCGAGGGCCTCGCGTAGTTCTTCGCTGACTTCTTGCAGGCGGATAATGTCCAGCCTGCGAGTTTCAGTGCGGCCGAATTCGTAGAATGCCTTCCAGTCGAAGCCGCAGTCCTTGATGTAGCTGCGTACACGCTTGAGCGCCGAGAGGTCAGTCTTGTCCAGAGCCTTCTCGCCCAAGACGTTCATGAAGGCGATGATGTTGCGGTACACGGGCGAGTCTTGGCCTGCGGTGAACACCACTTCCATGACCTTGTCGGTGATGGTGTGGATGGAGTCGGCATCGTAGCTGTAGCCTTCGCTGCGCACTGTGGTGCTGATGGCGTCGCGCAGTTGGTTGCGCAGGTCTTCTTCGTGCTCGGTCATTCGTTGTTCTCCACCAGGGTGTCAAGCGTCTTGCCTGTCACCATCTTGTAAAACTCGCGGGTCGGCAGCACACCGAGTTCGAGGTAGTCGATATAGTCGTCGCGCCAGGTCCAGTTACCCAACTTGTACATGCACAGCGTCTTGCTCTTGCCAGTCCACGGGTCAATGTAGATCGTGCGGTAGACGTTCTTCTCGACCTCAGGCGAGTCTTGCAACTTGCGCACTGCCTTGACGAAGTCCATGCGCTTGTAGCCGATTGCCGTGGTGATGACAGGGAACGGATATGTCCATGCGCCGATGTCAGCTTCTTTCGGCAGCGGCAACGCAGTCGTACGGAACAAGCCAGCACTGTCTGGCGGGAAGCGCGCGAACAAGTTCAGGTACTCGTTCATTTCGTGGCCCTTGTACTTCTTCTCGGGCTCGATGTTGCGGTTGGCGATGCGATCATCCAGGTCGTTGCGAATGGCGTCGCTCAAGCTCGACTTGTGCTGATGCGTGGACGGTGTCACACGACGGATGTTCCACTGGATCATCAAGTGTTCGAGTTCGGCCTTGACGCGGTCGTAGGTCGGATCGTCCAGCAACCACAGGTCGTAGCAGTTCAGACGCACCTTCATCTGCTCGGTCTTGCGGTTGGCGATGTAGGCAAACTCGAAGTCGCGCGAGCGCTCGCCTGCGGTAAACGTGACGATCACGCTGCACCAGTCGGGGAGTTCAAACGGTTGCTTGTGCGAGACGCTGCGCGCAATGAAGTTTGCGAGTTCCACAGGTGATACGATCTGGATGTTAGCCTTCATGTTCTTCGTCCCCTTGTCCGTCGTGTACAACGTAGGTAGTGATGGTGAGGTAGGCACCTTCTTGGAAGCACGAGGCAGCAACCGCGTTGGTGTTGTCCGATTCTATGGTGACCACGTCGCTCAGCTGGACGATGCTGACGCCAGCCTCTTGGGCGAACTTGCGGATGCGGTCGTGCAGTTGCGTGCGCAGCGCACGGAAGTCAGCCTGCACCTCTTCTGGCATCACCAGCGATGGCGTACCGTCTTCTGCGATAGCCACTTGCCACTCGACATGGCCGACGAACGTGGCGTCGGTGTACCACTCGTTCATCCGCATTTCTTCCTGGGTCTTGACCCGTCCAATCTTAGGCATCGTTCTCTACCTCGAAAATCAGTTCAGCACCTGGGTTGGCGACGAAGTAGTTGGTCACGCGGATCAGCTTGGTGAAGCTGCGCAGCGACGTGAACTCGTGCATGCCGTTAAACTTCGCGGCGATCTGCTCCGGCGTCTCACCTGCCAGCAGACCATCACCCAGCAGCAAGCGTGCATCGTAGCTGAACCGGCGCACCACGTTCTGCATGACTTCGCACACCACGATGTGGAATTCGAGGAGCGCACGGGAGTCAAACACCACGCGCTTCTTTTTCTTGATGTTGGCGAGCTTCTTAATGTCATCGCCACAGGTTGCCGACGTGAACATAGTCAAGAACGGACGGCAGGCGTCAACCACTTCGATCAGCTGGTCGCTGGTGAAATCGTTGAGCTTCTTCGGCTTGCCGTCACGCTTGGCTAGCAATGCTACACGACACATGGTCACTTCCTCAGTTGAATAACTCGCATTTCATAGCGCTGCAGGTGCTCTTGGAAGCCACCAGCCCCGTTTGCATTGGTCAACACGCACTGACCGCACTTCACCCGCATCACGTTGTCGTACTCGAGGAAGCCGTCCATCACCGTGTGGGTAATCGCAGCCTCGACCAGCTTATCGGGGAAGTCGAACACGACCACGTGGGTGAAGTGCTCTGGGTAGTCGATCACTGTATTGTTTACACTGGCCGTCGCGAGCTTCTGGAGCACGTCAATCGTCAGGGCAACCTCGTATGGGTTGTCACTTCTGCTCATGGGTATTCCTTACTTGACAAGAGCCAGCTTACGCTTGGGTCGCAACTGGAACGTGGTGCGGACTTGTATGTACGGCTGGTCCTCATACACCACGAAGGTGGCGAAGTAGTTTTGGTCAAACACTTCGGAGTCAAGTCGCTGTGCGTGCTTGGTCACTTGAATGTTGAGGCTGCTCACAGCCGCATCGTGCAGCTTCTGCAACTTCTCCTGAGTCACACTGAACGCGGCAGTTGCATCTGGACCGCCACCCGAGAAGATTTCCTCTCGCAGCGGGAAGCGGCGTGTGCGCGTCAGCAGGTCATACTTCTTTTTCATAGTACGCCCAGTTCCTTGAGCCTTTCATCGAGCATGGCTTCGATTTGTTCGCGGCGTTTGGTCTTCTTGGCTTTCTTCGCCTCTTTCAGCCGCTTGCGCAGCATGGCGTCGTGCAGATACATACCTGCAACCCAGCCGAAGGCGGAGCCTGAAGAGGTAAACGCGATGATCGTGTAGTCACCCAGTTGGTGGGCGAGCATGATGGTCACCGTGTTCTCTAAGGCTTGCATGGCACCACCGCCAAAGAACGCGAGACGTTTGTGTCCACCTGCTACCGATTTATTTTGAAACCCGCGTAGCAAGCTCAAGGTGAATGTTACAAGGAAGGCAGTCGCGTAGATTGCAATTGCTGATGGTGCCATGTTCGTTTACTCCCCAGTTTTGCGGTAGACCTTGAGTGTGCCGCGCTTCTCACCAATGTCAACGACACTGATTTCGCGCCGAGCAATCATCAGCGACAACTGCCGGCCGTAATCGCCGCGCTTCTTCGCATCTTGTTTGTGGATCGAATCCATCACGTCAGTGACAACAAAGTCCACATACGGTTGAATGCTCTTCAGGTTACCGATGATGATTTCTTTGGTGTTCGGCATGGACGCCATGAGCTTGGCGTGGTAGTGCTCGCGCAGGATACGGTTGACTACCCGATCGACTGGAGTGTTGGCATCCAACTTGTCGTTGGCAATCATATCGACCACGCCTTGGTCGAGCGTGACAGCGATCGGCAACGTCATAGTGAACCACCTTCATTCATCAACTTCAACAAGCTCGGGCTAGCCTTAACCAGCTCGCTCATTGTCAGGTCATATTTGTTCCCGCGGTTCACACGCAGGGTGCCGATTTCAACACCGTAATCATCACTGTGGAAGATCACGAAGTCGCCTTCGTTGGCGTAGTTGATCGCCAGCTGGACCATGCGCGGCATCGCAGTGTCGAAGTAGGCATAGCGACGAACCAGGATCACTTCTTTGCTTTGGCCACGGTACATTGTCGCAACTACGCGGCGACGGTAAACTTGTTCAGCCATTTTTAGGTTACTCCCCTTTGAGTGTTGTCAGCAGGTGGGCGCGGAGCAGTTCGCGCATATCATGCAACGTTGAGGTCATGTAGCCTTCGGTGTTGCGATCCAGCAGGTGAGGAATGTGCTCAGGAGCAATGCCCGCTTGCGCGTAGTCATTGCGCGTGACGTTGAACAAACCTTCCAGCAGTGCAATCTCGACCATCACAGTGCGCGGCGATTCAGGCTGCGTGTTGGTCTCGACGCTCTTTGGCTGCAGGACGTACTCTTCGATGGCCTTGCACAGATCGTCCAGCTCGTCCGGAACGATGAACCGTTGCCAGTTGCCTTGGGTCACGTCGGCATAGGTAATCCCGTAGAGACCCAGTTGAGCAAGCGTACCTTCCGACAACTCGAAGGCTTGGATCAGTTTGTTGATGCGCTGCAACCGTGGCACGTTGCTGCTTGCACGGGCAGTGCGGGTGGGCGTGCGTTGCTGGACGTTTGCGTCTGCCACCCAGCCCGGAATGTGATTGAGCTCCATGCCGTGGGCTGCGAGCGTTGCGTGCAGCAAGTTGCTACCACTTGGCGACTGGAGCAGGTTGTCCATGGCGAGGACAGCAATGTCGACCACAGCGTTCTGGTCGTCACAGTTCTCGACAACCTGCCGTGCGATGTTTGCAGCTTCGCTCTGCGACAGGTTGATGGTGACGTCGGCTTTCGACTGTACCTTGATGGTCATTCCGATTTCTCCGCGTTGTATTGTTCTTTGAACCACTCGGGCATGTAGAAGCGCTCGGTGAATTGGTAGATTTGTGCAGGCTCGTCGTCCTGCCAGTCGATGTTCTCGGCCTCGGGCCACTGCGCGAGCAACTGCTCCTCGCTTTCGACGTAGGCGCAAACAATGCAACCTTCGTCGTTGGATCCAGTGTGCCAATACGGATGCGGGATTGGCCAGATGACTGGGCGGGCATCGAGGCTTTCGACTCGGACAAAGAAGCGTGCGAAACGCACACCGTTCACAGCGCCCTTGACTGGGCAAATTGTCATGCTCATATTGCTCTCCTGTGGTTACTCGGTTGCCCACTCTTGCGAATGGGCAGCGAAGTTAGGCGGGAGTTGGCCAGAGGCGGTCAAACACGTTGGAGAGCATCGCACACGCAAACTCCGATTGCTCGGCGGAATACGGTGGCAGGCCCTCGACGAAGCGCTCGATCACAATGACAGGGCGACCGACTTCGGTGTACAGCACGACGATGTGCATGAACCCGTTGCTCTCCATGTACGACGTGGTCACAGACATTTCCGTACCCACACCGTTACGCCAGATGAAGTTGGTGTGGGTACCCGGCACGTTGTGCTGGATGGCAGTGCCTTCCTGGTTGCGCGGGTGCTCGCGATTCATCGTTGCCTTGAAGCCTTCGCGATAATCGTGAGTCAGGAATAGGAGTGGCATGAGTGCCGCTTTCTTGTCGAGTGCCTTGTCGATGCTTTCGTAATACGGCGCGTAATGCGCGTCTACAGCTTCCTTGTGACTCATTCGTTAAACTCCACTGTGGATGTTGGCTGGTAGTCGGCTCGACGCTTCATGGTGAGCATCGTCTGACTTCCCATGACTTCCTCAAAGCCCAGCTTGAGGTAAAGCCGGTGTGCATCGGTGTTCTCGATATACACCAGCAGGTACTGCGGTTTGTTGCGTGTGAATTCCCAGCGTGCCAGATGATCGAGTATGGCACTGGCAACACCCTTGCGACGGTGGTAAGGAACGGTGTACAGCTCCTCAATCCACACATCGGTGCCTCGGTGCATCACAGTAGCAAGCCCTGCAAGTTCGCGCCCGACGAAGACTCGGAAGTTGGCCATGTCATCGTCGTGGCAGATGCGAACTATTTCTCCCCGTATTGCGTGCACCTGTTTCGGTGCTTGGAACTTGCTGCGAAGCATCATGCTTCCTTACTCGGTTGGTTGAATGCGTTCAAGCAACGATATTGGCCCCAGCGGCATACCTGGCGCGTCGATTTCTTCTGGCGGGTGCGCTTTCACCAGAGGTGAGTTGCGGATCGCGGCGGCCAGAGCTTTCAGGTCCTGCGAACAAAACGACGTGTGTGGTGGCACTGCGTCGATGAAGCGGAACTTGCGGCCGATTTCAAACTTCTCGATGTGCTCAAGGCACTTGGCGGTGAACACGTGCGGGCTGCGCTCCAACTCTAGCGAGTGCAGTGCGCGCTTGGCGAGCATTACCAGTGCAGCGTCCATGGACAGACCACGAACGGTTGGTTCACCGTCGAGTTTGGCTGCGAGTGCGTCGTCTACTTCAACATGGATCAGGGTCATTCGTCAACTCCGTAGAAGCGCTTGCGCTCCTCATATTCGGCCTTTCGCTTCATCGCAATCTTGTATTGCTTCCACGCTGGGATGAACATGACGCCAACGATCAGCAAGAAGGCAAGGTTCATCAGCAGGTAGGTCCAGTCACCGTTCTTCACGATTTCCAAAACGCCCCGAGCGAGCATAGCGAACAGTCCGATGATGGCAATGGGTCCAGCAACTAACCACACTGTGGCGGGACGGCGCTTCCAGTTGAACAGCTCCAGAAACTCTTTCATGGCTAGTCCTTATCTTTGTTTGGGTTGCTGCTGATCTGGTCCATAAACTCCAGCTGATCTTCGTACCCGGCTCGCATGGCGAAGGCTAAGGCAACGAAGCTACCGAGAATGCCTAGAGCGAGCAGCACACCGAGGATCAGTTCGCGGTGTGCGAGGTACAGGGCAAGCATCAAGCGCACTCCCGAGCTTTGCGGGCTTCGTGCGCGGTGTTTGCGTCCACCGCCACGATCACGTCCCAGATGAACGGCGCCAGCGTCTCGCTGACTTTGTTCATGGCTTTCTTGGCCTTGAACCACTTACGCTTACGCTTATGTTCCTCTGGCCACATTTCAGCGTCCTGTGTATACATCATAGCGTACATCGTAACTTCTTGCATCTGGTTGTTCTTGACATACCGATAGCTACCGAGCTTCATCCCGACGTTACCCAGAACACCCGCCTCCTCAAACACTTCTTTTGCCGCGGAGTCGCGTTCGGTCATGTCAATTTCGACACCACCTTTCGGGTGTACCCATTCCTTGCCGTTGCTGGAGGTGACAAGGAGAACCTCCAACTGGTTCTTCTCGTTGTGACGAAACACTACACAGCCGCTGGATTTACGAGTCAACATATTCGATCCTTAATCTTAGGACAACTTGAGGGAGGTTGGTTGTTACTCAACGCCGAGAAGTTTGCGCTGGCGAGGAGTCAGCAGTGCTGCCGCCTCTTTGCGCTCCTTGTCTTCCTTGCGCTGACGCTTCTCGCGTTTCTCGCGGGCTTTGTCGGCCTTGTCGTGGCTTTCCCACCACGCAGCAACATCAGCCATACCTTCGCGGTAGATCAGCGCCTTGCGATCATCGGCCGAGAGTTCGTTGATGATGCGGCAGAGCTCCGTCTCGCAGCGCTCGTCCTTGGCGTAGATGTTCTTGGACTCAGCACGCAGCCACTTCGGCACATTCAAGCCAAGCGCGTTGCGCACTTTGATCTGGTAACCTGCCGCGTCTTTCAGCAGGCGTTCACGTTGGGTAGGTTCCATGTGGTCACAGTTGCAAGGCATGATTCGATCCTCAAATAGTAGGGATAACTAAACGGCGGGTTGGTTAAACGGACATGACGCCCTTGGCCAGATTGCGGTAGGCATCTGGGTCGTTGCGTTGCTTCTTGCCTTGGGCTTTGAGCGCTTTAGTTGCGCTCGGGCCCTTGTCGTCGGCCTTTGCTATAGCTTTTACAGTCAGGCGTTTCACCTTCGCGACAGCACCTTTGACCTTGAGCGGCTTCATGTTGTCGACCTTCTGGTGATGGTCAATGACATATGCCTTGCACTGGCGGAGCAAGACGCGGGAGATTTCCCCAGCGCCGTACTCAGCTTCGAGCGCTGCACTGACTTTGTTGCAGAAGGCGCTCAGGTTGTTGGCTTCGACATACGCGCCGTTGCCCGCGACTTTGGTGATGATGGCGTGAACTTCTTCCTCACGCGCTGCACGTTCCGCCTTCTTCTCACGCTTCACGGTACGCGGTGTTTGGTCGAGTTCAAACGCTTCACCCGTGTCGGCGGAAGAGTGCTGCGTCAGCATCGAGGCTTCAAACTCCTGACCGTCGGCAAGTTCTACCCAGCGAACACCGCCGCGGCGGAAGACGCGAGACACTTCGGAGAACTTGCGCTTGGTGAAGAACACCGGCTTGCCCATCAGCGCTTTCTTGCCAGGCACCTTGGCAGGTTGTGCAGCCTTTTCCACGTCTTTGGCACGGCGCTCTTTCGCGACCTTCGAGGTGACGACCTTCGCTTCAACGGTCTTGACACCTTCTGCCTTGAGAGCGCGCTTGTGGTCACGGTGCCAAGTCAGCGCTTCGCTAACACCTTCGTGGGCGAGAATCTCCTCGACGTTGGTTAGCTTCTGTTTCGGAGTTTGGTCACTGCGCACCTGGCGAAGTACCTTGTTCAGTGCGTCGGCGGCGTTGACCAGCATGGATTCGAGAGTCTTGATCTTGGACATGGTGCACCTCACATGGATTCGAGTTGGGCTTCACGGTTGCGTTCGTAAATCGCACGGTCGTACTGCTTGACGTCGAGGACTTTGATCTGGTAGTCCTTATTGCCACGCAGCCACGAACGGTCCTTACCAAAATCGTACTCTCGGATCGTTGCGGTGATCGCGTGCTTCTGCTTGACCAGGTACAGCTTCAGGATGTGTCGCGCTTCAACCAAGTTGGTGGCGCGAATGTTTGCAACAAAGAAGGCGGTCGACTCTTCTTCACTGCGGTATGCGTTGTACTCAATCGCGAACAGGTTGAGCACTTCCATCGGTTTGCTCAAGCCAACGTTGCGTTTCTGTGGCGAGCGGATGACGCGACCAAACATATCAGACATTACCAAATTCCTTGTCGGGATTAGAGTTCATTCAGGCTGCCCACTCCTCAGTGTGGGCAACAGGAATTATCTCGGCTCTCGGATCAGCGCAAACATCAGCCCGAAGAATAAGCTGAAAAATGCACAAACACCGCAGGCGAACCACATCAGGCCGTGCAAGATCGGCCCAGTGTGCGCGATGACTGCAAAGCAAACCGCAGCACAGACAGCACACCACGCTACGGTTCTCATGTAACTGCGGGTCATTCGTCAAACTCCGCTGCGTTGGCTTTGCGTGCGCGGTCGATGCACGGCGCGCAAACTTCGTACAGCTTGCAGCAACCCTCGGAAGGGTCACGGTAGTTGAACCGCCGCTCTACCTGGCCCTTGCAGTAGTCACAGCGTCCAGCGTTGTTGCGCCGGATGTAGTAGTGCTCGCTCAGACCCTTGTCGTCAAACGTCGGCAGCGGGTGGCGATCATCCGAACCGTAACCAGTGATGTACGGGTCACTGCCGTCTTCGGGAACAACCACCTTGTGGTATTGTTCGCGTGTCTGGCCCTTGGGTACGCACCAGAGAACACCAGGGCGCTCAGCATACGGGTCGATATGCGGCTCCTTGTCGATCAGCTCGTCAATGCTGACGGTGTTTGCGCTTGACCACTTGAAGACAGGAATCCACTCGTCCGTCTCGTACTTGTAGGTCCACAGCGAGTCGGCCCAGTGTGGCAGCTTGAGTACGTCCAGTTCGCTGATGTGCGAATCTTGGATGTTCTGCTCCATGTTGTTCTCGTTGAACATCAGGCAGGCTGAATCGCGCAGGTCCAGTTGCTCAACGATTTGTTTGAAGGTGTAGTCTTTGCCGCCACGTGGTTGGATGCGTTTGGTCATGTTCGTTCTCCGGTCATGTTCGATTGTTTGCGCGTTCGGGTGCGCGGTGGTTATTGAGGCAGAAGCTTGGCTTTGCAGTTGAGCTGGTTGATCTGGAACACGGTGTCCTCGTCGATCAGGACCTCGCGCTTGCAGAAGCAGGTGAACGGTTTGCCCAGCGGGTGGTCACCAGTACCGAGCGATATTACCAAGTTGCAGTGTGGGCAGCGGTAGTTGATGCTGACGACTGCGATTTCCAAGATGCGCTTGACCATGTGATTCTCCTGCAAACTAATCTTACCTTAACTACTAGCGTAACCAGTATGCCGCTAGCTCGGTTTCGCTTCGTGCTGTCATTATATCATAGCTGAAATCAGTAGTGCAAGTGGTCTAACGGTTATCTTTATAGGTAAGGTATTCAGACCGCAAAAAGGGAGCCGAAGCTCCCCTCTTGTACAGCGCGATTTGTTTACTCCTGGAGTACCAGCACCAGTTGCTCAGCGTCTGGGTGGCTCAGCGAGTAGGCGCACACTGCGAGCAGTTCGCCCAGCAGCGTGACGTCCTGATAGTTGCGACCGTGGCTCATGGTCAGATCATGGGTGACCAGAGTGTCAGACGACGGCAGGTCTTCCGAGTACAGCTTCATGCCACGCAGCACCAGTTGTGCCAGATTTGGAGTTTCGATGGCACGGTCGAGAATCGCTGTGGCCAATTCGTCTTTCGACAGCGCAATGCCTTGACCGTAGAGTTCGGTCAGGCGATCAAAGACTTCCAGCAGGACTTCGTGCTCTTGCGCTTGAAGGTGATTCAGCAGGCGCACTTCTGCCGAGTCGTTGTCTGTGGCGTTCGGGTCTTCGGGTTCGTCTTCGTTCGCTGGATCGAGGAGCGCCTTCTCAGCCTCGTCCTCGATGAAATCGTCTTCATCGTCGAGGTCGTCCAGGAATTCAGGACCCGCGTCAAGGAAGCCGAGAGTTTTACCTGCGGCCAGCACGACTTCGCGCTCCAGTTCGCACAATGCCAGCACCACTTCGTCCATGCCCATGCCTTCACGGGCGACGCCCAGATATGCACCAAGGCTGACAACTTGGGTGGCGTCGAGTTCGCTCAGGTCATCCTCGATGAACTCGAAGTCGTCGGGGTCGGCAGGTTGCAGCACTTCACTTGGCGCTGCAAACACCAGTTCCAGAGGAGTTTGGTCGTAGCAATCAACCACGGTTTCGACCAGAGTCTCCAGCGCGTATTCACGCAGCAGGTTATCGGCGTTGAACGCATAGGTGATACCGTTCAGGCCAAGGGTGCGACACAGGTCGTCGATGATCGCCTGCGGCATGTTGTAGAAGGCTTCGCGCAGCTTGCGCAACAGCTGGTGATCGTCGAGCGCGTCGTCGCTGTGTCGGATCACACCGTACTGGGCGTGCACCATACGCAGCAACGAGGTGCGCTGGGTCATGAGCTCCGACGCCACGTTCATCATGCTCATAACGATAGGCTTGGAGAGTTGGAAGTGGGTAGGTACACCACTGTCAACAGCGATGTGGAGCTTGCGCAGTTCTTCTGCCGCCTCAGGCGTGATGGCCATGTGTCGGAACTTACCAACTGCATCGAACAGGCGGAGTGAACTCTCACGGTTCCATTCGACTGCTGGGACCATTGCTTGACCGCGGAAGATGGCTACGGATTTCATATCAGTTCTCACTATTCGGGTTTGGGTTGCCACAACGTGGGCAGTATTTGAAGTGGCGGTAGTTGGTGTAACGCCACATGTGGTCGTCGCTGTAGGTGTAATACTTCTCACGCCAGCGACAGCCCATGAGTTTGCAGAGCCAGGTCATCGTTTAGGCCTGACGCGTAGGAGCTCGCGTACCTTTTTGATGCCAGCGTTGAACTGGCGCACCTTCTGGCTGAGGTACTTTGGGTTAGCAGGTGGCCAGTTTCGCTTGAACAGGACAGTGGCACCTTCGCGTACTTCCACAACGTAGTTGTTCACTACTCGAAGTCGAAAGACGTGGCCGTTACCCATGACGTCGTGGCCGCTCAATACCAAGTCGTCAACTGTGAGTCGTCCATCCAAGAGTGCGGCAACACAGTCGCAATCCGGAACGTCGGTCGCAAGGCCGGGTACGTAGGTAATTCGACCATCGGGAGCTACCGTGTACTCGCAAAACTTACCACCAAGTGAAACCGTCTGCCATTCATGCAATGGCGTCGGTACACCTAGAGAACCGTTCTGGGTGAACCGTAGGCAATCGTACCCTGGACGAGAGCCATGGGTTATATGCGTCTGGCTCATGACTTCCTCGGCTTGGTGGCTTTCTTGACGGTCAACGATTTCTCGTAAGCCTTGCGTTCGGCCTCCAACTTCTTGACGAGTTGGCTGAGGGCTTTCGCGGGCGAGTCGCACCAGTCGCTGCCAACTTCACGGCGAGGCAGTTCGTATTGTTCGGCAGCCTGATACACCACATTGAAGTGTTCGTCGTGGTCAACGCGCAGGACCAGTCGTTCGCACTCGCCGTTGGTAAACAACGTGGAGGTGTCGAAGTCGATTTCGGCAAAGCCCCACTTGCCTTTGAGCGTGATCAGGTGTTGGCGATGGGCTTCTGCGCGCTGCCCAGCCTCGGCGTAGATGCTCAGCTCTGGGAAGTCTGCCAGACTCTCTGGTTGGGTCTGAGTAAAGGTATCTTTCTTCTTTCTCATGGCTGGCATTTGCGCTTTCCTTGTTCGTGTTCGCAGATTGGGCAGACAGCAGGTTCGATCGGATGCTTCTGGTGAATGTACGGCCAGGGTTCCGGCATTGGGAGAATACGCACAGGGCCTGGCGCGATTGGCAGTATCGGAGTTTGCTTGCGCATGGCAGTTCCTTGGAAGGTAGTACGGGACGTTTACACTAAGGCAGACGTCCCGTTCAGCGTTACTTGATGTTGTCTGCCCACATCTGGCTGTCGTTCCACGCCGTGGTCAGCATGATGCGAACGGGTTCAACCAGATCAGGTGCGCAAACTTTCTCGCACGCCTGCAGGATGGTGAGCGTGTAGAACTGTTCGGAGTTGACAGGTGGGAACTTGCTACCCTGCGCCTCGACTGCGGCGTCGGCGGCTTCCGAGTCAAAGCTCTCCTCGCGTGCCTTGGCGGCAGCTTTGATTGCTCTGGCGAGTTGTTGTGCTGCGATGATTGCGGCCATGGGTACTCCTTACTTTTGGGTTGGTGCGATGATGGTACGGGTCTTTAGGTCATAAGTGCAATCGACCATGAAGAAATCACCCCAACCAGTACGCACGATCTTGTGGGTTTTGTCGAAGGCGGTAATCTTCACCTTCTTACCGTTGAGCTTCACGGTAACACCGACGGCAAACATGCCGACCGTGAGTTTGTACTCCTTGTTTGCCTTGAAGTCGGATGCGTACTTCAGGCTTTCGTTGTTGCATTGGCGACCAGAGAGGATCACCACGTTCTTCAAACCGGCAGCGGCCTTGACAGCATCAGCGTGCTTACCGAACGGGCCGTGGATGATGCGCTTGCGCTTGTCGTCCACAACGAACAGTTTGGAGTAGTCAGGGCTACCCAGGCTGCGGATCAGGTCCTCAGCTCTGCGCTTGGCAATGCGCTGTTTGGCGAGTTCACGCTGCTTGGCAATGCGTGCCTTCTCGTCCGCAGTGGCGATCTTCGGCAGCGGGTGCGCGTGTGCGACGTTGCGAACAACCGCCTCGACAAAGTTGGCTGCAAACTTCGTGGTACGAGAGCGGAGCGTGATGCCACGCAGTATCTCGATCTTGCGAGGGTCGTCCTGCGTCTTGGTCAGGTAGCGACGCGAGGCAGTTTGAGCTTGCCCGTACGATGCGTATGGGCCCTGCATGATTTCGAGCACGTTCCGCTGGCGCTGGCGGCAGACGTAGTAACCAGACAGTCGGATGGCGTGGTTGGCGGGTTTAGCCTCTGCAGGCTTCACGTCGAGTTTGCTGCCACCACTCAAGGTCTTGACGCTGCTTGCCTTAGCCAGAGCTTTGATGGTCGCTTTGGTCTCAGCTTCTTCCAGCTTGCGCAGGTCAGAGCGGATGGCGAGGCCAGTGATTTTGGATGCAGTGGTGAAGCCGCGTTTGGTACGGGCTACTGCGGAGTCGGCGTATGCAGTGAAAGAGTTTTCGATAATCATGTTCGAGGTGTCCTATGTGGAGCGGGACGTCCCGCTCCGAGTTGTACGGAGTTTACAGGTCGATGGCTTTGAAGCCGCCACGGTGCGCACGCAGTTCGTTCAGCGGGCAGATTTGACCTTTGACAGTGTGGACGTGGCGAACACGGCGCACTGGGTCTTTCTTGGTGCCACGGCCCAGGGTCTTGATGAACACCTTGGCGATCTTGTCGCCTTTGATGGTCGGGTCAATGATGATCGACGCACCCTTGGTGTAAGCACCTGGTTTCATTTCGTCCTTGCCAACAACCAGAGGCGCCTTTTCGGCAGCAGCTTCGGCTTTGACAGCGGCAGCGCGGGCAGCGCGGGTTACGCGAGCAGCGCGCTTGCCAGCGTTGGTGTTTGCAGGTGCACGACCTGGGCGCTTGCTGCCCATGATTTCGTCCACGCCGATCAGCTCGATGTTGGCGCGAGTAGGCATGGTCGCTTTCAGGTCAACGATGAACTTGGCACCGACCTTGTCGATGGCGTGCAGCGGGAAGGTGGTATCACCGCAGACGGCCTCGAGGAAGTAAACAATCTTGTTGCCGTCAATGCCGACGGAAACGATCACATCGGACACAACGCCGTAGTTCTCGACTTTCTTCTCGCCGAGTTGAACCCACAGCGCTTTGCCTACCAGCTTCTTGCCTTCAGGTTGACCTTCGCGAGTGATGATCAGGTCATCAGCTTCGGTCAGCTTGGTGACCAGCAGGTCGCTAACAATGCGCTTGCTGGTGGCGAAGGCTGCAACGTCGATCACGCGCTTGGCGTACTTGACGACCTTCGGCTTGCGCGCAACTTTCTTGGTGCGCTTGGCCGGAGCTTTAACAGCAGGCTTGGCAGCAGCGGCAACGACCGGCTTCTTGCTCACGACTTTGGCAGCAACGGTCTTGGTGGCGGCGGTTTTGTTTGCAGGCTTGGTCATGGCTTTGGTCTCGGTGGTTGCGGTGCGGGTGACTTTACGGGCTACGGTAGGAGCGGCGGCTTTAGCAACGGTGGCTTTCTTGGCAACGGTCTTGGTAGCGGTCATGTTCGTGGTATCCTGTAAACTATTCATGTTTGAGTGTGTAACCTAAACTAAGTCGTAACCACTATGTGGCATGCTCGGTTCGGCTAGTCACAGACAGTATATCATTACTGAAATCAGTAGTCAACACCTCTAATGGTTCTTTTTATAGTTCAGGTATCGAACGACCATGGTCTGTAGACTGCGCACAGCGTAGACCGCAGAAACGACAACAGGGCGCCGAAGCACCCTGTTTTGAGTCAAGCCACGAAACCGCAGCGCAAGTAGAATAGTTTGTCACCCACGTTAAGCGCGCTGGTGGAGCCACGCACTTTGTAGGGCAGCAGCGTACCTACAAACTTTTTATACGGCTCGTCGATGTACTCGACTGCCGATTCCTCGCTGACCGCCGATGTGATGATTTCGTGCGCGTCGGTCTGAGGTGCACTCAAGTCGTCGCGATTCATCACCGTGTTGCGTGCCGTCTTCATTGCGTCAATCACCGGCTTTGGCAGCTTCGCCGCGTCCGGGATGAAGAACACCTCGGTGCTGTCACCCAACACCTCGTAAACAAACATGATTGATTTGCGCATTGATTACCTCTGGTTTGTGGTTAGACTCCCTGCTTTGGAAAAGTTGCACCCGGGTTCAGGCGGTTGATGGGCAGATGCTCAATGGCGTGATCTTCGACGGCCGTGATTTGCTCCGCCGACAGGACACCGCGCTGTGTACCCACAGGCGGACGCCACATGTTCTCACGCTCTCGTTCTAATTGCTCGTTCATCTGGTTGATGAGGTATTCGGCACCCTGCGTCATGCGACCCACTTCGAGGCCGACACTGTACGCTGCTGTGTACATGGGCTCAGGACAGTCCATGACGCCTGGAATCACCCACTTACCGCGACCGTCGATGCCCAGCTGAGACGTGACAGCGCGCAGCTTCAAGCCCGTCTCGCCGAGAGTTGCAAGCACAAATGCGGCGACGTACTGCTTGCCGTTCTCGTGGATGATGCCTTTCGGATTGAACCACTTGATGCGTCGTGTGGCACGCTTGCCCTGAATGGTTGTGTAGTACCGTGCGCGTTTCATCACGCCTCCAATTTGACATAGCGCGTGTAGCGCGAGACGGTGAACTCTGGGTCTTCCAGCACGACTTCACCTGGACCGAAGCCAGGAACGAACTCGAAGAAGGTGTCGCCGGCCCAGACACCCTTAACGTGGGTGACCAACATTTCGTCAACCAGGTCTTGGTCAAGTGCTTGGCGATAGACTTCGGCACCACCAGCAATGAACACCTTGCCCGTACGGAAGTTCTCACCCGCGCAGTGTACGAGCGAGCCCAGTGAGTCGCTAGCGTGGTACGGACAGTTTGGACCTTCGAAGTTATGCGGGTCGCGGGTCAAGATGTGCGGCGTGCGCGTCTTCCACACGAAGTCAGGCATGCTCTGATACGTCTTGCGGCCGACAACCAGTGGGTGACCAGTCGTCTGGTCTTTGAAGAACTTCAGGTCGTTCGGGATATGCCACGGCAGCTTACCTTCTTTGCCGATGACGAAGTTATCGCTCATGGCAACGATCAAGATGCGCTTGGTTGGAACGCGTGGATGCGCCAGCTCGTAGCGCCGCGCGCTCTCAGCTAATTCTTCACGCGACAGCGGCGGCAGGTGAGGCATTTCGTCCTGCTGCTCTGGGTAAATGTCATACGAGTGCTCTTCACCGCGCACGGAGCAATCGACACGAATGTATACACCGACGCGCATCTTGATCTGGACCTTGAAGTCCTCAGCGCAGTACGGCGGTACGTCTTGATTGAGGGTGTCTTGAATCACTTGCGCCAAATCCGGCGACACTTGGCGGCCGAAGAAGGTGTTGCAGATGATCTGGATACGGTACTTCACCGTGTCTTCTGGGAAATTATTCATACCGGGCTCCGAATGCTGGGCGTCATTGGATGGAAGCTGATTGACTGGAGCATCTTCTCAGCTTCTTCCAGAGTCAGGACGTCGTCACTGAATGCGCCCCACGTGTGCTTGCGCAGGTTCCAGACTTCTTGATACCCGTTGGGGTGCCAGCGTGCGATGGCGAAGTGACCCTTGCAACCATCTGCGCGATCCGCCAGATAGACTTCCCATGGGTGACGCGGGCGCTTACCTTCGTCGAGCATCAAACCAACCTGGGTCATGTGCTCGTTGAACGTGCGCAAGGAAATCAGCTCAGATGCGCGGAAGTCTTCAGGCGCGTTGAGATACAGCACGTTCACGAAGGTGATGTTGTGCTCTGGCTGGAATACGTCGGTGTGCTCCATGATACCAACAACCACGAGCATCACACCCTCTGGGGTTTTCCACGTGGTACTTTTCTTTGGTCTGTTCATGCCTTGATTCCCAGCACGTTGATGTAGATGCCCATGTCACGGCTAACACGACCAGCCCAGCCGTAGTAGAACTCCTCGTCCTTAGCACGCTTCTGGACGAGTTGCAGGTAGTGGTGACCTTGCTCAGCGAGTAGCGCACACAGCGCACGGTTGATGCCTTCAACGCCGCGTTTGCTGATGTAGGCGTCGAGCGCTTTGAGCGTGGTTGGGCCGATCCAGCCATCGACTTTCAGGTCGGCGTACAGCGTACCCTGGTTGTTGTTGGCATTGAGCACCTGCTGGAAATACGAACCGGCAGTGGTCACACCCATGTTGATCGCCATGTCGAACAGCTTGTCGGCAAACAGAGGATGACGCTTGAGCAGATCGTCAGCATACAGGCGATTCCAGAAGTGAGTCTCGTACAGCCAGTAGGCCATGTCGATGCTCAGGTTCTTCATCGTGCCGTCCCACTTGAACATGGATACCAGCTTGGTGCGATAGTCATTCGCCAGCGCAGCCGTGATGCCATGATTGGTCTCACCGCCGCTGTCTTTCGAGTTGTTGACCCAACCGCCTTCTACAGCAGTCTTGTCCTTGATGATATTGCGCGAGGTGAACTCGGCCAGCGTCTTCATATTGCCTCCGGGTTCGGTTCGATGGAGCGGCGCAGTGCCATGAATCCGCTTTGGATTTGCGTGCGCCCGACGTTGATCAGGCGGCCGTCAGACGGTGACGACTTGAGCGCTTCGAGGGCAGCTTCCACAGCAGCAGCGGCCAGGTTGATCTTGGCCCGCAGCACTTCCTCGGCACGCAGCTTCAACGACTTGGCTTCGCAGCGGTAAGTGTGCTGGGTACCCTGATGCGTGTACTCGATCATCACGATGCCATCGGCAGCCTGCGCTGGATTAGCCGTGACCGTAAAGCCGTAGGCGAACGCTTTCTCGATGTTGGCGTTCAGCGCAATCTCAATCTCGCGGAACGTGATGGCATCCAGTGGCTGTAGGTAGAAGGTGTCGACCTGTTCGTCGATCAGCACCGTGACCTGCGGAATGGTGACGTTCAGGTTTCCTTGCTGCATTACTCTGCCTCCATGCCAATGGATTTCTTCGGCTGTGGAACTACACCCACAAGGTTATCGTTCGGGTACAGCGCACCCAGAGCTTGTGCCATGCGACCGTCAAGCGACGCGGTGATCGTGTTGGTGCCGATCCTCACTTCCATTAGACGTGGCTGCGGGTGCATGATGAACGGAATGCGGAACATGATGATACGTGCGTCGTCATCGCCAGAAGGTCCGATGATTTGCAACATATGGGCAGCGTCACCCGCTTGACGTGCGTAAACCAGTCGTGTCTGAACGGCACGTAGCAGCACTTGGTAGAAATCGTCGTACAGCTTGTGGACTAGGAGGTCGTCAACAATTTCGCCCTTGTACTTGTCGAGCACCTTCAGGAGTTTGTGGTACAACATCGCTTCGTGAACCGGAATGTCGTTGGCCGTGCGATGGCCCCAGCACACGACACCGTACGGGCTACCCACTTGCCCGATGTAGCACAGACCACGAGCGTCAATTTCGTCGCGCTCGCACTGGGACACATGCCCGAACGTTGTGTACTCCTGCATGGCATTGAAGTTGTCGCCAGTGCGCGTGCCTGCGATCGGCTCCTGAGGTACGCCATGCAGCATCACCCGAATGCGCTGGGTGATTTCTTCGAGCATCGTGGTCTTGCCGTTGTACTCTTTGTAGTTGACGTAGTAGAACAGACCAGGACCGTCGGGCTCGAACTTCGGATCGAAGACAACCTCGAACTTCGGCACCGTGAAGTGACCAGGGTTGACACCCGGACGACCGACTACAACCTTGGTCGGGTACTCGGCATGCTTACCAGTGAACAGCATGGTCTCGTGGAAGCGCTCAAGCGACTTGCTCCACTTCTTCCCATTAGGTCCGATGTAGGATACGGTGGTGCGATAGTCCGTACGCTCCTCGTCGGCATCTTCGTTGGTAACGTCGTACACCTCGTACTCGATACCGTTCTTGTGGTGCTCCCAGATGGTACCCATACCGGGCACCCACAGATTAATCTTCTTCGTCTCGGTCATCTTCGTCTTCCTGTTGGTCCATGTCGTCGTCTAACCGCGTCCAGAGGTCATGCTCGGGAAGAAAGCGGCCGTGCACCGTACACTTCGGGTTGGGTCCCCAGTCGATGAAGTATTTCACTTCGTGGTAGGACGTCACCGATGTGCGGCCGTACTCACCAATGTCTGGGTAGTAGAAAACGCTCTGCGGAATTGGCTCGCGCACCTTGGGCTTACGCTTGCGGCGCTTAGTCGTAGATGGTTCCCGGTTCATAATAAATCCAGTTCTCACCAGCATCGGGATCGGCGGCACGTTCCCGCGCTACGATTTCCTTGGCCTGATTTTCGTCATGAACCTCAGTAACAATGTCACGGGTCAGCTCGGGCTCGAACGTGTGCGGGTTCTCCTCTACGCGGTTCTTGTAGACGATGAACCCTGGGTGTGGGTACAGGCGATCACGTGGCATGGCGCTTCTCCATGACGTAGGCTTTCATGCGCAACACCACAGCGTCGCGGTAGTCACGTGGTACGTCAGCGTCAGTCAGGGCTTGCTCAGCCACGTCGAGCGTCTGGAAGTCGTACCAACCTTGAGCACGCGCTTGGTCGATGAAGCCCTGCCAGTCGATCACCATGCGTTCAGTGTTAACGATGCGGTCGACTGCAACGTCCAGAGGCAAGCCGTGAGTCGCCTTCAACTCAAACAGCTTGGAGCCGGGAAATGCTTTGTTTGCCATGTCGGCTCCTCAGGGATACAGGCGCTTGAACGCTTTTGTGGACTCGTACCGCTTGGCACTGGCGTTGTAGAACACATTGTCCTCGGTCATTCGGATGTAGCGCTGAATGTCCAGAGACGCCGACGCGATGCTCAGGCCGAAGTAGTCCATGAGGAACTCGCGACGGACGTACCCGTAATGAGCGAACAGGAAGTCGATGAAGCGGATGCGTTGTTCGACAGCGTAGGACAACGGCTTTGCCAGTTCGTCTTCATCTGCGGCGAGGGCAGCACACTGATCTTCTGGGGTCATACCATCACCTTGCTCAGATGGCTGGAGTCGAGCGGGCCAGTAAAGTCGAAGCTGATCGTCATGGTCACTGGGTCCATGCCGCTAGCCAAGCCGCTGTCTTGTGTGCTCGACGGCCACATCTGACAGGAGAGTTGCTTGCGTACCCACTCGCGTGCTTTGCGATGGCTACGGAAGTTCTTGCGCCCCTCGAACAGGTTGCCGCGTACTATCGCCTGCACGCCGTACTTGCGCTTTGGATCAGCAGGGCGCTTTGGCGAGAAGTGCAGGAAGCCATACGAGTCGAACACAGGCAGCGCGTAGTTCTCAACTGGCACAGCAGCTTGTGGCTTCACCCAGGAGTCAAAGAACTTCTTGGTCGTACTGTCCATGTGATGGCGCTCGAACTCGGTGATGGTGAGCTTGGCATCCAGGTTCTTGGAGATTTGCTTGACCAGATCGTCTGCGTGTATTGCTCCGTCTGGCGTTTCAAGCAGCGGCCCTTTCGTGCAGTTGACTTTCACCATGTCGCTTGGCGGACGAATGGCGATTGGGAAGTTGGAGAAGTCGATATGGAAAGTCATCAGCACACCTCTAGATAGCACTTGCCAGCGTGGGCAAACATTTCGTCGTACACCTCTTGCGCACCCTTGGGTGCAGTGCAGACATACAGCATACGCCAGTGCGCCTCAGCGACTTCGTCCACATTGGCGATGGTCTTGCGAGCGACGTCCTTAAACGTATAGAGCCAAGATTGGAAGGTGTCCTCTTCCTCTGCGCTCAGGCTCAGCGGCAACAAGGTATTCGCCTGTTGCTGCGCGGATAAAACTACGGGATGCTTCTTCAAAGACGAGTCCATGCTTTTGCTCCATTCGCACGCACCAGCTCAGGACTTTCCGGAAGTGATCTGGGCGTTGTAGGTTGTATACGGGTACACCGTAGATTGAAGCGATGTTGATTGCGATGCCAGTACCACCGGTGACGCCTAGCTGGTAGTCTTGAATCGTCAATGCACCATCTGGTGTCCAGCAGATTACAAAATCGCTGAATATAGCTTCCTTTACAGATGCGCAAAGACCCATGATCTGCCAGACGTTGCGCCGGAAGAAATCACGGGTCCAAGTTGCCACAGCTTTGTCAGATGGGAACGCCTCCTTCCAGATGGTGTCAGCGAAGAGGAGTTGCTCATGCGTGTACTGCCAGATGCCTTCCTTACCACGCCAACCACGACGCGGCAGGTAGAGTTCAAGTGGGACGACCTCTTGAGATTCGTCAGCTTGGATAGCCCCACCAGAACGTGGCTTGCGCCATTGAAGCTGCGCAAACCGGGACATTAGCATACACACGCGGTTGGGAGTTTCGCGGCTACCAATGCCCGTGTAGAACATCAGTCGCAACCGCCTGGACTACCTGAGTCCGTAGACGATGGGCTGTCGTAGGTAGTGCTCGGTGTAGGGTCAGGCGCATAGCTGCGCGTTGGCTCACCGTGAGTAGTCGTGCTTGGTGTTGCGCAGCTTTCGCGGTGCGTGTCGTTGTCGGACAGTGCCGCACCCATGAGCGCGATGTTGGCGAGCGTGGAGCTGCTGTTATCCTGGCGGCTCTGTGAGCTGCGATCCCAAGCAGCGGGGTCTTGCACGTCGAAGTAGTGCACCTGCGCTGCTGGCGTGTGACCTGGACGATGCGCGCGGCTAATGTGCTGGCCGCGATTGTACTGACGCCCCAGAGACCCTTGGAATACAGGTGTCAACTCTGGCGGGTCATCAGGTTCAACGGGCAGTGGTGCAAGTCCTGCCTTCTGTGCGAGCTTGTTCCAGTTGCCGTGCTCGTTACAGGCAAAGCAGTAGAACATACCCTGCTTGCGACCTACACCCATGGACAACGCAACCGACAGTGTCGGTGTAGTTCCACTGGCGTGGTATGGGCACTCGACGTGGGCTTCGTTGTTGCGCACCCGAACGCTCTTACCTGTGTACTTGAGCAGTTCATCCACAATGAACAGGTGCAGAAAGTTTTCTTTCTCTTTGCCTGTCAGGGTTGCAGCTTCTGCAGGTTCTGGCTTACGCTTACCGCCGAACAGTCGATTCCAGAGATTCTTCATGGTCACCTCAGAGGAAAGTGATGTAGGCTTTGGTGAAGTCGAGCGGGTTGTGGTTGTTGTAGCGGAAACGGATGCTCACAGGATATGCTTCCTGTGTTTCAGGCGAGAACAGCACGGCGCTGTGGATAATCACGCTGATCTGTTGCTCCACGCGGCTGTCGTGTGGTGTGTACATGGCCTGCAGGAATGAAACCTTGTAGTCCACCAACTCAATCGGCTGACCTTCATGCAATACCCATACAGGCTGTGCTCGCACCCGAGAGTTACGGCGATGCACTTGGCCGAAGATAACGCGAGAATGCAGTGGACCCATTTTGATACCCTCACCTTGAAGGATGAGGGTCTGTTCGTCTTCGATCAATGCTGCAAGTTGCTCCACGAACTGAGCTTGCAGGATGAAAGTTTTGGACTTCTTGAGAATGGCCTGTTGGTTCACGCTTGTTCTTCCTGTTGTTTGCCAGTGCGATACTCGGCGTAGCAGCGGCACGCTTCGATCATGTGGTGTTTGGATGCGTCCCAGAGCGCTTGACCTGTTTGCGTAAACAGCTCGGCGGCCTCGAGGAACTTGACTTGGCCCTCGTACATTTCCTGCACACTGATCTGCTTACCAAAGCGCACCTGCATTTCAGAGCGCAGGCCTTCGAGGATCAGCGTGATGCCGTTGGGTTCAATGGACTGGAGCAGGTCAGCGTCGCGTAGTGCTTTGGCCGCAAGCGAGTGCGGCATGCGCACAAACGGGTACTCGGTACAGCGGATCAGTTGCTCCACTTCGTCACTGAACCCTTCGCCGAACTTGGCATCAAGCGTGCCCGCAATCTTGTTGAGGCCGTCGTGGATAGCGTTCTCGATGTTCTCGTCGTCGGCATGTTCACCACCGCTGTGGTTGAAGTCGTGCAGCATACCTGCAACCAGAACCTTGATATGACCGTAGAGTTCTTGCGTCTCGCCAGTAAGCAGCAGCTCGGTCTGGTAGATGCGGAAGCCATTCAGCGCAATGGTCATCATGTGCTGCGTGTTGTGGTACGGGTTCACTACACCGATGTTGTTTTCTTCGATCCAGTTCCAAACGTCTGTCAGGCCGTAGCCGCGCAACAACTGATCGAAGTGGGCCTTGTTCATCGCCAGTTGTGTGTTAGTAGGGTACGACAACACCGTGGCGAGCGGGTTGGTGCTTGGCAGCGGATTCATGGAAAACTCCTAGATGGATACACGGGAAGATTCGGGTGCTCACCGTGAGCAGGTGCTTGGGGACTTCGCGATAGGTGAACGACGTGCGCATGGGTTTGTCGCGTAACGTCCACGACTCCAGCTTCGCACGCAGGTAGCGCTTATAGCTTTTGTGCGGATTGTTGCTGCGGAATTCGTCAGGCATGGCCATTGCGAAGGCCGTCAAATCGTCTTCTGGAATGTTGTCAGGCACGTGACCCAAAGCGATCAGATGATCTTGGGTCTTGTGTCGTTTACCGAAGCGGTAGGTGTACTCTGCGCACAGGCAGACCAGTAGGTCGAAAGCCCAGCGGTAGTTCGACTTACTCTCGCGTATCCAGACGGCACACGGGTGATGCTGGTGGGTCATCTTGTACGCTACTTGCTTGCCGTCGCAGAAGACGTGTGCGGCCGAGAGCAACTGCGCCGTCTCAAGGATCATCTTGATTACATGGACGTCACAGTGATGGGCGGCCGCTACCATGGGTCTTGGGTCAGTGGCGAATATGTTCATAGTCAGTACCGTGTTGATACAGTGACTTTACAGAAACGAAAAAGGCGACCCGAAGGCCGCCTCTCTGACGTGTGTTACTTGCGCTTGCCGCGCTTGGCCGGCGGTGTCACCAGATGCCACTGCTTGTCGTAGTACGGCAGCGCCACCGGTTTGTCTTCGCGCCAGACAGTGTAGCCGTTCGGGTCCATCGGCCGGAGCACTTCGCGCACTGGATCAACTGTAGCGTTCATCTTCATCGCTGACTCCATGCCGCCGTTATTGACGAGCCAGCGCTCATACTCGAAGTATGTCTCCAGCAGCAAGGGGTCCATATGCACCATGGCCTTGTTGCCAGTGTCCGAGTCGTCGGTGAGTTTGTACACGAGGTAGCCAATGTCTTGGCCAGACAAGTGATGCAGGTCATAGCCGAGCACTACAACGTCGGCGTCGATCACTGGAAACTCGCGGTATGCGTCACCGCCATTGTATATGTAGCGGTCAAAGTGCTCACGGGTGAAGTGCAGCACCCGCGACTCTGGAGTCGGGACGATGCGCGACAGGTCGTCCACCTTGTACTTGGTTTTCAGCCAGTTATCGTACATCGCCCGATGCAGCGAGTAGACAACCTCATTGACGCTGACAATCTGTACTCGGCGGTTGAGGTTGCGCAGATACTTGTCGATGCAACCGATACTACCTTGTGCCGTATACGCAAGCTCAGGCATCAGGAAAATAAAGCCCGCTGGAGTCTCCGGCGTTGTGTCGAAGATGGTATCGAGACCTACACAGCGCACCGAATCTGGGACTGGACCACGCAATACGCTCTGTACGAAAGCGCGTGCGGCAGCAGACGTGATGCTCAGGATCAGCACCTCGTACTGCTTGGAGTGCTTATAGCCGTGCAGGATCGACTTCACCATGACTTCAAATGGTTCGTTGCCGAGTTTAGTGATGAATGCTTGACGCGCGTTCATGGTATTACCTCGCACCTATCGTGCTTTGTGGTTAGCCCTTTGTGGGCACAGGGGTTTCTCCAAGCCTATCGCTTGTGAGAACTTGGAGTCGTTTACTCCTTGGGTACTGCGAGACTCTTTATCTCGCATGGAGCACCTGCATTCTTTTGCCTGCAGGCTTCGATCTGGTTACTGCGGGATACGGCGTCGTGAATTCCTACGCCTAAAATTAGCAAGAAGCCACCGATCGCGGTCACTGCCAGGATGGCTCCCCATACTTGCGTGCTCTTGCTCGGAGCGTACATATCACCGTGAGCCATTACACCTCCTTGGGCACTGCAATCGTGCGGAGCTCGCATGGCTTCTTGTGTGCGAACTGGCAGTCCTTGAGTATCCGTGCTTCGTGATTGAGCTTGATGATATCGGAGACAACGGGATAGCCGATAACAATTGCGAGGAAGACAGCGCCGCAACCCATCGCGTGAGTCCAGGTGAAGCGCTTCTCCAGTTCGTGGAACTTGGACTTGATGCGTTGTTGCAGGGTCATTTCAGATTCTCGATGGTGCGGTACAAGGCGGAGTTGAGAAGCGCTGGGTCTTTCTGGGCGCTGTCTGGAATCGCGAGTTGGTGAATTGAGCAGGGCTGCTTATAGGTTTCCTCACAGGCGCTTACTTCGTTGTGGCGCTGTATGTCCTCGTACACAGAACCCGCGAGCGAGCCAACCATCACGACAGCCATGATGGTGACATACACGTCTGTGGAGTTTAGCCGAGACAGCAGGCGATTAGGCTTCGATCTTGCCATCGCGCTTCTCCTGCTTGGCGACAGTGCGCAGTGCATCTTCCAGACGCGCTTCGTCTTCTTCGGTCCACTTGACTGGTGCGCCCATGCAGGCGTGAATGCCTACACAACCGCAGCGAGAGCAAGGTGCAGCACAGGTCAGATCAATCATGGTGGCCTCGAAACGGGAGCCGAAGCTCCCGTGTGTTATCGGGTTTTGAGTTGCTCGGCGTAGCGTGCAGCTTGTGTCACGTTCATCACAACGGTGTTCAGGTCAACATCAAACACAATGCGACCGTCCAGAGTGTGGACATGCGCGCGGACCTTACGGCTTTCCGCAGCTTTAATCACACGCGCATGTAGTTGCTGTGTGATGCGTTGAACGCCGAGCTCCTGAGTCGAGATAGCAATGCTGCGTCTCTCGCTAAGGCCCGCACCGTGCAGTAGCAACACCGCTTCGATGCTGGCATCAATCGCCTTATTAAGGTCCATCAGGCGATTAGGCAGTCAGCGACTGCGCGAGCTACGATGCTGGTCCAGCTCTCGGCGGCTTCGTTGGCCAGCAGTTCGTCAACGTACTGAGGCTCACGCGGCAGCAGCTCGGCTTCGCGAGGCACAGCGGTCACGTCTTCTGGCAGATCGCCGATCAGCACGATGCCCAGGTGCAGGTGGCCGACGTCGTTGCTGTGGTCCCAGATCAGACCAGCGAGGTTGAACTCGATGCTGTTGGCCAGCTCGTCGGTAACGTCGCGCTCGCCGCGAATCAGCTTGACCTCTTGCAGGAACTCACGGTGCGCAGAGAGCTTGAGGGTCTGCACCACGTCGAGCGTGCTGTCCTGCTCTTCGGTGACGAACTCGTCCATGCCCGATGGATTTTCGTTCGCAAGAGTCATCGCTTCGGACTGATAGTCGATCCAGTCCATGTGGCCGCCGTAGCCGATGCTGTCATTGCCAGCGAGACGCGATTCACCAACGCCCTTGCCACGCTGATAACGCGAGAACAGATGGCCAGCAGCAGTCTTCGAGCGCAGCACGCGATACGGCAGCAGTTGCAGTTTGGTACGGTCACCGGCGTACTCAACCAGCGGAGGCGGGTTGATGAATTCCAGCTGGATGCCGTGCAGGTCGGCGATGTAGTTGATCTGGGCTACCACGTCTTCCAGCGTGGTCTTCTTGTTGTCGAGCACGTCGCGCAGGCCCAGGATGTGGTTGCGATACAGCGCTTCCATGAACTGGCCTTCGTCGACGCGGTTGAAGCCCGGCTGCAAGTTCAGGGCTTGCACGAACGGTTGCGCTTCGACAGCGAAGATGGTCTGTGGGTGTTTGCTTGCTTTGATCACGGAGCTAGTCCTCGTTTGAATGACGTTCGATCTTTACACATTTACCGTCGTCGGCTTTCTCGAAGAAGGTCTCGCGTGTAACCCCATCAAGGTCTTTCTGGAGATACGTCGGAGGTTCTTGCGGCATGGAGTCGTAGGTTGAGTCACCCGAGATAAAGGCGTCGGTGATGATGCTGAAACTTTCGAGCCGGCCAATGCGTCCACTGCGGAACACATCGTCGAAGTTGACCATATTCTTCGGATGGCAACGAGGCTTCAGGTAGCGCTGTTCGGAGAGGAAGCGTTCTTTCCAGCGGGCGAAGGCTTCGGCTTTACGCGCAACAGCCTCTTCGGGCGTCTCCATCAAACGGCGAAGGAAGCCCGGACGGGATGCTACATCGTGAACGTCTCGGCCGAAGACTTCACTGAACAGTGCCGAGTTGATTGCCCAGAGACGATTGCTGGCACGAGTGCGCATCGTGCGGCGGAACTTCTTCTCGGCGGCTTTCTCGATCGGTCGGCGGCGATAGTTGAAATGCGGGTAGCCTTGAGAGCGGCTGACAACGTGACGCTTCGGGGCGTCTTGGTGTCCGTGCTTGCGCATGAACTTGGATTCATCAGGTGGTGAGAAGTGGGCACGCATGTTTCACCTCAAATGGAAAGGGGAGCCGAAGCTCCCCAATGTGTTACGGTACCGGATCAGGCTCAGGTGCAGGAATCGGAGCTTCCGACTCGATGCGCACGCCGTTCAGGAAGAACGACAACACGCGATTGGTCTGCGGTTGATACTCAACGTGCATCAGTTGAGGAACGTCAGCGTCGCCGTAGAACTTACCGACACCGCCAGTGAACGGCATGTTCTTCATGAAGGCTGCCATTTCCTCGGCTGTGAGGACGATCGCCCGCACGGTACTCAACGGACCGTCCGCCAGAGCCAAGTTTACTGCATCAACCACTTCTTTGTGGATGCCGGTCAATTCTACAATGCGCATAGCGTACCTCGTTAGATGATGAACTTGATCGGTTCGAGGGCCTGCTTGGTCACCTCGCAACGATGGATTTTGACAGGGATGGACGACAGGTCTTGGAACTTGACGACTGCCGCCTGGCCGACCAGCAAGATGTCCAGTGCTGGGTCAATGCTGCTCGGCGAGTTGGCGTCAACCAAATCATACGGCAGGACTTCAGGTGCGATCGGGTCGGTGTCGAACTCGCCGTCAGTCAACACTACTGCGATTTCAGCGTAGTGGCGCTGGTCTTTCGCGGTCTGCATGGTGGCTGCGTTCACCGGGCAGTTCGACTTCAGGTCCAGAGTGTATTCGAGGTTGACGCGATACACCTGGAGATTCTGGTTCTGTTGGATGAACAGAGTGCTGAAATCTTCATTTTCTTCCACAGGCACTTTCGGAACGCCAGTAGCAGTTGCCTTGGCTTTCGGCGTGTACCACTCGCTCAGATGACCATCGTACTTCATGCCCTGCTCTTGCAGGAGCTCGACGGCCGCGTTGCTCTGCTCAGCGTCGTAGTGGAACTCGGACAGGGCTTCGGCTTTCTCGCCGAGCTGGCGTTCTGCGGTTTGCAGGCGCTTGTTCAGATCGACCTTGGTGATGTGCTTCAGGTCTGCGGTGGACAGAGCTGGTTGGCCTTTGGATACTTTGCGTGCGTCAGTCATGGGGAAGTTACCGTGCGTGTTAGTAGTCTAGGTTGTAGGTCTCGGCATAGTCCAGCAGGCGCTGCGTTGCCTTTTGAACTTCTGCTGCCGAGTTTTCTTTCAGGTCACGTTCTTGCTCGCGAAGCTTGACCATGTGCTCCTCGATCCACGAGATAGTGCGAGCACACTCGGGCAAGGTGAGACAACGTGGATAAGCACCACGTGCAGGCTCGCGCTTCTCGTCAGGAAGCATGGCCTGAACTTTGTAGTGGAGCTCCACGTACTTCTTGAAGACTCCGTTGACGATGATGTTGCCTTGTTCGACCGTCAGCTTGTTATCGCCGCTCTCATTCAATGAGGGTTTCATTTGCGACTCCCAGTTCGCGTGCGATGGCGCGGATTTCACGCTCCAGTTCAGGTTGCGGACGCTTGAGGTCCTCGATCTCCACTTGCAGGTCGGCGATGCGTTGGCGTAGCGACTTGGCACGAGCATACAGCGCCTGCACAGTTACTGCACCGCACATGCCTGCAGGACCTGGTGAACCACTTGGACCATAAAGCAGAGTATCACGTTCTTGCTCAAGACTTTGGTGCTTGGTTATCAGCGCCTGCACCATCGCGTACAGCGGGTTGTTCGGTAGGATCATCTTCGAGTCTCACAAAGTGGCGAGTGGCCCATGGAGGTGCAACGCCCATGTCGCGATGAATCGGTCTGCCCATTCCGCGGTCTGTACCGTCGTAGCGATAGGTGTGCGTACCCCAGTTAGAGCGATACACGATGGTGTAGCCGAAGAGTGAAAGCAGTTTCCGGATCATGTTAGTCACCGATGGGCTTGTTATTCATGCGGTCAATGATGCAGGCAGTGCCGTACCAAAGTGCGCAGATGCCGATGAACAGCAACACAGCGCCAGCAGCTTTCCAACCACCGGAGTTCCATGCAGTGCTCGCAACGTCTGCGGAGAGTAGCGACACGAAGGCCGAAATCAGCAGCATCAGGATAACAGAGATTCGCTGGACACTCATGGTGCGCGCCCCTTGAAGTTGTGCAGATTGACCTGAACGTCACGCACATGGCCGATGGAGTTGTTCACCTCATCGGGATAGTGGCTATCGAACGGGCTGTCTTCGTTCGGGTTCAGTTCACGGTCGTTGTACGCACCGTTGATAAGCCGCAACGTCTTCTCCAGAGCTTCCGCTTGCTGCAAGGCAACGTCGATCAAGTGCTTTGCGGCAACCTGATGCTTCTCAACAATGGTGACGCCTGGGCGAATCGGAGTGACTGTCATTCAGCCTCCTTGCCGCCGTTAACGCGCTGTAGGAACTCAACGACCAGCGGGTCCTGATACTGCGCTGTCTCATAGCCAGCAAGCGCCTTATGGACCGCGTGCAGTGTCTCGAATGAGAGCTGCATACTCGACGACTTGCGGTAGCGCATACAGGCGTCAATGGCCATGGCTGCGTTGACGAGGTTGTCGTTCTGTGCGACCCGGCGGCTAATCAGTTCGATCAACTCGGCATGCGTGGTCTTCTGGCAGTCCGTCACAGTCAGCGGTGCCCTGCCGCTGTATTCGCGCACCCGATTGATCAGGTAGCGAGTGCGATCCTCGACAGCCACGAGGATTTCCACCAAGGCTTTGTGATCGTTGATCGAGTCGTCGCCCGTGTAGCCAGTACCTGCCGCGATACGATAGGCTCTTTCGAGTAAGAGCAGCGTCTTACCGTCAGGGTCTGCATAGTATTCCAGATCGCGCAGCGTGGTGACTTTTTCGCTAACGTTGTCGGGACGCTGGGCAGGGTGCAGCATCGCTTGTGGCGTCGGGTCCACAACCGGTTCTTTCAAAATCGTTTTGTGCTCCTCGTTAACTACGGGAGCGGGATGCGGCTTGTACATGGCTTGCGACCATCGAGAGTTCAGGTAGCCTGTATCGCCATGAGTCAGGCCGCCAGTCGGAATGTAGCCTTCCGCCATGCGTGCGTTGACTAAGCGCTCGACTTCATCGAAGCAGCCGCGGACAATGATATAGCTTGGTTTGCTCATAGCTTGATCCCTAATTCGTCGACGATTGCCATGATCTTGGCAGACGCCTCGCGTTCGCGGGTATCCGGTTGGTTGCGCAGAGTTTCGATCAGACCCTTGTAGTGGTCGATCTGGGACTTGCGCGCTTCAATGCGTTTTGCAATCTCGGCGACCGAGGTGAAGATAGGGTAACCTTCGATACCTGGTGCACCGACCCCGATCATGTTGCAGTAGTCGGAGTAGATTTCCAGGTACTGCCTATCCACACAGCGCAATGCAGCAAATGCACGTTCCACATCCAGCACGTCTTCACTCATTCTTCGAGCCTCGCGTGGTTGGGTTCACGCAGATCAATCCAGTTGCCGCGAATGGGCCCAGTACCTGTGCAGCGTCGCGTGGCTATCGAGGCTTTAGGATGCGGCTGAGGTGCCATGTAACCATTGGCGTTCATCCAGAAGGCAAAACCATCGACGCACATGCCGACCAAAAGCCCAGCTTCGCGCATGGTACCTACGGTCACTTCGTTCAGGTCACGAGGTTCGCGTAGAAATGACTCTACGCGATCTTCCCCGTGGGCCTGCTGATGTTTACCAGCACCGGCGAGAACGCCAGTGATGATGACTAATGCAAGCAGACTCCACTTCATGGTCAAGCCCTCGGGAGAGTGACGCCGAGCTGGCCCTGGTACTTACCACCACGGTCCTTGTAGGAGACTTCACACTCCTCGTCAGACTCCAGGAACAACATCTGCGCGACACCTTCGTTCGCATAGATGATGGCTGGCAGCGTGGTGGTGTTCGAGAACTCCAGTGTCACTTCACCTTCCCACTCAGGTTCAAGCGGGGTGACGTTGACGATGATGCCGCAACGTGCGTAGGTCGACTTACCCAAGCAGATGGTGAGCACGTTCCGTGGAATGCGGAAGCGCTCTACCGTACGCGCCAGCGCGAAGCTATTCGGCGGGATGATGCACTTGTCACCAACCACGTCGATGTAGTTCTTCGGGTCGAAGTTCTTCGGGTCGATCACCGTGCTGTTAATGTTGGTGAAGACCTTGAACTCGTTACCGCAGCGCACGTCATACCCGTACGACGACACACCGTAGCTGATGACTTGGTCATGCGTAGGTACAGGACCATCGTAGCCTGCAACATCCGGCCCACGCTTGAGCTTCACCTGACTGGCGATGAAGGGTTCAATCATGGGCAGGAAGTCGATCTTGTCGTCTGGCTGAACTAAGCGGAGCTCGCCGTACGCAGGACGCACAGTGTCTCCGTCGCGCATTGGATTACGGATCGCGTCGTACAGCAGGTCCAGCTCTTCCTTGTCCAGCTTCTGATGGAAGTATTGCTGAGTACCATCAGGCTGAACCAGAACGTGAGTAGGACGCGCCGACATGCGAGTAATCCACTTGTCGCTCTTGATGCTCATGGGTGTTCCTTAGATTACTTGTTGAGGGCCCACGTACTTCGGATGGACGATGTACATGGGATCGGGAAGGCAGGACCCTTCATCAGGCATCACCATGTCCTTGTATTGAAAGACGATGGTGTGACCCAGGTCATTGTTCTCAACGACTTTCCGACCACACAACATCCCCAACACGCCGAGTTGCCTGCGATGCTGCGCTTTCTCCATGCGGAACGCTGGATACTTGTCGTAGACGGTGAGCAGGTGCTCAAACATCACGCTGGTCATTTCGATGTGCTTGAATGTCACCAGAAGGTGGGTCGAACCTAAAGAGGCTCGATCACCACAACTCCGGATTGCAGACAGAAGCAGGTGCGTTGTTTCCTCTGGCACGAGGTGGTCGACTCGTAGTTCAACCGTTATTTTCCGTGCCTTGATATTAAGGTCGGCCATGTTCGTAGTTTCCTGTTACTTCAATCCGCTTTCACAGTTTTGCGTTGGGCGTATTCTTCAAACCGCCGTAGCTGCTTGAGCGCATTTTCGTAGCTCACCTTCTCCCCAACTTGCTTGTTGTACTGGTCACGGAAGACGCAGTGACTCTCGCCTGCCACAGGGAAACCATCAATGTCCAGCGTGCAGATCGTGGTGGTGCCACGATACTGGAACGAGGTCTTGGTGATGAGACCCAACAGGTATTCGCGGGTTAGCTTGTCATCCATCTCTTGGTGTCCTCATCGAACGTAGTGGCGTTGCCGTTTGTCACCTCTCCCGCGGTGATCGTTTCTCCAGGGAACGTGAACGGGAAGTCCCACTTCTCGACAGCATTGCCAAGCTTGGCACCCATCGAATAGTAGTCGGCCCAGGTCACGAATTGCTTGCTGGATGTTACGTCGTGGTATTCCCCGTACTTGACGATGCGATCAACCGAGTCAACGACTGGTACGATCGTCGGATCGCCGAAGGTAAACAGGGTGTCTTTCAACAGGCTGCGTTGTTGGTTGTCAGTCAGATGACCATCCGCGATTACTTCGTTGCGGCTGTACATCAGGGCAACCTCAGCTGCCAGCTTACCAACATCAGTCATGGTGGTAGCTGCCTCTGACGGGCTGACGTGTCCGAACGTGCTGATGTAGGCGCGTGCACCTTGTTCAACCAGCAGGCGTTCAGGGTTGGTTTCCTTACTCCACTTCTCGATGTTGCGAGCAGTCTGGTAAGGGTTGATCAGGACGTTGTCAGTGGTCAGGCCGATGCCTGTCGCGTTGCGCAGGAACGTACCACCGAGCTTGCCAGTTGCGTCATTGATTTCGCTGAGCACGTCTGGGATCGGGAGCTTGATCTGGCTAGGCGTGATGCCAGCTTCGCGCAAGTCTTTGCCCCAGAAGCCACCGCCTACCACGTCACCAATGATGCCCTGCGTATTCACGCGGTTACCAGTAGCTGCGGAGACGATGTTGTGCAAGCGCACGCCAGTAATGTCTGAACCTGCGCGAGTCAGACGTTGGATGGCGCTGTTCTTCAGGTACGAGCTATCGTTCCGTGCACGGTCAATCTCACGGGCAATATAGCGAGGATCGGTCTGCCCATTCGCCAACACCTTGATGATATCGGCTGGGTACTTGACCAGAGCCTTGTAGCCAGTGAGCGAGCCCAGTGCGCTTGTACCGCTACCTGTGGTGACAAGCTGATCGCGCAGCGGACCCGAGGACGACTTGAACTGGGAAACGGCGTTGCGCAGCGAATCCTGTTGGGCTAGCTGCGGAGTCGTAAGCCCATTCGCCCCGATTGGCGTGCTCGGTACGAGTGGGTTGCTCGCACCGTAGGACTTCAAGGCGTTCAGCGTGTTGGTTGCACCTGTTGCGGCTGGCGCTGCTTTAGTCGCGCTGGCTGCCGTGTTCGATACTGTTGTGGTCGAGTCAACTGCGGCTGCTTGCTGTGCAGTTGGACCTGCATCGGCTTGTGCGGCTGCAATGTCGATTGGACCGTTGTTCGCCTTCGCGTTCTGCTCGCTGCCTGACTTCGGACTGCCAGCGGCGGAGCTTGCACCAGTCTCCATGACAGCGGGACGGTACAGGTAGTAGATTTCGCTGTACTTGTGACCAGCTTTGATCCACATGGTCTTGCCACCGATCAGCCACTTACCACCGAGAGCTTTCGAGGGCTTGAACTCGTGGTTGTCCTGGTCGGAGTGCTGATACTCGCAGCAGTCGAAGGTCTTGACCTCAGTGTATTCATCCGAGAGCAAGTTGATCCGCTCACTGAGCAAGCCCAGGTAACGGAAGTTTTGATAGAACGCCTTCTCGTAGAACATGTGGAGGTTAGACGCTGGCGCAGGCTCGGTGCCAGTATCGAAGCCAGTGTAGTTCACCTTGGCTCCGCGATCAGCGATCTGCCCACGCACGTCCTCGTTGATTGGGAGTGCAGCACCGAACAGAGGCGCGTCGAGCGTCAGCGTGGACAACTGCCCAGCAACGTTCAGGCTGTGCTCGTATTGCTTCTGCCCGTAGTTCATCATGTGAGTGGCGAAGCCCGAGGAGCTGCCGTCCTGCGTCTCACGAATCACAACAGGTGTGGCTTTCGCACTACCCTCTGGCGTGTTCTGGAGGAAGCTCCACTTGGGTTCGTTCTTCAGGACGTCGAACAGGTCCTTGTAGCGCACCTCGGCGTCGAGGTTGAGCAGGCGGTACATGCACGACTGGCCAGAGGCGTAGCCGCGCATTGCCACGTCTTCGCAGAAAGCGCTGCGGGTCTTGTTGACATTGAGCCACGTCTGCACGTCGTCAGTGCCAGCAGGCCCATCGAACTTGAGACCAGCACGACTCGCCATCTGTTGGATCACAGAGCTAGACGATCCACGAATCGACTCAGTGAAGACACCCGCGCTCCACTTGGGAACGTCGAGGATGCACGTCACGATCAGCTTGGGTCCTGCTGCTGTAGTCTCCTTGCGGAAACCCCAGATACGGAACTTGCGGGTCTTCACGTTCTCGCGGGTCTTGGCGAGTTTGATCGTCACCAGTGTCCCGTCTTGAATGTTCATGTCCGCACTGAGCGTGCCACGTTGGTCGTTAAGGATCAGTTGCAGGACAGGGATCGCAATTGCAAATCCCTCCTGCAGCATGATAGAGTCCACGAAGTTCATCGTGGGTGGCACACGCGAACCCTCAATGTCGAGGGTCGCATACGCAATGTTCTGGACGTCTAGCGTTGCTTCCATTGTCAGATACTCACTGTGGCAGAACCCGAAGGCTGCTCGGTTAGCACGTTGTTCAGCGCGGTGGTAATGAGGGCGAGCGCTGGGATTCGTATCCTGTTGCCCGCCTTCAGCGCGAACATATCGGCAATTCCATTGAAAATCATGAGGACTCTCCAGTATTCCTCATTCATGTACTCATTGTAGGCAACGAGTGGCATGTTGTGCTCCTCCTCAGGAGCGATGACGTGGAACTTGTAGTTGGTGATGCCCATGATCGCGTCAAAGGACTTGTCACGCAACGGGTCGATCCCAAGTTCGTCGATCACTGCGAAGGTCTTGGCTTTGGTGATATCGGCCATGCTGTCTCCTTAACCCAGCGACGGCGCAAAGAACCGATCGAGGTCTTCCTGTGTTGTGGTGAAGAAGCTGATGACGGACACGTTGATCGTCACACCAATTGGGTCACCGTTGTGGTCCAGCTGGGTGTCGAACGTCTCTGTCACGCTGTCGATGATGCACGGGCTCATGGTGAAGAACTTACCGATGTTCACCGTGATTTCATCACCCGCTACACCGCCAGCGTTCGGCGCTTTCATGTAAGGACCTGGGGCACGTAGGAACTGCCCCATGTACTCACTCGGCGCTACCAGCTTCATGAGGTCGCGCATGAGCGTAACGACCTCGAGCTTTGGGTTCTCGTAGGCTTGAATGACGAAGGGGATGTCCAGCTTCATCATCGAGCCACCAGTCCAGACTCCACCCGACAGCCACTTGTTCAGAGTGGTGAAGCCGGTTGCTGCGGTCACACCAGTAGACGCCACGTCGAGCGCTTTACCCGGTGCGCCGCCAGCGCCAGTTGCGAAGTTGGACAGCGGTTGGTTGAACGGGTTGTCCCAGGACGTCGCAAGGCTGAGCATGTAGTTCTCGGGAAGTGGCGTGTCGATGCGCAAAAACTCTGCACCGTCACGCTTCACGATCAGCTCGGCTCGGTAGATATCCGGGACGTTTGGTTTCACCGCGTCTGCTCGCCCAGCAGGGTTGTTGACGAACAGTGCGGCAGGTGCGTACATACTTCCGATGCTTGCCATTTAGATGAACCCCGTCTGGAGCATTACAAGCCCGTTGTCAGAAATTACCGCAGGGCAGTCGTCCAGCGTTTGACGCGAACTGTTACCCTCACTGATACCTTTGGATGGGATACGATCACCCTCAGGCTTGAAGCGCTGCGGCATCATTGTGTCTTGCTGCTTAGGCTCCAACGCCATGACAGTCTTCACTGGTTCATACTGCTGGCGCTCAACAGGCTCTGCATAGCTCGCTGCCGAACTCACAGTTGGAGACGCCGTTGAGGTCGAAGCCACGGACGAAGTGAGCGACGCGCTTGGTGCTGCCTGCTGGGACGCAACTACGGACGCGCTTGGCGAAACGTCGTTGGCACTGTAGAAGCTGCTCGACGTAGGCGACGACGGGTTCTGCATCGACTCGAAAGCCTTGAACGGGTTCGTTGCACTAGCAGCCATAGCACCGAAGTTTGGCTTCTCCAGATTGGCAAACGGGTTACCAGGCAGCGAGAGTCCAGGGTTGAAGCCAGGAGTGCCAAGAGTTGCGAACGGATTCGCCAGCTTGCCTGCTACGTCGTTAGCCGCAGATGCAACACCAGATGCCAAGCCAGTAGGGATCGACAGTGCCGCATCGACTGCTTTTTGAGCTTCATGGGCAAGTGCGTATGCAGGCTTGGTGACAGCAGCGCCCGGACTGTTCGGCCCACCTAGGTGGCGAGTCGAAGCCAGATGCGGAGCGGCGTTCATCACAGGTGCAGACACAGGAGGCGCGGTACCATTTGCGGCAGCTTGTTGCATAGCCATCGCACCAGCAAGCGAACCACTGAGTTCAGCACCCCATGCAGCAGGTACACCAAGACCAGCAGCCAGAGCATTAGCGCCAGCAGTTGCAGCAGTACCCGAACCAGTGGGCGTTGCAGCAGCGGTCAGCGTGTTGGCATCGGCTTGTGTCTGCGGAGTGGCGGACGCAATCGGGCCAGCAGATTGCTGTGCAGTCAAGTCAACGGTTTGCGGAGTGTCGTTTGCAGGAAGCTCGACAGGCTTGCCGGCAGCAGGTTTGTCCTCTGCCTTGGTTTCTGTCTTGGGCTCTTCCTTCTTCGCCTCTGCGGTTGCTTGATCGACAGTCTTCTCCGTAGCCTTCTTCACGTCTTCTTTGGTCGTTGCAGCGATCAGCGAGGTCTGCGACTTCACCAGCTGGTCAACCATCGTCAACTGCTTGGCAGCTGCGGCTGCGTTGGTGTCACCAGAGGCTGCCTTGTTGTTCGCCATCATCAGCAGGTTGGTCGAACCAGCTACTGGGCGATTCTCCTTGGCAGCGTCTTTGGCAGCTTGCTCTTCAGGGCTACCAGCAAGTGCATCGTAGGCAGCTTCACCGCCTTCTTGCCCGTAGTTGTAACCGAAGTAACCACCAACTGCACCGCCAAGCAAACCAAGACCACCACCGATCACGGCACCTGGGGCAGCCCCGACACCAAAGAACAGACTACCAATACCAGCACCAATCGCAGTACCAGCGGCGCCACCAGCAGAAGCACCTGCAGCCGCGCCTGCCATCCCACCACCAACACCCGATAGAGCACGTTCTTTTTCTGCACGGGTCTTCTCGTCGTCTGTGATTACGTCATAAGCGTCGTAGGCACCGATGGCGATGTTGGCACCTGGGATCAACGCTTTACCTGTGGCGCGAGCAGTAGCACCAACGCCAGCACGCACCAAACCTTGTTCGCCAGCACGGACAGCAGAGACTGCGCCCTTGCCGCTGTCGATTGCACCTTTACCGATCTGGGCAGCATCAATAGCACCAGCACCAACGAGAGCAGCACCTGGGATCAGAGCAGTTGCACCGACACCAGACTCACTACCATCTTGTGGCTTCATCGGAGCAAGCATCGACGGCACTTGCGGCTGAGCAGAGGTCACAGTCGGCGCTTGAGCCTCGCTCTGGTCTTCCGCTTCACCATCTGGGTCACTGTTGGCAGGAATATTCTCCTCGGTAGTGGAGATCATGCCAGTCTGTTTAGGCGACACGCTCATTAGCGCAGCACCCGAGACAGTACCACCTTGCGACACAGGCTTACCAGTTGCAGCAGCGAGCGACGGGGATGCAGCTACTTCTGCCATCGACTTGCCAGAGGTTGCGATGTTGGTAGCGTTGGCTTCTGGCGAAACACCAGTTGCCTTGTCAGCACCTTCACCTTGACGCACGGCATGCAGCTTGCCTTTCTCACGTTGGGCACGCTGAGCAATCGACGCCTGAGTGGCGGCACTGGACTTCTTGAAGTAGGTACCTACCGTTGCAGACTTGTAGTCCTGCACAGTGTCAACCAGCTCCTTGTCGCTCATGCCAGCAACGTTCTTACCCTTGAGTGCATTGCGCACCACGCTGGAGCCCGGGCCGTATTGCACGCCAGTCGAGTACAGCATTTCCTGCACGGCTTTGCCACGCTTGGAGAAGTCGGTACCCGTGTCCTTACTGATGTTGTTGAGCATCGGCGCGTAGTGCGTGCGCTTGATGTAGTTCTCTTGGGCCTCAGCAAAGCCAGCACCGTCCCTGCCCGCTACCTCTTTGTACTTCTGGTTGAACGCAGCCGAGCCCGGAGTCATGCCCTGGAATTCGTTGGCGTACTTCTGACCATCAGCAGATTGCAGGAAGCGAGCCATGGTGCCAGACTTGGACGACAGCTGGTGGGTACCGTAACTCACACCACCGTTGTCACCCTTACCAGTAGAGACAGTGCCGACACCACCACGACCAGACTCTTCACTGGCAGAGACGCTGCCCAGCTTCTTGCCAACCCAGTCGGAGGCTTCGTACACACCGACAGCGCCAGCAACGCCTGCAGCTACTTTGGCAATGGTACCAGCACGACCGCCACCGCCATGGGAAGCGCTACGCATTGCACCCTTGGCGCGATCCCACATACCGCCGAGACCACCACGAGCTGCACCGCCTCCACCACCTGCGCCTGCACCAGCACCGCGTCCGCCACGATTACCGCGACGACCTTTGCGCTTGCCTTCTCCGCCGCCACCCATGTCGAGCAGGTCACCCAGCAAGCCGCCGAGCTTGGACATCATGCCTTCTTCACCTGGCTTCTTGTCGTCGCCGTGCTGATCCTTGAAGGCCTTGTTCGATGCGTACTGCTGGTACTTCGGTTGAATCTTGTTCTGCTTGCGCAACTCGGTGAGAATCTCGTTCATGGTGTTCGAGACGTCACGGAGGGTATGCGCTTGCTGTGCGGCCAACTTGATCTGTTTGTCCTGGCGCTCGACTTGGGTGTCATTCGCCGCGGCATAGTTCTTGTTGATCGTCTGGTGGTGATTGGTGTTGTAGTTCTTCACCGCCTGAGCTTGCTGCTTAGAGCGGGACTGGAACGTTTGGGGCTGTGGGCGTTTCTTCCCAGGCAGCTCCTTCACTTCAACCGCATCGTTCGCCTGATTCGCTGCGTCTTGCATCAGGTCAGAAGACTTCTGATACTTCGAGGCAGTAGCCTTCATGCGCTCCAGCGGCGATTGGTTTTCCGCAGCAGTGGCCATATGATTACCCTGTTAGCCCAAAGGTTTGTAGCCGCCGCGACGTTCCGCTGCGTCCTGACGATCTTTCGCCAGCGACGAGTAGTTGAACAGAAACTCTTTCGCAGGGATGTTGGCATCGGCAGCCCAACCGAAGGCGTTGAGCATGGTGTACTTGATCTTGAAGATGTCCTCTTCCGTGTTGTCTGCGAAGAAGGAGAGCAACCGCGGTGCAGTTGTGTGGCTCCATTCGTGATCGCAAACACGGCAGCGCAGGTGCATGACTTCGATGATCCCGTGGTGGTACTCCTTACGGGCATCGAGGATGCGCTCGTACAGGTCGTTGTCCTTGCGGGAGTTGAGGTAGATGAACTTCGCCTTGAACGTGCTGCCTTTCTTCACCCAGCGCGCACACTCTGCCATGTGACGATCTTCCGGGAACTCCAGGATGTGCTCATGGAAGTCTGGAAGGGTCACTACACGTGGGAAGTCAATGTCCTCGTCCTTGATGTACAGGTTGTCATCATCAAGGCTTTCCACCTTCGTCTTGTACTTGTGGACAATCTCCACGTTGTTGGTGTTGCAGACTTCTGGGACGATGCCTTTGACAGCGCGCTCAGCATAGGTCAGTGGAGCACCTCGGTAGAACGTCCTGTCGTCCTTGTAGACGAAGTTTTCATGGCGACAGCTCCAGTTGACCTGCAGTGGAGCTTTCGGGTAGCTGTGCATACGCAGCCACGCCATAACGAACTCAAAGTCACCGTCCGTGAGTTGCTTCACGTCAACGGAGCAGCACATTTGGACCGCACGAATCAGATGGTGCACTGGCTTCGTACGGCTGTGCATACCCACATACACCAGCTTGAGTTCGGCTAGGCTGAACTCCCGGACGTACATTTCCTTGAAGTCATATGGCGTGTACCCAGTGGGCAAGTCGCCAATGTCTTGAAAGCGGGGATCCTTTTCGTACTGGTCCATTGTCATAGCAGGAACGCCTTCGGATCAATCACGAAGATCAGCGACTGCTTGTGATCGCAGTGGCTGCAGGCCTTGAGGACGGTGCGACGGATGCCGTGCTGAATGTCACGCTCTGCTTCACACGCGGCTTCAAACAGGTCGTTGTCTTCACCTTGCACGAGGTCAATCAGGCGCTTAATCAGCGGGCCACTGCCTTTGATCCAGCGACCAGCATCTGCCAGCGCGCTGTAGTCAGGGTCACGCAGGAGCTTGATGTACTCGGCCAGTGTGTCGCAGCGTGGGAAGTCGAGGCGTGGATCAAGCACCACGTCGTCTTCCAGATAGATTAGGGAGAAGTCCTCCATCGTGGTCTCTTGGTAGTTCCCATGCGAGCAGCGATACCCGTCCAACTGCACGCTCTCTGGGTCAACCATGTTCTTCCGAGTTTCAGCGTCAGCCGCTTCCCAGTTATCGACCATGATCTTGATGGACTTGGGTGTGTACGCGACGCCGTTCTCGCGCCCACGGAACATCGCACCCTCGCACTCCCAGCGAGCCATCGCAGGGTTACGACGCAGCGAGTGGATGCGCTGGTACGTCAGCAGGTAGTAGAAGTCACCCACGGTCAGTTGGTTGACGTCCAGGTTGCTCAGGCAGTTACCGATGGCGTCGATAGCTGGCTGCATATCGTCGAATGCGACAGCCTTGCCCATGAGCCCGAGTTCTTTCGGACGGAACAGGCGCATTTCAATCGCCTTCACTGGGTAAGGGCGAGTACGCGATGGCAGGTTAGTGTGGTCGAAAATCATGGCGAGACCCTTCTGTGGAGATTCCCTTTAGATTGGAGAGCGCATCCTAGCGCAATCAGATGTTCAGCTTGATGCCGTCGCAGGAGAAGTTTTGGTGAACCTTGAGCAGCCCGTTCGTGGACGTGTAGTTCAAATCCCAGTTCGACTTGGTGCTTGGCCAGCAGTTCTTGCACACGACAGTCAGGAGCACGTCGTTCTTGGTACCGAGCAGCTGGAACTCAATGTCAAACTTGTAGTTCGTTGGCAGGTAGAACGCGCCATTCTCTGGATCGCGAATCTTCTCCTTCCACGCTGTCAGCCACTTGATCGTGGTCATTGCCTCATCAAGGTGGAACTGGCAGTCAAAGGCTTGGATTTCCTCGAAGCCTGGGTAGAACGTGAACGTACCGGCACCGAACAGCGGCTTGATGTTGAACGATGGGAATGGGATACTGACCGACTCACAGAAGTCAGACTGCATACCCAGGGGCAAGCTGGTGCAGTGCCACTTCCAGTCATGCACAGGCCCTGCTTTACCTTCCCGCTTGGTGACGAATTCTTCAATGTCGAAGCGGCTCATTGTGTACTCCGTAGAAATGGAAAAGGCCCTGAGCCCGTTGCCGAGCTAGGGCCCTTTGGAGTTACACGCGCTTGTAGTAGTCGTATGCGAAGGTCGCATCAACCGTCATCGCGGTACCACCGGCGCCGTCGAACGAGGCGTCAGGAACTTCGGTCGGCCAGATGTTGAAGATATCGTAGTTCAGGGACTCGCTACCTTCCTGGTCGTAGATCGTCAGACGCGCACTGGTCGCGTATTCGGACTTGAAGCTGCCGGACTGGCTGTCCGTGGCACGGCAGACTTCCGACCAGTCTTCCAGCGTGGTATTGATGATACCGTCGTAGGACTCGTGGAAGGAAATCGACATGGAGTTGCTGAACGTCTTCCGTGCAGCGTGTACGGTCTTGTGGCCGAACAGCTCCATTTCCGCCTGGGCAACCGACATGCCTGGCTTAACGCCGGACTTGCACTGGATGCGCAACGCACGCCCATCGCCGCCACCAGGAACCCGGGTGAAGGTAATGTCGAAGTTGTCGTTGAGCATCGGGTCGCCGACGTTGAGTACGTCGTCAAGACTTGGTTTTGGCATGATGCCGGCTCCTTAGGTGCGGTCACTGGTCGTGATCGACGCGGTCAGCTGACCAGTACGAGTCACGATGGCGTTGAGGTGAATACGCTTGGCAATCATCATCGGATCAACGTACACGTCGAGGATCACGTCACCAGAGGCGATCAGTTCAGGCGTGTTGTTGGTGTCGTCGCAGATGATTTCATAGCCGTACAGACCACGTCCACGCTTGATCGGGCCGAGAATATCGTCCGAGATACGGGTCAAGGTCAGGCGCAGTTCCTTGTCGTTGGGCTCGTACACACCAGCGAGCGCAGCGTTCTTCAAGCTGGCCTGCAGGGAGTTCATCAGGCGGCGAACGTGAATGTTCGACAGCGCCGACGCAATGCTCTGCAGGGTCTCTTGCGACCACAGTACCAGGCCGTAGCTCGGCATCTTGTGGACGAAGTTGACCTGGTTCTGATCGAGCATATCCCGATCGCCTTGCTTGTACACCTGACGCACGCCGTTCGCGAGGATTTTACCACGCGTCACACCAGCAGGCGCGAACCACTCGGCAGCCACACGGTCAGTACGCGCATAGCACGCTGCCACATAGCCAGAGGGTGGGCACCAGATGGAGATATTGTCGTCGTTCAGGATGTTCAGGTCAGGCGTGTAGATACCAGCGAACGAGCTATTCAGGTTCAGCGCGTTACGGCGATACTGCACGGC